>Ga0207022_10090_pt1 | contig 10750 bp, 8 predicted proteins | sample Alteio_BWMinCont_46_FD_153307 | JGI IMG/M metagenome (GOLD analysis project Ga0207022, IMG submission 153307) | Enriched cells from forest soil in Barre Woods Harvard Forest LTER site, Petersham, Massachusetts, United States -... | ecosystem: Environmental > Terrestrial > Soil > Temperate forest >... | reverse complement strand
CTTCAGACGTGTGATATCCTCACTAGGAGGCGGAGACATCGTGGCTTTAGGCACGACGCTACGCACCAATTGGTACAGCACATTACGCAGCGCGGGAATCCTCACCGATTTATTCAGGTAATAATAAATCGCCCGTGTGTTTCTAAAATATCTTGTAAATTTCCTCATGCTATTTTCCAAAGTTGCTACCACCCCCGCGCTGGCATCTCATAAAAACGGTATGCCACATATGACAAAACAACCGTACCAACAGTGCGGGTTGGAGTAAATATCCAAAATGGATAGTAGGGATAGATGTGTTAAATAATACTTTTAGTATATTATAGGCAAAGAAAAACAACAAATGGGCACTTCAATGGGGGATCAGTGCCTGGAGAATCAAAAACCGGCTTAGGTAGTAGAGCAGTGGTTGTGTAATTTTTGATTCCGATTCTTAAAATGTGGAGTATGTTTCGGCCATGATTCCCACCAATATCTCCGATAATATGGGCCACAATTATTATGATAACGAGCGTCCGAGCGTCATATTTTATGACGTGGTTGAAGAAGCGTATCGACCGGTACAAGAGGAAGTGGCATTTTACCTTAGGATGGCTCAGACCATCACTACGCCGCTTCTGGAAATTGGCTGTGGCACCGGACGCGTGAGTTGGCCGCTGGCAGAGGCGGGGCATAAGGTGCTGGGGGTTGACATTGCCCCAGCAATGGTGGAGCGCGCAGAGCGAAAGCGTGCATGTTATGCAGAAGAGATAGCGCGGCGTGTGCAGTTTATACCGGGAGACGCCTGCTCTCTCAATTTAGGCAAGACGTTTGAATTGATATTAGCACCGTATCGAGTATTCAATCATCTGACAACCCTTGCTGCGCAAGAGTCACTTTTAACCACGATGCGCAGGCATGTCGCAGCTGGCGGACAAGTGATATTTGATACGACGGAACCCATTCACGAGCGCTTGTGTACTTCACATGATACGGAGCCACTTGTGATTGATCTTCCGCATCTGGGGATGACTTTGGAGCGTAAACTGATCGCGGTTGATGTAGATATACTGAATCAGGCGTTTGCCATGGATTTTTGCTATACGGTGAAAACGGTAGCTGGCGATACATACGCGCATGTTGACCGGTTGGTACAGCGCTGTCCTTCGCCTTCCGAAATACGACAGATGCTTGAACGCACCGGTTTTCATCTACTCTTTGAATTTAAAGATTTTAAGTATTCTCCGCCGGAAGGTGTGGGAGACCGTATCTGGGTGGCTGAGGCGATATGATGGAAGTGCGTTGACAAAATCACGATAAAAAGTTGAACTGCGTCGATTACTCCAAAGCTTGCGCACCAAAGGATAGATAAACCAAATCCATCTTGCAATTTGTCGCAAAATTATCAAAAGCGTTCTACTGCAGCCTGTATTACATCATCCCGGCGATTAGGTGGGGTTGTAGTATAGTTTTGACTGTTTTTTACCATAATGTTCCACCATCAACCGTTTCCAGCCAGCGGTAGCTATACCCCAGCACGCACAGGATATTTTCCGCAAGGTGTTTAATCGCCGCCGCTTCTGTCGATGATAAAAATTTTCCCTAATGCGCGTTATAATACCGTGTTTCGCAAGCGTAGCGAATTAACAATCACCGAAATAGAACTGAATGCCATTGCTGCGCTGGCGATAACCGGGCTTAGGAGAATACCAAAATATGGATAAAGTATGCCTGCGGCCACCGGTATACCCAACGCATTATAGATAAAGGCAAAGAACAGGTTTTGACGGATATTGCGCATGGTAGCACAGCTTAAGCGACGGGCTCGCACGATGCCAATTAAGTCGCCTTTAACCAGCGTGACCCCAGCACTTTCCATTGCCACATCAGCTCCAGTGCCCATCGCAATGCCGACTTGCGCCTGTGCCAATGCCGGAGCATCGTTCACTCCGTCACCAGCCATAGCCACTTTACGCCCTTGTGCCTGCAATTTTTGTATTACTTCGCTTTTACGTTCTGGCAGCACTTCAGCTTCGAAATCATCAATACCAAGCTGGCTGGCAACAGCCTGTGCCGTAGCTTTGCTGTCGCCAGTCAGCATGACAATATGCAAGCCTTCCGCCCTCAATGCCTTGAGTGCTTCCGGCGTGGTTGCTTTGATAGGGTCGGCAACGCTGATGACGGCTGCGAGTTTGCCATCAATGGCAGCGAACATGGTAGTTTGTCCTTTAGCTCGGAGCAGCTCAGCGATGGCAGAAAGCGGTGCGGGATCAATGTTTAGCGTTGACAAGAGTGCTGCATTACCAAGTGCCACAGGGCGCCCTTCAGTCGTTCCTTTTACTCCCTTGCCAATGATGGAGATAAAATCTTGTGCCGTCGAAAGTGTGATACCGCGATCTTGCGCACCTTTGACAATGGCCGAAGCCAGCGGATGCTCACTGCTTTTTTCGAGGCTGGCTACTAACCACAATGCCTCATTTTGTTCAAAACCGGAGATGGTGACAACTTCCATGAGCTTTGGTTTACCTTCGGTCAGTGTGCCGGTCTTATCGATGATCAGCGTATCGACCTTTTCCATGATTTCCAATGATTCAGCATTTTTAATCAACACACCAGCCAACGCGCCACGTCCAGTGCCTGCGATAATAGACATTGGCGTGGCAAGTCCCAACGCACAGGGACATGCAATAATTAATACTGCTACAGCATTGACAATAGCATAAGCCAGCTTCGGTTCTGGCCCCCATATCCACCAAGCCAACGCCGTTATGAGTGCCGCCGCCACTACTGCCGGAACGAAATAACCCGACACCTTATCAGCCATACGTTGAATCGGTGCACGTGTGCGTTGTGCCTTGGCGACCATTTCCACAATTTGCGCCAGCATGGTTTCATTGCCGACACGCTCGGCACGCATAGTAAAGCCGCCCGTGCTATTGAGCGTTGCACCCGTAACCTTATCACCGGGACTTTTCTCTACCGGCAATGATTCACCGGTCAACATGGATTGATCGACGCTGCTATGGCCTTCTATGACAATGCCATCCACCGGCACTTTCTCGCCGGGGCGCACACGCAGTAAATCGTTCTTTTGCACTTCGGACAACGGCACATCTTCTTCTTTGCCATCAGCGCGGATAATTCGTGCCATCTTCGGGGAAAGATCAAGTAATGCCCGCATAGCGTTGCTGGACTGGTTGCGGGCTTTAAGCTCCAATACCTGTCCAAGTAACACCAGCGTCGTAATCACTGCCGCCGCTTCAAAATAAACATCGAGCACCATGCCGCCGGAAAATTGGGCGAAGGCCTGCGGGAACAGCGTGATAATCAGGCTGTATGTATAAGCCACACCGATGCCGAGTGCGATCAGCGTGAACATATTGAGGCTGCGATGCGTGATAGAAGCCACTGCCCGGACATAAAACGGCCAGCCGCCCCATAACACTACTGGCGTAGCTACGACCATCTGCACCATACGTGAAAGCGATGAGTTCAGCCATTCATGTGGAAGATTTGGGCTAAGGTGAACCCCCATGACAAAAAGCGCCAGTGGAGCAGCCAATAATGCCGACACCCAAAACCGGTGCGTCATATCAATCAGTTCAGGATCGGGAGCGGCATCCAGCAATACTTTCTCAGGCTCCAAAGTCATGCCACAGATCGGGCAGTTTCCAGGCTTCGGTTGACGTACCAGCGGGTGCATCGGGCAGATATAGATTGCGTCTACACCAAACGGAATTACAGCATCTTGCGCATTCTTATGCGAACAGCAATCACCATGGTTGGGATGTTCGTCGTGTCTTACCATCATAGGGTACTCGCACTAAATATGGGGCGATAAAGGCGAAAGGAATCCCACCATATATGATGACTAAAAAAAAATACCCACAAACCGATACACCGCAGTAATGAAAAGACAAATGAGTTAACTGAGTACCCGAACCTAATACAAAAGATCAATTCTAATTCACTCCATAACCAAGATTAATCAGCACAAATACATTATTTCATGAATACATAGGTTCCTGGCGCATCCGCCAGCGGAGTGTAACCTTTGGCACCATTACCCATGGCAGGCGGTTTGTGTTTACCTTCTGAGCGATCAGACAGCCACTGCTGCCATGCTTCCCACCAAGAACCTTCTAATACCTCCGCCTGATGCTGCCACTGACCGGGCGGGATATAACGTGCACTGTGCTTCTTGGTAGCAATTTGATAGATGCGGCCTTTGTGACCCGGTTCGCTGACAATACCGGCGTTATGCCCACCGCTGGTTAGAACAAATGTCACGTCACCATCCGCCAGCAGATGAATCTTATAGACAGATTTCCACGGCGCTACGTGGTCACGCAACGTGCCTACACTGAATATGGGAATATGAATATCTTCCAGCGCCACAGGCTCACCGTTTATTTCATAGCGTCCTTCGGCAAGGTCGTTTTTTAGGAACAGGTGGTTCAAATACTCGCTGTGCATGCGGTAAGGCATGCGTGTAGCATCGGCGTTCCATGCCATAAGGTCATTCATATTTTGACGCTTACCCAGCAGGTAATCATTGATCAGGCGAGACCAGATCAGGTCGTTCGAGTGCAGCATCTGGAATGCACCCGCCATTTGCCATTTATCGAGATAACCTTGCTGCCACATCACGTCTTCCAGAAAGGCCTGTTGGCTATCATCAATGAATAGTTGCAACTCGCCTGCTTCCTCGAAATCGGTCTGGGCGGCAAACAGTGTCATGGTCTTGATAGTATCATCACCGCTGCGGGCAAGCGTTGCCGCCATAATGGAAAGCAACGTGCCACCGATGCAGTAGCCAACCGCGTGCACAGGCTGCCCGGCGATGGATTTTACCGCTTTCAACGCTTCTCCCAGCCCCAGATGCACATAATCTTCCATGCCGAGATCGCGATCAGAAGCGTCGGGATTTTTCCATGAAATCATAAAGACGGTGTGGCCTTTATCCACAAGATATTTCACCAGCGAATTGCCCGGCGACAGGTCGAGAATATAATATTTCATAATCCATGCCGGAACGATGAGTACTGGTTCGGCATACACTTCGGATGTTGTTGGACTATACTGAATCAATTCGATTAACCGGTTGCGGAAAACCACTTTGCCTTCGGTTGTTGCAATATTTTCGCCGATTCTGAACGCCTCTGTCCCGGCAGGAGGCTGATCAGCCAGATTGCGCGATACATCGTCCATCCAATGCAGAAAACCATGCCAGAAATTAGCGCCACCTTCACGCATGGTGGCCGCGAGTATATCTGGGTTCGTCAGTGGATTATTAGACGGCGAAAAGACATCCAGCCATTGACGCGCCGTAGAGGAGACAACATCCAGATGATGCGGCGATACACCGCGCACGCCGCTAGTCGCTTCTTTCCACCAATCTTCGTATAATAGAAATCCCTGATATAGAACATTAAACGGCCAACGCTGCCAATCATCACTTTTAAAGCGCTGATCACCCGGCGAAGGAATCGTCAGCTGTTCCACCTCTTTCCCCGCCATCGTCTGCATACCATACCAGCCAAGACTGGTGGTTTTCTTATAGAAACTTTTCTGCAAGGACATTATTTTATCTGGCGAAAACATCAAATGCCCAAGCCAGTCGTGCCGGGCCAGTCCTAAAGATGCAGGCGAAAGATTGCCTGTTAGCTTAGCGACACCAGCATGCAGCATATGGTCCAACAGATAATCTTCTGACCCCGGAATCATTGCCGGTGCTATGGCTCCCGGATGAGGCGATACGACTGTTACATTGCTGTTATTAGAAACAATGGCTGGCTTCTTCTTCGATGCAGTATTGGCCATGTTCACACACCTCCTAGCATTTATATTTATAAAACGTCATCAAACTGATCACAAAGGCTTTCATATTCAGCTCCGGACGCGTCTTTTTTCTTTTTTTCGGACTTCTTCCAAACAAGGACCTCTGGTTCTTTACGGGGCACGGGAGGCGTAATGCCTGCGGGGACGCCGACAATGATCGGCGCGTAGGCCGTCATTTCCGCCGGGATGCCAAGCTCTTTCTTCCATTCCGGCGTGTTCAATACAGCAACGGAAAGGCCGATAACGCAGGTGCCAAGCCCCATAGCGCAGGCTGATAACATTAGGTTCTCCGCCGCCAGCCAACAATCTGCCACGACGAATGGCCCCATGGGCTTACCATAAATGACTATCAAAGTACCGGCATCATAAAAAATATGGAAATCAGGATCAGTAAAGCGGCCCACGACATGGCTGCCCCGTAGCGGATGAATTGGATCCTTACCATCAACCAGAAGCTTTTTCGCACTATCCGATAAGTTCTTCAACATCGCCTTATCCTGGATGACGGCAAATGCCCATGGCTCTTCATGCACCGCTGTGGGCGCATACACAGCGGCACCCAACAATGTACGAATGGCTGTTTTGTCAACTAGTTGCGACGTATAGGAACGTACCGCTCGGCGCTGAGCTATAGTATCCATCACGCTCATAGCGATATGAGGTTTAGTTGCGGCGCGTTGCATATGGCCCCCCGTTTAAATTTGTAAATGCCATGCCAGCCTGCTTCGAAGCAGCGGCGGTATGCTTACCCAGCAATTCCAATGCTTCATTCCAGTTATTTAACCATAGGCTGCATAGTATGTTCGTTGTGCTGAAATAATTGTCGGTGATTTGCTGTATTGCTTTATTCTGCAATTCGGCCATGTCGCTGATATTACGACAGGCAACCACCTCCTTTGAAATTTCGGTACAATCGGAAAAGGCACGATTGCAGCTTTCAACAATTTTATTGCCTGTTTCATGGCTAACACGTGCGGCAGTATTGCCATATTCAACCAATGCACCAATATTTTCAGAACAAATACCTGTGCATTCCATCGCGACATGACTCAAACTATCAGCAGTGCGCATCAACTTTTCTGTACCATCGCGCTCCATTTCGAATATTTTGTTTGGGACATCCCCTATTGGATGCGCATGAGACGGAGACTGGGTACGTGTTGTTTTCTTAGCTTGCTGTGCCATAAAATTATTCCTTAACTCATTATTTTGGTTCAATCATCCGGCCAAGACGTATTTGCGTCGAACCGTATACCCCCTTATGCCACAACCAAAGCTGCTTTGGTTTGACTGCAATCAAACCGGGAACGTCTGGCAATGTTTATGATGCTCTGTACTGGATAGCGCTCTCAAAGGATAAGATATTGTATTATATCGCTCTTAAAATGCTGATCGGCGATACGGCCAAATATGTTGGCATTATCATTGGTATTACCTTCGCAGCGTTAATTATGACGCAGCAGCCGGGCATTTTTGTAGGCATTATGATGCGTACCTATAGTTTTATCACTGACGCAGCGCTTCCCGACATCTGGGTAACCTATCCGGCGGTAAAATATATTGATGACATCCAGCCTATGCAGGACACGCAGCTTTATCGTGTCAAAAGTGTCGAGGGCGTTGCATGGGCGGTACCGCTATTCAAGGGAAGTATAATCGCACGCGGTACGGATGGCACGTTTCAAACCTGCAATATCATTGGCCTTGACGATGCAACATTGATCGCAGGTCCGGCGACAATGCTCACCGGCAGGCTAGAGGATTTACGTCAGAGCGATGCGGTTATCGTCGATGAAGTCGGCGCAAAAGATAAGCTCGCCAAAAAAATGCCGGATGGCAGCAAGAGGCCACTCAAGATCGGCGATGAATTAGAACTGAACGACAATCATGCCGTGGTAGTCGGCATTGCCAAGGCAACGCGGACTTTCCAATCGATGCCTATCGTTTACACAACCTACAGCCGTGCAACAATTTTTGTGCCACAGCAACGCGAGATGCTTTCATTTGTACTGGTAAAAGCCGCGCCCGGCCAGGATTTACATCAGCTTACGAAGCGTATTGCCCGCGATACTGGCTTAGCCGCGCATACACGTGAAGACTTCGAGAATCTGACGCTTGATTATTACCTCAAATACACCGCCATGCCGATTAACTTTGGCGTTTCGGTAGCGCTTGGATTCATGGTCGGTGCCGCTATCGCTGGGCAGATGTTTTATAACTTTACGCTGGATAATTTGCGACAATTCGGCGCGCTGAAAGCTATGGGCGCGCGTGATTCTGTATTGCTGAAAATGATTCTTGCGCAGGCGCTGTATGTTGGTTTGGTCGGCTGGGGGCTGGGTGTTGGCCTTGCCGCACTTTTTGGCTTCGCTGTTCGCGATAGCGTCATGGCATTCGACATTCCGTGGCAATTATTATTGTTTTCGGGTGGGGGCGTGTTTGTCATCGTCATTTTTGCGGCCTTTATCAGCATCCGTAAAGTCATCGCGCTGGAACCAGCCATCGTGTTTAAGAGTTGATTATGGTTGAGAACGCAATTGCCATACGCTGCAACCACGTTACCAAGAGCTTCGGTGAAGGAAATGCGAAGGTGACAGCGCTACGTGGTATCGATATGGAAGTGAAACAAGGTGAGCTTTACATGCTGGTTGGCCCGTCAGGTTGCGGCAAAACGACACTGATTTCGATCATCGCCGGGATTCTTGATCAGGATGACGGGGACTGCCTGTTGTTCGGTGAGAATATAAAATCCCTAAGAGCGGAGCAGCGTATTGATTTTCGTGCAAAAAATATCGGTTTTGTGTTCCAGGCGTTTAACCTTTTGCCATCTTTAACATTGGCGGAAAATGTAGCAGTGCCTCTGATCATCAATGGCATGGCGCTTAAATCAGCGACTGAAAAGGCGTCTGAAATATTGACCACTGTAGGGCTTGGCGACCGCGTAAACTCCTTGCCATCACAGCTTTCGGGTGGTCAGCAGCAGCGCGTGGCCATCGCTCGCGCGCTGGTACATGATCCGAAAGTCATCGTCTGCGACGAACCAACCAGTGCGCTTGATCACCAGACCGGGCTTAAAGTTTTAGAGTTAATGCGAAACGTCGCACTTACCAGTGGGCGGACACTGATTGTCGTGACACATGACAATCGTATTTATTCCTTCGCCGACCGCATCGCCCAGATGGATGACGGACGAATCACCAAAGTTGTCAATTCATGGCGTGATCTGGATGAAGAGACGGAAGAAAAAGCAGTTAAAGAGGCACACATATGAATAAACAATACATTGTCCCCACGATTGCCGCTATCGGCATACTAATCGCCATTGCCTACGTGGTAGTCGCTAACAAACCTGCGCCCGTGGGCAAGCCTATTGCGCTGCCTGCAAACGCAACATTTTCTTCCTATATTTCCGGAGCAGGAATTATTGAGGCTAATACGGAGAACATCGCCATTGGCACCCAAATTCCCGGTATTGTTTCGGAAATTGATGTGCAGTGGGGAAACCATGTTAAAAAGGGTGCCCCACTTTTCAAGATAGATGACCGTGATGCTAAAGCGCAACTGGCACTGGCCAAGGCGAGCCTCGGTGAGGCAGCAGCCACTTTGGCGGATGACCAGGATCAGCTCAACGAGGAATTAGCCGTCAAAGATAAACGTGCCGTCAGTGTTGATGAAGTAAGCCGCAAACGTTTTGCGGTGGCAGAAGCCGAAGCAAAAGTGGAAACTGCCAAAGCCAATATTTTCGCCGTGCAGACGACGCTGGATAGATTACTGGTCGCTGCCCCGGTAGATGGCGAAGTCATGGCGCTCAACATGCGTGTTGGCGAATATGCGCCGTCGGGTGTGCTCGCCACGCCGCTGATTACCTTCGGTAACCTTGATCCCATGCATATCCGTGTTGATATTGATGAGAATGACGCATGGCGTTTTAAGCAGGGCGCAAAAGGCGTTGCTTCGTTGCGCGGGAACAGGGACATCAGCACCCCCATTACCTTTGTACGTGTCGAGCCTTACGCCATTCCTAAAGTATCGCTGACCGGTGATGCCACCGAACGCGTCGACACCCGTGTGCTGCAAGTGATTTATGCATATGATCGCCAGAGCCTGAATGCCTACGCCGGACAGCAGGTCGATGTTTATATCGAAGCAGATCCGTTGGCTGCGGATGCGCAAGTGCAGAAAGATAAAAAATGAAACGCTCCTTTGTAATTATCAGCCTTATGTTGACCGGATGTGCCTTGGGGCCAGATTATCTGCAACCCAAAATTGATTTTTCCCAAGGGTGGAAAGAGGCAACGCTAGCCGATAATCCAAAAAGTGAAATTGACAAAGAATGGTGGACAAATTTCGAGGATCCCACGCTGAATGATTTGATCACAAAAGCACTCATTAACAATCTCGATATCAAAATCGCGCTGGCAAACATTAAAGAAGCACGAGCACAACGGCTAGGCGCAATTGCCAACCAACTTCCCGAAATAGATGCAACCACCAGCGCCGCACGCACGAAAAATTCAGCCAATAGCTTTAGCCTTGGTGGCGGCAAACCGTTTAATGCGTTTAACGCCGGATTCGACACCAGCTGGGAAGCTGATATCTTTGGCGGCAGACGCGCCATCGAAGCCGCAAACGCCACGTTGGAAGCGGCGCAGGAATCCGCCCATGATGTAGAGGTAATGCTGCTGGGTGATGTCGCCAGCCAGTATATTGCCGTGCGCAATTACCAGAACCAAATTAAGGTCGCCGAGGAGAATCTGGCGGCGCAACGCGACACGCTTGAACTTACGCAATCGCGTAACCAAGGAGGCTTAGTCGGTACTATTGACGTAACACAGGCGCAAGCACTGGTGCAAACGACCGAATCCGATATTCCTGCCTTACGCGCCTCTATGCGCGAGTCTCTGCACTCACTGGAGATATTACTGGGCGA
>Ga0207022_10325_pt1 | contig 10767 bp, 8 predicted proteins | sample Alteio_BWMinCont_46_FD_153307 | JGI IMG/M metagenome (GOLD analysis project Ga0207022, IMG submission 153307) | Enriched cells from forest soil in Barre Woods Harvard Forest LTER site, Petersham, Massachusetts, United States -... | ecosystem: Environmental > Terrestrial > Soil > Temperate forest >... | reverse complement strand
TGCTTCAGGACTTAAATCGATTGCCCTTGCCTACCAGGAAATTGCAACCGGTAATCTCGATTGCGCGCTCGCTGGCGGGACTGAATCGATGTCTCGCTTGCCTTACTACCTTGATGGCGCGCGCTGGGGCTATCGCCTGGGCAATCAGGAACTGGTTGACGGAATGTACCGCGACGGATTTTTCTGTCCGCTGGCGAAAATGCTGATGGGCGAAACCGCCGAAGTGCTGGCCGAGCAGTACAAGATCACTCGCGAAGAGCAGGATGCCTACGCTCTCTGCTCGCAAACTCGCGCAGCGGCGGCAGTCGAAAGCGGACGCTTTGATAATGAGCTTACTCCGGTCACACTAGAGAGCAAAAAAGGTACGCAGAATTTCTCCCGCGACGAGCATTGGTTTCTCGGACCCACAATGGAGAAATTAGCGAAGCTTTCTCCGGTTTTCTCAAAAGACGGAACCATCACGGCGGGAAACTCTTCCGGAATCACGGATGGCGCCGCGGCGGTTGTGCTGGCGAGCGAAGAGTTCGCTAAGAAAAATAACCATAAGCCGCTGGCGCGGATTCTGGCTGTGACTTCGGCGGGCGTAGATCCACGCATTATGGGAATTGGCCCAGTACCGGCGCTGCGCAAAATGCAGCAGAAGCATCAGCTTCGCGTAGACGACTTTGACTTGATTGAGCTCAATGAAGCGTTTGCGGCGCAGGTCATCGCCTGCGACCGTGAATTGCATTTCGATCGCGAGAAACTCAACGTGAATGGGGGCGCAATTGCGCTCGGCCATCCCATCGGCTGCACGGGAACGCGAATCACGGTCACTTTGCTGCACGAAATGCTAAAGCGTAAAGCCAAGCGCGGCGTCGCGACACTGTGTGTCAGCGGTGGTATGGGAATGGCGCTGGCGATAGAAAACGTAGCGTGAGCAAGAACCCGAGATTCCTCGCTACGCTCGGAATGACAACAAATTAAGGTATTTAAGCCCACCGAATTTGCCTGCATCTTTTTCCTCCCCTCGCCCGTATATCCGGTAGCATGAACGCCGCAGCTTGCTATTTCGTGAATGGCATGGAGTCCGAGACGAGCGCGATCGCCCGTGGTCTTCGCCGCCGTGATCCTGATTTGCTCGATCGCTTGATCGAGCAGTATCAGCACCGCCTGCTGCGTTACCTGCTTTATCTCACCAGCAATCGCGAACTCGCCGAGGATATGTTTCAGGAAACCTGGATTCGCGTGTTGGAAAGAGGCCATCAGTACGACCCAAAATACGAATTCAGCACGTGGCTGTTTTCCATCGCGCGAAATCTCACCGTCGATTACCTGCGTAAGAAAAAGCCGGCTAGTCTGGATGGCTTGCTGGACGAGGAAGAAGGAGTTTCGCTGGATCCGCCCGACCTTCGGCCTTCGCCTTTGGAACTGCTGGCTCAACATGAGCAGGCGGAGCGGATCAGCGAAGCTTTGACCGGCATCGCTCCCGAATACCGCGAAGCTATCGTTTTGCGTTTTCAGGAAGGCCTGGCGTTGGGGGAGATCGCTGCCGTCACCGGCGCGCCGCTGGGCACCGTCAAATCGCGGCTCTACCGCGGATTGAATGCGCTGTTGCCGCGACTGAAAGGAGCACAAGCGTGATCCGCGACCGACATCAACAAGCACAGGAATTAATTGCCTGCGGTTTACGAGATTTGTCGCTTTCTCAGCAAGCTTGGTTGCGCACCCACTTGGACGAATGCGCATCGTGCCGCGACTATGCCCAGGCTGCCGAGCAGTTTGTCCGCGCCCTGCGCTCAGTGCCGGTGGTTGCTGATCGTGCCCTGGTTCGGACGACGCAAATGCGAGTGCATTTGCGTTCCCGTCAGCTGCTGCAAAGGCGCGAGCGTCTATGGCTGGTGTGGATGTCTTGTGTTCTGGTGGGCCTTTCAGTCGCCATCACTACGCCATTCCTATGGCGGGGTTGGGAGTGGCTCGCCGAGCGGGCGCACCTCTCAAGCCCAGTTTGGCAGGTAGGCTTCATGATTTTTTGGCTTTCGCCAGCACTTGCCGCAAGCTTGCTTTTTCTGGCTCGCGGGATCCACCTGACTGACGCGAATGGAACCTCGCGGGGATAAGGTTTAGAGGAGAACTCATATGCAGTTAAGAAGCGACGTACGAACCCAGTTTACGGAGGAACTGCGGATCATTCCCAGATGGGCCTATGGAGTGGCTGTCCTGATCTTTGTGGGCATGCAAATCCTCTTCGCGACCTTAGTGGCGATTCAGAGAGATACCCCGTCCCCCCCGGTCCGGAGTCTTCTTGGTTTTTTCGCGGGAATCATACTCGGCTGCTATTTCTTGCTGATCGTCTACGTCAATCGCGACGCCGGGCGGCGAGGTATGAACCGGGTGCTGTGGACGGTGATTGCTGTTGTGATTACTCACGGTCTCGGTATCATTCTGTATCTCGTATTGCGGCAACCACTGCAAAGCCGCTGTCCGCAATGTGAGGCGGTTGTGCAAAGCGGGTTCAATTTCTGTCCCAAATGCAATCATCAATTGCATCCCACCTGCCCGCATTGCCAGCACCCAGTTCTGGGAAATGACGTCTACTGTGCTTATTGCGGAGGAGCGCTGGCATCGCCGAACCCTCAGCCTTCACCCTCGTCGATGGCGGCACAGCAATAAAAATCGCGTCATTGGCAAGCCTTTCCGCCTGATGCAGCTTCTGGTATGCTGCTTGCGCCGCCAAGTGCTGAGCGCGTCAATCATCCGCTTCGGAGGAACCTGTGAACAAGAAATGGACTTGCCATGCCGTTCTATTGATGGCCTGCTTTGCGGCCACTGCCGTTTTTGCCCAGGAAGATTTTTCTGCGAAGGCAGTGAACTTACAAGCGGGAAAAGATCCAACCAACCAGGCAAAAATCTATGTCACGAAGGACAAGATGCGCATTGAATCCACTCAGCCAAATGGGCGTGGCGGCGCGGCGATCGTAAACTTCTCTACCCAAACCACCGATATCTTGATGCCAGATCGCAAGATGTACATGGAATTTCCCCAGGGCCAGGGGCCAGGCGCAAGCAGCATGAAAGGAATGTTCCATATAGGAAACGCGGACGACGCATGCGGAGATTGGCGCAGGATAACCACAGCTAAGCCGAACTCAAGCTGCCGCAGGATTGGAAGCGACACAGTGAACGGCCGTAGCACTGTGAAGTACGAAGCTACCGGGGACAATGGCAAGAGCGGAAATTTCTGGATCGATCCAAAACTGCATTTTCCAATAAAGTGGCAGGACAGCGAGCACGGCGGCGAGTTGCAGGATATCAAAGAAGGCTCGCAACCGGCTAGCTTGTTTGAGATTCCGTCCGACTATCAAAAATTTCAGATGCCTCCGGGTATGGGGAACATGCAACATCCGCAGCGATAGACAACCCTAGTACCGATCATTGCGATCGTCGAGGTTTGACGCTGGCAAAACCGCAACCATATACTTTCCTTAGCTCCCAAGGAGAGGTATGTCACTTTCCGCTGTGATTGTGGACGACGAGCAATTAGCTCGCGACGAACTTGCCTTTCTGCTCAAGAATGTTGACGACGTCGATGTGGTCGCCCAAGGCAAGAACGGAGTCGAGGGCGTCGGCCTCATTCGCGAGCACAACCCTGATTTGGTTTTCCTCGATGTACAAATGCCCGGCCTCGACGGCTTTGGCGTACTCAAGAAACTGCTGGATCGAAAAGTCGCGTTGCCAAAGATCGTCTTTTGCACTGCTTTCGACCAGTATGCGGTCAAGGCATTTGAAGTGAATGCCGTGGATTACCTGCTCAAACCCTTTGACAAAAAGCGCGTAGCGCAATCGGTAGCGAGAGCACGAGCCAAAATCGCGGACAGCGGCGCATCGTCAGAGAAACTCGACACGCTGATGCGCATGTTGGAATCGCAGAAACCGCAGACTTCCAAAATTCTGTTGAAAGCTGCCGGCCGACTATTCCTGGTGAATCAAAAAGACATCTGCTTCGCTTCCATCGAAGACGGCATTATCACCGTGGTGACGAGCGGCGCGAATGGCATGGAAGGTCAATCCAACTGCCGCACGCTTGAGGAGTTGCTGGACAGCCTCGATCCCAATCTTTTCTGGCGAGCGCACCGTTCGTTCCTGGTAAATATTAATCGGATCAAAGAAGTCGTTCCCTGGTTCAAGAGTTCGTATCAGTTGCGGCTTGATGACAAAAAACAGACCGAGATCCCGGTCAGCCGAGCGCAAACCAAGCGCTTGCGGGAACTCTTTGGGCTCTAAGATTCAGCGATAATTGCTGCTACCCGCCGCTTTTATAGGCTGCGTGATTTTGAATCCGGCTTTAGCCGACGAGGTCGCAGTTTATTATCCCCGGAATGAGTTTTTCCGCAACCTCTTCCCATCCGTGCCGTAAATCTCTGAAAATGATGCCAGGCGCGGCTGAAGCCACACCCCTTCAAAACGCAATCGCCCATTTTTCTTTTTCCGCAGCCTCTTGAGGCGGCGCGTTACTTCAGATAAGACCTCACCATCTCAATCACTTCTTCCGCGGCCGATGTTTGTCCAGCAGTAGATTTCTTCACACCGAGCACATGGTTGCGGATGTGGCCCTCCAAAAGTTCGGCCATCAGACTATTCATTGCTCCTCTCGCTGCGCTCATAAGTTGCAGAACATCTGAGCAGTCGCGCTCGTCATCGAGAGCCCGTGCCAGCGCTTCCACCTGACCTTGAATGCGCTTGGCCCGAAGCACCAGCTTCTCTTTGTTCTTGATGGTATGGCTCATTCGCTATACTATACCCCGTATGGTATAAATATTACTCTCTAAATCGTTAGACCTTGGGAATTTTTATGAGTATTCCACAATCCCTCCCAAAACTCGAACCAAAAGCCAGTATGCAAAGCGACAAGAAACCTGCTCATCTCGCAGCTCCCATCAAGACCGAGCCGGCACATGAGCATGATCTGGAATGGGTTGAACTCGTCCGCATTGCCTTTGTGGCCTTGGCGGCCGCGGCAGTCTGGTTTCGCATTTGGGAGCCCTTCCCTCACGTCAGCGTCATCGGCATTGTAGCCACCCTGATTGGTGGCTATCCGATATTCAAGGAAGCCGTCGAGAACATGATTGAACGGAAAATGACCATGGAACTTTCGATGACCATTGCCCTTCTGGCGGCCTTGGCCATCGGAGAATTTTTCACGGCTCTGGTTATCACGGCCTTTGTGCTGGCGGCCGAGGTTTTGGAGGGACTCACGGTCGGACGAGGACGACGCGCCATACAAGACCTGCTTGATTTCCTGCCCCGCACCGTCTCGGTCCGGCGAAATAACGAAGTGATTGAGATACCTGCTGAAAGTCTTCAATTGGGAGATTTCGTAATCGTAAAGCCCGGCGGACGCATCCCGGTCGATGGCCTTGTGCTGCGCGGTCGATCTTTTGTGGAGCAGGCAGCGATCACGGGCGAGGCCATGCCGGTTGAGAAATCGCCGGGAAGCACGGTTTACGCAGGAACCATCAATCAGTCGGGAGCTTTGGAAGTCAGCGCGGATAAATTAGGACGCGACACGACGTTCGGTCGCATCATCGAGGCTGTCGAGCGCGCCGAGAAATCGCGGGCTCCAATTCAGAAGACAGCCGATCGCCTCGCCGGCTATCTGGTCTATTTCGCGTTGGGCGCCGCGGTTCTGACTTTCATAATCACTCACAATGTGCGCTCAACAATTTCGGTTGTAATCGTCGCAGGGGCTTGTGGTATCGCAGCAGGAACGCCTCTCGCCATTCTGGGAGCAATCGGCCGCGCCGCTCGCCAGGGTGCGATCGTCAAAGGTGGTCTCTACCTCGAAGCACTGGCTGAAGTTGACACCGTGCTGCTCGACAAAACTGGCACGCTGACTTTCGGGACACCTCAGATCCGAGACGTATTCTCAACCGACGGTTTCAGCGAGCGAGAGATTCTGGCGGCGGCCGCCATCGCGGAATGCAAATCTGAACACCCTCTCGCCAAAGCAATTCTTGCGCGCGCGAACGACCTTGCCGTAGCCGTTGCTGAACCTGACCACTTCGCTTACACGCCCGGCAAAGGAATTACCGCGAATTACCAGGGGGAGGAAATCGTCATTGGCAGCCGGACCCTCCTCATGGAACGGGGCTTGAAAATGATTCTGCCGAGCAACGGCCACGGCAACAACGGAGTGTCCGAAGTCTACGTCGCCAGAGGTGGGCGAGTTCTCGGCACGATTTACGTTGCCGATGTCTTACGTCCCGAAGCAAAGAGTGCAGTTGCTGCAATGCGAGAGATGGGCCTGAAGACAATTTTGCTCAGCGGAGATACGCAGGAAGTAACCGCCTTAATCGGACGCGACCTTGGCGTCGACCAAGCTGTGGGCGGGCTTTTGCCACATCAGAAGGCAGAGTGGGTCAAGAACCTTCGCGGAAAGAATCAAAAAGTTGCAATGGTTGGGGACGGCATCAACGACGCTCCAGCGCTGGTGGAAGCAAACGTAGGTGTGGCCATGGGATCAGGAACTGACGTCGCTCGGGAGAGCGCCGACGTCATTCTGATTGGGAGCGATCTCTCGAAGTTCGTCGAAGCGTTGCGCATTGCGCGGCGCTGTCGCGGCGTGATTATGCAAAACTTCACCGGCACGCTGGTAGTCGACAGCATAGGCGTAGGCATGGCGGCCTGTGGACTTCTGAATCCATTGCTGGCCGCATTTATTCACGTGACCTCCGAATTAGCATTCATTCTCAATTCAACCAGATTGTTGCCACGGAGTTCTGAAATCGGGTCATGAGCCTGAACGAACTGGCCAAAAGCTGTGAACGCAAATCGAGAGTACCCTCTAAAAACGAAGCGTCTTGTGATCGGGCAGATTGCGATCTGCCGCGGTTGTTGTTGCGGTAACACGGAAAACGGGCGGCCGGAAGTTCCGGTTGAGTGGCTCAAGACGGAATGGCGGAAGCGCGGGCTGTTGAAGCGAGTCCAACTGACCATCAGCGGTTGCGTCGGGCCATGCGACGTCCCAAATGTAGTTGTCATTACTACCTCGTCGGGTACGGAATGGTTAGGGAATATCGACAAGCTAGAGCAATATCGCAGCCTGCTGGAATGGGCTGTCCGGTGTAAGGATGCAGGTGAAATGTTAGCGCTCCCGTCAGAGTTTCAGCGATGTAGAATCAGTCCCTTTTGCGGCTGAACAAAAGGGCTCGGTGCTCGTGCCTTTTTGGGCAGAGAGATCTCATCCACGGTCGTTGTTCTATCCATCTGCATTGCGCTGCTTTCCGGTTTCGGTGTAGATTCTATTAACGCCTTGATCGTTTGGACGTTATGCGGTCGATCTCAAAATCGATAGCTTGGCTGTGTTTACTGCTGACGTTAGGGTCAGCAATAGCATTCGCTGCGCATCACCATTCGAGCGCGGCTGAAGCGACCAAGTGTACCGTTTGTATCGCTGCCCATTCAGCTTCCCCTAAGGCTACTTCCACTCTTGCACGTGCGCGTTTCGTTCTGGTAAGCACCTTTCAGCCGAAACCAGTTTCGGCCAAGCAACAACTGCTAACCTTCGCCCTGTCCGTCCGCCCGCCTCCTGGCGTCTAAGAATCGACATTAATTTGCATATAGGCGGTTCTTCTTTAAAGAACCGTGCCCTTGATCTCTTGGACCAATTTTTTCGGAGGAAATTCATGCTGGCTTCTTACAAAAAGTCGCTCTATGCGGCTTTCGTGGTGGTTCTCTATTTGGCGCTTGGCCTTCACGCCCATGCGCAGTCTAACTCCGCATCCATCGGTGGCACTGTCCTGGATTCTTCCGGCGCCGTGGTTCCCAATGCAACCGTTGAAATTCACAACCCGGTCAGCCACTTTGACCGATCAACTACCACGGATGGTTCCGGACGGTTCAGCTTCGCCAACGTCCCATTCAACCCCTACCATTTAAGCGTAACCGGGACCGGGTTTACTCCTTACGCTCAAGATGTCGAAGTCCGCTCTGCGGTGCCTTCGGACATTAAGATCAACCTGCAGGTCGCCGGATCTTCCGAGACGGTTACGGTACAGAGTGAAGCTGGCGAAGATCTGCTGGAAAACGATCCGACGAGTCATACTGATATCGATCGTGGATTGTTCGATAAGATTCCTCTGGAAAGTGCCTCATCGTCGATAAGCTCACTAGTCACGCTCGCGTCTCCAGGCGTCGCCGCCGACTCGAACGGCCTCTTTCATGGCTTGGGAGACCACGCGGAAAACTCCTTTTCGGTCGATGGTCAGCCGATTACGGATCAGCAGAGCAAAGTCTTCTCAAACCAGATTCCCGTCGACTCGGTTGAGTCATTAGAGGTAATTCAAGGCGCGCCGCCCGCTGAATACGGCGGCAAGACCAGCTTAGTGATTGTAGCCACGACTCGCTCGGGCCAGGGCGTGACCACGCCTCACGGCAGCGTCACCGCCTCTTATGGGTCCTTTGGTTCGTCCAATCTTGGTTTCAATCTGGCCTACGGCGGGAAAAACTGGGGAAACTTTATTTCCGCCAACGGACTAAACACTGGACGTTTCCTCGATCCCCCAGAATTTGCCGTCATGCATGACAAAGGAAATGAAGGAAACTTCTTCGACCGCGTGGATTTTCAAGTGTCCACCTCAGATACTCTTCACCTGAATTTCGGCTATTCCCGTTCCTGGTTTCAGAGCCCCAATTCGTTCGACCAGGAATTTCACTTCGGCGTGGCCAATCCCTTAACTGGCAATCCTCTGGAGGCCACGGATCAGCGCCAGAAAATAGGAACTTTCAACATCGCTCCTACCTGGACGCATGTAATCAACCCCTCCGCCGTATTTACATTAGGGGCCTACGTCCGCCGCGACGATTACAACTACTATCCAAGCGGCGACCCTTTTGCCGATTTTTCTCCGGATCTTCAAAGCGAAACCGTCAGCCAATCCCGGAGCCTGACCAACGCAGGCCTTCGAGCCGATGTGACCTATGTGAAAGGCATTAACAACGTGAAAGCGGGAATCACCTATCAGCAGACCTTCCTGACCGAGAATGAAAACATTGGCATCGTCGATCCCGGGTTCTATCCGGCAGCCGCCGCCTTTTACAACTGCCTGGATGCGAACGGTAATCCCATCCCTAATACTCAGTGCGCAGCCCTGCTGCCCCATGACTTGACGCGAGGCGGTACTCTATTCCCGTTTCACGGTCACACCGACATCAAGGAAACCGCTCTATATATTCAGGACACTATCACCAAGGGCAGTTGGACATTCAATCTAGGAATCCGGGGGGACCTGTATAACGGCCTGGCCATTGCCCGTCAGGCGGAGCCGCGCCTGGGCATCGCCTACCACGTTAAACCCAGCAATACGGTGCTTCGAATTTCCTACGCGCGGACGCTGGAATCGCCGTTCAACGAGAATCTAGTCATTGCCAGCACCGGATGCAATATTCCTTTTCTCGCCGCATTAGTGCCGCCGTTTGGTGTGCCCTGTAACTCGGGACCGATAACACCCGGGTATCGCAATGAATTCCACGCCGGGCTACAACAGGCATTAGGAAAATATCTCGTAATCGACGGTGAGTACATCTGGAAATACACCCATAACGGCTACGATTTCGGGGTCGTGGGCGCGACACCGATTACCTTCCCGATCGAATGGCATAACTCCAAGATCCCGGGATTCACCCTGCGCGTGAGCGTTCCGAATTACCATGGGTTCACCGGATATGTGGCGATGTCGAGCGTGGCCGCCCGGTTCTTCCTGCCGCAGGTCGCGGGCCTGCCGATCGTTCCCCCGGCGACCGGCGTTTTCCGCATTGACCATGACGAAAAGTTTAATCAGACCACGCACCTGCAGTACCAGCCGTGGAAGACCGGGCCTTGGCTTGGTTTCAATTGGCGATATGACAGTGGGCTGGTAGCTGGAGCGACGCCCTGCTATAACCCGCTGACTGCAACCTGCGCCGGGGCGTCGACCACGCTGAATGGCCAGCCCGCTATAAACCTGATCAACACCATCTCGGGCGCGCCCTTGACCGCCGACCAGGAATTTCAGGCCGGCTTCACTTGCAATGGCGTGCGCGCAACCATTACTCAACCCCTGCCGAGTCCCTGCCTGGCGTCACAGTTCGGGTCAACGCTCATCAACGTTCCGGCCCCTGGGACGGAAAATGACGATCACAATCCTCAGCGCATCAAGCCGCGCAGTTTGTTCGATCTCTCCTTGGGCCACGATAACCTGTTCCACGGCGAAAGATACAAGTGGAGCGCGCAATTCACGGTTATCAATCTGGCCAACAAATACGCTCTGTACAACTTCCTCTCCACCTTCAGCGGCACGCACTATGTAACGCCGCGCGCCCTGACAGCCGAACTTGGATTCCATTTTTGAGGGATTCATCAAAAGGGAGGCGACCGGGGAGGAGAACCGGCCGTCTCCGCGGCAGACTGCATCCGTCACTATGCAGCCAACGCTTCCAACGCAGTGCGGTTGCGGATAATCAACGTAGTTCCATCCAGGCGAATGAATTCTTTTTTCTTCAGTTCACTGAGCAAGCGGGTCACAGTTTCGCGCGATGAACCAATCATTTGCGCCATCTCTTCATGGGTCAGGCTTGAGCGGACGCGGATTTCAGGCGGCTCGAACTGTTCGCGAATGGGTGTCCACGAAAGCAGTAGCCGGGCCAGTTTGCCCGCCGATGAACGGGCCAGTACCAGATCATGTATATCCCGGTAGGCCGATTGGAACTCACGGCTCAGAGCTTGTGAGGCATGCAAACCGAACTCCCAGT
>Ga0207022_10323_pt1 | contig 10771 bp, 10 predicted proteins | sample Alteio_BWMinCont_46_FD_153307 | JGI IMG/M metagenome (GOLD analysis project Ga0207022, IMG submission 153307) | Enriched cells from forest soil in Barre Woods Harvard Forest LTER site, Petersham, Massachusetts, United States -... | ecosystem: Environmental > Terrestrial > Soil > Temperate forest >... | reverse complement strand
TACGGTAAATAAAACTGAACTAAAGGAAGGCATAAAGAGGCTGCACAAAGCGTTTGCCGCTTATCTTGCAAAATAATTTCCTTGATTGACTATTTATGCCGGTGGCAAGTAATTTGCATACTGTAACTATAAAATGAAAGGAAACTGCTATGACTAAAGTACCCGAAGGTTATCATACCTTGACCCCGAGCATCATCGTCGACGGAGCAGCGAAAGCCATCAAACTTTACGAAAAAACGTTCGGCGCAAAAGAACTCTACCGCATGGAATGCCCCGATAAATCCGGTAAAATCATGCATGCGTGTGTCCAGATCGGAAGTTCGAAGCTTTTCCTCAGTGATACCATGCCACAAATGGGCTGCAGCACACCTTCTGTCAGCAATTTCTATGTCTATCTGGAAGACGTGGATGCCGCCTTCAAGCAGGCAAAGCAGGCCGGACTTAACGAACTCGCCCCACTGCAAGATATGTTCTGGGGCGACCGCACCTGCACGTTCAGAGATAGCTTTGGTATCGGCTGGACCCTTGCATCTCATGTGCGTGACGTATCGCCGGAAGAAATGGAAAAAGGCGCAAAGCAATTCGCCGCACAAGCTGCGTAGTTTGCCTGCTGGATAAACCGGTGACAGGCGATTATTTTTGGCAGCATCATCGAAAGAGGATCCTATGACGAAGCAATCAATAATATCCTTCGCAGCAGCCGCGCTGGCAGTATGCCTGATGGCGGTCGCCAGCGGCGCGGAAATTAGTCCCGGCGAGAAAGCACCAGCTTTCACCGCCAGGGCTGCCGACGGCAGTACCGTGGCGCTCTCCTCTCTTAAAGGCAAAACGGTAGTGCTTGACTGGGCAAACTACGGCTGCCCGTTCGATCACATGCATTATTCCAGCGGAAATATCCCCAGGCTGCAACAGAAATATACTGCCAAGGGCGTCGTCTGGCTGAGCGTGATGTCATCGGCTCCCGGCAAGGAAGGATATTACACCCAGGATGAACTTAAGATGCAGGATGCAAAGAACAACAATCACGCAACCTATGTGCTGATGGATGGCGACGGCAAAATCGGTCATCTTTATGATGCCAAAACCACTCCTCATATATTCGTGATCGATAGCAACGGCATCGTACAGTATAACGGCGCGATCGACAGTATGCCTTCCACCGACCCGCAGACGCTGGCCAACGCAATCCCCTACGCCGCAAACGCCATTGACGCCGTGATCAAAGGTAAGACTCCCAACCCGGCATTTATTCCGCCCTACGGCTGTTCAGTCAAATATTAGAACCCGTTCAATATCTCGCCAGGCCGAGGCAAAAATGGCGATTTTCGAGAACCGGCGTGGAGCGTACATTCAGAGTACGTGAGCACCGAAAGCGAAGAAACCACCACTTGCAGCAAGGCTTGGTAGAGATCTTGAGCGGGTTCCTAGAATTCGGGCAAAAAACAGCCAACATAGAAGAGTATCAGCAAGACCAGCACCAGTTCACGTATATGCATCATATACCAGCCTCCTTATGGATTTTCGGTAATCGTAAGGAACCTGCCTATAAACAATCAATACGGAAATATCTTCCATATATATGTAGGGTATCAGGCCGTTACAGTTACATTGCCTATTTGTAATCCAAACGCATTGTTCCTTTAATAATGCCCGGTGTATAAATGTGAGGTAGTTAAAAATTATAGGAGGATTTATGCGTAATTATCTGTTCTGTTCCTTGCTGGCGGCAATCCTTGCCTTGCCGTTGATACCAACTGCCGCCAGCGCCGACCATGACCGTGATCACCATGAGCGTGAGCGTGACCGTGATCATTGGAGAGATCGTGAGGCGCATGAATGGCATCACCACCATCATATCTACAGGGAAAACTATTACATGCCATACCCCGCCGAGCCTGTATATATGGCGCCAGGTCCGGTCGTCATCGCGCCCACTCCGATCGTGGTAGCGCCACAACCATACGTAAATGTAATGATACCAATACGCTAGAACGTTTTCGGTTCAAGCCTATACAGTTTTAATTGCGAGGAGGCCGCAGGCCAACGCGACAATCCAGCAGAAAATATAGATCATTCTGGATCTTCGCTCACGATGTTCGCTCGCAATTGACGGATAGTGTAAGCACTTAAACGTAAACTGCTCTAGAATTTCATACGCGAGCCGAGTTGCGCGCAGGGTAAAACCGCAATTCGAATTACTCTATCAAGCAGCTTTCAGCTTCAGCGTAACCGGATCAATGTTTTCGCGCCACCATGCGAGGGTGGCTTTGATCCCGTCGTCAAGCGTGACCCGCGCTTCCCAACCCAGTTCTCTCTTGGCAAGCCCGCAGTCAAGAAACAGGCTGGTCTTGATAGTCGGCTGCGACAGATCGTGTTTTATCTCCAGCTTTTTACCGGACGCAGCGACGATTTTATTTACCAGTTCCTTTATCGAAACCGCTTTGCCCAGGCCGCAGTTATACAGGCGGTACTTTTCCGGCTGCTTTTTAATAGCCAGATCGACGAAGCGTGCGAGATCATCCGCATGGAGCAGGTCGCGCTCTTCCTCGCCGGTTCCCCAGACCGTGATGGAATCTTTCGCGGTCATCACCTTGGTGACAGTCGCGCCGAATACGTGGCTTCTTTCCAGATCAAATTTGTCGTACGCGCCGTAGATATTGGAGTGGCGGATGGAGGTGAACTTCGTGTCGCTGATGCCGGCGAAGAATTCGCACATTTTTTCGATGTAAATCTTGGTATTGCCGACACCAAAATAGCGCACGTGCAGCGGCGTATTGGCATTGAAGTCGCTTTCCCTCAGTGCTTTTTCGCTTGATGGGTACATCACAGTGCAGCTGAAGAAAATCACGTGTCTCACCTTACGCTCGAAAGCCGAGCGGAAAAGATAGGAATTCATCACCGCGTTGTCAGTCACATGGATATAGGGGCGCGTGACGATATCCTTCGCGCCGGACGTAGTCGCCGCCGCCTGTACTATTACGTCTACACCCTCAAGCAGCTTATCCACCGCCTGGCCATCGCGCAGATCCGCCTTATGCCAGGTGACGCCCCTGCAGGCATATTCGGGACGGTTGAAACGCACGACATGAACATCATATTCGCCAGACTTTGCAAAATATTCCACCATGTTGCGCCCGACAAACCCGGTGGCGCCGCAGACAAGCATTTTCTGTTTCATACGCATGATCTATTTGTTTTTTGAGGATGGGACAATAAAACAGTAGGTTTTGATTAAATTGTCAAGTCTGCTGTCTTTTATCCACACAATTCAACAAAATCTACAAGGATGAATGTATTATTAAGACAAAATTTTTTACTGCCTGCCCCTAGAAAACATTTTACGCTGGCCTATATCATAGTATAGAATAGTCCTAACGGTACATAGTATGAACTCTCCCCATCCGGTTTTCTCCGTCCTCCCCCTGCGCGACATCGTGGTGTTTCCCGGGATGATTGTCCCGCTCTTCGTCGGGCGCGAAAAATCCATCAAGGCGCTGGATGACGTAGCGAAGCGCGAGAACAAGATACTGCTCGTCACCCAGAAGAACGCAAGCCAGGACGACCCCAGCCCGGCCGACATCTACCGCGTCGGGACCATTGCCACCGTCCTACAGATCCTGCGGCTGCCGGACGGAACGGTGAAAGTGCTGATTGAGGGCACGGAAAGGGCTTCCGTCATTGACTTTATTGATAACAATGAATTTTATCAGGTGCATGCCGAAACTATTACCGAAGACACGAGCAATAAGCTGGAGACCGAGGCGCTCTGCCGCTCGGTGATTAACCAGTTTGAACAATATGTTAAACTGAACAAGAAAATCCCCGCGGAGATCATGGCTTCGATAAACCAGATTGAACGCGCCGGCAAGCTGGCCGATACCGTCGTTTCCTACCTGATGGTGAAGATCACCGACAAGCAGAAGGTGTTGGAAACCTTTAACGTTTCGAACCGGCTGGAGCAGGTACTGGCACTGATGGAAGGCGAAATCGGCGTGCTCAACACCGAAAAGCGCATACGCTCACGGGTGAAACGCCAGATGGAGAAAACCCAGCGCGAATATTACCTGAATGAGCAGTTGAAGGCCATCCAGAAGGAACTCGGCGAGGGCGAGGACGGCAAGGACGAAATCGGCGAGCTTGAAGAGAAGATAAAAAAACTGAATCTCTCCAAGGAAGCCCGCGAAAAGGCCACCAGCGAACTGAAGAAGCTGCGCACCATGAGTTCCATGTCGGCAGAAGCATCGGTTATCCGCAACTATCTCGACTGGATTGTTTCCATTCCCTGGAAAAAGCCGAGCCGCGTGCTGCGCGACATCAACCATGCCCAGAAAATCCTTGATGAGGATCATTACGGCCTGGAAAAGGTCAAAGAACGCATTCTCGAATATCTTGCGGTGCAGCAGCGCACGCGCCAGACAAAGGGACCAATCCTCTGCCTCGTCGGGCCTCCGGGCGTCGGTAAGACGTCGCTGGCCAAATCCATCGCGCGGGCGACCGGCCGCAATTACGTGAAGATTTCCCTCGGCGGCGTCCATGACGAGGCGGAAATACGCGGCCACCGCCGCACCTATATCGGCTCCATGCCGGGCAAGATCATCCAGGCGATGAAAAAGGCAAAGAATTCCAACCCGCTGATGCTACTTGACGAAATAGACAAGATGGGCAATGACGTCCGCGGCGATCCGGCGTCGGCGCTGCTGGAGGTGCTCGATCCCGAGCAAAACGCGCATTTCAACGATCATTACATGGAAGTGGATTATGACCTGTCGAGCGTGATGTTCATTGCGACCTCCAACACGTACAACATGCCGCGCCCGCTGCTGGATCGCATGGAGATCATCAAGATTTCCGGCTATACCGAGGATGAGAAGCTCGGCATTGCGCGCCAGCACCTGATCAAGAAACAGATGGATGCGCACGGCCTGAAGGAAAACGAATGGTCGATCACCGACGACGCCCTGCGGGACATATTGCACTATTACACGCGCGAATCCGGCGTGCGCAGCCTGGAGCGCGAAATCGCAAGGCTCACCCGCAAATCGATCAAGAACATCCTGATGAACAACGTGTCTTCCGTCAGCATTACGAACGAAAACCTCGGAGAATATCTCGGCGTAAGAAAATACAGCTACGGCGAAGCGGAAAAAGAAGATCTGATCGGTATGACCACGGGGCTTGCGTATACTGATGTCGGCGGAGACTTACTGGTTATCGAAGCCGTCACCGTGCGCGGTAAGGGCAAAGTCACTATCACCGGCAAACTGGGCGACGTCATGCAGGAATCCGCGCAGGCCGCCTTAAGCTACGTCCGCTCGCGGGCGCTGGATTACGGCATCATACCGCCGGTGTTCCAGCAAAAAGACATCCACATCCACGTACCCGAGGGCGCGACGCCGAAAGACGGTCCCTCAGCCGGCATCGCCATGGCAACCACCATCGTATCGGTGCTTACCGGCATCCCCGTGCATAAATCAGTCGCCATGACCGGCGAAGTGACTCTGCGCGGACGGGTGCTGCCGATCGGCGGCCTGAAGGAAAAGCTGCTTGCGGCACTGCGCGGCGGCATAAAGACCGTCCTCATCCCGCAGGAAAATGTCAAAGATCTGGAGGAAATCCCGGAAAACGTGAAGCGCGACCTTAAGATTATCCCGGTTGCCACAGTCGATGAAGTTCTTGCGCTTGCCCTGACCGCCCCGCTTACACCTGTGAAATGGGTTGAGCCGGTTAACACAAAGCCCGCCATCGCCGACGACACGGAAGAAACTCTGGGAATCCGGCATTGATCATAGCGACCTATATGCCTCACCGGCTTACAAATTTTTACGACGTTAACAATTTCTTCTTGCCACCTGCCTAACGGAATTTATAAATTGATTCAAAATGAATTATGGTCATAGGAATTAATCAATGAGCAAATCCGGGAAAGAGACGAAAAATACACGCTACTGTTCATTCTGCGCAAAAAGTGAACATGAGGTGCGCAAGCTCATCGCCGGTCCGACGGTGTTTATTTGCGACGAATGCGTCGAGCTGTGCATGGACATCATCCGCGCCGCCGACAAAGGTTCCATTACCAAGGAAGGTGAAGGCGTACCAACGCCACAGGACATCTGCAAAGTGCTCAACGACTATGTCATCGGCCAAGAACAGGCCAAAAAGGTCCTCTCCGTCGCCGTGCACAACCATTATAAACGCGTTTCGCTTCTGGATAAAACCAGCGACGTCGAACTCGCAAAGTCCAACATCCTGCTGATTGGCCCTACGGGCTCCGGCAAGACGCTGCTCGCCCAGACGCTTGCCCGCATTCTTGACGTGCCGTTTACGATGGCGGACGCCACCACGCTCACGGAAGCCGGCTATGTCGGCGAAGACGTGGAAAACATCATATTGCGCCTGTTGCAGGCGGCGGATTACAACGTGGACAGGGCGCAGCGCGGCATCGTCTATATAGACGAAGTGGATAAAATTTCGCGCAAATCCGATAACCCTTCGATCACCCGCGACGTATCGGGCGAAGGCGTGCAACAGGCACTCCTGAAGATCATGGAAGGCACGGTTGCCTCCGTTCCTCCGCAGGGCGGCCGCAAGCACCCGCAGCAGGAATTCCTGCAGGTAGACACTGCGAACATCCTGTTCATCTGCGGCGGCGCTTTTTCCGGCCTGGAAAAAATCATCGCCACGCGCAAGCAGGGCACATCCATCGGCTTCGGCGCGGACGTACGCAGCAAGGAAAACCAGAAGACCGGCGAACTGCTCACCCAGCTTGAGCCGGAAGACCTGCTGAAATTCGGCCTCATACCGGAATTCGTCGGCCGCCTGCCCGTCATCGCAACGCTAAACGATCTCGACGAAACGGCGCTGATTGAAATCCTCACCAGGCCGAAAAACGCGCTGATCAAACAGTACCAGAAGCTCTTCGAGATGGAGGACATCCAGCTCACCTTCTCGCCGGAATCGCTTGAGTCGGTGGCGAAGAAAGCCATAGGCCGTAAAACCGGAGCGCGGGGACTGCGGGCGATACTGGAATCCATCTTGCTTGATCTGATGTTCGATCTTCCCGGCCTTGAGAACGTCGCCGAAATCGTTATCAACCACGAAGTGGTTGATAACGGTAAACCGCCAGTGTTCGTTTCGCCTGATAAGAAGAAGCCGGCGAAGGTTGCTAACTAAAAGCCACAAAATTCCCGTTCAGGAAATCTTTTTTTCCATAAAGAAACGGCAGCCCTTCCGGCGTTTTTACGCTGCCGCCCGCCGCTTGCAGTATGGCGTGCCCGGCGGCGACGTCCCATTCCATCGTCGGGCCGAAGCGCGGGTAGATGTCAGCCCTACCTTCGGCAAGCATGCAGAATTTTATCGAGCTTGGGCAAGGTATCCGTTCCTTCACACGATGGGCGGCCAGATAGCACTCGGTTGCTTCATTTAAGTGTGAGTGGCTTACCAGTGCAGTTACGGGGTTTTGTTTTTTATTGACATACAACTGTTCCGTGATTCCATTATGCTCGCGGAAAGCCCCTTTTTCACTGCCGTAATACATCGCGCCGCTTACCGGGTCATATATCACTCCCATGATAGGATTTTTTTTGTCCTCCACCAGCGCGATATTCACCGTGAAATAGCCGCCGCCCCTGATGAAGCTCCTGGTGCCGTCCAGAGGATCGACCAGCCAGAAATGTTTTACTCTGGAAACATCGGGCTTATCGCCCTCCTCGGAAACAATAAGGATATCCGGCGCAATGGATGCGAGCGCCTCCACAATCATCCGGTTGGCCTCACGATCCGCCTCGGTGACCGGGGATTTGTCACCTTTCTGCTCCACCGCACCGCCCATTTTATAATACGTCATGATTTTCGCGCCGGCAGTGCGGGCAATATCAACGACCTGCGGCAATATATCTTCTATAAATATCATATCACTAAAAATCCGGGTCTTCGTAATGTTTGGGCGGGCGGAAGCTCGGCACGCGGTCAATCAGCACCGCCCTTATGGACGGGCGCGACTTCATCAGCGCGTACCATTCCTTTGCGTTTGCGTTATGCTCCCACGGCACATCGCCAAGATAATCGAGCGCGGAAAGATGCGCGCTCGCGGCAATATCCGCCAGCGTCATCGCCTCCCCCACCAGGTAATGGCTTTCCGCCGTCAGGAAGCCGATATAATCGAGATGGGAGAGAATATTCTTCTTCCCGGCGCGTATGGCATCCGACTGCGGCTCGCCGCAACGCATCAGGCGCTTGAACACTTTCTCAAACAGTATAAGTTGAGTGACTTCAGCATCGAATTTGCGATCGAACCAGTCAATAATGCGGCGCACTTCGGCACGCTCGCTGATGGAACTGCCGATATAGCGCTTGTTGTTATCGCGGTAAGCTTCCTCCAGGTATTCCATAATCGCGTAGCCGCCGGAGATGACCGTGCCGTCCGGCTCCAGCAGTACCGGAACCTCCCCCGCCGGGTTCAGAGCAAAAAACTCCGGCCTGCGCTCCCATGCGTTCTCCTGCACCGCCTCGAACTCCAGTTCTTTCTCACGCATCAATATGCGGATTTTGCGGCATTGCGGCGATAAAGGGGTATGATAGAGTATCCGCGTCGTCATAAGAATAAACGTTGCATAATCATCCGGCAGTTATACAACAGTCTTTCCGCGGCAACTATAAATTTTTTATGATGACGAAACTTAAGAATGATCCCGACACTCCCGACGTAAACGGCCATTTCGGCATTTACGGCGGGCGCTATGTCGCCGAAACCTTGATGCCGCTGATACTGGAAGTGGAAAAGGAATATGTGAAGGCAAAGGCCGATCCAGAATTCCAGAAAGAGTTGGACTATTATTTCGAGCATTATGTCGGCCGTCCCAGCCCACTGTATTTTGCGCAGCGGCTGACCGGGCATTGCAGAGGCGCAAAGATTTATTTCAAGCGCGAAGACCTCAATCATACCGGCGCGCATAAAATCAACAACTGCATAGGCCAGGCACTATTAGCGCGGCGACTTGGCAGGAAGCGCATCATCGCCGAAACCGGCGCGGGACAGCACGGAGTCGCCACAGCAACGGTATGTGCGCTGTTCGGTCTCGAATGCATCATTTACATGGGCGCGCGCGACATCGAGCGCCAGATGCCCAACGTCTTCCGCATGAAGCTGCTCGGCGCTCAAGTGGTGCCGGTAACCAGCGGTTCGTGCACGCTCAAAGATGCAATAAACGAAGCGCTACGCGACTGGGTCGGCAACGTGGACAATACGTTTTATCTCATCGGCACGGTTGCAGGTCCTCATCCCTACCCAGCGATGGTACGCGATTTCCAGGCCGTCATCGGCCACGAGACCCGCGAGCAGGTCATGAAGGCGGAAGGCCGCCTGCCCGATACTCTACTCGCTTGTATAGGCGGCGGATCGAATGCCATCGGCCTGTTTTACCCCTTCCTGAACGATGAGAACGTTAAAATGATAGGCGTCGAGGCGGCAGGGCTTGGGCTTGAAACCGACAAACACGCCGCGTCCATCACCAAAGGCCGTGCCGGGGTGCTGCACGGCAGCAAGACATATATCCTGCAGGATGATGACGGCCAGATTCTGGAAGCGCATTCAATTTCCGCCGGGCTGGATTATCCCGGCATCGGGCCGGAGCACGCATGGCTTCACGACACCGGCAGGGTGCAATATGTTTCCGTTACAGACGATGAAGCGCTCGAAGCTTTCCAGCTCTGCACGAAACTCGAAGGCATCATCCCGGCGCTGGAATCAAGCCACGCCATCGCCCACGCCCTGAAAATCGCACCGGAACTGCCTAAGAAACATATCATCGTCATCAACCTGTCCGGGCGAGGCGACAAGGATATTTTTACCGTGGCGAAAACGCTGGGAGTAAAGATATGAGCAGCCGGATAGAGCAGAAGTTCGCCGCACTCGCCGAAAAGAAACGCAAAGGGTTGATCACTTATGTCATGGGCGGCGATCCGGATATCAAAGCATCGCAGCAGATTATTTCTGCCGTGGTGCAGGCAGGCACGGACATCCTGGAAATAGGGATGCCATTCTCCGATCCGATGGCTGATGGCCCGACCATACAGGCCGCCGGGCTGCGCGCGCTCAAGGCCGGGACCAAACTTAAAGATGTTATCGCGCTTGTCAAAAATTTCCGCAAAGAAGATGATGCAACACCTGTCATCCTCATGGGCTATTACAATCCGATCTATAGCTATGGAATAGAAAAATTCTGCCGTGATGCTGCTGAAGCCGGGATTGACGGCGTCATACTGCCGGATCTGCCGCCGGAAGAGGAAAATGAATTCATCGGCATCGCTGGAAAACATGGGATAAGGCTGATACGCCTCATCGCCCCCACCACCGGCGATGCGCGGCTGGCGGCGCTTACCAAAAACGCAGACGGCTTCCTGTATTGCATCGCCGTGACCGGCGTCACGGGAACGCACTCGGCAGACCTTGATTCGCTCAAAAAGCGGGTGACGCACATCAAATCGCAGACTACCCTGCCCGTCGCCGTAGGCTTTGGTATAAAAACCCCGCAGCAGGCAAAGGAGATAGCCAAGTTTTCCGATGCCATCGTCGTCGCCTCGGCGCTGGTGGAAATTCTCGCCGGAGGTTCCGTGCAGAAAGCCTGCGATTTCGTGAAATCCCTGCGCCAGACGCTGGATGATAAGCAATAAATTATAAGAGCAATCTGGCAGGATAACAGCGTTATCGCCACTTTCCGCTGCTGCGGTCACTGCCTGGAGACTGGGTTCGACCTCCTCCTGGAAAAGATGGGCC
>Ga0207022_10320_pt1 | contig 10819 bp, 7 predicted proteins | sample Alteio_BWMinCont_46_FD_153307 | JGI IMG/M metagenome (GOLD analysis project Ga0207022, IMG submission 153307) | Enriched cells from forest soil in Barre Woods Harvard Forest LTER site, Petersham, Massachusetts, United States -... | ecosystem: Environmental > Terrestrial > Soil > Temperate forest >... | reverse complement strand
TCACATTGTGGAGCGAGATAGACGGCATCCACATGTTTGCCGTTGATGAGTGAGGGTAGTTCACGCATGGCGTGGACTGGGACATCAGAAGTGTCCATCTTCACGTTGTTGCCATTCGAACAGACAGCAACCACGAGGTTCTCAGGCTGAGACCACTGCAGGAAATGACAAGCGAAGTCTGCACCTTTCTCGCCGACCACCACATACACCTTGCGTGTGCCTTTGGGGAACAAGCCGTCAAAGATACGGGTGGAGTGGCGTGCGAGTCCAAGCAACAGGACGGTGAAGACCAGGTCGGTCACAAACACGGCTCGGGAGAAATCCTGGAACCGGTTTATGAAAGTGAGCGTGGAGATGAGGATGAGCGATCCAACAGCAGAAGCTTTGAAGAATGGATATGTGTCACGAAGTGTTGCCACACGCCACGGACGTTTATATGTCCCATAGAGCGCGAGCAGCGTGAGTTTCACGGGAATAGCTATGGCCAACGCAAGTACGAATGATTCCTTATGTTGATGCAATTGGTCGAAGCGGGCCAGATATGAAATGTACATGGATAGAGCGATCAGGGCCATATCCATGAACATGGCTCCAGCGTGCATTGCCAGCGAATTGACAAGGGTCGGCAAGGCCAGCGTGAACACGTTCGTGCGGCTCAGCCAATCTTCCGGCATCTCAAGACGAGCCAAATAGAGCCAGAAAAGCGTGCCAGCGATGAGGAAGATGGCGAGCAATCCAGGGCCGTACTCCACCAAACGGAATTTCCAGGCATAGGCGACCAAACCACCAAGAGCTGCCATGATGTAAAGCGTGATGACGGCGTTCCGTTCACTCATGCCCAGCATGACCAGGCGGTGTGATGAGTGGTCACGGGCTCCTGCGGTAATCGCACGTCCACTGACGCGGCGGGTCACGCTGACCAAAGCAACGTCAAACAGTGGAATGAAGAGAACCAAGGCAGGAACAAAGACAACTGAGAAGAGGCTGGTGATGCGTCCGGCACCGAGCACAGTTGAGCAGGCGAAGAAGAAGCCGATGGCCAAGCTTCCGGTATCCCCCATGAAGATCTTGGCTGGATTGAAGTTGAAGATCAGGAAGCCGAGCAGCGTACCAGCCATGCAGAGCATCATCAGTTCTAGTGTTGTATTCGCGCCATGCATCAACAACGCAAGGTTGATGGAAGCGATGAAACCGATGCCGGCTGAAAGGCCATCCATATTATCGAGCAAATTGAAAGCGTTGGTGATGCCCACCAGCCAGAACACTGTAAGAACGTTATCAGCAACGTATCCGAGTCCGGTGGGGTAAACAATGCCAACGGAGACGGCGATGATCGCTACTGTGACTTGAACGAAGAATTTGTGGCTGGCACGCAGATCCCAAAGGTCATCGAGGAAGCCCATCAACCCGATCAAAAGAGTAAGCACGCACATGGTCCACTGTTGCAGGTTCAAAATCCCAGTAGGCATAGCGACGAAGAGGCCAAGGAGGATCCCAACGCCGCCGAATTTTGCCACCGTCCGCTGGCTCCATCGCTCTGCGCGGGGGAGCACGACCCATCCGTTACGCCGTCCCAGGTGCACCATGATCGCGGTGGCAGAAGTGGAGACTGCCAGTGCGATGAAGAACGGAATGTATTCCCTGGGCAACATAGTGCGATCTAGGCTGCTCCCAATTGCGCATACTCAGCGGATGATTGTTTTCTCAACTGAGTGAAATCAGCAACGGAGCGGATGATGTTATCAAGCGACCGCGTGGGTTTGAAACCGAAGAATTCACCGGCTTTGCTGATGTCTGGTACTCGGCGATCCATGTCTTCAAAGCCCTCGCCATAGGCTTCTGCATACGGTATGTGGACGATGGAAGATTTGGAATTCGTGATCTCGATGATTCGTTTGGCGAGTCCGTTGATGGAAATCTCTTCGGTGCTTCCGAGGTTGAAGATCTGACCATGGGTACGCTTGCCGGGTATGGCATCAATGAGGCCGTCGATCACATCATCGATATGTCCAAAGCAGCGCGATTGGTCTCCCGTGCCGTATACAGTAATAGGCTTACCGGTGAGGGCTTGGCGGACGAAAGTCGGAACCACCATGCCATAGCGACCGGTCTGGCGCGGGCCAGTGGTGTTGAAAAAACGCAGAATGGTCACCGGTAGCTGCTTTTCCCTGAAATAGGCGAGTGCGAGGAACTCATCAATGGCCTTTGAGCAGGCGTATCCCCAGCGACAATTGTGCGTGGGGCCCATAACCAAGTCGTCATTCTCATTGAACGGGAATTTGGTGCTCTTGCCATAGACCTCTGATGTGGATGCGATGATGACCCGCTTGTTCTTCTTGGCGGCAAGTTCCAGCACAAGTTCCGTGCCACGCACATTGGTTTCAATTGTCTGGACTGGTTGCTCCACGATCTTTTTAACACCAACTGCTGCGGCAAGATGAACGATGATGTCACAGTTATCCACTAATTCGCGCATGAGGTGGTGGTTGAAGATGGTATCGAGATGATATTCAAAACGCGGATGAGGCTTGAGATGCACGATGTTGGACATGCTGCCCGTGGAGAGATCGTCGATCACGACGACTTCGTTGTCCATGTTAAGAAGGCGCTCGGAGAGGTGTGATCCGATGAATCCTGCACCGCCGGTTATTAGATAACGCATAGGTCCCACTTAATGGCTGAAGGTTTATTTGCTACCAATACGATTGAAACTGAGCCGGGCAGCCCATTCAAGTTACTTCCGTTTGAAATTTAGAGACCGCGGACCGCCATTCCCGCCATGCGGATCATGCGGAGGCCGGAATAAAGGAAGTGCAATCCACTGGGTAGTTCCATCATGCTGTATTCCCGGATGCCGGGAGTGAAACCCATACGGGTGAGAAAACGCAATTGCCCAAAGAGATCATCCTGCAACTGAAGAGCATACATCGCACCTGGTTCTGCCTGTTCGTGCATGAGCAAAATGGATCGTGCCGCAAGAGCAGGCACCTCGCGCGGAATAGGCCCGGGACTCTTCAAGCCATCAGGCAACACAATGCCAAACAATCCCTGCACCAGGAAGACCGCCAACATACACATGCGCGTGGCCCCGCAGATACGCGCGCGCTCCCAGAATTCCGTCCAATCCTGATCCGGAAACTTCTGTATCAAGGCCGCGATATCACATAAATAACCGAGGCGCGACCATCCGTGTTTGCTACCGTGGATGCACAGAAGCAGCAGGTGAGTGAGCAGCGGAATGGTCTCCACGGTCACGTCTCCAATTGCGACTTTTTGGCTGTCCTTCCAAAACCAATCATCAGGAAAATGAGAGACCGCGCGGCCAGAATTCTTCCAATGGATCTCAACCCGGAACACTGCGGAAGGTGCAAGGAAATCGCATGCAGTTGCGGTTTGTAAGAACGATCCCCGCAATGAAGGTGAAATACCATAGGTCTCCGTGAATCCTGCATCGAGCAGGACCTGACAGGAAGGAGCCGCATCCAGATGGTGTATCAGGATGTCAAGGTCACTGAACTCCCGCAAAGCAGAATCACCATATAAAAGGGACGCCAGCACGGGACCTTTGTAGGGAAGGGACGGGACCCCACGCGACTGGAGAAGCTCGGTCACCTTGGGCAGATTGGATGCAAGCAGGGTCGTGCTGACCAGATTGTGCCGGATGAAGGTGGAAAGCGTTTCATGGATGTGTTGCGGAACATTTTCAAATGCATTGTTATAAAAGTGCTGATAGATCAATGGCCGGATCGAGTGATATTCAGCCAGCTCCAGCATCTTCTCCCAAGCGAATGGCGCCTGCAGGATATCCTGTAACTCATGTCGTGACTCGCGGGCGTCTTCACGCTGGGAATAACGGGCACGAAGACACAATAAAAGCCACCGGAACTCTGGTGACTCGTCCTGCGTGAGCATCGGAATGACCGAAGAAATTGACATGATATCTATTAGCGAGAAGGCGCCCACACATATACGCCTTCATGATCGATATAGCCTCGTTTATCTGCGACTTTCACAGATGCGAGTCCAGCGCTGAACGTAGTGGCGTAATCATAGGTCGGCGGAATGACGAACTTGCCGGAGCGGTCGATGAAACCCCACAGCAATCCCACACGCACAGGAGCGGCGTTCTCTTCGAAATCACCCGCATCGTCGAACTCAGCCGGAATCACGATATTGTCATTGCGATCGACGTAGCCCCACTTCTCGCCTATCTTGAACGAGGCCAACCCTTGATGGAACGAGCCAAGGCCATCGTACTTCGGTTGAATGACAACACGGCCGGTCTTGTCGATGAAACCGAGTTGGGAGCGCATGCGAACAGTGGCCAAGCCTTCGTAGAAATCACCACACCAGTCAAAGTTCGGATGGATAGCAATGTGTCCGGTCTTGTCCAGATATGCGCTCTTGCGCTTGATGATCACACTGGAAAGGCCTTCGGCAAAGTGCGTGGCGTATTCATATTGGACAGGAATGACCATGTGGCCGGATTGGTCGATGAATCCCCAATAATTCTGGATCTTGACCGAAGCCAGGCCATCGGCGAATTCCCTTGCATGGTCGTATTGCATGGGGATAACGAGTTGGCCTTGAAGGTTGATATATCCGAACTTGTTGTCTTTCATGACCACGGCGAAACCTTCCGCGAAGTTGGTCACATATTCATATTGGGGAAGGACAACGACAGCGCCGGTAGTGTCAGCGAACCCCCATAGATGATTCAAACGCACAGGTGCGCGACCCTCGGAGAAGCTCCGTGCCATCTCGAATTTCGGGGGGATAGCGATGCTACCATCCCTTCGCATGAAACCGTAAAGCCCATCTTTTTGAATGGGCAACAGTTCCGTGCCAGGACTGGTGGTCACTTGGGCAGATAATGAGACCAAGGACAACAACAGACTAGCCAGGCCCCAAAACAGGGACTTGGTCAATGACTTCAAGTAAATATGCCTCGCAAAATGTTTTAACTGATTCATTAGTCTACATGAGTTCTGCATGATCATGATTTCGCCATCGCGTAACCATCGCAAGTTACTTTAGCTTCAGTATCGCAATTGGAATCTACGAAACCGGGGAATGAAGGATCAGCAACAATGGCAGTTTCCCCTGTATTCATGGTACGTTGAATGACATAGAAATAGATTGAAAATCACCGGAGTCACCATGACCTTAGTTCCCAATGCTAGTGACCGGAAGAAGAAATTCGAACGAAGTCAGGACCTGGTCAGCCGGTCTGTCGCAGGAGAAACTTTGATCGTTCCCGTGCGTGGGGGAGTGGGCGACCTGAACTCCATTTATACATTGCGCAATGTCTCACAATTGATATGGCAGTTGATCGGTGAAGGTCTGAGCTTCGGCGAGATGTTGGATCGCATCATGCTGGAGTATGAAGTCACTGTCGAACAGGCCGAACAAGACCTCGACCATTTCCTGGAAGAGATGATGAAAGAGAAATTGATACGCCCTGCCGTATGATCGTTCTCAATCATCCATCTGCAATTTCTTCTATCCCAAGAGGATCTCTGCGAAATCTTCGTGGATCGCAGCGTGTACGCACTATCCAAAACAAACGGAAGTAACTGGAAATACTTACCACTTCGTTCCTACAATGAAGATGCCGATCGTGAATGCAGATCTTGTCTGCATGCATTGACGGTGGATCCAACTTGTCGTCGAAAAGAGAATGAGTATTCAATGCTGCAGGACTTGGGTTACAACGATTTCACGAACACGGTAGACCGGTTTCTTGGCGGTGCACGGGCGCCAATGGATGTCTCCATTGAAGTGACACGCCGTTGTCCCCTGACTTGTCTGCATTGCTACAACAACCTGCCCATGGGCGATATGGGCGCACGCAACCATGAACTCTCTCTCGATGAACACAAACAACTACTCGATGAACTGTCGGAAGCTGGTGTGGTCTGGTTGCTCTATACCGGTGGTGAGATCTTCGCGCGTAAAGATTTCATGGACATCTATCAATATGCCAAGCGCAAAGGTTTCCTCATTACACTCTTCACCAATGGAGTCATGATCGATGAGAAGCTTGCGGATGAATTGGCTGAGTGGCGTCCATTAGGCATTGAGATCACCTTATATGGGAACACGGCAGCGACGTATGAGGCATTGACCGGTATCCCAGGCAGCTACAACCGCTGCATGCGCGGCATCGCATTGTTACTCGAACGCGGATTGCCATTGCAACTCAAAACCGTTCCAACCAAGATCAATCAACACGAAGTCTATGCGATGAAGCGGTTCGCAGAACAAGACCTCGGTGTGAAGTTCAAATACGACCCGATGGTGAACCCCCGTGTGGATTGTTCGCAGAGTCCGCTGGAAGTAAGACTCTCACCCGAAGAAGTAGTGAGGCTGGAATTGCAGGATCCCGACCGTGTTGGCGCGATGCGCATCACGGCAAAAAAAGAGTTGGAAAAGTCCGTATCACACATTGAGAGTTCAGATAGCAACATGTACATCTGCGGCGGGGGACATAACTCCTGCGCAATTGACCCGTATGGCAACATGAGCATCTGCGTCATCTCCCACGGTCAGCAGTACAACTGGCGCACAGAAGGTTTTCGCAAAGGTTGGGACCAGTTCCTGGGCGGACAGCGTGAGCGTAAGAAAACACGCATCACAAAATGCACGCGATGCAAACTGCAATCTCTATGTTCGATGTGTCCCGCGAATGGGGAATTAGAGAACGGCGACCCGGAGAAACCAGTTGAGTTCCTTTGCCACGTTGCCCATCTTCGTGCCCACGCATTCGGATTGCAACCGACCGAACACGGCGAGTGCGAGTTCTGCGCCGGCGGAGTTCGTCACGGAGAAATTCTGGTATCCGCCGAACAGTTACGGAACATGCCCATCGAAATACCTGAGTGGGCGCCACCTTTCGAGACATTCAACATCCTGAACAACCAATCAGGCAGCACGTGTGGTAGCGGTTGCGGCAAACACGTTTAGAGCTAGAAGAAAAGGAAAACACGGCCATGGCAGAAACCACGAACCAAACGGGCAAGAAAGCCTACGAGACACCGACGCTAGCACGCATCAGCCTGCAACCGGAAGAAGCGGTGTTGGGCAAATGCAAGAATGTATTCCATGCCGGACCGATCGCTTCCAACTGTACCTTGTTGAGTTGCAAGACGATAGGTTCCTAAGCGAGAGACCAAACATTGAATCCAACGGTGCCAAACCGGAAGAAAATGAACATGGCCGCGCTGCGATACAGTAAGCGTGTGTGCTTACGCATCGGCGGAATCACCCTGGAACTCGCTGCTGTAGCACCGGACATGCGCATCGCGTTAGGGCGTGACCTGGGCCGGTTCCGCGTGATGGAGCAAGACTGCGACATACACTGCACGACCGAGTGGGCGGACAGCATTGAGACAGATACTGCCAAACCATTATTTGAAACCGGTTCGCTATGGCGGCTTCTGCCCCATGGCTATTCTGGAATGAAATTCGAGTTTGCAACACCAGCATTGGGAAGGGAGCCCTATCGCACCGCGGAAGTGGACGCGGATGTCTCCCGAGTGAAGATCAAATTGAACCGCAAGTATTTTTCGCATGAAACAGAACAGCGGCCGCTGGAGTATCCGCTGGATGAGTTGTTGTTCATCCACCGTTTAGTGCGCGAAGGATGTGGAGTCGAAGTGCATGCCTGTGGACTCGTGGATAAAGACAGCAAAGGCCGGTTGTTCATAGGACATTCTGGTGCGGGCAAGAGCACGACTTCACGGTTATGGGAAGCTCAAGGCGCGTTCGTGCTGAGCGATGACCGCATCATCTTACGCATGGAAAAAGGCGAATTGAAGATGTACGGCACGCCGTGGCATGGAGACGCGAAACAATCCGCATCCGCCAGTGCAAATGTCCATGCAATTTATCTGCTTGAACAGGCGCCGCACAACAGGTTGTCGCGCATGTCGCCTGCGGAGACGGCCATTGAGACTTTTGCACGTAGTTTTCTGCCATTTCACGGTCATGCGGGGATCCATGCGGCACTGACGTTCCTGGACACAGCGTTCGCAAATGTTCCTGCATACCGATTTGAGTTTTTGCCCGACTATAGCGCAGTCGAACATGCTACCCGGGTCTGACGTACTGAAGGACATTGGAAACATGGAACCAATAAAAACAATAATGGTGCGTAATAGTGAACTCTTTTCGATACTCTGCAGTGATCTACTCAAGAGTGGCCGATCTATACGCTTTCAAACTTCAGGATCGAGCATGGGCGGAACTGTCCGTCATGGCGATTCTGTTTGTGTAGCCCCAGTGGCGACGGATGCCATCTGTGATGGCGACATTGTGCTCGCACGACCGCAGGGGCAATGGGCCGCTCATCGTGTGGTACTGATCGATACGGACAGCCGCGAGATCACATTGCGCGGGGATGCGAATTCCCAGAACGACCAAATCATTCAAACTGATTCCATCATGGGGAAAGTGATTGCCATCGAACGTGAATCTGTGTGGGCGCGTTTTGTACGCCGTGCATACGGACGAATCGAGCGGACCAAGGACGCAATATTCAATATCAATACCGTCCGGTGTTTTGCCGGGGCCATGGTTGTCGCCCTGATCGTGATGTTGGCGGCAATGCCAGTGCAGGCTTCCACGCTCGGAGATTATGCCATCCGGCAAGACGGAATCTATACCGTCAACGGGACGACTGGGGCAGCCACACAGGTCTACAACGGGACTCCATTCCCATTAGTTGCGAACGGTCTTATCGCCCAACGTGTAAGCGATAATATGATTTTTTTCCTGGATTACAACGGTACGGTCAACAACCTGTACCAGTGGAACCCAAGCACCCCGACTTCATCGCCTGTGCTCATCGGTGCTGTCACAACGGGTGGCAGTTATCTGGCATCCTCCATAAACCAGATGGCCTTCCGGTTCAACAACAACACTGACACACTGTATGCAATGGTCTCATCCACTGGTGTTTTATACACCATCAACACCACTACGGCGGTGGCCACATCGGTTGCGACCTTGACACTTCCAACTACGAATCTGACCATCACAAATATCACCATGCCAAACCCGGGCAGTCCTGTGACTCTGCCCTACAACACGGCCACAGTCACTACGAGTCTGCCTCATGGTCTGGCGGTGGGACAGTCGGTAACGATTTCGGGTGTAGGTACAGCTGTATTCAACGGCACATTCACGGTTGTTTCAGTCCCCAGCAGTACTACGTTCACTTACAACGTCTATGAGCCGAACGTAGGGGCTGCAACCGTCGGAAACACTGTAGCAAACAATGTGAATGACACTACAGCAGGAAAAACAAGTACTGCAGCTACTATAGCCAACAGCGGAGGCACGCGGACAACCGGTGTCATGACGATCACTACAATCGCCAACCTTCCCGCCAAAGATGTAGTGGGCGATACTGTGACCATTACGTCCATGAGTGACCCTACGTTTGATGAAACATGCATTATGCTGACAATTCCAGCAGCAAATCAATTTACTTGCAATGATCCACCCGCGGCAGCCACCAATACCAGCGGGACAGCGACCGTCACAACACTGATTGGTGATTTTGCTTTTGCATCGTCCGGCACTTTATATCTTGCAGACCGGACTACGTTGTATACCGTTCCGCTCACGAATGGCACTATCACTTCAACAGGTTCTGCCATCAATGGATTCGGATCTGCTAGCGAATATGCGAACAGCATAATGTTCGATGTGATCGGCCGGGCACTGATCAAGACCAGCAACACCAACGGGACCAGCAATGACCAAGTGTATGTCCTCAATTATCCATCGACGAATTCATTGACAACGTTGACAGCAACAATGGGGAACGCCATTTTTGGCGGCATCACGGCATTCCCGCAATCAGATTTCAGCATATTAAAGACATCATCCGGAGTATGGACAGCGGGTTCGACCCAAAGTTCTTTTTATGCAATTACAGTCTCCAATGTCGGGTCAGGAAGCGCGGGCGGCACCATCCCAACCATAACGGTGACTGATTCGCTCCCATCTGATCTCTCGGGGTTTGTTTATGGCGGCACAGGATGGAGTTGTGGTCTTATCGGAAACAACCTCACCTGCACACGTACAGACGGCATTGCCAATGGCGGAAGTTATCCCACGATCTATGTGACCGCAAACATCGCAGCGAATCCAGTGAGCAAGAGCGCCATCAACACGGCAACATTGAGTGGTGGTGGCGAGATCAGTAATACGGAAGTCAGCATCACCGGCTCCGGCGCGGTGCGTACAGGGTTCCTCATATCGAATATAGCCCGCACAACCAATACAACAACGATCACAACAAGTTATGCCCATGGATTCACTGCTGGTCAGACTGTGATCGTGGCCAATGCAACCGACCCAAGCGTAAACGGTGTCTTCACTATCGCGACCGTTCCGACCACAACGACTTTCACTTATACTCAAACTGGATATGCCAACCTGACATCAAAACTATCTGTGGGCACTGCGTCTTTGGTCAACAATGTCACTTTGACTACGAGCACAAATTTGACTGCCACAGCCGGACAGACCATCCAGGTGACAGGTTCAGGCGATGGGTCGTTCAACGGTACTTTCACCATCAGCACGATCGCCGGCAACACCATCACCTATAGTCAACCGGGTTCTTCCTCCAGTAATGGTTTCGGCACTGTCAGTCTGCCCAATAATCCAAAGATCACCGAGGACGATTCCTCAACCGTCACAAACGAATACTCCTTGACATCACAGACCGTGTGCGCCAATTCACCCACGCCTGCTACCACACAGATCAACGGTATCATCAACGATTATTGGCCAGCGACTGCCT
>Ga0207022_10319_pt1 | contig 10832 bp, 11 predicted proteins | sample Alteio_BWMinCont_46_FD_153307 | JGI IMG/M metagenome (GOLD analysis project Ga0207022, IMG submission 153307) | Enriched cells from forest soil in Barre Woods Harvard Forest LTER site, Petersham, Massachusetts, United States -... | ecosystem: Environmental > Terrestrial > Soil > Temperate forest >... | reverse complement strand
CGAGGCCTGGGCTTGACCGGCCAACGACGTGGGTGTCCAATCACGGGAGAATTGCCTCCGCCGCCTTATCGGTTTCTGGGAGTTCAACGCTCGCCAGGCAGCGGCCGCTGCTGAGCGGGTCGTTAGGGAGCACAAGCAATGCGACGAAGGAACGTCATGCCACTCGTGGAGCTACTGTCCTGCTGTCTGCTGTCAGCTTGTCTTGCCGATGGCGCTCGCGCAGCAGACCCGCCCGTCCGAGCCGACTATCTGGGTAGCCGGGAAGGGAAGCCGCCGCTGAAGTTCCACTCGGTCCGACTCACGCTGGTGAACCCACAAGACAAGCCTGTCTGGTTCGTCCTCCCTTACTGGGGCGACAAGCCACTGCCTGAGAAAGGCGTCTTCCCCAACAAGAACTGGAAAGACCAGCCCTTCGGGGGAAAGCAGTTTGAGATGCCGGATAACCAGACGTTGCAATGGACCGGCCCCGCGTCACGCGTCTTGGTAAAATGAAAGTCGCCCGGCGCGGTGCCGGCCATCGAACGTCGTCCGTTAGCCATGCCAACGCAAAGACACCACTTTGACCTCTTTGCTGATTACCACCAGTTCTACATTCAAGACGAACCGGTGGAAGGGAATCTCGGCGATAGTTGGACACCGGAGGCGATTGAGCGTCTGCTCGCGCTCGCACCCGGGACCGTTGGCGTGCGCACAGTACGGAATATGACCGTGCCTGTGGACATCGAGATTTGCGATACACCGTTTGACGAGAGGCTGGACGCCTGGGACCAAGTGAACGAGTGCAGCATCCAAATCGAGTCCGGTCGGATTGTTGTCGCTGGATGCACCGACTATTTTCCGGACGCCGCGAGAATAGTTGTGCAACCAAGTACCTATCGCGTTCGGGTCTACTATGGCAAACTTGACTCCCTCAGTCCCGATGGCCTGGAGGGCGAAGATCACTACCGCTTGGCAATGTGGCCGGACACACCAGGTCCGGCAGTCGTGCTCAAGCAGCGGCCAACCGACGCCAGCAGATAACCACAGGCTGAAGGTGACCGGGCCGGCATCACGGGACCGGCGACGGATTAGATCGACCGGAGGCAGAAAGCTAACGCGACCGGCGCGCCGTATAAGCTCGACGTCGGCGATCTGCACCGCGAGTGCGTCGATCATGGCGAGGTCCGCTTCCACGCTCTTGCGCAGGTGCGGGTTGGCGAAGGGTGCGGCGGGCCGCTGCGGCTGAATGGCGGGTTCGGCGGCAGGAGACTTTCGATGGCGGACATGGCCGAGACACTCCGGGCCGAGTTGCTGGCCGTCCTCTCGGCGAACACGTCCCGGCTGTGCGACGGGTTGCGGGCGGAGCTGGCTCGGCCGTTCACGCTGGGGCCTGGCCGGAGGCTCCAGTTCGAAGCCGATCCGTGGTCGTGGGGCATCACCTGCTGCGCCACCGAGGAGCCGGTGTTCGACAGAGACCGGCTGTCGGACGATCTGCCCGGCGACTGGTTCGAGCGGGCCGAGGAGGCGGGGGTCAACTGGGACGCCATGTTGGCCGACGAGGTGTGCCCGTGGTTCGCCGAGTGCTGGCAATCGGCCGGTGGGCCGGTCCGGTTCAGCCCGGCGTTCCTGTTCCTGCACGGCTACCACGACCGGCAGTACGACCTGGAATGCCGCTGCTGGGTGCCCGCGGCGGAGGCGTTCGGGGAGTAGTCCAGACGCCGAATAACAAGTTCGGCCGCGAGGTGGTAGTGATGTCAGGCGTCATCGCGGGCCTGATTTCCAGGTACCGGGCGCTCGGCCTGAAGGGGACGCCCGCCACGCCCGGAAGGTCGAGGCGCTGGACGGCCTCGGGCTACCACATGCTGACCTACGGCCACCTGATCGGCGAAGTGATCCGGCGCATCACCGTTAGCCACCAATCCATGAGCGACATGCGCGTCCAATTCGGCACGCTGCAAAACGTCTTCGGGAAGCCGGCGACGCACGGCGGTTTCACGTTTGTTCCCGCGGCAGTCCAGTTGGATGGCAACGGCTTCTCGATCGACTTCGATCTTCGTGATGCGGCCGGTGAGCGGCCACCGACGATCCTTGCCCGTCCGATTGAGCATCACTATGACGCGGCCTGGGTTCGGGCGCGCTTGCCGCGGGTGTTCGGGTTCACTCCCGAACTTTCGGAAGTCGAGAAATCGCTATTGGATGTCGGGTTCGTTGCTGTCGCGGCAGGAAGCTCGGTCGGCTTTGCGTTCATCTGCACTGATTACTATGGGCGTACGGGGCTTATGTTTAGTCCGGACGGCCCGGACCAAGACACGCAGGCGAAGGTTGCCGCGGCGTTTTGGTCGCTGCTTCTCCAAGCCCCCGATGATCTCGCAGACTTTGACGCAACCGTTTATCATCCCGGTGCCGGCATTTGGATGCATTTTGGTTGCGCGCATGGGGAGCCATCCTATCGAGAGTCTGAGGACGCGGGTGGCTAACAAAACGTTGCCTTGACCGGGCCGGCACGACGGTTTTTCTAGACATCACGTTCCTTGCAGCTGGCCCGGCAAGTGGACGCAGTCGTTAGCCGCAAAAGGTGGTCGTATGGCGAGGTCGGCGAACCTCGACTTTTTCGCGGCCGAGGCCGACCAGCGAGCCGTGCTGGATTTTCTGTTCTCGTCGACCGATGTGCGGGTGTTTGAATCATACTCGGAGTTCGACGCCCAGTTGCGGGAGTTCCGCACAACTGAAGAGGTGGCCATTACCTTCCCGTTGGGCGCCGACCCGCATGGCAACGGTCACGCCGTACTCCTCCAACTGTGGTCGCCGTCAGTCATGCATGAACTGAGCATTGAGCGGTTCGCCCTCGATCCGGCGCATTGCGACGGGCACACTTTCCGGCACCGCATTGACGGCGGCGGCCTAATGCAACTTTACCTGGGTGGAGTGTGCGATCGGGTCGTCACCATGTCGCACTTCGGCCACCAGAGCCAGGTGCGGGCACAGAAGTGGAACGTGGACCAAGGTGTAAACTGGGAAGCGCTCAAGACGTTGTCCAACCGCATTCAGTACCATATTCGGAAGCGCCTCGCTGCGGGCAAAGTTCCGGGTAGGCCGGTGCTGGCGCAGGCGTTGGAGTTGGCGCGGGCTGGTTATGCCCTCAAGCTCGCCACGCAGACACCGTGGCAGTTTGAGTTGCAGCAATGAGCAAGTAGCGGGGCCGCCATCCTGGTTTTCCGCGCCTCAACGTTCGAGCAGGCGACTTAGCCTTCGCGTTCGACCACCAGGAACTCGCACAGTGAATCTTGAAGCGATACACCTGGCATGGGATTCCGATGAGGGGGATCACGGAGCGCGGGCGATTTACGATGCATTGCCAACTCGGGTGCGTCCAGCTTGGGCCGCTGACATATTGGAGCTGGCGTGCGCTCGGCTGCCAAAGGTTCCACGCCAAGTATTAACAGTTATCGACATCGGCCGCGACCCGAGACGGCATCGAGAAGCACACGACGCTTTTTCGGCGGTGCGGCAACTCACTTTGATTGAAGACAAGACGCATGCTGGAGGAGAAATGTACACGGCGATACTCATGACCGCCGAAAACGCCGCGAAGGTAATCTACAATGGCTCTGGCGTTGAGGAGCCGGTCAAACGTGGAGTCAAGGCCCCATTCGATGAGGAGTGCGGCTACTGGTTGGTCGGATGCTTATCGCACTTCGCTCGGCTAGTTGGGTCCTCAGAGTTCAAGAACGAGGCCTGGCGTGTGCTGGAAACTTGGCTTCGTCGGGCTGGCAAATGAGGCCGAACGAGAAGTTAAGCTTACCCCCGCATCAAAGTCGGATCCCCTAGCATTCATGGGCGAGCTGCGGAGCTGAGCATGCCCGCGCACGCGGTGCGGAAGCTCCGTTCATGCCCACGATTTCACGTCCGCGCTGGTCACTTGTCACCGTTCTCCAAGAAGATTATACTTGCGGCAGAGCAGAACTTTTTTGAGCTTTTCGACGGGTTTCCAGCTTGGGACAGGGTCGGCTGAATTCCTTAAGGTCGCCGGTTCGGTCCCCGCTCCACTGACTTGTAGCATGAGCAGTTCTGCGACCCGACAATTCTCCCGCCATAACGCGAAAGGCTGAGCCCATGGGCATTTTCCTGGTCACGTACGACATCAAGGTGAAGAAGGACGCAAAGGAAGAGTACCCGGGGCTTCTTAAAGCAATAAGGGCGCTGGGACAGCGATTGCACGCGCTGCAATCCGTCTGGCTGGTCCGATCCTCTCAATCAACCAAACAGATTAAGGATGACTTGAAAAAGCATCTGCGCGAGAGTGACAAGCTCCTGGTCGTTAAGCTGACTGGCGACTCTTCGTGGACGGGCTTCTTTTCGGATAAGGCCAGGGAAAGCCTGGCGGAATTCTTCCAAGCCAATGCGCCGCCCAAGCTAGTTTCAAAACGGCGGGCGCTCATGCCAAGGCTGATTGCAAGACTTCCGACGAAAGGCAATAGACAGCGGACACCAGGCGGAGGAGTAGATGCTCGTTGACTCGTGCATTCCGGTCATACCCAGCGCCGATCCGGAGAAGAGTCTGCGCTTCTGGGTGGACGGGCTTGGGCTGTCCATGGATCGTGCCATGCGGCAGGACGGTCGCCTCGTCGGCTGCATGGTTCATAACGAGCGGCTGTATTTCTGGCTCAATCAACGAGCTGGTTCTCCGATCAAGCCGGAGAATTACGAAGGCATACGACTCTACTGGGCGCCGGGCGACCTTAAGGCGCTCCGAGAACGTCTTTTGCAACTCGGTTACTCAGTTTCTGAGATCGTGGATCGCGACTACGGACAGACCGAGTTCTTTGTCACGGACGACGACGGCTACTCCCATTGCTTCGGAGTGGCGACCAGCAAGAGCGGCTAGCCTACGCCTCGGTCCGGTACGACGGCTGCCTGAGGGTCCAGCGCTGGCCGGCGGAGCGGCCGCTCTGCCCCGCCGGACGCCCTCCTCCACGCCAGGGAATGCTTCTCTTTTTCTCATCCGTTCGCGAAGAACTCCGCGCTCGACAGCACGGCGCCTTCTAGATCGAGCAGAATCAGGGAAGAGTTCGCGAGCGGAGCACCCTGGGACCCGGCGGACGGGGTCCGTAAGGACCAACCCGGGCCGTCCTGGCCATGTTGGGGCATCTTGGGAAAAACCTTGGAAAAACCAGGGGTCAGAGCTCGGACCCCTGCGATGCAAGAAACGCACGAACGATCAAGAGCATTCCGCAGCTTCCAGCAAGAATTTGCCAACTTTTTCGAAGACCGCCAAAGACCGCCAAGTGATCTGGCGGACATATTAATGAGAGACGGTATATGGCCCTGTCCAGCAGCGGGCGGACAACGGCTAGCCGCCTCTTCCCGTGGTGCAGAATTCTGCACCACGGGAACAAGGGCTGTGACCCGTGGCAAAGTGGCAAACTTGCCTTAATCAATTCGTAAGTCTAATCGCCAGTAGTTAGTTCCGACCGGAAACATGTTTGCCACGGGTGGCCACCAACTTGGCAAACTGGCAAACAACTCCCCCTAGGCTCAAAAAACTTGGCGCGCCAAGTGCGCAGTGCGATGGCGGGCGGACCATGGCCAACGACGGACAAGAAATGCACAGACCCCCCCACCCCAAGACCGCGGCAAACTGGCAAACTCAATTTTTTTTCGGACGCAACTTACCGCTTCATTTGTCGTTACGGCGCTGAATGAGTTTGCCAACCCTTTGGCAAACTCGTTGGCAAACTGGCAAAGTCATTTTGGCAGGTATGAGACGTCTTAAAGAATGCCGTGCTCAAAGTTGGCGGCATGGCCGTCGGGAACGGCGCGGCCGGCACGCACCATGCGCCAGCGCTCTCTCACTTCAGCAGGCGTGTAAGCGCGATAGATGAAATCCGCACGCAAAGCCACGGCGCCGGCCGCGGCGAGTTCGGGCAGCTTCGTGGAGAGGCAGAATGGTCCCTGGTTCAGCACGATAGTTCGGCAATGGTAATCCAGGGCCGTCACTTTTTCGCCGTGGCTGGAAACCATGTCCATGCTTTCGAACTTGCAGTTGGCCTTGCCCGGGCAGCCGCCGATCAGGTTGGCGTAGGCGCACGACTCGGCAACAAAGAGGGGCGTATCCTGGTGCACGATAAGCACGGCGCGCGGCCCAAATTCGGCCAGCAGCGCGCGCAGGTTGTTGATGCCGTCCTCGGGCGACAGGGCAAAGCGGGATACGCCCATCTGCAGCAGTTGCCGCGCTGCCAGGCGATTGAGCACGTACACGGACCAATCCGTGGACAGGTCAATTCCGCCGCGTGTGCCTTGCTCCGCTTCCACATCGAGATAGTGCCATGCCGATAAATTGGCGGCTTCCCATTTCTGCCAGCCCGCTTCACGCAGATGGCGAATCTTTTGCCGCAGTCCTTTCTCTTCCCAGTAGCGCGTGATCGCCGGCAAGGCCAGCCGAATGCGTTCCCGGCCCAGCCGGCTGCCCCAGAGTTCCAGTGCCTCGGTCAGGACAGCAGGATGATCGCGGGCAATATCGACGACAACTTCTTCCAGTCCCTCCCAGTCGCTCTTCTCAAACGCATCGAGAAAACCGACGCGGTCTGTCTTGATGGACCAGGAAAAATCCTTCGGCCTGACGGAGGCCAGCGCCTGCGGTTCGATTTCTGCAAGAAGCCGCGCGACGCGCTCCGCGCGGCGATCGCAAAGGGCAGCAGCCAACTTCGTAATGAGCTCGCGCCGTAACTGATTGAGCAGGGAGACCGGCGCAAACCAATTTGCCTCATTGCGGAACTGGAAGGCAGCCAGCTCCAGGCCGGTCGCGCCGAGCTTCTCGAATGCTGCGCGAACGGCGGTCTCCATCAGTGCAGGATCTTTGGCGGCCGTGAAGGCGCCGGTCACCTTCGAGATCGCCTCGATCTCCGGCAATTCGGTGACGTCTGCTGGGATTCGGCCGATTGCCGTGATCTGCGCATTGGTCAAAATCACGTCCACGGCGACAGGCGTTTTCGTCCGGTACACGCCGGGTTTCGGACGGGCATGGCGATATTTCTGTTTCACGGCCTGCGACGACGAGCAGTAGACGGGCGCGCCGAGGGGAATGTCGGGGTGATCGCCAGGCAGCTCGACTTCCACGGCGGCGCCGGCCGGCGCCTGGAAGACTTCGTGGCGTTTGCCCTGTCGATTGAGTATGAACAACCGGTCCACGGCAAAACCAAACGGTTTTCCCAGCACGGGCAAGTCGATCTGCAACCCGTCATGGCGCTCGAGCGGGCGTTGCGTGCGGAAGCGCAGTCGCGCGTGCGGCTTGCCGGCAATGCCACTGCGCTTGCGGCTTATCGCTTCCACGTTGCCGATAAGCGTACCGCGGTGCCCGACGGTATCGCGGTCGGCGACTTCCTTGTCCTTGTGCGAGTGCACGAACAGCCGGGTCCAGGGACGGCTGAAGACCGTCTGCATGTCGGCCTCTAACTGTGGGCGCTCCGCGGCGGTCAAGCGGCCGTCGATCAACTGGCGGTAATAAGTGGTGGTCGTGGCCACATAAAGCGGGCTCTTCTTGCGTCCTTCGACTTTGAAGCACGAGACGCCGGCAGCCCGCAAAGCAGGGATGTGATCCGGCAAGGCCAGATCTTTCATGGAAAAGGGAAAACCCTGGCGGGGATCGCGGCGCACGGGGCTGCCATCGCGCAGCGTGCCTGGCGCATCCGTGACGTCGTAGCTGTCCCGGCACGAATAGGCGCATTTGCCGCGGTTGCCGCTCCGGCCCAGTGTTTGAGCGGAAAACAAGCACAGGCCGCTGTAGGAATAGCAGAGGGCGCCGTGAATGAAGACCTCGGTCTCAATTCCAGCTTGTGCGGTGATGTCGTGAACTTCCTCGAAGGTCAGCTCCCGCGCCAGCACCACGCGCTGAAAACCGAGTTGCCGCAGCACCTCCGCCCCCGCACGGTTGTGCACCGCCAGTTGCGTGCTCGCGTGCAACTCCAACTTCGGAAAATACTTGCGAACAAGATGATAGACACCGAGGTCTTGAATGATCAGCGCATCCACGCCGACGGCCTCGAGCGCCGCCACGGCTTCAACCAGTTCCGGCAGCTCATCCTGGCGAATAACAGTATTGACGGTTACAAAAACGCGCCGTCGCGGCTGCAGGCTGTGGGCGTAAGCCGTGATCTCGTCCACTTCCTCCAAGGTGAAGTTCTCCGCTTCCGCGCGAGCAGAGAATTTCTTCAGCCCAAGATAGATGGCATCCGCCCCGAAATGGAACGCCGCAAACGCCGCCTCCGGTCCGCCGGCCGGCGCCAGCAGTTCGACGGGCCGCTGGCCGATGCCTTGAATTTCTGGAACCGCCGCCGTTGCATTGTCCAGGTCGACGCCATACGCTCCCTGCGGCGCCAACGGTTCAGGCGAATCTGTCTCGGTTGGCAGAGCGGACGCTTCCGGCAGCGGATTGACTGCACTCCAGCTATGCCATGCCGGCGCTGCATGGCCGGCTTCTCGTTCTGCCTTGGAGGCGAGCACGGGCAGAGCAATCTTGCTGGTTTCAGGTGTGAGCGGCTGGTTCATCCCTCTTACGGTACCGGTCGCCTGGGCAACTGTCTGCGCGTCTTCCATCCGCAGCGGCTTCTTCACTGCGCCCGTGCCTGAGCAATATCCTTCCCGGAAAAATCGCCGAACTCATTTGACACCAGCGCCCGGGTTCGTTACTTTTATAGGGTGCCTGCTCGCGACGGGCCGGTGCAAATTAGCTACGATGGCTCCGCTGTGTCAACGGTATGACAGTGGAGCTGTTTTGCTTTCTCCCTCGTCTCTTGGTGGACGGCGGAGAGGTTCGGGCTGGACCCCTCTTTTTTCGGCTTGAACAGCGCCCGCGATGGTTAGACTTGCAGCGGATTGCCTGAAACCCGGCTCGTCAACGCGTAGGTTTTTCAAACTCAACTTCTGCCGCAGCCAAGCCGGTAGAAATGGTTGAGCTTTCGCCCCCGCAGCCGGCAGAGCGCGAACATTCAGGAAGTCCGTGCTGCCCCCATCGCCTAAACGGGGTAAACACATGGTAGACACCTTGGAAACTAAGCCCGCAGTCAATCGACTGGTCCCGGAAGTCACTGCCGTGAGGGCGGTCACGTCGGCTGAGCCCTTGCTGCCCCGGCGCATCCTCGTGGTTGACGACAATGAGCTAGCGGCCCGGAAACTGCAGCAGGTGCTTGAGGCAGACCTCGAGTGCCAGGTGGACGCGGTCAAGAGCGGCATCCAGGCGCTCGAACTTCTTGGCGCGCAGAGCTACAGTATCGTCATCACGGATCTACGCATGCCGAAAATGGACGGCATGGAATTGATCCGCGCGATACAGGAACGCGGCTTGCCGGTCACGCTCATCGTCACCACAGGCCACGGCAGCATCGACGAGGCCGTGCAGGCGATTCGCCTGGGCGCTTATGACTTCCTCACCAAGCCCATCGACCTCGATCATTTCCGGCTGGTCATCAAGCGGGCTCTGCGCGAGCGCAGTCTCCAGGACGAGGTCGCGTCCCTGCGCACGCAACTGCAAACACGCTTTTGCTTCCAGAACATCCTGAGCAAGAACCCGCACATGCACGCCGTGTTTGAGTTGATCAACAACGTCGCGCACACCAACACGACTGTGCTCATCGAGGGCGAGACCGGCACGGGCAAGGAACAGGTGGCGTGTGCGATTCATGAGGCGTCGCGGCATCGTTCGGGACCGCTGGTGGCCGTCAACTGCGCGGCTCTGCCGCAAACGCTGCTGGAGAGCGAACTCTTCGGTCACGAGAAAGGTTCGTTTACCAGCGCCGTCGGCCAGCGCCGCGGCCGCTTTGAGATGGCCGACGGTGGCACGATCTTTCTCGACGAGGTCGGCGACGTGCCGCCGACCATGCAAGCCAAATTGTTGCGCGTCTTGCAGGAACGGCGTTTCGAGCGCGTCGGCGGCACGGAATCCGTCGAGGTGGATGTGCGCGTCATTGCCGCCACCAATCGCTCCCTGCAGAAGCTGGTGAAGCAAGGCAAATTCCGCGAGGATCTCTTCTACCGCCTGAACGTGGTCAAGATCGACCTGCCGCCCCTGCGCGAACGCCCGGAAGATATTCCCTTGCTCGCTGCTCACTTCGCGGCGAAATACGCGGCCAAGGGGGAAGCAGCCAAGCGGGTCGCACCGGAAGCGATGGAGAAACTCCTCCTGTACCGCTGGCCGGGAAACATCCGCGAGCTCGAGAACGCCATCGAGCGCGCCTGCGTTACTTGCCATGAAAACACGATACAGGTAAAGGATTTTCCGCAGGAGATCGTGGCGCCGCCTGCGCCGAAGGCGCCCTTTCACGTTGACCTCGATCGGCCCTTACCCGATCTGTTGCGTGACGTCGTGGCGCAGGTGGAGCAACACTACATTCGCAAGGCCCTCAAGAAAGCACACGGCAATGTCGGGCAGTGCGCGCGCATCTGCGGCATATCGCGGCGCAGCATTAGCGCCAAGATCGCCGCCTACCAATTTGAAAAGACCGTCTTCAGGGATGATATTTAAGCTTAACCGAAAGAGATTCTGATCGACACGCCAGACATCAAGGCTGTGCTTGTAGTGGCCGGATGAACACGGCCCTTGAGGCCCAGGCTTTTCCCTTTTTTTCCGCCACCGCAGGCATTCTCTTTCCAACTCTGTGCATAGCCTTTCTCAGCGTTGCAGCGACCCGCCGAGCTCTGCCTGCGCTGTTGTCTTCGTAACATCGCTTAGACAGTGGCAAGGCAGGCTGCCCTTCGTAGCGGCATATGAGTTGCACTTAGAAACCGCATTGTCCAGTTCTCGGAGTCCTTCGCCTGTGACCAGGTTCGTTCAGCATCAGCAATTTCTCAAGGGCCCCTTT
>Ga0207022_10317_pt1 | contig 10840 bp, 6 predicted proteins | sample Alteio_BWMinCont_46_FD_153307 | JGI IMG/M metagenome (GOLD analysis project Ga0207022, IMG submission 153307) | Enriched cells from forest soil in Barre Woods Harvard Forest LTER site, Petersham, Massachusetts, United States -... | ecosystem: Environmental > Terrestrial > Soil > Temperate forest >... | reverse complement strand
CAAGTCCATTCTTTTCGGTGCAGGCCCAAACACAAGTATTCGAAATTTCCATGCCGTTTCGCGATTCCAACGCATGGCCAGCGGGGCAAAAGTCGCCGCACTTCGTCGATCCGATCGAGATTGTGGCGGTACATCGCCTCGGTCCAGGCCCGCACAGCAAGCTGGTCGCGATGCGACACTCCTTTGGTATGGGCATAGAACACAGCTTCGGAGGGGTTTGTCGAGGCGATCTCGCGCAGGGCCGGCAAGAAATGCGGCGCCTCGCGCAGCAGTGGATCGTTCGCCGCGAAACGAAACTCGACGTCGTGACCGGCAAACGCCTCGATGACCGCCTCGGGACGATCCAAGGCTCGAGCGTCCGCGGCCGTCGGTGTCGCGACCGTGATGATTCTGCGACCGTTGAAAATGTCGATCCGTTTAAGCAATTCGCCGACGTTCCATTGCCAGACGTTGTCCGGATGCATGATTGGTGTGACGTGATACACCAGATTCAAACGGGTGATCGGCACGGAGTCGCTGGAACTTTGGGAACTGGCCGGTTCTCGGGTTAAGTGTCGCTCGACAGCCAGCCTGACCTCATTCTCTCCGCGGCCGTCGGCCCCGATCCGAAACCGTTTTCGCACGGCCCGCGACAGTTTGAACATCGCCCGCGTGCCGAGCATCAACAGGCCTTCGTCCAGCCAGACGTTTGTCGCCCAGCGAATCGCCCGGTGAAGGCCCTTCAATCTGCCGCCCGATCTGCCTCGCGGGGGCACGAAGAATTCGAACAGGTTCCGGGCGCGGCAGGCCAATTTATACGCCACCGACCGCTTCACCGACTCCAATTGAGATTGGGCCTCGAAGAGATTGCGAATCGCGTCGCGCAGTGGCTGGTCCCGATCGCTCATAAATCAATTAATTCGTGCGCGGCGCACACCTGCCACTCGAAAGGCGATTTTTTTTGCCCAAGATTTTTTTGCCATACCTTTCGTTCCCGACGGACAACGAACGACCGGACCACGGATAGCACGGATGACACGGATACGAGACGAGCAACACTAATTCACACTGATCTTCACTAATCTTGATGAATGAGCGTCGAGAAGTGCATTCCGTTCTTGCGTACAGTTTATCCGTGTCATCGGTGTAATCCGTGGTTCCGTGTTTCATCCGTGTTTATTGTATGGCTGAATTATCAGATGGGGCCGTCGGCTGGGCTCCATCGGTGGCTGAGTCTAGTTTCCGGCCGGAAACGTATCCAGGGACCGCACATGCGTCAATATCAGGTGTTGGAGTTCAGGCTTTAGCCTGCGCCGGTGAAGGTCGTGGGCCGAGTTGGTTCTCGGCGATATGCGGCAGAAGAGCAAGATGACGGTCAACCGGCGCAGGCTAAAGCCTGAACTCCAACTTGCGGCAATTTACTGCGGGTGATACAAGCTGGCCTCCCAAAGTGCTTCGAAACGTTTCTTGCCGCGACTCTGAATCCAGCGCGATGAGCACACCCGTTTTTACCTGCATCGTTCTGAGCCACAACAAGCCGGACCACGTGGTCGAGGCCCTGGCCAGCCTGGTTGGCCAGACGTTTCAGGACTGGGAAGGAATCGTTTTCGACAGCGGCGTCCTGACCGACAAAGGGTTTTTCCAGCAGCAGCCGGTTTGCGTCGATCCGCGAATCCGCCTCGTTCGCTCGTGGGAAACCGAAGAGCTCCGCCAGACCAGGACCATCGCGTCATGGTGCTTCAACGAATGCTTTCGGAAAAACCTCGTGCGGGGATCGTACGTCACGTACCTGTGCGATGACGACATCCTGTATCCCGGCGCTTTGGCCGCATTCCATCGGTACGTCCAGCACCACCCCGGCACGATGGCCATGTACGGCTCGATCGACATGACCGTGATCAACGCGCGGGGCCAGAGGCTGCTGCTGCGGGAAAGCGCGGCCCGCGAGATCAAGGGACGCTGCTGCCGGGGAGGCCCCCTCGACGGCGAGGTCGATTACCTGCAGCTTTGCCATCACCTCGATGTTATCAAAGCCTTTCCCGACGATGAATACTGGCCGGAATGCCGCGACGCCGTTCGCCATGCCGATGGAATTTTTCTGGAACAGATCGGCAGTCGATTTCCCATTATTCCGGTGTTCGCGAAGATCGGGGAAAACCGCAAGGTCCCGCAAAGCCTCAATGACGGCGGCGAGAGACTGCAAATCCTCGAAGCCATGTGCCACAGGGCCGAGAAGATTCGGCGCCTGCGGCGACTGCTGCCCGGCGTCAATTCATTTCTGGATCGCTCGGGCCTGACCGGCATGGTGAGGAAGATCGTGAGGCGCTGGGCGGCTTAGTGGTCCATTCCCGAAATAACATTGGGGTTCGCAGCCGACCCTGGACGTGGACAACGAGAGGGGGAGACAGGGAGACACGGAGAATATACGGCCTCGGAGTCGCCGGGCTTTCTCCTTGTCTCCCCCTCTCCTTGTCTCCCCCGAACCCCAGCGTTATTTGTGGAACGGACCACTTAGTTATGCTGCCCGCGGCCAATCGTGAGAAGTGCGGCTTACGGGGGTTTGCTCTGGGCCCCCGCTCTGTGTATCTTCCACGCAAAGCGTGTCGCACGCACCAGATGCGGGGAGATTGGGGTCGATGACGGTTCCTGAAGGTTCAGGCGCACCACAGAACGAGAACCGGGTTGCGGTCATCCTCGTCAATTACCATTCGGAACAGTATCTCGAGCCATGTCTCGCTGCCGTCGCTCGACAAACGCGCAAACCCGACCGTTTGATCGTGGTGGACAACGGCAGCGACCGCGACCGCCTCGAGCAAATTGTGCGGGGTTATCGGTGCGCCGAATTGCTCCCGATGCCCGAAAACGTCGGTTTCGCGGCAGCCAATAATCGCGCGGTCGAGACCATCCAGGACTGCCGCTGGATCGCTCTGCTCAACGTCGATACCCTTCCCGACACAGACTGGCTGAGCGCCTTGATGCACGCGGCCGTCGCGCATCCTGAGTGCGCGTTCTTCGGCAGCCAGTTGGTGATCGCGAATTCCGCGGGACTGCTGGACGGCACCGGCGATGTCTATCATTGCAGCGGCCGGGCGTGGCGACGAGACCACGGAATGCCAGTCACCGGCGCGCATCGGGCGACCGAAGGAACCATCGCCCCCTGCGCAGCGGCCGCCATGTACCGTTACGACGCCTGGATTGCCGCGGGGGGGCTCGACGAGAACTTCGTGTGTTATCTCGAAGACGTCGATCTGGGGCTGCGCTTGCAGCTTGCGGGCTGCCGCTACCGGCATGTTCCCGAGTCGATCGTGCATCATATCGGGTCGGCCGTGACGCGGCGGCACAGCGCGTACTACGTCTATCATGGCCAGCGCAACATGGTCTGGGTCTATGTGAAGAACATGCCCGGAGGTCTTTTCTGGAAGTATTTGCCGCAGCATCTGCTGCTCAATTTTCTGGCGGTGGCGTGGTTTGTGATCCGGGGCCGCGGCCTGTCGGTGTTGCGGGCCAAATGGGATGCCCTGCGGGGACTGCCTCGCGTGTGGCGGCAACGGAATCTGATCCAACACAATCGGCAATTGCCGATCCGCGACTTCGACGCCCAACTGGCCCACGGGTTGCCCCGGCTGCTGCGCGGGTCGTAGGGTGTGTCAAGCTCGCGCAAGTCCGAGGTGCGTCAGCGCAAGCGGCTGGCAGTGCTCGCGACACGCTGTGCAGGACCGAGCGACGCCTCTGCGGGCGCAGACGCACCGTGGCTCGCGCTTGCTCGACACACCCTACCCCGAGCGTGAATAACCCGGCTCAATCCGGCAGCGGTTTGCCCTTCGTTTCGGGGGCCAGCCAGATCAGCACCATTCCCAGCGCGTAGATGAGCGTCACAATCGCGCCGGCCTTGGCGTAGCTGCCGTCGTAATGCCTCATCAACTCGCCTTGCTGCAGGGCGCCGACGGCGGCGAGAATGCGGCCGAAGTTGAAGCTCAACCCCTGGCCGGTGGCGCGCACTCGCGTGGGGAACAACTCGGGCAGATACAGCGGCAACCAGCCATAGAACGACGCGGTCGAGGCCCCGACGACTCCGATGGTCAATAGAAACAAAGTCCCGTACTCGTCGATCGTGCGGAACAAAAATCCGCAGCTCAAAAGCGAACACAGGCACAGTGCGAAATACGTCGGGCGACGGCCGATCATGCCGCCCAAAAGCGGGCCGATGATGCAGCCGATGATCGCACCGATCGACGAAACGAATTGCGTCATCGCCTTGGCATCTGGAACTTTGCCTCCGGTCATTTTGTCCGCCCAAAGCGGGGCCCATTGCACCGAGCCCCAGGTGCCGATCAGGGCCACCGAAGCGAATGAAATCGCCAGGATTGTCGTTTTCAAAAGACCCGATGAAAAGATTTCTCTGATAGGACGCGAGACCGTACCGGTCACCGATTCTTTCCAGCGCTCGGATTCGGGCACGAATAACCGGATAAAGAAGGTGAGCAGTGCCGGGGCGGCCCCGACCAGCATCACCCATCTCCAGGACTCGGTGGTGACCTTGAACTTGTACGCCAGAATCGCGATCAATCCGAAACCGACATTGGACGCCGCACCAATCGCAGCCGCCAGCCAGGGACGGTGCCGCTCGGGCCAGCACTCCATGACGAGGGCGACTCCCAACGACCATTCGCCTCCCATTCCGAGGGCTGAGACGAACCGCAAGACTCCCAGATGCCAGGGCTCCTTCGCGAAATAGCAACAACCCGAAAACAACGAGTAAGTGAGAATGCTGAGCGACATGGCCCGCACGCGCCCGATTCGGTCGCCCAGCCATCCGAACACCAGCCCGCCTCCGGCCGCTCCTAACAGGAACAGCGCCGTGACGTGTCCCATCCACTTCCCGATCTCGGCGTCTCCCGTAATCCCCATCTGCTGCAGCGCGGGGCGTGCAACGATCGGAAAGATCCCCATTTCCAGCCCGTCGAACATCCAGCCCAGAAAGGCCGCCACAAGCGTCAACCATTGCCCCCTCGTGAGCTTGCCGGAAGCTCCGCTCGCCGATGATGCCGTCATGAATTCACCTCTCTCACAGGTTCCGCATCAAACAGCCGCGACACGAGGGCCGCGTCGGGGGGCGTTGTCAACAGGCTGACGATGATACCCGCCAGCAGCGACAGGGCCAGGCCCCATAACAGCGGATCGACCCCCAGCAGGAAATACGGCCGAAACTTCGACACCGGGCCGATCAGCGTTTCTGCGCCCAGGCCTTGAATTCCGAGCAGATACAGTGTGATCACCGTTCCCCCGCCGGAAATCATCGCGGCCAGCATGCCGGCCACCGTCGCCCGCCGCCAGAAAGCCAGCATCAGGGCTGCCACGCAAAAGGTAGCGGCCGCCCCCGTTCCACTGAAAACGACGATTACTTGCAGGTAGTCGACCGGATTGATGTTGGCCGCGACCGCGATCAGGCCGACGGTGATCATCGCGAAGTACGACAATCGCCGCAGAGTGTGTGTCCCCGCCTGCGGGTTGATGAACCGCTGATAGACGTCGCGGATCAATCCCGACGCGATCACCACCAGGTACGAGCTGACGGTGGCCATCACGGCTCCGAACGGCGCCGCCAGGATCAACCCGGCCACGAACGAACCCAGCGGCAATTTCGCCGTCGTCAACAGCGCCAGGCGCGGGATAATTTCGTCGGTCTTGCCGGGCGGCAGATCGGGAACCAGCGCCCGGCCGCACACGCAGATAATCACCAGCGGGATGTAGATGAGCGCGTTATATCCGCTCAAGAGAAAGATCGACTTGCGAATCACTTCGGTGCTTTTCCCTGCCATGACGCGCACCATGCCTGCGGGCGACGCCAATCCCGAATAGACCCATACCCAGAAGAACGAAAATGCCAGCCCCAGCGGCAGATACACTCGGCCTTCGCCTTTGGGATCATAGCCGGGGCCGAAAACAAACCCAGGGCCGGTCTTCTCCAGGGCCGTGTTCGTGGCGTTCTCCATACCGCCCACGGCCGAGAGCGCCAGAAACAGCAGAACAACCACTCCCACAAGCATCATCACGCTCTGGAATAAGTCGGTCCAGACCGCCGCGAGAAACCCTCCCAACAGCGTATATCCCACCACGGTCAGTGTGAAGATTCCCAGCCCAATGAGAAACAACCAGTCGATCGGTTGCGCAGCGTTCAGGATTTGCTTCTCGTGCTTCTCGAGCTCCTGCTTGCTCAACAGCTCGGACAACCGGGCCTTAATCTCGCTGTCCTTGTTGAAGGGATGATCGACCATCGCAGCCAGCTTTTCTTTCACGTCCGCCGGCAGGTCGAGCTTGTTGAGATTTTCGGTCGTCAATTCAAACGCCGCCGACTCTTCCGACAGGGCCAGCGTTCCGCTGCTGGGCCAGGCCAGCTTCATGACCAGCGCGCCCGACTTGAACTGCGCCACCATCATGAACGACATATAGAACATGATGAACAGCGACGCCGTCAGCCCCAGCGTGGGGCTGTTAAACCGCGCGCGAAACATGTCGGGTACGGTGATCGCGCCGGTCTTTCGCGAGAGTTGGGCCAGTCGCTTACCCAACACGCCGAAGCCCGTGATCGGCACGACCATGTACCCGGCGATCCACAGCGCCACCACCCAGCCGTGCGTGTAGACCAGCGATGGAAATCCCATGAACGTCCCGCCGCTCTGGACGGTGGCCGTCAAGGCCAGGGCCCAGGCCCCCAGTCCGCGGTTGCCGAGGAAGAAGCCCTTCATGAACGTGCCGGCCGACATGGCCTTGTTGGCCAGCATGCCGATCCACATCGAGGCCAGAATGAAAATAATGAGCGCCGCCAGCGTACCGAAGCCGACGTTGGGCGTATCGGCGACCGATGCCGCGAGTTGAGGTGCAAACGATGAAATCATCAGCCGCCCCCCAAACCGAGCTCGTCTTCCTGTTCGGGAAGTTCCTCGCCGAGGTCTTCATCCTTCATGAATGTCGCGCCGAACCAGAACGAGAAGACGACGCAGACCGACCAGGGGACCACGATTCCCCAGAAGACCCAGTCGGGAAAGCCCAGCACGAATGTCAGGCTTTCCTTTGGGCGATCGTAGCCATTCCGGTAACAATAGATCACGGTGTAGGCCATGGCGGCCAGCCAGGCCGCGAAGACGACGAGGGCTTCGCGCCGTGCGCTGCGCAGGACGGGGTCATCGGTGGGTGGCGACATCAAAACTCCCTCAAACGGCGTGCAGAGTTTTCGAGGCGAGAGCGCGGGGCGGGATACTGTCGAATAACGCGGCCTCCCATCGTAACCAATCCGCTTCTGAATGGGTACTATTGAACAGTGTAGACGGGTTTCTCCGAAACCCGCGCGTGGAACGTCGCCCAACGCCGCTTGACCATCCCCCTCGCCGAGTCGGTTGCAGGGGGGGGCCAGTCTTTACGAGGCCCACCGCGACTGCTGCCCCGGTGGGCCTCGCAAAAACTCGACCCACCCTGCACGACTAACCCGATGCGCTAGCGACGGCGTCAAGTCACTCCCTCGCTAGCGCTTCGGGTTAGTGTGGAAGCCACCCCGGTGGGCCTCGTAGAAACGCGGCCCAGCCGACGTCCAATTCGAGAAGCATTGTCGGCCGGGGTATTGACGGCCGGAGCAGAGTGGGACGAAGTCAAGAGTAACCCAAGGACGCCAAGGAACGCGATAGCGCACAAAGTGCTGGCCGCCAGTCGAGTGTTCATGTCTTTTCTCCAATGGCATTACTCCTGCATGATTGCTTGAGCGTCAAGATTATCCGGCGGAAGGTTGGACCGAGACCTACCGCGGTTCGCCGATCTTCGTTCAAATCACCGAACTTGATACACCGGCGAGGCTTGGGTGCTCAGGTTCAGAGCAGGGATACGGGATTGCGGCAAATTTAGGTTTTTGTTAAACCCTTCGCCACTTATTCTCCCCATCGCCATTCTTTGATTCACCGGTTGAAATGACCGGGCCGCTCGGGACAATTCATGCCAGGTCATACTCCGGAACCCGCACGCCGCAGCCTGATCGAGGCGGCGTTACACGGGATCACGCAGATTGCGTCCCGATTTCCGATTTTGACATTGGCCGCATGCCTGGGCCTGGCAGCCGTTTGCGCCGTATACACGCGCGACCACCTGTCGTTCAAAACCAGCCGGGCCGACCTGATCGATCCGAAAACCGAGTACCACCAGCGCTGGATCAACTACACGCGCGAGTTTGGCGACGTGACCGAAGACATGGTGGTCGTGGTGGAAGGCGACGATCCGGCAACGATTACCCAGGCGCTGGACGACCTGGGGACATGCCTGGAACGCGAATCCGACCTGTTCAAAAATGTTCTGTATAAGGTCGATTTAAGCCACTTGCGGGAAAAGGCCCTGCAGTACTCGTCTCCCGAACAGCTCCAGACGATCCTGACGCAGCTCGACGAATTCAGTCCGCTCCTCAAACGCTTCAATCTGTTGACGTTGCGTTCGTTCGTTCGAGAGCTGCGCCTGGCGCTCGAAAGAAGCTCGTCGCAGCCGCCGGAAATCGCCGCGGCGATGTCCGAACCGCTCTTCGGCCAGGTGGCGATTCTGGCCGCCAGCCTGGAAGCCTATTCTCGCGACCAGCGGCACTATAACTCACCCTGGCAGGCACAAATGCCCGCCGAACTGAGAGAGCTCGAAACCGTGTTTCGCGATCGCTACCTGCTCAATGAGAAAGGGACGATGGGGTTCCTTAAGATTCAACCCACGGCGACCACGAGCGATTTCAATGGGTCGTCGCCGTCCATCGACCGAGTCCGCGAGGTGATCGCCGACGTCGGCAAACGTCATCCGCAGGCGCGACTGTCCCTGACAGGCATTCCGGTCCTGGAAAGCGACGAAATGCGCTCGTCGCAGACCGCCATGTTTTACGCTTCGATCCTCTCATTTCTCGGCGTCGCGGCCCTGATGGTCATGGGTTTTAAGGGGTTGCGGTATCCGATCCTGGGAAACGTGGTGCTCCTGGTGGGAATGGCCTGGTCGTTTGGCTTCACCACGCTGGCCGTGGGACATCTCAACATACTGTCGGTGTCGTTCGCCGCCATGCTGATCGGCATCGGAATCGACTACACCACGGTGTATCTTTTGCATTATCTGGAACGCCGGCACGCCGGCTTGGACGCGCAAGCCGCAGTCGTGGAGACGGGCACTCACATCGGGCCCGGCATTTTGACGGCGGCCATTTCGTCATCGGCCGCCTTTTTTTGCGCAACGCTCACCGACTTCGCGGGAGTCACCGAGTTAGGCATCATCGCCGGAGGGGGCATTTTGATCTGCACCGTGGCGGCCTTCGTCGTGCTGCCGGCAGTGCTCGTGGTGGCCGACCGCCGCCACAGCGGGCACACGATTCCCAGCCCGCTGCAAAGTCGCGGGTTGCGGCTGCTCACGTCGAAATATCCCGCACTGGTGACCGTCGTTTCCAGCCTGGTGATCGCCGGCATTTCGACATATGCCTTTCGAGTCGACTATGATTACAATCTGCTGCACCTGCAGGCCCAGGGGCTGGAATCGGTCGAGGTCCAGAAGCGGATCTTCGACCAGGCCGATAATTCGCTGCTGTTCGCCGTATCGCTGGCCGACAACCCACAGCAGGTGCTCGAGCTCAAGCAGAAATTCGAGGCCCTGCCGACCGTACATCACGTCGAAGAGCTGGCGGCGATTTTGCCGCGGTATCCGGCGGACGACACGCAGCTTCTGGTGCAGGCCGTGGGCGCACAGCTCTCGTATCTACCGGCCCGCGCGCAGCCGCCCGTCGAACTCGACCCCAGTCTGGTCGGCGGCGAACTGGAACGAGTCGAGAAGGTGCTCGCGACGGGGGCGTCGCCCCTGGCCGCAGCGGCCCGCGGGCAAATCGGCCAGTTTCTCGATCAGCTTTCGGAGCTCAGCCAACCCGATCAAATCCGGATCTTGCGCGATTACCAGTCGCAGTTTTCGGCCGACCTGCTGGCGCGGCTGCAAGGATTGGCGGCCATTTCGTCCCCCGAACCGGTCGGGCCTGCCGACCTGACTCCCGCCCTCGTTGGACGATTTATCAGCCCGCAGGGCAAGTGGCTGTTGCAGGTTTACCCGAAGGCGCAGATCTGGGACATCAAACCTCTGGAGAAATTCATCGGCGACGTGCGCTCGGTCGATCCGGAAGCGACCGGAACGCCGCTGCAAACTTATGAGGCCTCGAAAGCCATAAAGCACAGTTACGAGACCGCGGGCATCTACGCGCTGATTGCCGTCTGCGTGCTGCTGCTGATCGACTTTCGCAACTTGCGCGATTGCCTCTTGGCGCTCTTGCCGCCTTTGGCGGGGACTGCCCTGCTGTTCGGCGTGCTGGGCCTGTTCGACATCGACCTTAACCCGGCCAACCTGATCGTCCTGCCTTTGGTCGTGGGCCTGGGAGTCGACGGTGGCGTCCACGTCATCCACGATTTTCGGTCGCGATCGCAGTTCGGGCCCTACACCCCGTCCGCCAGCGTCATCAACGCGATTCTCGTCAACTCGACCACGACGATGGTGGGCTTCGGCAGCATGATGATCGCCGCTCATCGCGGCCTGTACAGCCTGGGCCTGGTGCTGACGATCGGAGTGGGCACATGCCTGCTGGTGTCGATCATCATGGTGCCGGCAATCTTGACCTGGATCACCCGCAGCCGCGCCCTCGAGCAGAGTCTCCCTGAGGGTGAGGGACCGGCCGCAACAGGCGAGACCTTAGATCCCGGCGAGAATGAGTCGGAACAGGAGCCGGACGTTATTCGGTTCCTCCGCCGCGGCGAGATATCGGATGGGGCGGATTCGGACACAGCACGGCGCGAGGCGGGTTGACCGCTCGAGAGTTTGCAGTTGCGAA
>Ga0207022_10318_pt1 | contig 10908 bp, 8 predicted proteins | sample Alteio_BWMinCont_46_FD_153307 | JGI IMG/M metagenome (GOLD analysis project Ga0207022, IMG submission 153307) | Enriched cells from forest soil in Barre Woods Harvard Forest LTER site, Petersham, Massachusetts, United States -... | ecosystem: Environmental > Terrestrial > Soil > Temperate forest >... | reverse complement strand
CTTCGTCCGGGAGTTCAATTTTGTCTATCTTCTCGAGTTCCTTGATGCGGCTCTGTACCTGCCTGGCTTTGGTAGCTTGATAGCGGAAACGATTGATGAAGGTTTCGAGATGATGAATCTGCTCCTGCTGGTTTTTCTGGCTTGCCTCGAGCTGAGCTCGGCGTTCTGCCTTTTGTTCCAGATAGCGGTCGTAATTGCCGGTGTAGAAATACGTGTGGCGGTTCCAGATTTCCAGGATCCTGTCCACCGTAACATCAAGAAAATACCGATCGTGCGAGACCAGAACGTACGCAAAAGGATAATTGTTCAGGTACTCCTCGAGCCAATTGCGGGCTTCAAGATCAAGGTGATTGGTCGGCTCGTCGAGTAACAGTAGATTAGGTTTCCTCAAAAGAAGTTTGGCCAGGCCCACGCGCATTTGCCAGCCGCCGGAGAATTCCTCCACCGCACGCTTGGCGTCGTCGCGCGAAAATCCCAGGCCGTTGAGCACCGCACCCACTTGCGCTTCCAGCGAATAACCATCGCTTCGCTGGAATTCGGTCTCAATCCTATGGTAGCGGTCGGCAACTTTCGCATATTCGTTACTGCTCGGATCAAGCTCCGCCATCTTATGCGTGAGCGCTTCCATCTCCTTTTCGATCTCGAGCAGGTGCCCAAAAACGGAAAGGCATTCTTCCAGCACCGTGCGCCCCGAAAGAGACAGGCCATCCTGAGGAAGGTACCCGGTGGTCGTCTCCTTGGCCGCGGAACGAGATCCCTCGTCCAGCGTCTCCATTCCCGCCAGCACTTTCAGCAAAGTCGATTTGCCCGTTCCATTCCCGCCGACGAGCCCCACGCGCTCTTTCTCGCCGATAACCCAGTTTAGTTCTTGAAAGAGGGTCTTGGAACCGAAATGCTTTCCTGCCGAGGAGAGTTGAATCATGTATATCGAATCTGGCGGGCAGCCTAGTCTGGAGGATAGGAACTCAAACTCAAATGATATCAGTTAGCCGCCGATGTTGCTGCTCGTGCAGCGAGGACACATGCTCATTCGAAAACGAGTAATGAAGCCGTCCGCACCTTGCGATCTAAGAGGGTGCGTCTCGGTACCATTCAGTGGCTAGGGAAGCTGAGATCTTGCAGGTCCGAGCCTCTCTAGAGGTGAAATAATCTTGCGGCATTGCCGCGCAAGATGAGGTCGCGGTCCCCTGCCGGCAAATTCAGCTGTTCGACCAGCGAATTCGGGTATTCGATGGCCTGATTCGCGCCGAAAGCGTTGTCGGTGCCAATCACCACGCGGTCGGCACCCACGAGGCTCATCAAAAATCCCAGCGTTTCCGGATAGAAAGTAATGGAGTCGTAGTGAAATCGCCGGATGTACTCCCTGAACGGGCGTTGCACTTTGAACTTGTTCCTCTCCAGACCGTGCCCAAGCCGTCCGGCAAGATACGGGAAGCTGCCGCCCGAATGCGGCAAAACAATTTCCAGCTTCGGATATTTATCCAGTGTGCCGCTGGTGATGAACTTGGCCGCAGTGGTTGCTGTCTCGCAGGTAAAGCCAACCCAATTGTTCATCGCGGCCGCCACCGAAAGCGCATCTCCGACTCGCGTTTCCGGTCCTCCGTAGTAGTTGATCTCCCCGTCGAGCGGATGAAAGATGATGGGGTATCCGAGTCCCTCGATGCGCGCCAGCACGGGCGCGTAGGCGGGTTCGAAGATATAATCGCGCCCCTGAATGGAGTTCGGCGCATGAACTCCGCGCACCCCCGGCTTGCCGGCCACACGGTTCAGTTCCTTCAAAGCAAGCACCGGTGCGTGCCAAGGCAGTTCGACAGCGGTTATGAAGCGATCCGGGAATGCGTTGTGCGCTTGGATTCCGGCATCGTTGACGATCTGCGCGATGCGCGCGCCGTCTTGCGGCGACACCCATTGATACGGCATCCCGCCGTTCAGCGTTAAAACCAGCATCTGGACCCCGTGCGCGTCCATCCATTTGCATCGCCGGTCCAAATCGAAGTTCAGCGGATCGCCGCCGTTTGGCCGCCCCAGTTCGGCGAGCGCCTTTACGTAGGGCTCCGGAGCCCAGTGGGTATGGCAATCGACGGAAACAGGGCGAATGGTTCCGCGTGGGGGCGCATTCCAAGGCTGATCCGTCTTTTGCGCCGTCGTCTGTGCCGCCTGCGATGATGGCTGCCCGGATGCCAGTGTTCTCGGCGCTTTTGCCGCGCCCGCACGAGAGCCCGAGCCGATCCTGAGAAAGTCTCGGCGCGCGATTTCGGGGTTTTTCAAAAAAGTTTCAGAAGTCTTCATGTTCGGACTCCCTTCATGCTTTTCCCGCCGGAGCCATAAAACGTTTCGTGCAGCTTCAAAGTCGTGCCAACTTTAAAGGCGCAGCGACTCTAAAGACGCAGCAGCCTCCCCGCATTACCCTTTAAAATGAGTTCGCGATCGGCTGGGGAGAGCTTCAATTCTTCCACCAGCCCGTTCGGTGCTTCGACGTCCATGAGCGCGAAGTTGTCGGTGCCGATCACTACGCGATCGGCGCCAACGAGGTTAATTAGAAAACGGAGCGTCTCGGGGTAGAACGTCAGCGTGTCGTAATGAAATCGTCGGATGTAATCCCTCATCGGACGTTGCAGCTTGAACTTGGCGTTCATCATGTAGCGGTCGCCGCGCCCTGCAATATAGGGAAAAACGCCGCCGGAATGAGGCAGCACAATTTCTAATTTTGGATATTTGTCCAACGTGCCGGTGGCGATGAACTTGGCCGCGGTCGTTGCGCTTTCAAACGGAAACCCGAGCGAATTGCTCAGGCCCGCGGAAACGGAGACCGGATCAGCCAGCCGTTGCTTTCCGGCGTAATAGTTGGCGTCTCCGTCCATCGGGTGAAATAGGAGCGGGTATCCGAGTTCTTCGCATCGAGCCAGGAGCGGCGCATAGGCCGGTTCGAATAAATAATCGCGCCCCTCAATCGAATTTGGAATGTGAACCGCGCGCAAACCAGGTTTGCCTGCAACTCGGTTCAGTTCTTTCAAGGCGAGCTGGGGGTCGTGGATGGAAAGTTCGATACCGGCCGCGAAGCGTTCCGGGAATGCGGTGTGCGCTTCCACGGCAGCATCGTTAACAATTTGCGCCAGATGCGCGCCCACGTCCGGCGGCACCCACTGCCAAGGCATGCCGCCGCTCAAGGTTAGAACGTGCATCTGCACGCCGTGCTCGTCCATCCACTTGCGTCGCTTATCCAGATCGAAATCGAGCGGATTCGTGCTGGAAGCCGCTGGCCGTTTCAATTGGGAGAGAGCCTTGTCGTATGCCTCGGGCACCCAATGCGTGTGGAGGTCAATTGATACGGGCTGCTCGGTTGGGCTTGCCGCCGATATTCCGAGGGGATCGAGCGCCATCATGACACCGGCGCCAGCGCTCACCTTGATGAATTCTCGCCGAGCAATCCCGTCTTCTCGCGCCTCAAGCTCGAGATTCTCCATATGGTTCTCCTTCCTCGGACACACCTTTCCGAAACCCTTCGGAAGCTCAAGCTCTGCCTCCGGTGAACTGAGCTACGCGAACGCCGACCATCAGTCGGCGCTCCGCAGCGAATCACAGTCGTCGCGCCGAAGCGCAGATTTGGTCGCTTATTCTTTACACCTATTTACCGATTTCCAGAAGCTCAAACGTGCTGAGCACCGGTTTCGGCCGCGGGTTGGGGTTTTTGGCCGTGGGCGCCACGGGGTCGTTTTGCTCGGTGCCAATCGCAAATATGTGGTGAGACTTCGGATCCAGCGACACGGTGCGAGCGCCGTAGATCGTCTTCACGGTCGCGACTAAGCTGATTTTGTCTGGCGAATCCGCGTGGAATATGTAAGTCGCACCGGTTTTGCCGTCCCCGCTGTCGCGGCAGGTGGCAAATATGTTGCCTGTGCCGGGATCGAAGACATTTCCGTCAACTCCGATTCCGATGGGCATCGAAGCCACCACTTTGCCGTTGTCTGCATTCATTACAATCAGCACACCCGGGACGTTCCCCTCGCCGCGGCAGCCGACGTACAGGCGGCGGTTGGTTTTGTCCATCGCCATGCCGACAGGCGAAACGCATGGTCCAGTCGGCCACTTATTCTTAACGGTGAGGGTCTTCGCGTCGTATTCCATCACACTGCGCTTATCTTCGAGGTCCTGGAAAATGCTTCCTTTGCCGTCAGAAGCCGCTGCTTCGGGGTTGGCATTGAATTTCATGGTTCCGACAACTTTCTCCGTCGCGGCGTCAACCACGGTCAGGTTCATTCCGTCGCCGTTGTTCACGAAAACGCGCTTGGTGAACGGGTCGTATATCAGCGAGTCGGTATCGATGCTATTGGACTTGATGGAGGAAGTAAGTTTGAGCGTCTTCAAGTCAAAAATATAAATCGTGCCCTCCTCCTCTGTTTTGTTGCCGGTCACAAATCCACGATTGAATTCGGTCGCCACGGCAACTCCATGCAGTCCGTTCATGCCCATGATGTCGCCGACGAGCTTTCCCGAATCCTCGTCAACCACCATGATGTGGGTGCTTCGAGGGATATAAACGCGACGTGCATCCCCATCTACCGTCACGTAGTCCCAATTGCCTTCGCCGCCCAGCTTGATGGTTCGAATCACCTTATAGCCGGAGTCCTGCGGTGCGGCCAGAAAGACAGCAGGGGTCAGCAGCAATAGTGCAACGGCAAGGATGGAAGACCAGCGCAATGTGCTTAGAAATCTAGCTCGTGACATAGGATCTCTCCTCAGTTCTGCGTTTTATACGAAGGGAATTGACCGCCCTGATCGGCAGTGTGCAATAGGCTAGTAGGCGCAAGCTGAAAATAGACTTAAGTAGTCGCCCCCTTACTCAGGGGAGTCGTCGGGGCCGTACTCAAGCGGCGGCCATCCCAGGCGCTATAACCGAAAAACCGCCTAAAAGCGCTCGCAGGCGCCTGCTCATCGCTTTTGAGTTTCGGTCAGGCGTGGCTACGATTCGGTTCGTTGACTTCTGCTTCCTGGGAATCGCCCATTCCACTTTGCGAACGCGGAAACTTCACCAGGAAAACCGTTCCGCTTTCCCCAGTTCGTTCGACGCTTATCGATCCATAGTGGTCGTGGACGACCTTGTTGACAATCGCGAGACCCAACCCCGTGCCATTGGACTTGCCCGAACTTATAAATGGGTCAAACAAAGTGCCGCGAATCGACGCGGGAATGCCCACGCCATCATCGGCGATACGTACCTCAAATGCGCTATCTAAGCTCTTGATCTCGATATTGATCTTCCCGCGGTCCGAAGTCGCCTCGCAGGCATTGAGCAGCAGATTGAAAAAAAGCCGCTCGATCTTTTTGGAATCGAACAGACCCGTGGTATCCGAAGATGCCTGGATAGAGATTAGACGGTGGCGAAATTCGGGCCGGGCAAGGACGGCGTCAGCGGCATGTCTCACAACAGATTCCAGAGACGCGGTCACCAAAGAGAGGTTGCGATGTTCGCGCGCGAGTTCTCGCAGGGAGTCCAGCAATTCGGTCATCTGCTCCGAGGCGATCTTGATCTCATCGAAAATCTCATCTCGATCCAACTTGAGCTTCTCAGCTTCGTAGAGAAATTCGGCGTTAGCGACCACAGCCGCTAGCGAGTGCCGCAAATCATGAGAAATCGAACTGGCCGCTCTGCCCAGTGCGGCGATCTGTTCAGTCTCGATTTGCCGCCGCTGTGACGCGAGCAATTCCCCCCGCATCTTGGAAAAGGCCGTTCCTAGCTCGACGACTTCACTGCTCCCTCGTGGAGTGATGGAAAAACCATAATCGCCGCGCGCCAAAGCGCGCACCCCGGCGAGAAGATTGTCCATCGGCCTCGTGATCGTGCCGGCGACAAAACTGAGCAGCAGCGTTGCGCAGACCAGAGCCGAGATGCCAAGCGCAAGAATGGTGCGGTCTAACTTACCGATAAAGTCCATGGGACGGCGTAAAGGTATCAGTACGTAGCACTGCACGGGCGTGCGTGGGTCGGCGTGCAGCGAAACGGCAGCGACTTGGTAGGACTCTGCCGCCAGATTCACCTCCTGCGTTCCGGAATCCAAAAGAGCTGTGTATTCCCCGAGGTGATTCTGCAACTCGCTCTCTTCGCGCGATGAGAGCGTTGACGCGATGACCTTACTACCGCTTACCAACACAATCTTCCCGCCCGATACCAGGGCAAGCTGCTCCGCAACGGTAGAATCCACCTGATATCCGACGGCAAGCGCTCCGAATTGTTTGACGTCGCTTCCCGCGCCAGCCGTCATGGGGCGTATGAACACCCAATACAATTGATCGTCCGCGTACCACCACGCAGCATCCTCATTTTGTTCGATCGATCTCGTAAGATCCTTCTCAACGTCCGCGCCATTCAATCCTGATTTTTTAGCGTGCAAGGCCATGACTTCGCCCTTGGTATTGGCAAGAAGGAAAAGATCGCTGCCGGCCAGCTGCCAAAAAGGTTGTGAACCGTCCCGAATCGTCGGCGCGTGATTCGTGGTCATCAGTGCCTTCAAAGTGGGAAGCTCGGCCAGCATGGCCGTCGTTCGAGACAGCTGGTCCTGCCGCTGGTTCTGAACGCTCTCGAATGCGCGCACAGATGCCGCCACACTATCTCGCACCTGATCGTCAATCTCCGCCCGAACGGTGTGGCGCACGATCAGCAGCATCGCACCTGTAAGGGCGCAGATAATCAGCAGCGTCGAGATCAGAAGCTGCGTCTTTAGGCGTAAGCGTGACATTAGCAATATTTGGCCTAGCTCTGCTTCCCGCTGGCCGCAGGCGCCGGCACGAATTTATATCCCGCGCCATGCATGGTCAGAAAGAAACGCGGATTCGCCGGATCGGGCTCGAGCTTCTGCCGCAAACGGAGGATGTGGTTGTCGACGGTGCGAGTGGAGGGATAATTTTGGTATCCCCAGACTTCGTTCAACAATTCCTCTCGCGAAATCACGCGTTCCGGCGAGCGCGCCAGATACTTCAAGAGCTTGAATTCCTGGGCAGTCATGGGAATGGGCCTGCCGCCTCGTGTGGCCTCCATGCTCGTGAAGTCAATCTGTACGTCCTTGAAGACGAGCAGCTCGTGACCGACTTCTTGAGCCGCGACATTAGACACCATGCTTGTTTTAGCTCCGTTTCGACGCATCGCTCGCCTAACTCGCGCCAGCAATTCGCGCGGGCTGAACGGCTTCGTAACGTAATCGTCTGCGCCCAACTCGAGCAGGAGCACCTTATCCTCGATCTCCGCATTCGCGCTCAGAACGACAATAGGAACCGAGGGCATATGAGCTTTGAAGGCCCGGCAAAGCTCCTTCCCCGAAAGCCTTGGCAGCTTCAAATCCAGCACGACCACCCGCGGCGTTTGCTTCTTGAACATTTCCAGCCCTTCTACGCCATCCGAAGCGATTTCCACCACAAGAGAGTCCGCCTCAAATAAGCGCTGTAATGTTCTCTGCATCGCGCGGCTATCTTCAATCACTAAAACGGTATCCATTATTATTCCTCGCTATTCAACATTCAGTACGCCGGGACTGACGCCCTGGGATCGTAATCGTTTCCATACTTGTCTTTATGAGACCAGTCGTGTTTTGTCACGGGAATGCTGATCGCCGGTAGGGCATTTTCTCCTGGCTCAATATCAATCGGTCGTTGTGGCACGTCGGCAAAGCTCGATGCTGCGCTCTCATACCAGGCATGCATCGCGTATCGGCCGGCCGGGACGTGAGAAATCAAAATGTGGCCTGCCTTGTCGGAAATGCCGAAGTAATCTGAATTCACCGTAAGGATGACTGCCGTCATCTGCGGATGGATATTGCAAAAAAGGAAAGACGGCCCCGGCCGGTCGAATAGAACTTCCTTCTCCGACCCGGCCTGATACAGCCCCAGATCGAAACGCTTACCCTGATAAAGCGAAAAGACGTTGTGGAACCAAGGGTCCAGGTTCGGGAAGTCCACAATACTGCCGAGCGGCACAACCAATAACTTCGGTTCGAAAGTCTTGTTATGTTGCAGGATACGGTAATGAGGCTTAGTTGAGACTCCGGTGGCAGAAGGTTCGCCGGTGCCCGGAACAGAAACCAGCCAAACGACCACTTCAGAGGCGTCTCTCGCAGCCCTTTGAGACTTGCCTTCGACCAATCTTACTTCGCCGGTCACATCGACCATATCTCGATCCGCATTCGGAGGAGAAGCGGCCAATGGACGCAAAATAAAGACCGCCAGCATCGACGCAGCTAAAAGTTTGCTCGTCATAGTCAAAAGAGGAATCCCGCCGCCAATCCAACTTGCCCTGCAGTGTACGACTCTCCCAAAATTTCGTTGGTATGAAAGCGGCGATATTCGGCGGAGAACACCAGATCGCTGCGCGGCCGAAAAATATAGTTGAAGAAAAAGCTTCGATTGCTCGGGGGAACAGTCAGTAGAAGGGGATCGTACTGTGCTTTCCCCCGCAAGCGCCGGGCTTCCCGCTCGCCCAATCCGGCTGCCGCATTGAACTCGCTGCGGCTATTCAGTGTGAACTTCAGTTGCGACCAGCCGCCGATGACGGGAATACCCGCGAGCGTCGGTGCGGTGACGTAGATGTAATGTTGATAGTCCTGGGCCTGTACGGCAGGCAGCGCCAGACCCCCAAAGCCGTCCAATCCTTTTCCGGTAAAGAAAGCTCCGCTCACCTGAAACCTTCCGGGCAGCGGAAATTTCCAATCGGCGATCGCACCCGAGCCAGACACAGTTCCCCTGTTTGGAAAACGCAACGGAACGTATATCCCCGAAACGCCGAACGAAATGGCGTGATCTTCGCTTCTGTTGTCTCCGGAAAGCCGCACGGCATAAACAGGCTGCCTGGAACTTTCCCCCGGTGTCGGCAAGCGCAGAGTAGAACCGCTCACGGAATAGCCTGTCGAATCCAGAAGGCCCGCCTGGACCTTGAATTCCGACGACGTGAAATCAAATCTCCGCTCCGCCCGAATTGCGGGAGTCCAGTTCCACAGATTTCCGGAGGAAGAAAAAGCGGGCACCGCCAGCGAAAGGTAGGACGTCGGCGTGTTAGGCGAAAAGAAGGGAGCTTCCAGTCCTCCCGTAAGCGAAAAGTTGCTCCAATCGAACTGCACGCGCGCAGTTCTCAGGCCCACCTGACCGGCGCCTATTCCACCGTAGGGGCCTGCCGCGCCGTTGAGAAAGTCTAAATCGAGGTCAGCGTTCGTCCTTGCTCCGAATACTGTCGGCCCAATGCCTCTCAGGCCTACAATCGATTGCCGGAATGAGGCCCCGACGCTGCCAGTACCAGCGTAAGGAGGCGGCTGTACCGCCACCGTCGGCGCGTCCAGATTGTCGAGCTGTCCGGAGGTATCGAAGACGTTGAATAAAACGATCCCCGATAGTTTTAGGCGGAACTTGGAAGAGCTCTCCACTTTCACCTGTTCGTGCTCTTCGACCCGCGCATTCAGGACTTGCCAGTCGTCTTCCGCGATTCGGGCAGGAGGCGCTTCGGGCTTTGGAGACTCGGGGCGCAGGGCCCCGTGTTCATCGGGAGGATTAGCAGCTGAAGCATTAGCTTGAGCTCGAAGAAGTTGCGCAAGCATGTCGCGGAGCTGCTGGATTTCTTGGCGCGATTGCGCCAAATCGCTCTGCATCTGCTCGATCGAATGCGTCATCACTTCTATCTTTGCGCTTAGATCCGCTGAACCTTCCTTCCGCTCAGGATCTGCCTGGCTTTGGGCATGGGCGTATACACCGGCGAGTATCACCACCCACAGGAGCGGCACGAATGAGCGAAGCGGTCTTTCGATAGTCGCACACATAGAATCTCCTCTTTCTGCAACGGACGGGCGAATGGTGGAGGTCAACGTTGCCACATTCGAAGGAGTAGGGAAAGTTTTCATCTTGCCACAAGAGCGGTGATTCGCGCCGGTTTTCAAAAGCTAGGCAGCCATTTTGGGGCGATCATCTCGGTTCCCACTCTCAACGAAAGGAGATCCCTGTTCACACTAGTCTGAATGTTTACCAAATTACTTTAGGCTAAAAAGCGGCGTTTATGAGGGTTTGGGACAAACACATTACAGGAGGTTTACAACCTGTTTACAATTCGGTGTACGGCCCCACCCCACCCGAAGCGTGAGGCCGTCCCGCGGTCAAGCCTCTACTACGTCTTTGACCCTTATTTCATTTGGGGAGCGAGCGCGCTCCCAGTGCTGGTAGCAGCCTGCGTATGGCACTCGCCGAAGTCCTTGGCAACTGTCTTCACCAGGAACCTCTGATCGCCCGTTGCGTTCTTGCTGAATTTGCCTTTGAGCTCGAGCCTGTCGCCCGCCTTTACGTCGGCCTTGCCGGGAACCAGCATTAACGTCTTCTTGGTCCTATCGTCGGTCAGGCTTAGTCCGTCATCGTTCGTCTCAACGCAGCCGCTGATCTTGCTCGCGCGGTGAGTCATAAGATAAATTGCCCCGGCGCCGATCGCCGCGGCTCCCACTCCGGCACCGATCGCTGCACCGTGACCGTAACTTCGGCCGCTTGGGTTGTATGTACCCGAGCTCGTGGGCGTGCCCATGCCGCCTACCGTCCCGCCTCCGCCATATTGCGCAAACGCCGCGGTCGATAGCAGCAAAACGCCAGTCAATCGGACGACCTGTCCGGTCCACCTTCGAGACCGCTGCGAGATACTCACTTGCAATCCTTCATTCGCGTCGAACTTCATTACGACCTCCTTTTCGCCTGTTGTGATATTCGCTCCTGGCCGCTTTCTGGGGAATGCAGGACTGCGCCACAGGCTCACTTCGCATAAACTAGCTGGGTTCGAGGGCGGGGTTGTCGCGGCAATGTAAACACGAAGTCGTTTTTCTGCTAGCGTATATTGGGCGCTTGCATCGCCGGGTATCCCGGCCTTTTCAGGCCCGCGCTCCCCAGGTCCGTGTTTCCCAG
>Ga0207022_10311_pt2 | contig 10956 bp, 4 predicted proteins | sample Alteio_BWMinCont_46_FD_153307 | JGI IMG/M metagenome (GOLD analysis project Ga0207022, IMG submission 153307) | Enriched cells from forest soil in Barre Woods Harvard Forest LTER site, Petersham, Massachusetts, United States -... | ecosystem: Environmental > Terrestrial > Soil > Temperate forest >... | reverse complement strand
CCATTGAGTTTCACCGGAGCCTTGAACGGCAGATATCCCGTTGCGGTCACAGATGCAAAATAGGTATGCACTCCACTGACCGTAATGTTCTGCACAGTGTAATCGCCATTCGTATCAGTGGTAGCGGTTCCGAGCGTTGCGCCATTGTCGTCGTTGACGGTAACGGTGGCTCCTGAAACTGGTTTGCCATTGCATACGGAACTCGATATCGGACAGCTACTCAATTCTCGTTTTTCCAGCCCTGACTTGACGAACGGTATTGCAGTAGCAGGCCTGCTCGTCACCTGTCCTGTCAATGTCGCCATGCCGGGTGTACTGCACATTCCCTTGGTATCAAGGCCATTCGCGTCATCCATGCCAGCGACCATCACCCGCAGCACGATCGGTGTGGCATTGTTCACAGGAGAAGTCGTCAACGGGTTCGCGCCGGGATTCGCCGTCCCACTGCCGCTCGTGCTTCCGCCCAAGATGGCGTAGGCATATGTGATGGCAAATGTTGTGGGATTTTCTATCACCCACGCTGCGCTCACCGCCGTCGGCGAGCATACGGAAGCGACTGAGAGTTGCGGCAGCAATTGTGTGCTGCCATTCGCAGTTGCGGTTGCAGTCACTTTCAACGTAAGCACCACCAGTTGAAAATCAGCTTTCCCAATGGCCAATGCATAGGTTCCGGGGACCAAATTCTTGATCGTGTACGTTCCGTCACTCGCTGTAGTGATCGGCGCAGTGATGGGTGTGCTTAAGATTGCGGATTCGTTGATGAACACCACCGTCGCACCGGCCAGCGGAGCTCCGTTGCCGGCCACGGTCACAGTGCCGGCTATGCTGCCGGTCGCAGCCGTCGTGGAATCTGCTTTTGATTTTGCTACGTTGGAATTCGCGTTCTGTGCAAAAGCAGAAGCCAGCAACAGGCTCAAACTAAAAACTTTCAATAGCGCTTTTGAAGACATCCACCGCATAGGCAAAGCATCTCACAACAGGATTACGGATTCAAGGCTGTGGAACAGGGTATTTTTCTGATTTTAACAATTGCCAGCTTTCGCATATTCAAAACTGAATGGATGGTTCTCCTGCCTTTTCGCCCGTACATATTGAACCCGATCCCAATAAAAATCTCTCGCCGGTCATGAGCATTTCCCATACCCGGGCAGCCATTGCCAGCACGCAAGAAAAAATGACCCCAACCGAAGTTGGGGCCATTGATTCGTCTTAGCTTGGGACTTTATTCCATGTCCCTACAGTCCTTTACGGTACTAAACATGCTGCTGATGCGATCGATACGGTAACAGGGTTCGGCGAACCACTGGAGTACAAAGTCTGAGCCGGTATGCTGCCGAAACCAGTATCGCCATTGACATAGACTTTCAGCGCATGTCCCAAGGGGACGGGAATCGGTGAAGTCGAAACAATAGAAACATCTCCAACCGGTCTTGCACTAGTCACTATGACCGGGCCTCCAAGATGGAAAACTCCAGAGCCGTCCGTATACCCAGACGCAACCAGCTGGTTGCTCACCGCGTCAACCACTTGAACGGAGTTTGCGTTCGTTGAAAATAGCCCTTGGGGGCAGGAGCGGTCCACTGTCACACTGATGTAAGTGACCGGGTATCCTACCAACTGAATATTGTCAGTATTCACGCCAAGGTTCAGCGTCAAAGCGGACTTGAATGCAACATAATCCGGTGCCGACACGGTGATCGAGTAAGTGTTCGTCCCTGTGATCGGAATGGAGGAGATGCTGTAATTCCCGTTCACATCAGAGGTAGCCGTGCCCAGAACTTTGTTTGTGTTGTCCGTCACGGTCACAACGGCGCCGCCGACTGGGAATGTAGGTGGGCCGCATGGAGTGATCGTATCCGCCACGGGTCCGCTAGATAAACGTAGCGAGTGTTCAGGAGCGGCTGTGTTTTTGCGAACAAATACGACACAAGCATCTGCCGTTGGCTTCGACAATCTATGCACTAAGGCGGGAGTTGTTGGAGAGATGGTCGTGCTGATAACGGTCCCAGACAACGAAGCGGTTCCCGGCGAACTACACGTTGGGTTGGTATCAGCCCCAACGGCCAAGCGCGTTCCACCGATCATGAGCAGCAAAGCATAGGGTCCGCCACCACCGCCATTACCCGCGGGGTTGGCCGTTGTCAGCACATTATTGCCGGGAGCGGCTAGTGCAGTGCCACTATCGGATGCAAAATTTGAGATTGCCCATGAGTAATTGATGGACGCATTGGTGGAGTTCTTGATGTTCCACGTGAGATTGCCCGGAGTCGCCGAACAACTCGAGGTCACGGTGAACGTCGGCAACAAAGCAACGCTGCCACTGGGGCTCTGTCCGTTCGCGTTCGTGATGTTGAACGTGAGGGTGGCGGCCTGGTATTCGGAATCTGTTATGGAAACTGTGTATGGGCTGACAGCTAGATTGGGGAAACTGTAGCTTCCATTGGCTGCTGTGATTGCTGTGGCGGTCTTTACATTGCCTTTAAAGAGCGTTACCGTCGCGCCACTGATGGCTGCCGATGGGCTCGTTCCCGCTGCGGTCACTGTGCCGCCAATGGAAGAAGCCGTAACTACAGGTAAGAGTGTGACAAGTGGTGTTGAATAGGAACCTGAAGTCACAATAAAGTTATTCTGCGTTTGTGTGACATATCCGGTTTTCGAGTAGGTAATGGTATAGGACCCTGTGTTCAAACAATTGAAGGAAAATAAACCATTTGTAAGTGTTGTTGTGCTTGCAGTTGTAGGGCCACTGAGTGAAATTAGCACACCACTATTATTACCTCCCGCGCCTGAAACAGTTACTGACACATTTATTGTAGGCCCTATGCAAACTGTTTGCGGTCTTCCTTTGGTCAGGTCATTATGTCCCGTTTGCGCCGCAAGCGGCATGGCAATCAATGAAAGCAGTACTACCACCACGGTCAATGCAATGGACTTGTTGTTCAGAAAGCGCATGACACAGCACCTCACTTGGAAGTCGCCAATATGATTGGCGTAAAACGAAGTTATGATTCCGTTATAGGAAGTCTTAATTAGTTAGTATGTGGCTCATTTCCGCATATTCCGGCAATAGGGGGTGGGTAGGGTCTTGCCAGTTATACGGAATGGATTATCGTACACCGAATTTCATTCTGACAAAAGATTAATTTATGACCAAATGGGAGGGACTGATCTTCGGTGAACAAGGGGAAAACCGCTTCTCAGCCTCATGTATCTTCCCCGGCCTTTTCACATCCTAAGAATGGAAAACCCTTGGCCGGAAGTGTAAACTTTCCGGCATCCGCAATCCTTACCTGAATCGCCCGTTAGTCAGGCCAAACTTGAAAGGCCCCACATGGCGCAGAGCAACTTAGACCAGTTATCCATCAACACCATCCGCACTCTTGCCATGGACGCCGTGCAACAGGCCAACTCCGGCCATCCCGGCACTCCCATGGCCATGGCGCCTGTAGCGTACACGCTCTGGAACCGTCTTCTGCGCTTTGATCCCGTTGATCCCATCTGGCCCAATCGCGACCGCTTCGTCCTCTCCGCCGGCCACGCTTCCATGCTGCTGTACTCACTGCTCCATCTTGCAGGCGTGAAAGCTGTGAATCCCAAGTATGAGACTCTCGGACAGCTTTCGGTCACGCTCGATGACATCAAGCGCTTCCGCCAGATCGATTCCAAATGTCCCGGCCACCCTGAGTATCGTTGGACCTCCGGCGTTGAGACCACCACCGGCCCGCTCGGCCAAGGATATGCAACCAGCGTAGGCATGGCCATCGCTTCCCGTTGGATGTCCACTTATTTCAACCGCCCCGGCTTCAACATGTTCGACTACAACGTTTACGCACTCGGCGGTGACGGATGCATGATGGAAGGCGTCAGCAACGAAGCCGCTTCGCTCGCCGCCCATCTCAAGCTCTCGAACCTCTGTTGGATCTACGACAACAACCACATCACCATCGAGGGCAACACTGCGCTCGCGTTCTCAGATGACATCGCCACCCGCTTCCTTGGCCACGGATGGAACGTGCAACGCGTGAGCGACGCCAATGATACTGATATAGTCGAGCGCGCCTTCCGCACCTTCGCCAGCACAACGGATCGCCCTACGCTCATCATCGTTGACAGCCACATTGCCTATGGCGCACCGAATAAACAAGACACCTCCGCTGCCCACGGTGAACCGCTCGGTGCAGAAGAGATCAAGCTCACCAAGCGTAACTACGGCTGGCCTGAAGATGCTCAATTCCTCGTGCCGGATGAAGTCCGCCAGCACTTTGCGGACGGCATCGGCAAGCGAGGAGCCGATGCCCGCGCCGCATGGATGGCGAAGTTCGAAGAGTACAAAAAGAGTTTCCCCACTCACGCAGACCATCTGCTCAAGATGCAGCGCCGCGAGAACCCTGAAGGTTGGGAGAAAGATGTTCCCGTCTTCCCGACTGACGCCAAAGGCATTGCCAGTCGTGATTCATCTCAGAAAGTGTTGAACGCTATCGCCAAGAACCATCCCTGGCTCATCGGTGGCTCGGCTGATCTCGCTCCATCGACAAAGACCCGCCTGACGTTCGAAGGCGCTGGCGACTTTGAAGCCAGCAACTACGCTGGACGCAACTTCCACTTCGGAGTCCGCGAACACGCCATGAGCAGCATCTTGAACGGACTTTCGCTCTCCAAGCTCCGTCCCTACGGCTCGCAGTTCCTCATCTTCAGTGATTACGCGCGCGGCGCCATCCGTCTCAGCGCCATCATGGAGATCCCGGTCATCTACATCTTCACGCATGATTCCATCGGCGTCGGTGAAGACGGCCCCACCCACCAGCCCATCGAGCAGATGTGCAACCTTCGTTCTATTCCCGGCATGATCTTGCTCCGTCCCTGCGACGCCAACGAAGTGAGCGCGGCGTGGAAGTTCATCATCAACACGCAACACGAACCGATCTCACTCATCCTCACACGCCAGGCATTGCCCACACTCGACCGCACGAAATATGCTGCCGCATCAGGCCTCGTCCGTGGCGCTTACATCCTGGCGGATGCGGACGACGCCAAACCCGAAGTCATCCTCATCGGAACCGGCAGCGAGGTCTCGCTCTGTATCGATGCCTACGAAGCATTGAAGAAAGATGGCGTAAAAGCCCGCGTCGTCTCTATGCCTTCATGGGAGCTGTTCGAACACCAGCCGCAAGCGTATCGTGAGAGCGTTCTACCGCCAGCCATCACCAATCGCATCAGTGTCGAACAAGCATCCACTTTCGGATGGGCGCGCTACGTCGGCACCAAGGGCCACTCCATCGGTATGATGACCTTCGGGGCATCGGCGCCGCTCAAAGAACTTCAGAAACGTTTTGGATTCACCGTGGAACACGTTGTGGCCGAAGCAAAGAAGATGGCCGCGAAGTAATTCGGAACTGGAGAACATCATGGCAACCGCAGTCACCACCAAGAACCCGCTCAAATCGCTGCTCGATTACGGCCAGTCCGTTTGGCTCGATTACATCCGCCGCACGCTGCTCACCAGCGGCGAACTGAAACACCTCATCGAATCAGATGGACTGCGCGGCATGACCTCGAACCCGGCGATCTTCGAGAAAGCCATCGCCGGTTCCGCCGACTACGAAACCGCTCTCGCTGAACTCGCCGCCAAAGACATGAGCGCGAAATCCATTTACGAACATCTCGCCGTCAAAGACATTCAAGATGCCGCTGACGCTCTTCGCCCCGTCTATGACGAGAGCAGGCGCCGCGATGGATACGTAAGCCTTGAAGTCTCGCCTGACCTCGCCAATGACACCGCTGGAACACTCGAAGAGGCCCGCCGTCTATGGAAGTGGGTCGCGCGTGAGAATGTTCTGATCAAAGTCCCCGCCACACCCGAAGGCGTACCCGCCATCGAGACGCTCATCAGCGAGGGCATCAACATCAACGTGACGCTGCTCTTCCATATTGAAGTGTACCGCTCCGTTGCGCTCGCCTACATCAGTGGACTCGAAAAATACGCCACCAAAGGTGGAGACCTCAGCAAAGTCGCCAGCGTTGCCAGCTTCTTCATCAGCCGCATCGATACGCTCATCGATTCCCAGATCGCCACCAAACTCAAAACCGCGAATGATGCCGAAAAAGCGCAACTAGAAAGCATTCAAGGCAAGATCGCCATCGCCAACGGCAAGCTCACGTATCAGCTTTATAAGGAACTCTTCAGTTCTCCGCGCTGGAAAGCCCTCGCCGCCAAGAATGCGCAGACCCAGCGCGTTCTCTGGGCCAGTACTGGAACAAAAAACCCCAAGTACAGCGACGTACTTTACGTAGAAGAACTCATCGGTCCGGATACCGTGAACACGATTCCTCCCGCGACCTATGACGCATTCCGAGACCATGGCAAACTCCGCGCCAGCCTCGAAGAGGACATAGTCGCCGCGCACGAAGAGATGGAGACCTTGAAAAAGGTCGGCATTTCCATGCAGGCCGTTACCGACCAGCTTCTTCTCGAAGGCGTGAAGCTCTTTGCAGATGCGTTCGTGAAACTGCTCGGCGCCGTGCAATCGAAGCTCGACGCAGCGCATGCCTCAAAAAAAAACTCTCTGAGTCATAAGCTGCCCGCTGATCTCGCTGGGAAAGTCACCGCCGCGATCGAAGATTGGCAGAAGAACAATAAGGTCCGCCGTCTCTGGGCGCGCGACGCTACCCTCTGGTCGAATACCGATGAATCCAACTGGCTAGCCTGGCTCGGTATTACGGACGACCAGCTCGCCCACATCCAACATCTGACTGACATCGCGGCTGAAGCCAAAAGCGCTGGCTGGACCAGCGCAGTTCTTCTCGGCATGGGTGGTTCAAGTCTCTGTCCTGAAGTCCTGCGCATGACTTTTGGCAAGATCGCCGGGTACCCCGAGATGCACGTGATCGATTCCACCGACCCACAGCAGATCGCCGCAATTGAAAAGAAACTTGACCTCAAGAAAACGATTTTCATCGTGAGCTCGAAATCCGGTTCCACGCTCGAACCCAACATCTTCAAGCAATATTTCTTCGAGCGCGTGACGCAAGCGGTCGGCAAAGAGAACGCTGGTAGACATTTCATCGCCATCACCGACCCCGGCTCCAAAGTGCAGAAGCTCGCTGAGGCCGATGGCTTCCGTCACATCTTCCCCGGCGTTCCCGCCATCGGCGGACGCTTCTCCGCACTCTCGAACTTCGGCATGGTCCCCGCCGCCGTCATGGGCATCGACGTCCACCGCTTCCTCGATTCCACCGAGATGATGGTCCACGCATGTTCGGCTTCCGTCGCTGCAAACGAAAATCCCGGCGTGATCCTCGGTGCGGTCCTCGGCTGTGGCGCAGTCGCAGGACGCGACAAAGTCACCATCATCACCTCGCCCGGAATCAGCGACCTCGGCGCGTGGCTTGAGCAGTTGCTGGCTGAGTCCACCGGCAAAGTTGGCAAAGGCATCATCCCCGTGGACCGCGAGCGCATCGGCACGAACGTTTACGGCAACGACCGCATCTTCGTCTATCTGCGCCTCGATTCCGCTCCGGACGCGCAGCAAGAAAAAGATGTTGCCGCACTCGAATCCGCCGGACAGCCTGTCGTCCGCATCTCACTCGCCGACATCTACGACCTCGGACAAGAGTTCTTCCGCTGGGAAGTAGCAACAGCCGTTGCCGGTTCCATACTCGGCATCAACGCGTTCAATCAACCGGACGTTGAAGCCAGTAAGATCGCCACTAAGAAGCTGACTTCAGAGTACGAAGAAAAAGGTTCACTCCCTGCCGAGACACCTTTATATAGCGGCGAAGGTGTGAAGCTCTTCACAGATGATGTAAACGCCAACGCGCTGAGATCCTCCGCCGGTGCAAACGCAAACCTCGCCGCCTATCTCAAAGCTCATCTCTCGCGTCTCAAACCCGGCGACTACTTCTGCATCTCCGCCTACGTTGAGATGAACCAGGCGCACGAAGACCAGATTCAGGTATTCCGCCACGCCGTCCGCGATGCCAAGAAAGTCGCAACCTGCCTCGGCTTCGGCCCACGCTTCCTCCACTCCACCGGACAAGCGTATAAAGGTGGGCCGAACTCCGGCGTCTTCTTGCAGATCACCTGTGACGATGCCGCTGACCTCAAAGTCCCCGGCCAGACTTATACTTTCGGCACAGTGAAAGCGGCGCAGGCTCGTGGTGATTTCAGTGTCCTCGCCGAGCGAGGCCGTCGTTGCTTACGCGTCCACATCGGCAAAAATGTCGCCGCCGGGTTGAAACAATTGGCGGATACAATTCAGAAAGTTGTTGCCAACTAAGCTCCATCGAAAGGGAAAAACAATGCAACTCGGAATGATCGGACTCGGACGGATGGGCGCCAACATGGTGCGCCGCCTCATGCGCGCAGGACACGAATGCGTCGTCTATGACGCCTTCCCCACCGCCGTCGAAGCGCTCGTGAAAGAAGGCGCCGTCGGCGCCAAGTCCCTTGAAGAATTCGTCTCCAAGCTCAAAGCGCCGCGCGCCGCATGGCTCATGGTACCCGCCGCCATCGTCGAGGATGAGCTCACCAATCTCTCCAAGCTGTTGTCGAAAGATGACACCATCATCGACGGCGGCAACTCGTATTACATCGATGACATCCGTCGTGCCAAAGAGCTCAGCGGCAAAGGCATCAATTATCTTGACGTCGGCACCAGCGGCGGCGTCTGGGGCCTCGAACGCGGATACTGCATGATGATCGGCGGTCCTACCCCTGCCGTCCAGCGCCTCGACCCTGTCTTCAAGACCCTCGCTCCCGGCCGCGGCGACGTCGCACGCACTCCCGGCCGCGAAAAGGTCACTGGCTCGACCGCCGAAGACGGCTATCTCCACTGCGGTCCCTCCGGCGCCGGACACTTCGTCAAAATGGTCCACAATGGCATCGAGTACGGCATCATGGCCGCATACGCTGAAGGCCTCAACGTGCTGCACAAAGCCAACATCGGTAAAGGCGCGCGCGAGAAAGATGCCGAGACCACTCCGCTTCGCGATCCTGATCTGTACCAATACGATCTGCCGCTCGGCGAGATCACCGAAGTCTGGCGTCGCGGTTCGGTCATCGCTAGTTGGCTTCTCGATCTCACAGCCCAAGCATTGCTCACTGATCCCAAGCTCGAGCAATTCGCTGGCAAAGTCTCTGACTCCGGCGAAGGACGCTGGACCCTCCACGCCGCCATCGATGAAGGCGTGCCCGTTCCCGTCCTCAGCGCCTCGGTGTATTCTCGCTTCAGTTCCCGCGGCGAAGACACCTACGCCAACAAGGTTTTGAGCGCCATGCGCTTCGCTTTCGGCGGACATCACGAGAAGAAGTGAGAAGTCGGTACTTGATACCGCTCTCAGCTTCAATTCTCTTGCTTGTCGTTTTTGTTTTTGGATTTTGTTTTTGACTTAACTAAGTACCATGTACTAAGTACTGAGTACTGAAAGGTTTTTGATGGCCACGAACCCCGCTCCCACCATCGAACACGGCAAAGCCGCCGGACCATGCATTATGGTCATCTTTGGCGCTGGTGGAGACCTCACCAGCCGCAAGCTCATTCCTGCGCTCTTCAACTTGGCCAAAGACGGTCTGCTGAGTAAAGATTTCACCTTGCTCGGCTACTCCCGCAACGCTGAGATCACCGATGAGGTTTTCCGCCAGAACGCCACACGCTTCCTCAGCGAGGACGACCGCAAAGGCGAGACGTTTGACTGGTTCTACAAACGCCTCTACTACACCTCCGGAGACCTGCGCACCCTTGCTGACTATCAGAAACTCTCCGCGCGTCTCACCGAACTCGATAAAACAAACAACACCGGCGGCAACTTCTTCTTCTACTTCGCAACCGCGCCTTCCTTCTTCGGCGACATCGTCGACCTTCTCGGCCAGGTCGGACTCAGCAACGAGACCAACGGCAGCTTCCGCCGCGTGATCATCGAAAAACCATTCGGCGCTGACCTCGTTTCTGCCAAAGCTCTCAACGCACGCGTTCAGAAGGTCCTCGACGAAAAACAGATCTTCCGCATCGACCACTATCTTGGCAAAGAGACCGTACAGAACCTGATGGTCTTCCGTTTCGCTAACGCCATTTACGAGCCCATCTGGAACCGCCGCTACATCGATAATGTGCAGATCACGGTCGCTGAGACCGTTGGCGTGGAACAGCGCGGCGGATACTTCGAGACCGCTGGCACTCTTCGCGACATGGTCCCCAACCACATCATGCAGCTCATCTCGCTCACCGCGATGGAACCACCCATCAGCTTCAAACCTGACGCCGTTCGCGATGAGCAGGCCAAAGTCCTGCACGGCATCGCTCCCATGAACGGCGAAGAGGTCCTGCACCGCACCGTCCGCGGCCAATACGGCGACGGCGTCATGGACGGCAAGACCGTCCCAGCCTATCGCAGCGAACCCGGCGTGAATCCGCAATCGAACACCGAGACCTACGTCGCCATCAAGCTCATCATCGACAACTGGCGCTGGGCCGGAGTTCCCTTCTATCTTCGAACCGGCAAGCGTCTTGCCAAACGCCATACTGAGATCGCCATCACCTTCCGCAAACCGCCGTTCATGCTCTTCCGCGGCACGAACGTTGACAAGATCTCTGACAACAAGCTCATCATCAAGATCCAGCCTGAGGAAGGCACGCGTCTGCGCTTCAACGCCAAGATACCCGGCCCGGTGCTCAATATCGGTTCCGTCGATATGGATTTCGACTACAAGAATTACTTCAGCGCCCGTCCTTATACGGGATACGAAGTGCTCATCTACGACTGCATGATCGGTGACGCAACACTCTTCCAGCGTGCTGATATGGTCGAAGCCGGTTGGAGCATCGTCGATCCGCTCCTCGACGTCTGGAAAGCGCTTCCAGCGCGCACCTTCCCAAACTACGCCAGCGGAAGCTGGGGCCCGAAAGAAGCTGATGACCTGCTCGCCCGCGACGGCCGCCGCTGGAGGGAGATCGGCGAATG
>Ga0207022_10266_pt2 | contig 10987 bp, 5 predicted proteins | sample Alteio_BWMinCont_46_FD_153307 | JGI IMG/M metagenome (GOLD analysis project Ga0207022, IMG submission 153307) | Enriched cells from forest soil in Barre Woods Harvard Forest LTER site, Petersham, Massachusetts, United States -... | ecosystem: Environmental > Terrestrial > Soil > Temperate forest >... | reverse complement strand
CGGCCAGTTGCGGGGATTATCCAGAATGATGGCCAAACGGATGGGAGCGGTGAGGAGTTCGCGATCGATCTTCTTATCCATGATGCTGGAAACATCGCCATTCGGATCAAGGGTGACGCGATAGCGCGAGTTCTCAAGCGACGATTCTGAGACTTTCAACTCAGTCGTAACGGTGGAGGCAAAGTTCTGAATGTCATAGACCGCATATCCAACGGAAGGGACGGAGGCGACGAAGAGGACTTTGGCGGCGCCATCTTCAGATACTTGCAATTGCGAGGGTACTTCCTTGCCATCGGGTGCGACCACGCGAACGGCGCTGTGCGTCGCTCCGGCGAAAGGAATATTGGTTTCGACCACATCTTCGCGCGCGATATTCAACGGGTTATAGACAACGATGGCGGTGCCCTGGGATTTCGTATCCATTGCGGAAGCGACAGCTTCGGTCGCGCTGGTGAGCACGCCTGCAAACTGGTTCATGGCGATGACATCATCATTCCAAGCGAACTCAAAGGCCTTGGGAGTGGCGGTGCCGGGAAGAATGTCATGGAACTGTCCGCCCATCACCAGCCGCCATGCGTGGTTCAGACGGTCTTGCGGATAGGAGCGTCCACCGAGCCAAGCCGCGGCGATGGAGGCGCGCTCGGCAGCGTCGGCGAGGAGTTCGTTCTTGCGCATCCAGCGCTTTTGATATGTTTCAGAAGTGATCGAGCCCGCGGAGTGGTTGATGAGTTCAAGGTCGCCTTTATAGCGCGGGAATTTCTCCGTCTGCTCAGCGCCGATGTCGAGGAACATCTGGTCGGCCTTCGACCATATGACTTGGATGGGACCGTCACCGACTTGAACCTGTTCATTCGATGCGACCGGCGAAGGTTGCTGTCCGGGATATGTGAACACGGGCGGCAACTTCGCTTTGCCCTTGGTCACGATCGCCTCCATCAGCTTGATGGATATTTCATTGGCGGAGCCGCCGGTGTCTCCAGTGCCCACGTAGTGATAGTCGGTGTAGATGCCGGTGAGGTCGCCATTGATCTGAATACGTTTGGCCCAGTCTTCCAGAGGACGTGTGCGTGCCGCGTTCTGCTGGGTGGTAAGAGCGGGGTCGGCAGCGGGCGGGGCGGGCGGAGTCTTGCTGATGTCATATGTCACCGAACTGCCGTAACTTAGAGGATTGAGCGCTGCGATCACGGTCTTGCCGTCCGGGCCCTCCCAAATGCCGACGTTGAACGGGATGCCTACCGGGGTCTTCTCGATCGAATCAGGGCCGCCCACATGGGGCGCGGGTTGCCAAGCGGATGAGAGTTTCTGTGTGGAGAACCCTTGGATGCCGGCGTGGGCGAGGATACTGGGCAGCGATGCCGGGAAACCGAAACAATCAGGCAGCATGTACTCCTCGCTGGCCATCCCGAATTCCTTGCGGAAATAATCATTGCCATAGAGGATCTGCCGGATGATGGATTCGGCGTTGGGCGAGTTCACATCACCTTCCTCCATCGAAGAGCCAGCGGGGAACCACCGGCCGGCGGCAACATATTGTTTGAGGCGCTTGAAATCCTCGGGATAGTACTCCTTCATCATCATGTATCGGTTGGCGCCGGTGAAATTGAAGATGTAGTGCGGATACTTCTCGAACAATGCGAAATTGTTGCGCATGGTCTTGGTGAGATATTCCTGAATGACCTGTGGATATTCCCAGCGCCACTGGGTGTCAAGGTGCGCGTAACCGACCACATACAGCGTGCGGTCCTTGGTGAGGTCACGGGCTGCGGGACGCGATCGGTTTTGAGAACTGCTCGGGGACGTGTCCGGCGTTTTGGATTGAGGCTTGGCAGTTTGTGTGAAAGAGAACGAGACCGCAAAAAACAATATGGATGCAACGAAGAGACGCGATCGTTCCATGGAAGTCCTCCCCAAGACGGGTGGAATGGGTTCAAGGGCAGGGGATGATTTTCTCACACCGGAAGTTGGTCTGTAGGGGCAGAGAAAAAACAACCACAGATAGCACGAAGATCATACAGATTGAAACACCTGGTTCATCCGTTCAATCTTGATTTTATCCGTGGTGAGGTTCCTAAGATGTTGTTTTATCTTGCTACAGGGCTCGGGCCGGCGGCCTTGATGTGCTCCGGCACATCGAACTTCTCGATGTTGATGGCGAATTTCTCGGCGAGAGCGGCGGCGGCTTTGTCGTATGCGGCTTTGTCTCCCCAAGAGTTGCGCGGATTGAGCAGCATGTTGGGAACATCTGGGCAGCTGGTGGGAATGGTGAGTCCGAATGCATTTTCGACTGCGAATTTTTCATTCAGCAGGCGTCCATCAACCGCGGCGCGGATCATGGCGCGAGTATAAGGCAGGCTCATGCGCTTGCCTGTGCCATAGGCGCCACCGGTCCAACCGGTATTCACGAGCCAGCATTGCGCGTTGTGCTGTTTGAGGCGCTCGCCCAACATGGCGGCATAGACCTTGGGCGCGAGCGGCATGAATGGCGCGCCGAAGCAGGTGGAAAAATTCGGCTGCGGCTCGGTGACGCCAGCTTCGGTGCCCGCGAGTTTGGCGGTGTATCCGCTGAGAAAGTGGTACATGGCCTGGTCGGGCGTGAGTTTTGAGATGGGAGGAAGAACGCCGAACGCGTCCGCGGTGAGAAAGACGACGTTCTTGGGGTGTCCACCGATGCCGGGGATGACGGCGTTGTCGATGAACTCCACCGGATACGCGCAGCGCGTGTTCTCGGTGCGCGATTGGTCGTTGTAATCCGGTGTGCGGTCGGCGCCATCGAGCTTCACGTTCTCAAGCACCGAGCCGAAGCGGACGGCGTTCCAGATCTGCGGCTCGTTCTCATGGCTGAGCTTGATGCATTTGGCGTAGCATCCGCCTTCGAAGTTGAAGATGCCGCTGGCGGACCAGCCGTGTTCGTCGTCACCGATGAGTCCGCGGGTGGGGTCGGCGGAAAGCGTGGTCTTGCCGGTGCCGCTGAGTCCGAAGAAGAGGGCGCTGACGCCGTCACCGCCCACGTTGGCCGAGCAGTGCATGGGGAAGACATTGTTTTGCGGCAAGTTGAAGTTCATCACGCCGAAGATGGATTTCTTCATCTCTCCGGCGTACTTGGTGCCGCCGATGAGGATGATCTTGCGGCTGAAGTCGGTGATGATGAAGGCCTCGGAGTTGGTTCCGTCGCGTGCGGGGTCGGCTTCGAATGTGGGCGCGGCGATGACGCTGAATTCGGGTACGTGAGAGGCAAGTTCCTCCGTTGATGGGCGCACGAAGAGCTGGCGCACAAAAAGGTTGTGCCATGCATATTCGTTGATGACTTGTAAGGGGAGCCTGTATTTGGTGTCTGCGCCGGCGAAGAGTTGTTGAACGAAGAGGTCTTTTTGCTTGAGGTGGTCGGTCACGCGGTTGAATAAGGCCTCGAACTTATCTGGAGCGAATGGCCGGTTGGTATCGCTCCAGTTGACCTTGGCTTCGGTAACAGAGTCCTTCACGATGAACTTGTCTTTTGGGGAGCGTCCTGTGCGTTTGCCGGTCTCGGCGGTGAGCGCGCCGTTGGAAGCCAGCTTGCCCTCGCCACGGTTGAGTGATTGCTCGATCAACAGGGCCGGTTTAAGGTTTTTGAAGGTGTTCGGGCGCTCGACCAGCCCCTTGAGAATGCTCTGCATATTCAGTCAGCTCCTGTATATACCGCGCAACATACTATTTTATATCGTGAGACGGGGATTGTCAGGTGATGGAGGGTTAGGTTTTCGGGTCATCACCATTGCATTTGTTTTGGATTATCAACTATCCACTAACTACCAGCTACTAGCTACTGCTCTTACTGTCATCTCGAGCGAGCGGAGCGAGTCGAGGGACAGTACCTTTGAGGTTGCTCTTGTATTTGTTTTTAACCGGTGGAGCTGGCATTCATGGCTGCTATTGGATTGCTACTTCCCCCCGAGCCTCGTAGAGACGGCATAAATCTAATTAGTCCTTCATGCTGGGGTTGGCCAAGAATCACCGCTTAAGTACACTTCATATTAAAACGTGTGGTGATCGAGTTACGCTGGGGTTGGCCAAGAATCACCGCTTAAGTACACTCGAACTCCGGGCTCAGTTCCCCGATCTCTCGCTGGGGTTGGCCAAGAATCACCGCTTAAGTACACTCTATCAGCCATACAGAACATTTAAGACTTGGCTGGGGTTGGCCAAGAATCACCGCTTAAGTACACTTAAAACATGGCAAACGAAACAAAAGCGCGCGCTGGGGTTGGCCAAGAATCACCGCTTAAGTACACTCCATCTTCTTATACTGCGGACCGAACACTCGCTGGGGTTGGCCAAGAATCACCGCTTAAGTACACTGCCGGGCGCGGGTGGTTCTGGTGCTTCCGTGCTGGGGTTGGCCAAGAATCACCGCTTAAGTACACTAGGCCCCGTATAACGCGCTGATTTTGAGCGCGTTATACGGGGCCAAAACTTTAAAACAACATGATCTGCGCTGGCGCAGGTTCGGGTTCTCTTGGTTTTCTGCCATAAAAAACTTCCATCTTCCCGAATTGATGGTCGGTGATCGCGATTAACCGCACTTGTCCCAGTGCCGGAATCACGGACCGGATCGTCTTCCGGTGGGCTTCCGCCGCTTCCTCACTTGGAATGTACCGCGCATAGACGGAGAATTGCAACATCATAAATCCGTCTTTAAGCAGCGCTTTGCGGAAGCGTGTGTAGCTGCGGCGGTTCTCCGCCGTCTCCACGGGCAAGTCGAACATGGCCATCAGCCACATGCATCGGTAGGCGGAGAGTGAGACACGCGCCATGGCTCAAAGCTCCGGCAGCTCCAGTTTTTTGGCGTCGCCCATCATCACCCGGCACATTGCGTTCGCTGCTCCAGCCACCCAGTCAAACAGGCTGCGCTCTTCATTCTGATGCAAATAGCGTTCGGTCACAAGACGCAACAAGTGCGCTTTGCTGAAACGGTCCAGAGGTTGGGTCGGGTCGTTCTCCCGTATCCATTCGACCACAAGCCGGTCCACAAGTGGACGGAAGGGCTCCATGAGATCAGAGGCCAGGCAAAAAGCGTCATATCGGTTGTGGTGACGCAATCCCATGGATGGGTGCAAACCTGCTGCGCAGATTGCCCGGGCGCAGACCGCGCGCAACACCATGTATCCGTAGTTCAAATGGTTGTTCTGGTCCGGGCCTTCGCTGCCTCGTCTGAACTTTGGGTCGCCGAAGATGAGCGGCCAGTAGCGCCGCGCGGCCTGGGCCTCAAGGTTCTCGGGGTCGCCGGACCCCACGCGCGCTGCCATGGCTGAAATGCCTCCATCCGCGCCGTGCAGTTTTTTGAGCAGCCGCCCTTGCGCCCGGAGCTTGGCCTGCACGATTTGCTGCCAAAGTCTTTTGCGCACCGGCTGCGGCAATTGGGCTTGTATGGCATACCGTTCCGTTTGCACGAAATGGGCCTGCATGGGCAGCATCATGGCCGCGGGTTGGTATTTGTTGTCGCATACCACCACCATGCCGCCCGCATTCGCCATCTCCGCAATCACTGCTTGCGTCACCTGTACTCGTGGATGAGTGATTACCAGCACGCCTAATTCATCAAGTGGTGTCGTGACATCTAGGTTCTCTTCCCGCCGGATGACAAGCTGCCGGTCACGCACGCTCAACAGTGCGGGTCCCTCCGCGAATTCGAGCACACGGTCAGTCATGGGCGGAGTGTATTTTCCCCAGAATATCGACAACGACTTTTTGACAATTCAATTTTCGAAATGCATCGGCACGCGGTTTCCAACTATCACCAGATGTGCCAACATCTTTTAGTAACCGCGCATCATTGATTTTGACTAAAGCGAATTGTTCATTAGTGGCAATTGTACGAACACGCCATAAGCCTGTTCTATCTTTGCCGCCGTCTTTTCCGGTTAATTCAATGATGTCGCCGCCCATCAACGAGAATTTGAAGACCTGATCCGATTCATTGGGTAAAGAGCGTTGAACGATTGAGCCGAATTGTTTTTTCTTTTTCGCATTCCGCTGGCGTTCAGCGGCCTCATAAAGCGATATGGGGAATCCCGTCCACCGCTTTTCGTTGCCATTGGTGTCAAGCTCCGCAAAAATGGAAGTGTGGTGGTTATTCGATAAAGAAACAAACCTTTCCCTTTCTTCACGGCCAACCGTTGTCACAGTTTGCATTACTTTGCGAAACCTCACACTGCGGATAGGCATTCCATTCCCGTCTTTTGTAGGCAAAACAGGCCAGTCATTTTCCAGCTTCTTAAAATCCCCGCCAAATTGCCCCACTTTGGCAAAAACTGCTTTTTTTACTGCTTCATCCACTATATTCTTGGCTTCGTTTTCGCCAAGAGCGTGAACTGGCTTTCGTATATGGCAATATTGTTTGCCTTCATACTTTCTGGGTTTGCCATAATTGGTTTCCTCATGCAAGGGTCCGCTCATTTTGTGGTTTGGCCTGTGGCTTACAACCATGTTCTGAATATGTAGGCGCACAGCATCAACGAAATCTTTCCACGGCGCTTGCAGTGATTTGAACGGTCGCCACTTTCCTGCGCCGTCGAATTGGGATGCGGTGCTTAATCCTTTAATTGCGCTGTTTGTGGTCAATGCGATCACTATGGCATCCACGGCATGGTGACGGTGGTCTGTGCGCGGCTTGCCTTTACTTTCACCGTTTGCAGAAGGTACAGCTTCGCGCAAGATCGTTTCCAGTCCCCAATTCCGTCGCAATGTCGCTGTTGCCATCCCTGATGAAGAGTGTATGACGCGCCGCTTTTTGTTATCCTCAGTCGCGATGTCACGTCCCCCGTAAAGTGTTGCGAGATACCGTGCTGCAAGTGTTGAGATATACCGTGTATCATTCAACCGTCGTGAACTGAATTCTTCGAGGGTTGAACTGTCTTTGATTAGGAAACGTTCGAGTTTTGATTTGTTCCCAAACTTTTTCACACGTTCAACGATCTTGCCCCACTCTTCATCGTTTGCACCAAAGGCTTCCCAGGGTGTGCGATTGTGTTTTTCGATGTTGCACGCTTGATGGCACAACGTCTTGTTCCCGAAAGAATCGTCAGGAAATCGGCTCAAAGGCAGGATGTGCTCCACTTGTATCTCGCCTGCGCTGAACAAAGACCGGAACTCCATAGGCTTGCCGCAATATGGGCAATTTCCGCCACACTCTTTAAATAACAGCGCTTTTTCTGTATCGCTGCGTGAAGGCACCTGGATTCCACATTCCTGCAAAATTTTCCCCTCGATAGATTTCCGCTCTTTTTGCCGTTCCCGGCTTTTTTCCCACATATCTTGCCGCTCTTTGCGGCCCCGCTTCAAATCTCGCGCCAGTTCAATGCGGATCTCGTGGGGCTTTTTTTCTTGTTCCCGAAGAATGGCGTTCACGACTTTACGCAACTCAGTCATCGCGCGCTCTACCGCTGGATTGCGTAGTTCTTTAATTACTTCTTTGACCGGCCGCAAGATTTCTTCCGGTGTGCTCCCGGAAAAACGGTCGCCGTAGATTTGTGTTTCGGCGGTCTTAAATAAAGCTCCTTCCTCCATTAAGGGCAGGATGCGCTTTAAGGCTTTGATGGAGATGGAAAGATATTTGCTTTCTGGATGAGTTTCAGCCAATTTTCGTGAAGGGATATCCGGCAGTTTCCATTTTGTTGTGAATGTTTCGATGATCTGTTCGGTTGTTTCCGCTTTGCTCCAATCATTCACGGCGGAGGTCTTTTCGTCTGCGGATAATCTCTGCCATGTTTCTCCAAATGCTTCTGAGACGGCTTTATTTGTCTGGTTGCCTGGAATTTTGCTTTCACCACCCCGTTCGAGGTTGAATTTTACTCCTCGTTTCGGCAGACCAAACAAGACCCGCAACTCTGTGAATTTGATGTCCCCGTCATTTTCTAAACGATTGAGTAATTGCGCACGTTGTTCCTTGGTAAGTGGCGTTTCTGTGTATGCATCGAAACAGATTTTCAGGTCATTCACTTTTTGTAATAAACGGAAACGCTGAGCTTCTAATGAAGCCATAGGTGCGCGTTTCTGTCCGGGTTCCAATTCGCACTCGCCAATTAGTTTTGCGCTGCTCATCAAGGGACGTTGAAAGAACAGCAACCAATGGGTTTTCTCTTTCAGTTCAGGCGTCAATATTTTGTCATGGTGTTTCGCCTGTGCCGCCCAGATCATTTCAAACTCTCGCAGGAACATGGCGCGACTGGTCCAGCGGCGGCGGATTTTTTCCAATGCAGGGTTTAATTGTGCAAAATGCTCACCTAGAGTGCGAGCTCCGGATTCCGCCATTTCTTTTGACAACTCCGTGATGCCACTCTTGACTGCACCTTGTTCTTTCTCGTCTTCTTCTTTCACTTCCTCCAAACGGTTGCTCTTGTATCCCCGCCTTTGCGACATGTGGTAGAGAACCCGTCCCAATTCATGGAGTTCGAGTTTTTCATCCAGTGCTTCTGCTCGGAGCACATAGGGCAATACGTGTTCTGTTGCGGGATATTTCTGTTTTAAGGTTTCAGAGTTCGTTAACCATTTGTCTCTGAGATGTTTATCAAGTTCTTCCATCACTTGATGCCTTGTTTGACTGCCCACTCCTGTAACGCCAGATGGGTTGGCGGGTAACAGCCCATGATTTTGTAATGTCCTGAATAGTTCGCGTTGTCTTCCGGCTTTGCGGCGCAATTGCCTGCGATGTAACCTTGCCATTCGCCTATTTTTGTTCTTGGATTCTTCGCGGCCCTGTTCTAAATTTCCTTCTACGCCGGGGTCGAAAATCCTAACCCCGGCGCGAATGATTTTCTTAGGTTCATCATTGTCGATTCCAATGATGGCCCATCCAATAGAAGCAGATCCAAGATCAAGACCGAGAGTGTATTTTTCCGGCATGGTATTCCTCTTGACGTAATGAATAGAAAGGCTTAATTTATCCGCAGTGTACTTAAGCGGCGATTGCTTGGCTCATCCCAGTAAGCTTTTGTCGTCAGGCGCCGCGCAATGCGCGACCTGTCAGCGCCCCTTCGGGGGCGCTATTATATTGCTTTCAAAATGCATTTTGTAAACAAAATATTGTCCTGTTCCGGGGTGCTGCGATGGTCACACAAAAGCCGTATAACTGATAACTTTCAACCTCAACCAATACCATTGTTGTCAGCATTCAATGCTTTTTCTTCAAGCTTTTTGGCGCGTATACGGAATTCCTCATGCTTTGCCACGATATACGCCCTTGCTTGCCGGAAATCCTGGCGCGTGAGAGTGCCGATGGCCTCGGCCCGGCAGCGCTCAAACTCTTCCGGCGTGCAGAACTCCTTGAGGGACTCAAGCAGCAGTGTGGTCCGCTGTTCCGGCGTTCTCTGCCCGATATGTGGTTCCACCTCATTCAGCACACTCATCATTGTCTCGGGATCAGCCTGTGCCAGCGCTTCTTCGATCCGCCGCCGCTCAGCTTCGTTTTCCGCAATACTTTCTAAACCATGCAGCCGGGATTCAAGTCGGGTTTTCAACGTTTCCCGTGAGCGTGTGAGCAAAGTCGCTGCTCTATGTTGTTCAAAGGCTTCCTGCTGGGCAAGCTGGCGGGCCTTCTTCGCCTGTTCATGGATGAGGTTGAGGTCTTCGAGCAAGAAGATGGATAAATGCAGCTTCGGATAGTTCGGCCCGCACTCTCTTCGCATCCGTTGATAAAGGGTTCCTAACCGACCGCAGGAAAGACAAACCAACAGCACACAGATAACGATGGATGTGTTGAGCACTTTATTAACATCATTGTGCCTTTGCGCGACCGCCGCGCGTAGATCGTTATAACTGATATCCGCACTTATTCTGTTGGATCCGGGCATGGATCGAGTACTGAATCCCTTTGGTTGTATGTCGCCAGTCACACCAGTGTTGGGATACTTTGAATCCGTCCTCCAATGGAGTAGCGATAAATATGTATTGGGATAAATACTGACTGAATGAAATACCGGATAGACATTGACAGGTGCGGAAAATGCGCGGCCGAAGTTCTGCCCGGTGCCTGGAGTTAATGTCTTGGAGGGGACCAGCGACCCGGACACAATGGCGTCTGCGTAGTAGATCATACATAAAGAGCGATTGGCCTCGGAATAGAAAAAAACGTAGTAGATGTTTGTTATCTCCTGGTTGGCCGTTTGGTCTGTCATTACACAACTTTGGTTGTCGTCTCGAATGACCAACACGGGTGATTCATTTCCTGCTGCCGTAGCTAGAAGCACTGCGTGCATATCTGCTAGAACATGCAGGTACTGTGGCGGCCCTGACAACCAGTCATCCAGCGCTGGGATGCACCGCAAACTGGAGCACGCGACAAGGATAAAAACTGTGATAGCAACAACAAAGATGGTCGCTTTCTTTTGCGTTTGCCAGCCCCGGATTATATTTGCCTCGACCACCGTATTGTTCCCTAACGAATACCATTTAATTACTTGCATCACTTGCTATACACATTAGACCATTCCTTTTGTATCAACATTCTTGAATATTGAACTACGTGCAAGAGCACGGGTGGAAGAGCGGGCCTTCTGGCCCGCGTCACCCTCTCCGATCGTCACCCTTTCCGATAATGTCGGGCTTTAGCCCCGGGATTTGAAGACACCTCATTTTTCTGCGGTCCACATGATTTCTATAGGCCCCATCCGATTATTTCCAAGCCTCACGCAACTTTTCTCCACCATTTGCGTCTAAATAGAATGGCGAACAAAAGGCGAATTTAAAACCCTTTATTTTCAAGACTTTACCCGTAACCCACTGATTGCATGGATCTTAGCGGAGGAAGTTGCGTAAACCATTGAAAACAAAGATCTTGACTTCGAGGTCTACCCCTCAAAAAAATGAAAGGAGTCGTGAATCGAACAATCAGAATCGAGAAAGGTATGGAGGAGGTATGGAAAAACTAACTCGTTGAAAACAAACGGGTTGCACACCATACATTTGCAAGTCTCTGATTCTAAACGGTTTCCATACCCTCCCCCCCCCCCCCCCC
>Ga0207022_10316_pt1 | contig 10996 bp, 10 predicted proteins | sample Alteio_BWMinCont_46_FD_153307 | JGI IMG/M metagenome (GOLD analysis project Ga0207022, IMG submission 153307) | Enriched cells from forest soil in Barre Woods Harvard Forest LTER site, Petersham, Massachusetts, United States -... | ecosystem: Environmental > Terrestrial > Soil > Temperate forest >... | reverse complement strand
ACGTGCCGCTGCCCCCGCTGCTGACGTTTCCCACGCCCGAGCAGTCCGAAACTCTGAATCGGGCCCGCACGCAGTTGGCCGAGGTCGATGCCCGCATCAAGCAAGAAATCGCACAGGTTAATTTGGATGACCCTTCGTCCGGCGCATCGCATGCGCTGCTGGCCGAGCCGCGGGAATATGTCTGGGTCGACGCCCCCTTCTTCGTTGTACGTCACATTCCGGCTGAAACCGGTGGCGGTCCGCTGTTCGGGCGTCGCATCGGGCAAGAGGTCGCCGGCGATCTGCTCGATCGTGAACTGGTCGAACGGCATGTTGCGATTGAAGGAGTCGATGACCCAGTCGCGGTACTTCCAGATCGCCCGATCGCTGTCGTTCTCGTAACCGTTGGTGTCGCCGTAGCGCGCCAGGTCGAGCCACTCTTGCGCCATCCGTTCGCCGAAATGTGGAGACGCCAGCAGCCGATCGACGACTGTGTCGCAGGCGTCGGGAGACTCATCGTTAATGAACTGGTCGACTTCCTCGCGCGTCGGCGGCAGTCCGTTCAAATCGAGCGTCAGGCGGCGGATGAGGGTCGTACGGTCGGCCTCGGGCGCCGGCTTCAATCCCGCCTGTCCCAGACGTTGGAGAATAAAATGATCGATGCCTGTCCGCACCCAGCTCGAATCGTGCACCGGTGGAAGCGGGGGACGCCGCGGTTTGATATACGACCAGTGCAGTTTGTAATCGGCTCCCTGCTGGACCCATTGCTGCAACAATTCGATCTCGTGCGGAGTCAATTTCTTATTCGATTGAGGGGGAGGCATCAATTCGTCGGCCGCCGCCGCCGTAATTCGCGCCACCAGGGCGCTTTCGCCCGGCCGGCCGGGCACGATGGCCGCGCTGCCGGAGTCCGCCGGTTGGAGCGCGCTCTCACCCAGGTCGAGCCGCAGGCCTCCTTTGCGTTCCTTCTCGTCCGGGCCATGACACTTGAAGCAGTTGTTCGAAAGAATCGGCCGGATGTGGCGGCTGTAATCCAGCACGGGCGGCGAGTCCCCCGGCTTGGAATTGGCGTCATCGGCAAGCGCATTTGCAGACCCACAGGCCACGAGCGCGCATCCCCACCCGCAACCGGCCAGCAGCAAATGCATGATGGCCGTTGAGAAACCGGCACTCCGTCGCATTCTGATAGGACCCATCCACATCGGAAACGAGGCTTTCAAAGAGTATCGAATCGCGACATTCGCCCGTGTTCACTCTAAAGGGGGGCCGGGGGCTTGTCCAGCCCCTGTTCACTGTTCAGCGAAACGAGTAAACTGAGCGTTAGTCGGGAGCCATAGTTGATGCTCCCAAGCGACGCAGGCTTTTGTCGTGGCAAAAGCAAAATCCATCGAAGGACTCGGGAGTAGGAACGAGATGATCACCAATCAGCGACTCGCCAACTTTGCCTTCGCCGAGCCATTCCGCCCATTTCGCATCAACATTGTGGGCGGACAGGCCCTGGAGATCAGGTACCCGGATATGGTCGGCATCGGCCGATCGTCGGCACGCATCGATTTCTTTATGAGTGAGGATCCGGCATTAGTGGAAGAGCGTGTGCGCACAGTTCCGTACACATCGATCGAATCTGTTGAGCCGCTTGATATTGCCCCGACAATGTCTGTGGTTCCTTGACGCTCCAAAGGGGTAATTCCTCTCAAAAAGGGCGCCGGCAAAATGCGTCGAAGAGATGGGAATGGAGAACGCAAAGTATGATTACGCCTCAGCGGCTCAAAAGCTATGTTGTGGCAGAGCCGTTCCGCCCCTTTCGAATCAGCATGGCGAGCGGGCAGGCCCTTGAAATCCGGCACCCCGAGATGATTGCCGTCCACCGATCATCGGCGATGATCTATTTCACGATCAGCGGCGATCCCGAGCAAGCAAAAGATGGTGTGCGGGAAATGTCTTTGCTGCTGATGGAATCCGTCGAACCTCTGCAGGCCGCCCCGACGACGGGCGAAAAATGACATCCTCCATGAATCAACTTCCGATCATTGACGACAAACGGCAAAGCATTCCAGCCATACTCGGTATCGATGGAGACGCCATTCCGCAGGCCGCAAAAGGGACTTACTGTTTCGTCAGCCTGGGATGCCCAAAGAACCTGATCGACAGCGAAAAAATGCTGGGGTCGCTGGCCCTGGATGGGTATGTGCTGGTTTCGGAGCCCGCCGGCGCCGACTTCGTCGTCGTCAACACCTGCGGATTCATCGAAAGCTCGCGGCAGGAATCCAAGGCCGTCATTCGCGAGATGCTCGACCTGAAGCGTCAGCACAAGACTCGCGGCGTGATCGTCGCGGGCTGTCTGCCTGAGCGCCTGGGGGGGCCGCAATTGCAGGAAGAGCTGCCCGGCATCGACGGCATTGTCGGAGTTTTCGCCCGCGAAGAGATCACCAGGGTCGCCGACAGGCTGTTCGGCGCTTCCGAAGAACAACGGATCATCTTTCGCCCCGCGCCGGTGAAGGCGCTCGACGACAGCGCGCGGCTGCGGATTACGCCCAGGCATTTTGCGTATCTCAAAATCTCCGAGGGTTGCGATCGCACGTGCACGTTTTGCGCGATCCCGAAGATGCGCGGTAAGCACGCCACCAAGCCCATCGAGATGGTGATCGCCGAGGCCCGCGAGCTGGCGGCCGACGGCGTGCGCGAGCTCAATATCGTGGCCCAGGACACGACGAATTATGGGATGGACCTGTACGGCCGGGTGCGGCTGGTCGAGCTGCTGCGCGAGCTCGAACAGGTGGAAGGGATCGATTGGATTCGCCTGATGTACCTGTATCCGATCAATTTCAGCGATGAATTGATCGACCAGATCGCCGGCTCCAGCAAGATCATTCCCTATCTCGACATGCCTTTGCAGCACGTCAGCGATGGAGTGCTCAAACGCATGCAGCGGCGCGTCAATCGGAAGCAGACGATCGAGCTGGTGAACAAGCTTCGCGAGAGAATCCCAAACGTTGTGTTGAGGACGACATTCATCACTGGGTTCCCAGGCGAGACCGAAGCGCAATTTGAGGAGCTGTGCGATTTCGTCGAGGAGACCCGTTTCGAACGGATGGGGGTCTTCACGTATTCGCTCGAACCGGGCACACCGGCGGTCAAACTCGACGGGCATTTGCCCGAAGCGGTCAAAGAGGCCCGGCGGAACCGATTGATGGAGCTTCAGCAGAGCATCGCCTTCGAATTCGGCGACTCATTGGTCGGATACGAGCTGGACGTGCTGATCGACGACCGCATCGATGACGAAACCTGGGTCGGCCGAAGTTTCGCCGACGCTCCGGAAATCGACGGTGCGGTCTACGTCAAGGGGACCGACCTGACGCCCGGCACGTTTCTGCCGGTGCAGATTGAAGGTCGGCAGGACTACGACCTGGTCGGCTCGGTGGTTGCCGTCGAAGAATCGGTCGGCGAGCGCCACTAGGAACGGCCGATAAGGAGAAAACATGCCACTGGCGGAACAGCGCGATCCGAAGGCGGCGGCGCCCCAGGCCGCTGCGGCGAGTGACGCTGCGTCGGCTGTGACCCCGTCGGCGCTCAATCCTCCCAACATCATCACGTTGAGCCGACTGCTGCTGGCCGTGTTCTTATTCTGGCTGATCGACGGCGGCAGCCATTGGCTGGCGGCCTGCCTGGTCTTCTTGATCGCCGCCGCAACCGATGCGTTGGATGGCTTCATCGCCCGCCGGTACGGCATGGTCACCAAGATCGGCCGCATCCTCGATCCATTCGTCGATAAGGTCATCATCGGCGGCGCGTTCCTGTTTTTGGCCGTCCATCGGGATTCAGCCGGTGTGGCCGATTCGGGGGTCAATGCCTGGATGGTGATCATCGTGATCGGCCGCGAGATGTTTGTCACCAGCCTGCGCAGCGTGCTCGAGCAGGAGGGAAAGGATTTTTCGGCGATAATGAGCGGCAAGATCAAGATGGTCGTGCAGTGCGCCGCCGTGGCCGGCTCGCTCATGTACCTCGAATACTCCCGCGGTGCCGAGGCCTCGGAAAAATCGCTGACCATCGCCCGAAACGTCCGCGATGTGCTGCTCTGGAGCTCTGTTGCCGTGACGCTTTATAGCGGATATGAGTACGTCGTTCGTGCCGCCCGCATGTTTCGCAGTCGCGGTTAAACGAACGAGTGGACCGCAATGGCAGCCGAGAAGTGCGCTGTAGAAGCAGTACTCAAGGTTTGCAATGAATCGAACGCGTGTCATTGTTCTCTGTCTGTCGTTCGCAGCGTGTCTGACATTGTGCGCCGATCAAAATGCGGCGCGGCGCGGTCCGAATCGACCCGTGCATCTATTGGTCATATTGATCGGCGGCGCCGATTCCGACCCGAGTGCGGAGCAAATTGCAGGGACTGCCCAGCGGGGTGAGGGAAACAGCGGGTTGTTCCGGCTTGCCGGCGATATCACCCGCGAGCGAATGCTGCCTGAGTATTTCAACTGGAACGGAACTCGGGCGGGAAAGATCAAAGACAAAAATCCCCCCCGGTCGCGCGGGATCGCCGAGTTCATCCGCGCGCACCTGCAAAATTTTCCAGGTGATCGCGTGGCAATCGTCGGCAACAGTTGGGGAGGACATACGGCACTCGAAGTCTTGCAGCAACTGAGCGACGCTGGGGAGCCGCTGGCAATTCGACTCGTGGTATTTCTTGACGCCTCATCGACCGGCCGCGGACCGGCGCACCCGAAGGACCTGCCGGTGTGCGCCAATACGGCCGTGAGTTATTTTACGCACAACGCCTTTGTATGGGGGATGTGGCATGCCGGAGCACGACTGAAGAATATTGACCTCGGCGACCCGGCCGAACGATTCATGAAACAAGGCGGCCCGGCGTACGACGCCAAATTCAACTTTCAAGCTCATGTAGCCGCCGAGTGGGATGAAAACATCCACAACGACATCCAGGCCAGGTTGCTCGACCTGCTGAAATGACCGGTGAGCCGGCCAGATTCTCTGGTTTGCAGTCATTCTCGCTCCGCGAGATGAGGTAGAGCGGATCGCACGCGCGGGTGGCGAATGAAATAGAGAAATCTCATCTATGTCTCGCAAGGGGCCTCGCACGAGGTCTCGCAAGGGCTGCAAGACCCTCGGTACCGCGCGCGGCCTTCGCATCTGTGACGTGTGCGAAAAAATGGCCGGGGAAGGTCGCAGCCTCATCTCGCGGAGCGAGAATGACTACAATACGCGATTCTTGTGCTTCGCGCCCCTACCCGATACTCTTAAATCGCTCACCTTAAAAGACCGGCAATCCGCGGGAACCCCAGGAGAAACGCCGAACGTGAAATGGCATTCGACGACGATTCTTTGTGTCCGCTGCAAAGACAAAGTGGCGATCGGTGGGGACGGGCAGGTGACGCTTGGAACCACGATCATGAAACACGACACGCGCAAGATCCGCTGGGTCCTCGACAACAAAGTGCTCGTCGGCTTCGCCGGTTCGACGGCAGACGCCTTCGCGCTGCTCGAACGGTTCGAGGCCAAGGCCAAGAATTACCCGGGAAATATTCCCCGCGCCGCGACCGAACTGGCGCGTGATTGGCGCACCGACCGGGTGCTGCGGCGGCTGGAAGCGTTGATGGTCGTCGCCAGCGACGAGCACACGCTGCTCGTCACCGGGCAGGGGGATGTCATCCAGCCGACCGATGGCATCGTGGGAATCGGCTCAGGCGGCGCCTACGCCACCGCCGCGGCCCGGGCGCTGATCCGCGCCACCGAACTCTCCGCCGCCGAAATCGTCAGAAAATCGCTGGAAATCGCGGCCGAGATCGACATTTATACGAATCAGGAGATCATCGTGGAGGAATTGCCGTGCCGGAAATGACGCCACGCGAAATCGTGGCCTTGCTCGATGAACATATCGTCGGGCAGGAGGACGCCAAACGGGCCGTGGCTGTGGCCATTCGCAACCGCTGGCGCCGGCTGCAACTGCCCCCCGAAATGCGCAAAGAGGTGACCCCAAAAAACATCATCATGATCGGGCCCACCGGCGTGGGAAAGACCGAAATCACGCGCCGGCTGGCCAAGCTCATCAGTGCGCCGTTCATCAAAGTCGAGGCCACGAAATACACCGAAGTCGGCTACCACGGACGCGACGTCGAGAGCATGGTCCGCGACCTGGTTGAAGCCGGCGTGACGCTGATCAAGACCCGCAAGCGGCGCGAGGTCGAAGAGCAGGCCAACGCCAGGGTCGAAGAGCGGCTGGTCGACCTGCTCGTTCCCGCCGCTCCGGAATGGCAGCCAGACGACGAGGCCGAAGCCAAAAAGGCCGAGAAGCGGATCGACCGCACCCGAAACAAGTTTCGCGAAATGCTGCGGGAAGGCCAGCTCGAAGATCGCCAGGTCGAGCTTTCGGTCGAACAGCGTGGCGTGCCCGTCCAGGTTTTCTCGAATATGGGGCTCGAACAGATGGACGTCGATTTCCAGAACATGTTCGAGAAACTCATGCCCCGCCAAAGCCGAGAGCGGCAGATGACGGTTCGCCAGGCGCGGCAGGTGCTGCTCGAGCAGGAAGTCGAGGGCCTCATGGACCGCGATGCCATCGCCGAAGAGGCGGTGCATCTGGCCGAGGACAGCGGCATTATTTTTATCGACGAGATCGACAAGATTTGCGGCCCCGAGGGAGGCTCGCAGGGGGTCGACGTCAGCCGCCAGGGAGTGCAGCGGGACCTCTTGCCTGTGGTCGAGGGCACGACGGTGCAGACCCGATACGGCCCGGTGCGCACCGATCACGTGCTGTTCATCGCTGCCGGAGCCTTTCACAGATCGAAACCCTCAGATCTGATGCCCGAACTGCAGGGACGTTTTCCGCTGCGTGTCGAGTTGAAAGATCTGACGCGCGACGACTTTGTGCGGATCCTGGGCGAACCGGCCAGCTCGATCACAAAACAGTACGCGGCGCTGCTGGCTGCCGACAGAGTCGATCTCGATTTCACCGCGGACGGCCTGCAGGCCATGGCCGACATCGCTTACCAGGTGAATCAATCGACTCAAAACATCGGCGCCCGCAGGCTGCACACCATTATGGAACGGCTACTCGAGGAGATCAGCTTCGAAGCGCCGTACGCCAAGAAGAAAAATGTGACCCTGGACGGACCGTTCGTGCGGGCGAAGCTCGATTCCATCACGAAAGACGAGGACTTGAGCCGGTTCATCCTGTGACGGTCGGCGGCTTCCGCCACGAATCGGGAATTCGTCAATCGTGTTTGGCCGCCTTGTCGCTCGCGGTGTCTGGTATCCCTGTCTCTGGTCTGGCCGTCTCTGGTTTATCCGGAATCGAATTTCCCGGGATCGGTTTCCGGGGGGCCGACGGTTCGTCTGCATCAGCGTCTTCATCCGGCGCGGGGCGGAGCGATTCGATCATGCGCACGACCGCCTCCTCGTCAAACTCCGATTCAGGAACCAGGTAGACCAGCGCGGCCATCCCCGTATCGGTTCGGAAGGCCCCCGCAATCCTCCATACGGGCTTTTTGTCCGAATCTCGTTTCCCCTGGCTGAACTCGAAGACGGCGCTTCGTCCCAGGACCGTCAGTTCGCGCTCGGCAGATTTCATTTTCTCTCGGGTCCTCTTCAGCGTGGTGTCGTTCCGGCCGGTGTCGGTCGCGGCCATCTCGAGCACCTGCCTTCTCATCTCGTTGTCGGCAGGCGCCCCAGGGATTATGTCAGCGATCTCCAGATAAATTCCCGCCAGTTTCAGCACTGCCGCATTCTCGGATTTTTTACCGAACACCGCCCAGCGCTTCGTCGTATTCCGTTTTGCTTCGATCGGTTCGAATTCCGCCGGCAGGTCGATGTCGACGATCGTGGCGGCGACCTTTCTGACGACGGCAGGGTCGCGGGTGAAGGGTATCTCTATAGTCGCAAACCGCTTCTGCATCATCTGGAAATGCTCGTTGGCCGTGGGGGCCATTGGCGGGTTGGCGACCGGCTCCTCGTCGCGTGGTGGCACCATGAGCGCGACATATCCCGCCGCGCCGCCGCAGACCAGCAGCAGCAAACCGACCACGGCCCCCGCGGCCACCAGGACCGGCTTGACGGAAGACGACGATTGGGATAATTCCGGGTCTCTGACTTCGTGCATGGCCGCAATCGTTTCCTTGGCTTCAGGGGCAGGACTGATGTGGCAATGGCCGGCTGCCGCTAGGGCGAGGCCGGTTCCGACGACAATTCGGTTTCGTCATCCATTTCCTCGGCGTTTTCGGGAGTTTTGTCGGTCGATTCGTCCGCCTGGTCTGAAACCGCGGGGGCCGCGGCGACGGGCAACTTGATCGATTGAATCATGGCGACAATCTTCTCGTCGGTGTAATCGCTTTCGGCGACGAGCAGCATGAGCATGATGGTGCCTTGCCGGCTGGAAAAGACGCCCACGACTTTGCGTGTCGGAACACCGTGGGCTTTCCCCTTGATGAATTCGAAAGGCACGTCTTCGCCATTGATCGTAAAGTCGCGAGTCTCACGGCTCTCCTCCTGCATGTCCAGGCTGAATTGCTGGCCTTGGCGCACCCCCTGTATCATCGCCTCGCGTTGCTGCTGAGCACTTTGACCAGGCTGCAGCGGCTGGTTAGACTCCACAATCACCAGCACCGAGTTGGGGTTTGCCTTATGAGTATAAATGAACTCCTTCATGCTGAATTCCCCAAATCCGCCACCCACCATCATCACCGGAGTAAATTCATCGGGAATGTCAATCTCGATAACCTCTGCCGTCCGCTTCTTGACGACTGCAGGGTCAGACGACGTGGCGTCTGCGACATTCTTGATGCCCTCCTGGATGACATCCTTGAATTTAAGGAAACCGACGCCGACGACACCACAGCACGTCAACATGCACACGCCGGTGATTGATCCGAGAACGAGCAAAACCTTTGCCGTCGAACTCATGCCGCGTTTTTGAGGTTGTTCCGCCTGCAAGTCATCGTGCATCGACATAGTTACGCTCTCTCAAGGGATTGTCGCTGGGAAAATTGCGCACCGGTTCCTCAGAATACATCGTTTTGGGACGAAATGAAACGCTTCTACCGCCTCGACTGGCGCTCTCGGTCGCGAAGTTCCTGCATCAGGCGGCGACGCTGCTTTTTGCTGAGGCCCCGAAGTTCCGACTTCGAGAGCCCTTCTTCCGCTGCCTCGTCGGAATCGGCAATCGCGTCGCGGCCGATTGCAGGTTCCGTCACGTTCTGGCCGATGGGGCCCTGCGGCTCCGCCGGGCCGATTTTGCGAGAATCCATCGCGATTGGCGAATGGTTGTTCCTGCGCTCGTTTCCGCCTTCTGCGTCTCTCTGAGGCGGCGCCCCGTCCTCCGGGGCGGCCTGCTGCGAAGTCTCGGCATGTCGGCTGTCGAACCGGATTCGCGGCTTGGCGGGGCGCTCAGCGGCAGGGGCATCGAACCTGTCCGGTGCCGACCCGGACAAAACCTGACTCGTCGTTTCGGCAGCGGCTCCCGAGTCGGGGCGTTTGCGTCGCGGCTGCGGGCCGTTCTGCAGCGCGCGCGGCTCGAGAGTTTTTTCGTCATCCAGCCGAGCTGGCCTCGATCGCCACCGTGCCAACCGGAACTGGGGCAAACGGAAATGCGGCCGGGGTATTCGCCAGCCCTGGGTCGGGAAAGGCGCGGGGTCGGCGGTACAATGCACGACATGCCGGGCATGCAGCCACATGCTGACGAAAAGGGCCACATGCCCGACCAGAATTCCGACGGCGACCAGGATAGCCCGCAGCAGGGACGAAAAAACCGATTCGAGCTCCAGGTGCAACGCCGCGGCCGACAGATGGCAGACACAGGCCACAAGCAGCAGCGCACGGCTACCGCGACACCCGCGCATCTCCCGCACGAGTGCTCCGGCCAGCAGGGCCCCCAGAGTCGCCGCCGGAGCCATCCAGCCGAGATTCGCCCAGGCCCACGACAGACCCGGTCGGATCGAGAGCAGTGTGTCAAGGGCCACGTTGTGGGCCTCGATCGACACGCAACCGCTGAACGCCAGCCAAGCACAGGCCGCACGGACCCAAAGCCAGTAGCGGCCTTCGAAATCTTCGAGGCTGCGCGATCTGGCCCACCAGATGAGCAGGGCCAGTTGCGCGCACAAGAGCAACAACAGACTCGAAAACGACCGCGCCACCCGACCATTGGGAAGCTCAAACAGGCCCGAAATTGCCGGGCCGGCCCACGTTTGAAGTTCGAGTGCAAAACATCCGGCGATGACGATGGCGGCTGAGAACGCCAGGCCCAGCAATCCCCCGACCACATACTTCCACCCTTCGGCCGGAATGACGTTTGCCAGAGGAAGCTGCAACGTGGTCGACGACTCCTTCAGCAGCGCGTCGGTATGTGCGCTGTCCACCGCCCGGATACTTCCTGCGGGCGCGGAAAGCCCATCCATCCGAACTGGGTTGTCAACATTCGGATCGTCGGCGTTGTCGTCAGCACCTGCCGCCAGGCGACGGCGGCGGCGATCCCCCACCCGCTGCGACCCTGCGAAGCGAGCCTCCATCCTGGGCGCTCTTTCAAAAAAATCTCTGCCGTTCCGATTTGGGGCAGTCCCGAATGAAATCGGAATTTGTGGGGCCGCATCGTATTGCAACGCACGGATTTCAGCCAATTTCGGTCAAGTAACGATCGAAAGGGTCTTACATCTTACGCCTTTGAATTAAATGCTACCGCAGCTTGATGCTGCCGTTTTGGCTTCCGTTTCCGATGGTTTGCGGCCGCTGCCGAATTGGCAGGGGTGCGGTAGCTGGGTCTGGTCCGTCCCTCGTCGCCCGCGAACAGACTTGCTAAATTTGAATTCCGGCGAACAAGTCAGAGGAACCACGTAGATGCATTCAGCGAAAGATCAGCGGCAATGAGCGACACAACGACAATTTCGGATGCAGGCGTCGAGCCGGCACTCAAGGCGCTTGAATCGGCAACCGGGGCGGGGCGGTTGTCGGAATCGGCCCTGGCGAATGTCCGCCGTTGGCTGACAGAGCCGGGGTACGCTGCCTATCTCCCCAAAGT
>Ga0207022_10315_pt1 | contig 11024 bp, 11 predicted proteins | sample Alteio_BWMinCont_46_FD_153307 | JGI IMG/M metagenome (GOLD analysis project Ga0207022, IMG submission 153307) | Enriched cells from forest soil in Barre Woods Harvard Forest LTER site, Petersham, Massachusetts, United States -... | ecosystem: Environmental > Terrestrial > Soil > Temperate forest >... | reverse complement strand
GTTCACCTGTCAGCCAGGTCCAGCGTGGGCGTGCCGCCGGCGGGACCGGCGCCGCCTCGGGGAAATTCTCAGCGGAACTGGATAAGCTTGCTGGGGCCGAGGAGTCGTCGGCGCCTCCGGTGGAGGGTACCGGTGGGGTTGTCGGCATTGGCGGGATTCTCGCCGCTCAGGCCGTCTCCGACGAAGGGCAAAGTCCCGGAGAACGCCGCCGGCGGGCCCAGCGGGCCTTTGAATTGCTGGAAAAGCTGGAGGAAGTCCGCCGGGGCCTGCTTCTCGGCCAGATTCCCAAGGACCGCCTGGCGGATCTGGCGCGGATGGTCCGTGAAAAGCGCGAGCGGGGGACCGATCCGGTCATCGCCCGTCTGCTCGATGAAATCGAGCTGCGAGCCTCGGTTGAGCTGGCAAAGCTCGGATTGCCGGGGGCCTAGGAGACGTCTGGTGCGCTGCACCCAAACGACGTCCTTAATATTACCGTTTTAAAACAATAGCTTAGAATATCCGCCCGGGCCGCCCGCCCGTCCACCGCGCCGCTTGCGGCGGCGCTCTTGTCCACATATATTCCCGCGCCGTCGGCAAACCGCCAGAGGTGAAATTCCGCTCATGAATATTACGGTTGCTCCAGATTATCGTCCTTCTGACAAGGAACCCTTCATGAACGCCAAACAGCAGGAGTATTTCCGCCGGAAATTACTGAGCTGGCGCGCGGAATTGTTGAAGGAGTCCGAAGAGACTCTCGAGAATCTCCAAGAGGGCGGCGTGCAGGAACCCGATCTCGCCGATCGCGCGTCCGCCGAGATGGACCGGGCGTTTGAATTGCGGACCCGCGACCGGGCGCGGAAATTGATCGCGAAGATCGACGCTGCCCTACAGCGCATCGAAGACGGCACCTATGGCTATTGCGAAGAGACCGGTGAACCGATCAGCCTCAAGCGGCTTGAGGCGCGTCCGATCGCGACGCTGAGCGTCGAGGCGCAAGAGCGCCATGAACGCATGGAACGGACGCATCGTTCGGATTAATCCGTCGAGTCATAATCCCGCCGTCCGATGGGGGTCTGACCTTTTTTGGTCATTCTTGCAGCGCGCAGCGCTGCGAGAATCTAGCGGCATAAAACCCTGGATTCTCGGCCCGCTGCGCGGGCCAAGAATGACGTTAGAGTGAAGTGCCATCGCCAGCGTCGCCATGCTGGGACATAAAACAAAAAGGCGCGCCTTGGGGGCGCGCCTTTTGCACATCGGTAAGTTCCGCTGCGGTAAGGTCGACTCCGCTGTTTAGGCGGTACGCTTTTCCAACAGGCCTTCTGAAATCTGCAGATTGGCGTTGGTGAGGGCGTCAATCGTCTTCGCGTTCGCGCCGTTTTGCATCTCGAACGTCTTCTGCGCAACAAAGCTGGACAGACGAATGAGGTTGTCCTTGATCGGGATCGGCAACGGATTTTCAGCTTGCGAGACCAGGGTGCGAATTCCGACCCAGATCCGCAGATTGCGGTCGAGCGCTGAGGCCAAGAGCTTGTCGTCTTTGGCTTCGAAGGCGCGGGAGATCTCAAGAGCGGCTTGTGTGAGGGCGAGCGCGTCTTCCTCGAACACTGTGAGCTCAGAAGACCAAGTGTCTGTCATCATGTTCATCCGTGTATTCCCCTTACTGTGAACTTACCGTGGCAAATGGCTTCAGAAACCGATGTTGAAGCCTGATGGTTATCCGCCAGAAAGGTTAACAAAGCGTTTTAACCAACAGGCATTTTGACGCGCAAAACACGTAGAGCACGCGTAGAAAGCTTACGCGCGAGCGGGCGGATAAGTTGCTTTAAACATTAAAAAAAGAGCCGATGGCGGGGTCCGCCATCGGCTCAAGTTTGCTTCTGTGCCGCGGCCATGGTGTGCGGCGAGAACGTGGCGTGAAGTCTCCGGACTGAAAAAGGCCTGAGGCGTCCGCGCCATATCCTCCAGAAGGCGTGACGGTTGCGGCGGCGGCGATTTAACGACGCGGCCGCAGCCGTCACTAGAATGGGAAGATGATGTCGAAGACCTGTTGGCCGTAGCGCGGTTGCTGGACATCGGAGAGGATGCCGCGTCCACCGTAGGAGACGCGGGCTTCGGCGATCTTGTTCCAGGGAATCGTGTTGTCGGCCGCGATGTCTTCGGGACGGATGACTCCCGCCACCTGCAATTCGCGCAACTCGGTGTTGACGCGCACTTCCTGGCGGCCGGCGATCGCGAGATTTCCATTCGGCAATGTCTGCAGGACGACGGCGGCGAGGCTGATGGTGATCGATTCGCTTCTGGCAATCGTGCCCTTGCCCTCGAAGTCGCTGCCGGACGTGGCGCTGACGGAAGGATTTGCCGTGCCGATCCCCAGCTTGCTGCTGGTGATGCCGAGCAGACTCGGGATGCTGGCGTTCTCACTGACGTTCTGCCGCGTGCGGCGGGTGTCGTTGGCCAGTGCCGCTGTGTCGGCGATATTGACGTTCACTGTCAGGACATCGCCGACCACCTTCGCGCGCTGATCCTTGAAGAATGCGCGCGCACCCGGACGCCACAGGGAATTGGGCGAGGGTTCGAGAACGCCCGGAGTCGGCATGGGCATGCTGACGGGATGATAGTCCCGCATCTCGGTCGGGTTGGTGATGGGCGAGATCGCGGGCGGCGCGCCGATACGCGACAGCCGCTCCGACGCACCACACGCGGTCAGCGCTGAACTCGACAACAGAATGAGGGCCAACCGGAGCAGGGAGGTGCGTCCCGTATATGTGGGCGATGGAACGGCGCGCTGCGGTGTCATGGGCGTATCCTTTGCGTAATAGACATTGTCTCGGCTCAACGCATGGCGCTTTGTTGCGAGGTGACTCGCACGGTTTCGGCATCGACGACTTCGGCCAGCACCATCTTGTTGCTGTTGATGTTGGCGACGCGAATGGTCTGCTTGGCTGCGCCGTCTTCCAGCGCCTTGCCGCGCACCGTTAAAGTCATGATCGGGGTCGCGTAGATCATCGTCACCAGTTTGTCTTTGGGGATCACGGTCGCCCGGGTGACGTCGATGGCGCGGATCGGTTGGCCGGCGCGGATGGGGCGGGTCGTGATCCGTCCGGTGATGTCGGCTTCGCTGACGATGACGCCGGCGCCGATGGAATCCTCGCCGACCGGGACCCAATCCACATCGCCCGCGCGAAAGGCTTCGCCCAGCAGAAGATCGCGGCTTGCAACCGCCATTGTCTCCTGGCGCGCCGCGATCACGTCACCGCGGCGGATCGGTGTTCCGCCGGCAACGATATGTCGCGGAGACTTGCCGATGAGGTATCCCACGGTCGTGACGGCATCCGGCGGCAGGGTGTTGGCATCCACCGTCAGCCAGGTCACATTGTTCCCGGCGATGGTGTCTTCACGATTCATGTCGTTGCGCAGAACCGGCACATCCACCAGATTCAACCGGGCGATATCCGCGTCGTGGATCGGTTGGCCGGCGCGCACGAACACCACCGGCGATTTACCGACAAGATTTTGCGCATCGACGATGATGTCGTGCTTCAGAGCGCTCTCGGGAATCTCGGCGCTCACGATCATATCGGGCGAGATGACCTGAGGCCGCGTCACGTCACCCTTAAGGACAGGGACCGTCACCGTGGTAAATCCGGTGCCGCGCACCTGAAGGAACTGGGGCCGTCCTTGCGAGCCGACAAACTCCGCGACTGCGCTGAAGGCTTTGGTCGCGGGGTCGAAAAAAGCCTCGCGGACCGTAAACGGCGGGTTGGCTTCCATGGGCACGGTCAACGTGGGCAAGGTTGCCCCCGGCGCCAGCCCGGTATTCGCCGGCATTCCCTTGGTAACGAGCTCGGCCTTGAAGGCCGCGAGAATATCGCCCTGCGTCACGGTACGTCCGGAGCGATACACGATCGCGCGGTCATAGGAGTCGGTGGGGTGCCAGTCGATTCCATATGTGCGCGCGAGGTTGATAAGCCAGTCGGTGTCCAACGCCACGCGTTGTCCCGGCGCGGGCGCGGAAGCGACGATTTTTTCTTCATGAACCGGATGGCCGGAAAACAAATCGCCCAGCCGTATGTTGTCGTCCGTCACCGTCACATTTGTGTTGAGACGAACCGGCTCGTCATCCGGACCGAGGTACGGCGCCGCGACGGCCGCGGGAGCGAACATCTGGGCGGCCACGAACAGCGCGACGAGGGCTGCGCGTGCGAGAATCGCGACGGTGCGTGAGTGAATGCGTACCACGGCGCGGCCTCCCTATTTCACTTAACTGCCGAGACGCGACAAGGTTGACGACATTTCGTCGGCGGCGGTGACGACCTTGGAGTTCATTTCGTAAGCGCGCTGGGCGCTGATCAGGTTGGTGATCTCGGACACCACGTTGACGTTCGAGCTTTCGAGGAAGCCCTGCAGCAGCGTGCCGTATCCCGGCTGCCCTGGCGTGCTCACGCTCGGCGCGCCGGAGGCCGGCGTTTGCAGGAGTGAGTTGTTGCCGACGGCCTCGAGGCCCGCGTCATTGGGGAAAATCGCAGTCTGCACCTGTCCGGCCTGTGTCGGGGTGATGACGCCGTCGAGGGTATAGAACACCTGACCCTGCGGATTGACGCTGATGCTGGTGGCGTTGACGGGAATCGCGCCGATGCCCTGCACGGTATAGCCGTCGTGGGTCACGACCTGGCCCGTGGGTGAAAGCTGGAACGAACCGTCGCGGGTATATGCGGTCTGGCCCGACGGCAGCAGCACCTGAAAATATCCACGGCCCTGCACCGCCAGATCGAGCGAGTTGTCGGTGGACGTCAGGCTGCCCTGTTCGTTGATGCGATAGACCGCAGCGGTTGTCACACCGAGGCCGAGCTGCACACCCGACGGCACGATCGTTCCTGACGTCGACGACGTCGATCCGATACGGCGCAGATCCTGGTACAGCAGATCGTTGAACTCCGTCCGGCGGCGCGTATAGGCCGTCGTGTTCATGTTGGCGATGTTGTTGGAGATCACTTCGACGTTGGTCTGCTGTGCCTGCATACCCGTCGCGGCGATGGAGAGGGCCCTGATTGCCATGGCTGTTCTTCCTTATCCGTTCTCTGCTTCGTCTCTGCTTTTTTTGCGGTCGGTTTGTTTACGCGGAAACTTGTTTGGTGAAGGTATCTGCGGTCTGGCGAATGCGTGTGTGTTCCTCGTCGATCAATTTCGCGATGTCGGCGTATGACCGGTTGATGTTGATCAGCCGGGTCATTTCCGAAATCGCGTTGACGTTTGAGTCCTCAAGCACACCCTGGGCGACCTTGGGGGTTGGGTCGTCGATGGGTTGCTGGCCATCGCCGGCGGTGAACTTGGTGCCGTCGGCGGCTTTCAGGTCGCGTTCGCTGTCGAACGTTACGACGCGGAGCTTGCCGATGGTCGTCGGCGTGCTCTGCGGCGTCGAGGTTGACGTCGGGCTCTGGTTGCCGGTCGAGATGAGCGTGCCGTCGCCCTGGATCGTGATGGTGCCGCCGTCGTTCGGGATCTGAATCGGCTGATTGGTGGTGGATAGAACCAACTCACCCGTCTGGGTGACGAGTTGTCCGCTTGCATTGACCGTGAACGATCCCGCGCGGGTGTAATAATTCTGCGGCGGTGTCTGGCCGTTCCCGGTGTCCGGCTTTTGCACAACAAAGTAGCCTTGGCCCTGGACCGAGACGTCAAAGGTGTTGCCGGTATAGTTCAGCGCGCCTTGCGCCAGGTTACGCACCAGCCCGAAGTCGTGGGTGAAGGCGACCCGGTCCGTGAAGGTCCGGTCGTCGGACTGCGACTTGACCAAGTACTGCGAGAACAGCGTGTCCGACCCTTTGAATCCGGTCGTGTTCACGTTGGCGAGGTTGTTCGCGACAACCTCGAGCTGATTCCATAGCGCCTGCTGGCGCGATAGCGCGATATACGTTGTGTTATCCATGGCCTCGTCCCGCACTTTTGTGCGATTTGTTATGCCTCCCCTCATGCAGCTTCCGTGCCATTTCATAAACGCGCGTTATTTCAATAGGTTGGGAAAAATCCGACGGATCGCGTAACGGCCGTCAGGCCGTCTGTTACCGGCCTTGCCGGGCAAGTCTTACCGTGTTGGGCCTTGGCGGCGGGTCCGTTAGGATGGACGACAGGTAACGGTTGCACGCGGAAAGCGTCGCCGCGGCGGGCCGCTGCAAGACATTGTTAACTCCCCGCCGGTAATTTTAACCGACGCACGCCCCAGAAGGGTGGATGAGGCCAGTACACGGCCGTTAACCGTGCGCGTCTGCGGCCGTAGAGGCCACGCGAATAGGAAATAGGCGCCATGGCGCAAGAGCCGGAAGACGATCTCGAAGGCGATAGCGAAGCGGATTTCGAGGCGCCCAGCGGTGGTGGCGGCAAGAAGAAGCTGTTGCTGTTCGTGGGTCTGCCCCTGCTGCTGGTCATCGGCGGCGGTGCGGCTGCCTACTTCACGGGATTGGCCGATCCGATCGTGGCCATGATCACGGGCAAGAAGCCGGCGGATGCATCCGCCGATGCCGGAGACGCCGGCAAGGACAAGGGTGCGGCGAGTAAGGACGCCGGCAAGGACGCGGGCAAGAAAAAAGAGGGTAAACCCGGCGAAGCGGGCAAACCCGGCGCCGAGGCCGATGCCAGCGGCGCGACGTTCTACGATCTTCCGGAAATGCTGGTGAACATCAATACCGCCGGCCACAAGCGGAACTTTCTGAAGTTGCGAATTACCCTCGAAGTCAACACCGAAGCCGATATCAATACGGTTGAGGTGCTGCTCCCCAGGATTATCGACAGTTTCCAGGTTTATCTGCGGGAACTGCGCCTTGAGGACCTGCAAGGGGCGGCCGGCATGTACCGGCTGCGCGCGGAACTGCTGATGCGGGTCAACGCCGCGCTCAGCCCCGTCCAGGTCAAGGACGTACTATTTAAGGAAATGATCGTCCAATAAGGACGGTCTTGAGACGGTAAGCGACGAACGGCAGCATCAGGTCAGAGCAACATGGCACCTGCAAGCGACAATATGGACGACGATCTCGCGGCGGCTCTTGCCGACGCGGCCGGATCGCCTCCACCTGCGCCTCCGCCGCCGGCCAATGCCGAGGCCGACGCCATGGCCGCGGAATGGGAAGCGATGCTCGGCGGCGGCGACGATGACAGTGCTGCGGGGATCGGCCGGGAATCGACCCGCGTGCTCAATCAGGATGAAATCGACAGCCTGCTCGGATTCGACGAAGCCGGCGACACCGGGTCCGATCGCGCAGGCATTCAGGCGATCCTCAATTCGGCGCTGGTGTCCTACGAACGCCTGCCCATGCTCGAGGTCGTGTTCGACCGGCTGGTGCGCATGATGACCACGTCCTTGCGCAACTTTACCTCGGATAACGTCGAAGTTTCCCTGGACGACATTCTGTCCCAGCGGTTCGGCGATTATCTCAATTCGATCCCGCTCCCGGCCATGCTGACGGTGTTCAAGGCCGAGGAATGGGACAATTTCGGCCTGATGACCGTGGATTCGTCGATGATCTACTCGATCGTCGACGTGCTGCTGGGCGGCCGGCGCGGAACGGCGGCGATGCGCGTCGAAGGCCGCCCTTACACGACCATCGAACGTACCCTGGTCGAGCGCATGATCCATGTGGTCCTGGCCGATTTGTCGGCGGCGTTCGATCCATTGTCGCCGGTCACGTTCCGCTTCGACCGTCTGGAGACTAACCCGCGTTTCGCCACCATTTCACAGCCGTCCAACGCCGCCATTGTCGCGCGCCTGCGTATCGACATGGAAGATCGCGGCGGCCGTCTTGAAATTCTGATTCCGTTCGCCACATTAGAGCCCGTCCGCGAACTGCTGCTGCAGATGTTCATGGGCGAGAAATTCGGCCGGGACTCGATCTGGGAAACCCACTTGGCCGAGGAAATGTGGATCACGGAGGTCGACCTGGAGGCGGTGCTCGACACCCAGATCATGCCTTTGAGCCGCGCGCTCAATCTCAAGGTCGGTTCAAAGATGCTGCTCAATGCGACCCCGGATAGCCCGATCATCCTGCGCTGCGGCGACCAGCCCATGCTGATCGGCAAGATGGGACGCAAGGGCAACCATATCGCGATCCGTGTTGACCACCGGCGCAAGCCGGACGCACGGTAGAGCATGTCCCGGAAAAGTGGCCTTCCGGTTTTCCGGTCGGGACATGCTCAAGATATAAAAGGAGACCTTCTGTTCCGGCGCGGTGATTCCACCGCGCCGGGAAGGGCTCCAGGGCTTGGCGGAAAACGCTCTGGCCTCGAAACCATTTCGCACAGAACGTGCGGTTAACCGAATATTATGTGCAATGCGGCGACACTCGCGCCCGGCGATGCATTTGTGCAGGCCGGCACTCCTTCCAAACCGTGACTTAAAGCGCGGCGCGGCCGAGGTTGACGGGAGAACATGATGACGACACAGACCATCCTCGACCTTGTCGTGATCCTGTTGCTGATCCCGACGATCATCTATGCCGGCATCCTGAACCGGAAGCTGACCGCTCTGCGCCGTTCCCGTGACGAGCTTTCCAAGGTGGTCGCCAGCTTCAATGATGCCACGCTGCGGGCCGAAGCCGGAATTCCCAAGCTGAAGAAAGCCACGACCGAGGCGAATCATACGCTGAAAGACCGGGTCGAGAAGGCTCAGACATTGCGCGATGACCTTGCCTTCATGGTGGAGCGAGCCGAAGAACTGGCCACGCGTCTTGAAGGCGCTGTGCGTGCGGCGCGCCATGACGGGCTCGGGAATGCGGCCGCTGCGCCGGCAGCTGGTGCCGGTACCGGCTTTGCCGCAGCCGGTGCGGCTGTCACAGCCAGTCGCACGATGGCAGCCGAGCCGCCGCCCCGCACGCTTGCGGCCGCCACGCTGTCCGGCGTCACTGCGGCTCCCGCGATGACCGCGGCCGAAACTTCTGCTGAGTTGCGTTCCGCTCTGGGCATCGCGCGCGCGGAAGCCCGTGTCCCGGGGGCTTCGGCGCCGGCGGCACGACCCCGTCGCGGCATGGCCGAGCGCTCTTTGGCCGACCGCGCGATCAACGACCGTGGTTTCGCTGAGCGGCCGGTCGCCGAAGAGCCGGTCCTGGACGAAGAACGGTCGGAAGCGGAACGGGAACTTCTGAAAGCTTTGCAAGCAGCGCGCTGAGGCGCTAACGATTGTCCGTCATGAACGCGCCTGAATTTCCATCGCCGCGCACACGCGCCCGCCAAGCTCCGGCCGTTCTCCGGACGCCCGGCGTGCGCCTGCTCCCGTTTGTGATCTTCGCGGCGGTCTGCATGCTCGGCTTCCGCGTGGTGGATGTGGGGGAAACCATCAACCATGCCCGCCACCCGACGCTACAAGTCGCGCTGCCGTCAGCCCTCGCCCAAACACCCGCGGACAAGGCCACAGATAAGTCCATGGATAAATCAGGGGCCAAGCCGGCGGACATGGCCTCCGACAAACCCGGCGCGATGGCGGATTCCAAAGGTGCTCCGGCCACTGACGCCAAGCCCGATGCGGATGCCGCCGCTGCCGACACGACACCCGGCCAACCGGCCTTTAATCCGTCGACCCTCAGCAGTGATGAGATCAAAACGCTGCAACGTCTGGCCGAACGTCGCGACCTGATTGACAAACGCGAGCACGATCTCGACGCACGCGAGGGTCTCATGAAGGCCGGCGAGGCGCGGATCGACGGCAAGATCGCCGAACTTCACAATCTGCAGACAACCATCGAGGGTCTGTTGACGAAGTACGACAAGCAGAAACAGGCCGAGATCGACTCTCTGGTCAAGATCTACAAGGCCATGAAGCCCAAGGATGCCGCAGGTATCTTCAATACCCTCGACATGCCGATTCTGGTCGCTGTGGTCCAGGACATGAAAGAAACCAACGTCGCGCCCATCATGGCCCTGATGGATCGGGAGAAGGCGCGTGCGCTTACCGAGGAACTTTCCCAGCGCAAGCAGATCGGCGCCGCCGCTGATTAGGTGACCCAGGTCACCACTGCCAGATGGCTCGAACGGGCATGTTGGCCGAGATAAGGTACCCTTAACGGGTCGTTCACGCATCCCGCCTAAGCTTCCGAAAACACGTGTCGGTGGTCTGAACCGCCGGGGTGGAGTCGTGGTTCGTCGCGTTCGCTTGCCTCTTCAATTTATCCCGGCGTGGCCCCGGTTGACAGCGCATGCCTTGACGATTTCATGGGGGGCGTCATGACCGCCGCCGTGCCGGATCTCCGCTTGCGACGTTTGGCCCGCTCGGATGCGCGCTCGCGCATGCCGCATCATGGACCGGCGGGCGAACCGCCCAGCGACCGCATTTTCGTCACGCTGCTGTCCCTCAACTTCATGCTGCTCGCGTTCTTCGTCGTGCTTGGCACCACGGCCTCGATCGATCGGACACGGGCGCATGCGATCGCCGAGAATGTGCGCGTCGCCTTCTCGGGTGCCGCGGATTCGGAAAAGACGCGCACGGCACGACTCTCAGCGCGTCAGGCACTTCAGGCCGGCGTGTCCGAGGCGCTGGCGGCGATTCTGCCGTCCATCCATCGCTACTATCTCGACAACAGCGACCGCGTCGACGTGGACGTTCCTGTCGAGCTCTTTGCCGGCACGGACGCCGATGGCCCACAGGACAGCGTCTATGACAATGTGGCGCATCTGCTCGAGGCCGCGCCGCCCGGATATCGTTACGCGCTCTTGATCAATGGTGCTCCTCAGGCGGCGGCCGGTGATACGGCATTTCGGTTCGCGCGCGCATTGGCCGAGCGCGGTGTCGCACCCCAGGATTTGTTGGTCGGCGCCGGCGGCGCCGAGGATGGTCACCTGCACCTGTCGTTCCTCGTATTCGAGGGTGAGGGCGATGAGGCCGAGCCGTGGACCGCCGGAATCCTCGACACCCGTCGGATCCTCAATCCGGCCGGGCAACAACCATGACCACGCTTGCCCCAACACCGCTTCACCTGCCCGGCGCCCCCGCCGGTCCCCCGCCGCGCCGTCTCTGGCTGATCACCTTCGTTGATCTGGTGATGCTGCTGCTTGCCTTCTTCGTCCTG
>Ga0207022_10314_pt1 | contig 11057 bp, 9 predicted proteins | sample Alteio_BWMinCont_46_FD_153307 | JGI IMG/M metagenome (GOLD analysis project Ga0207022, IMG submission 153307) | Enriched cells from forest soil in Barre Woods Harvard Forest LTER site, Petersham, Massachusetts, United States -... | ecosystem: Environmental > Terrestrial > Soil > Temperate forest >... | reverse complement strand
ATCACTAATAGATTGGAAGAGCCATACAGGCCGGTTCTGCTTGCTGGTTAATTCGACCAGTGAAACCGCATTTCTGTGGACCCTATCTAGTTACTTCTAGTTTCCTGGCAATTTCAGCTTCGGTGTTCTGCCTTTCAAGCCGCAGCTTCCGAATCTCGGCATCGATCGCCGAGGTGTCTACGGATATTGAGTTGACTGCACGACGACGGCGCGAAATCCAAATGAGCCCTATGATAAGGCCCACTATCAGGCCGCCAACAATGCCTGGCGCGACATCAGCATTCGAGTCAAACACTGCGACGAGCAACGCACCGAGAGCGGCCCCTCCCGTGACGCATATAATTAATTTTGCTATAGACGAGAGGAAGGCTCTGATGCCTGCAATTCCCCCAGAAACTACCGACACTGTAACACCGCCGATTATTGATGCCGCCTTCTTCCTGTGCAGGGATCTAATACGTTCGTCGCAGGCCGCCAACTCCTGCTTCAGACGCATTACAGCGAACTCCGCCGCTATTGAAGAAGTATTCTTTCTCGATACCCAAGGAGGAGGCTTGAATCGGAATGGCCAAAGCTATTGTGCCGCCATGCCGTTTCACCTCAACTGTGGACTCACATTGCGCGCGCGCTAAGTATCGTTAAACGCCGTCCACATTCAGGAGAGCGTCGCATTTGGGACACGGAAGTGTGTAGCCACTCATTTCGGGAATACGCCGTTATGTTCAAGGAAATGAAGATAGATTTCTGTCATCTACGACACATTCGCATCGCCAGAAGTCCGTGCAACATGTCCTAGTGCGGACAGAAATGAGGCGGCCCATCCGGATAGATCAGCGTGTAGCGGGCGCAGTCCCGATAAGTTCTATAAAAGGGGAAGTCAAGAAAAAAGCCTCTCCCACAGCCGGATGTCTTCTGATTCTCCAGCCCACGTAATGAAGGAAGGGTTTGTTCTGGCCTCGCCCAGAGATTGGTTTTCTTCCGTCCCAGGGATTTCATCCTGTCGTGGTGACGACGCCATTCGGTGCTTGAAACTCACAAGCAGGGCGGTTAAAAAGCGATCACCGGAGAGATGACACCTGCCATCCCTGAATCACGCGATTACTGTTTGCGGAAGAGAAAGTGGCGGATGTCGGGCCAGAATTCCTTGGCGATGTTGTTCAGAGCGGCGGATTCTATCTGGTCTGCCCAGTTGATCGCTGTTTGGCGCCCGCCGCGTTCCTGGGGCGGGTAGTAAGCGTTGGCCAATCCTGCTTCTAGCGCATTGCCTCCAACTTCGGACCAGTTGAAACTCGTGCCTCCCGAATCGGTCTTGGTGAGCACCACGCGCGAAAGAGAGTAGGCCGTGCGGCGGAAAAAGCCTCCATGGCCCAGCGTGTAATACCGGGGATCTTCGTGGCTGATCCAGGGAACGATGGCTTCCGTGAAGTAGGTCCCCGAGACTCCATCCACAAAAGAGTGGTAATAATAGCGCCCGTAAGCGGCGCCTCCTCGGCCGAATTCCGGATAGTTGTTCAAGGCGAACTCTTGCGCGGAGATAATTCCCGTCCAAACAAACGACGAATAATCGAAGCTGTCCTCCGTCGCGAGCCAAAACTTGCCCTTCGCTGTAAGGGGTGGCAACAACGTATTGGCGCTCACGGCTCCGAAGTTGGGGACAACCCCCAGGATGCGGTTAGTCTGCCGGCCTTCCGATTCATCCTGCGGTTTCAAGGCGCAAGGGTCCTCGGAAGCTTCGGCTGGCTTCTTCTCGGCGCCTGCTTTGTCGGCCTGCGATTCCGCTTGCGGCGGCGGAGCCGGGTTGTTCTCGCCTTGGTGGCATGCCCGCTCGCGCTGGTTAGTGTCGGAATTATTCGGGGCCGACTCTTGTGCCCAGAGTGCTGCCGCCGAGAATAGAAGGAGAGCAATTGCAGCTACAGCCCGGCCGGCGAGCGACATATAACTTCGCTGCACGATGCCGTCATGCTTGGAGCGCAAGCTCATACCTCGGACAACTCTTTTCAGTGATCCCAATAACTGTTGGACGTCCATTAGGTTCGAATGAGCAGAGATGGGGGCGCCAAATCGGGACGCTTTGCCAGACCTACGATCCTCGGGACGCTGTCCGACATATAGGCAACTTCGGGGGCAGGCGAACACACCGTACCACACCTATGAAGGGACGGTCTGTCCTTTATAGGACACTGAAGCCTCGAACGCTGGAACAATCAATGCCCGCCCGATCCCTCTGAATTTCACTTGAGCGATTCCGTCACGAGACAATCAGCGTCCTCTATGAGTCGTCCCATTTTGAGAAGTAGGGTCCGTCGGGACGAGACTTCTCGCTCCACTTGGCCACCGTCTCTCCACTTGGCCTCGCATGTGACAGTGTGTAGGGAGTGTAGGAATGTAGCCAGTTTCAGAAAGTCCTGGCGTATAAGGTTGCCGCTTTCGCCTGGGTTAGTTGCCAAAAGCGCCGCAACATCATAAGCGCCTTGTATTCTCATGCCATCCGTTGGGAGTGGGCAGACAAGAATCCGATCACGAAGGTACGCCAGAGCGCAAAACGTTTAAGGACACCCGATGTTCTCACACCGGAGGAGATTACCGTGCTTCTCGCAGAGTTGCCGGAGCCTCTTCGGACGGCGGTGGAACTCGATGCCTTTACGGGGTTGCGTCGTGGGGAATTGATCGGTCTTCAGTGGCAGGATGTGGATTTCGAGAATCTCGTCCTTCACGTTTGCCGCTCAGTAGTGATGATGGTCGAAGGCACGCCGAAAACGGAAGCTTCGGCAAAAGATGTTCCGTTGGACGCGGCGCTTGCCGAATCCTGCTGAAATTGAAGATGTCGAGTCCATACCGCAAGGCCTCGGATTGGGTATTTGCGTCGGCGAAAATGTGTGGCAGGCAACCCTATTGGCCGGAGACACTGTGGCGACGCTATGGAAAGCCTGCTGTGAAAGAAGCGGGGATCCCAAAGCGGGTGGGGTTTCACACGTTTCGCCATACCTACACGACTTTGCTAACTCGGAACAACGAGGACGTGAAAGTAGTGCAGGAACTCCTCCGCCATGCCAACAGCCGGATTACGCTCGACCTGTACGCGCAAGCGGGCATGCCGGAGAAGAGGCTTGCACAGAGCAAAGTAGTGAAGATGGTGCTGAGTGCCGGGAAAACACTGGCCTAAGTGGACCATATTGGACCAAGAAGGGAATTGCTCATTCCGTCCAAGCAACTGAAAGGAATGGCGGGGACGACGGGACTCGAACCCGCGACCTCTGCCGTGACAGGGCAGCGTTCTAACCAACTGAACTACGTCCCCACAACAACTTACAGGACCGCCAAAACTCGCTGTGTCGGTTTTGTATCGGTTTCCGATACCGCTACCTGGGTCTGTCGGCCAGCCTCGATCCAGCTTGGAAGCCCCGCTCGAGATCGCGCTCGTCGCGTTCTTGCGCTTGGTCGGCTCGAACTTCCCCAGGCCGGATGTCACGCAGAGAGTGTACCAATCGACGCGCGGATCGACAACATGCTGGCCGTCGAAAACATCGCTGTAAATACAGCGGTTCAGGTCCGGACTCGGCCCGCAGTGATACCGCGGGTGGTTTGCGCAAGTGGTGAAACGGGAGCTACTACAGGCTTGGCCGGGGTTAGGGCGGAATATTCCCAGCGCAACCAGATTTGCTTGGGGTTTGCTTGGGCCAGAGGAGACAACCTCAGCTAATCTGATGTGCGTCTGACTGAGAACCGCGACAGCTTACGGGTTGCGCTGTCGAGTTTTCCAAGGCGCCGAATTCTTATCGGATAAGCGTGAGAATGACCAACTCTCCCCGCGATAATACAAAACTCGCCCTGGTACTTATCGTCCTCGTTGCAGGCCCAGCAATCTTTCTGGCGCTACCGGCCCCCAATCCCGCACAGGATCGAGGCACACCTAACAATTCCTTTTCGATAAAAAGCGCTAGAGAAAGCACCCCTGAAACCGTGACTCCGGGCGCCACTCCCACGTTCTACAAGGACGTCCTTCCGATTTTGCAAACGCACTGTCAGAACTGTCACCGGCCTGGCGAAATCGGGCCCATGCCGCTTATGACCTATGAGCAAACGCGCAGGTGGTCGAGAGCGATCCAGCAAGCTGTGGAAGCCAAGAAGATGCCTCCGTGGTTCGCCGATCCGCGGTTTGGCCACTTTGCGAACGATCCCTCACTTTCGGCCGAAGAGATCGGAACGCTCGCGCGGTGGACAGAGGAGAATGCTCCGGCTGGCAATGCCGGCGACGCTCCGCCTACGCGCCAGTGGACGAGCGGATGGAACATTCCCGCGCCCGACGCGGTTGTTCGCATGCCAAAACCAGTGCGTCTTCCCTCGCGCGGCGACGTCGAATATACCTACGAAATCGTGCCCACGAATTTCACCGAAGACAAATGGGTGCAAGCCTCGGAGATCCGGCCGCTGCGCCGGGAAAATGTGCACCACGCGGTCGTCTACGTTCGACCGCCTGACTCGCAGTGGTTGCGGCACGCCTCGGTCGGCGTGCCTTTTACAGCCTCGACTCTTGAGAACGAACAAGACCGGCGCGATGCGGGATTCACCACCAGCGACATTCTGCTCGTCTACGCGCCAGGGAGTTCACCCGATCAGTGGCCGCAGGGAATGGCGAAATTTGTTCCCCGAGGCTCGGACCTGGTGTTCCAGATGCACTACGTAACCCGGGGCCATGAGGTTGCCGATCAAACAAGCATCGGACTGATTTTTGCCAAGCAAGCCCCGAAACAGCGGGTCTTGACCTTACAACTAACCAACAGCCGCTTCGTCATTCCGCCCGGCGTGGACGATTATCGTGTGGAAGTGCACGGGACCCTGCCGAACGACGCATTGTTGCTCAGCTTTTTTCCGCACATGCACCTGCGTGGAAAGCGCTTCGAGTACAACCTCGTCAATCCCGATCGGCGCGCAGAGACGTTACTGCAGGTCAATTACGATTTCTATTGGCAATTGAGCTACCGTCTGGCCTCTCCGCGCTTCCTGAAGGCAGGTACGGAACTCCAAGCTGTAGCTACCTATGACAATTCGCGGAAGAATCCGCACAATCCGGATCCAGACGCTGCAGTTCATTGGGGCGATCAGACCTACGACGAAATGATGGTGGGCTTTTTTGATATCGCTGTGCCGGCGGGCTTGGACAAATCCCACTACTTCATTCGCCAGTCTCAACCTGACCTGCCAGACGGCAATTCCAGCCGATAACTCCGCTTACTCGGTGACGCAAGGGACGGGAAAACAGCTTTAATGATGGCCCCGGGATTCCCGGCGACGATTTCGATACGGCCGCCCAGTCTGCAACACGCGTTCACGCATTCCCGCAATCTCCACGCCAAGCAACGTACGCCTGGAAGAAAATTTGGTTGACTCAGAAGGGCTTCGGGTGTCACCGTGCACGGTGCACACTAAGCATTCGCGACTAGGGTACTAGGGAGGCTTTCGTTTATGAAGCGCTATTGGGCGGCATTTGCACTCTGCACTATTTTGCTGGCGACTGGTGTCGCCAAGGACGCCGAGGGTCAATCGTCGGCGGCTCAGACTCATGTCGACGCCGCCAAGGCGGTCGCGAAGACCCCGGATGCCGCGAAGCCGTGGGACAGTTTCGATGCCTTGTTCAGGCTGGTATGCACGCAGCCGAGAGCAAATGCAAAACCTCCGGCCGTTGGCCCTGGCGAGCCTGATGAGAAGGGAAAATTAGTTGCTACGGCACACGATAAATGGTACGTCGCGCCGGCTAAGGTGTTCGACAACCTGTATTATATCGGCACGCAGACGGAATCCACGTGGGCGCTGACCACCTCCAAGGGGATCATTCTCCTCAACACAAACTTCCCCTGGGTGACTCCCGATCTCGTGAACGAACTGAAAACCTTTGGCCTCGATCCGGCGAACATCAAGTACGCCATCATCGTACGCTCCCACTCCGACCAGTCTTGGGGAATTAACCCTCTTAAGAAGATGGTGCCTTCCGCGCGAATCGTCATGTCTCAGGTCGATTATGATCTGCTGGCGAAGGACAATACCCCTGCCGACCTCAAGCCCACGAAGGACATGGTGGCCAAGGACGGCGAGAAGGTGACGTTGGGAGACACCACCGTCACGATTTACTCTACGCCTACGTCCACTCCAGGAAATGTATCGCTCATTTTCCCTGTAAAGGACGGTAAGCAAAAGCATATGGCCGGGATGTGGGGCGGGGACTACGTGAGAATCGTGCAGGAAGGCGTTCAGATGTGGCCGGATGCGCAGACCATGATGACGGGCTACGTGGCGTCATCGAAGCGCTTCAAGGAACTCGAGGATAAGGCCGGCGTGGACACGCTGGTTCATCCTCACGCCGAGTACGACAATACCTTCAAGAAGATCGAAGCTCTGGCTTCGCGAAAGCCGGGCGATCCTCATCCATTCGTCGTCGGCAAAGACGTGGTTGATCGCTTTGCCGATCTTCATATCGAGTGCGGGGAAGCTCAGCTCGCGTGGGCAAAAGGCGATTAGCCTACGCGCCACAGGTACTCGAACAACCTGAATAGCCACGCCAAGCCATACGGCTCTGGCGTGCGTTTAGCTTGACACTCAGCGCAATCCATGGCATTAATCCAGCCACGTTGTGGGGTAGGTGTTTGTCCGTTTGATGCGTAGAAGTATAGAAATTGAAGGGGGCGTTCTGTGAGTGACTTGAAATCGCGTCGTTATATCTCTGCAAAAATCTCTGGGCATTGGCAAGGGCTCGCGCTGGGCTTGGCTATTCTTTTCCTTAGTCTCCCTCTCTTTTCACAAAGCAGTCAGGGCACGATCCAGGGGGGCATTTTTGACCAGACTGGAGGCGCCGTCGCCGGCGCTATCGTCAGTGTGATCGATGTGGCTCGCGGGGTTACGCGGACTTTAACCGCGGATGGCGCCGGACAATACGTTGCCAACGATCTCACCCCTGGCACCTACACGGTCCGCGCCGGGGCAAAAGGATTTCAGACGGTTGAACACGCCGGCGTGCTGGTGGAGGTGGGACAAAACATTCGCGTGGATTTGGTTGTGCAGCCCGGCGAGCAGACGCAGACGATTACGGTCACCGGAGAAATTCCCGCGGTTGACACTACCGATGCCACCTTGGGTGGGACGGTCAGCAACGAGTCGATCAACGCGCTGCCCTTGAATGGACGTAACTTCGACCGCCTACTCCAACTGCGTCCCGGAGTGGTTCCCAGCGTGGGAGGCGGTAGCGCCGCCGGCCCGCAAACGAACGGTCGGCGCAACACCGACGACGAGTTGCGAGTGGACGGTATCGCCGGTATGGCCCAAGCGCAGGGCTCGGACATTTTGAATGCCACCTACCGAACTGGGGATGCGGACTCTCTCATGCCCATCGACGCCATTCAGGAGTTCAATACCGAGCAGAATCCGAAGGCCGAATATGGATTTCGCGACGGAGCGATCGTCAACGTAGGGGTGAGGTCGGGCACCAACAGCATCCATGGAACGGCGTACGCTTTTGGACGCGACGGTGCCGCTACGGATTCGGCCAACTACTTTACCGGCGCCGTTAATCCGGCGACATTGGAGCAGTTCGGCGCGACGGCGGGCGGACCAATCATCAAGGATAAGCTTTTCTGGTTCGTGGGTTTCGAGGGACTGCGCCTATCCACCGGAGACCCATCCCAGGTCACCCTCCCCGTGGACGTGGGCACGGGGGTAACGCCGGCCACTTTGGCGCAGGCCCAAGCCAGCACCAATATGGTCAACATCTGTAATTTCCTCAAGCAGCCCGCGAATGGGGGTGTCAGTCCGCTCAGCGCGCAATTGGCGGGCCTCGGCAACTTCGCTACGGGCAGCGCCGGCAGTTGTACAGTTACGCCTGCTTCATCCTCGTTCGAGAACGTGTTCCCGTTCTCTACCACTGGAACGCTCAATCCTCCTTTGGTTACTACAGGGCCGCTCAACAATGGCCTTTTCAAAGCCGATTACATCATCAATTCCCACCATCACGTGGGCGGTATGTATTTCGTGTCCAAGTCAAACGCCCAAGCGAACTCCCAGGCGCAGCAAATCGAACCGCAGTGGGAAACCGTTGCTGTCAACGATGTCCAGCAATATGACGGGAGCTGGACCTGGACTCCGAATTCCAGTTTGGTGAATGACTTCAGAGCTGGCTATGTTTATATGAACAACGCGACCGCGTATGCGGACCAGAACATGCCTGCGGGGGCGCCTTGGCCATCCGGTTATGCGATCAATACGGGCGTAACGAATCCGCTTTATGGCGGGTTTCCTCTGGTTACGTTCTCGAACTTGAGCACAATGGAATTGGGGGCTGGGCCGCGCTCGTCGATCCGCGGGCCGGAGGGCGATGCCGATTTCGTGGAGAGCGTTTCATATCTGCGCGGCAAGCACACATTCAAGGTTGGCTTCGAGTATATAGATGTGGTTTTGGACGGGAACACTTATAGCGGAGCACAGGGCGTTGCTACTTTCCAGTCGTTGGAAACCTTCGAGGCAGGTTCGCCACTTACCGGCTCGATCTTAACCGGCGATCCCACAGAGCAGGCTCGCAGTCACTGGTTCGGATCGTACGTTCAAGATGACTGGCGCATCGCTCCCAAGGTGACCCTGAACCTGGGATTGCGCTGGGAGTATTACGGCGCTCCGGTGATCCGCGGCAACTACTATGGAAATTTCAATCCCAACGTAAATCCATCAACGACGCCGGCAATCCAGCAATTTGGCTCCGGGGAGCCGCTGGCCTCCGAATATAACGCCTCGCACCGCGATTTTTCGCCCCGAATTGGTGTTGCGTGGGATGTTCAGGGCAATGGCAAGACGGTTGTCCGCGCGGGAGCCGGCGTCTTCAGAGACGGCGCGCTCATAAAGTCATTCATCAGCAGCTCTCCGTTCGGGGCGACCTTCTTCACTGGCACGGCCGCGAATCCGGTGCTGATCGGGCCGAACAACAGCGGGACGGCGGCAAGCGCCCATACCTCTGTCATAGATTCGCTCAGCTGTTCAACGCCAGGCCAATGCGGCACTCTGCCGGGTCAGTTGAATTGGACTCTAGCGGGTCCTATATTCCCAACAGTTGGCTCCGCGACGATCGGAGGAGTCACCTATACCGGCCAGGTATGCGCGCCGCCCGGCGTTGCTAGCGGGCCGTGTCCTACATCTGCCGTGGATCCCAACTTCCGCGATCCTTATTCCGTTCAGTGGAATTTGGATATTCAACGCGCCATCACCAGCAAACTGACTTTGGACGTGGCCTATGTCGGTAACCATGGCGCAGATGAGCAATCGCAAATTGACCTGAACCAACCGGCGCTCGGAACCGGCTGGAACGCGCCAACCGCGAACCTGTCCACGCCGCTGCCTGGTGGCGTTAGTCCGGCGGCCTATTGCCTCGCAAGCGCCAACGACCTCACTCCCTACGATCATTGCGGCGCCAATAAACCCACCACCGCGGCCGTAGCGGCGAATGCAACGGCCGCCGGAGCTTATCGCAACGAGTTCCCCTACCTCCAATTTATCGCCTTGGCGACAAATGGAGACATTTCCAACTATGACGCCTTGCAAGTCACGCTGCAGGGTCGGAACTATCACGGATTGTCGTTCCTGGCTGGCTACACCTATGCCCATGCGCTGAGCGAAAGCGACAACGACATTGAGGGCAGTAATACGGTTGTAAGCGATAAGAATAATCTGCGTCTGGATTATGGAAACAGCGCCTCCGACCTCCGGCACCGCTTTACCTTTTCGCCGACGTACGCGATTCCCGGAATCAAGTCTCCCGGACAAATGCTTCAAGGCTGGGCGTTGAGCGGGATTCTAACTTTGCAGAGCGGCCTGCCCTGGAGTCCGAGCGATAGCTCAGTGGACTATCTCGGAACCGGCGAACTTGGCCCCGGCACGACCATAGATTGGAATTACAGCGGTCCTCCATCGGCATTTAACGTAACCACGACTCCCATTCCCTGTTATGGAGCCGGTAAGGGCTGCACTGCCTATACGTCCACGGCGTATGCGGGCACGGCCATACAAACGGCCTGCCAGAACGCCGCGACGGCTCCCTATGGCGGTCCCGGCACAACACAGGGACAGCTCGCTCTGGCCGCGCTCGCCAATAGCAGTTGCTTCATCCAAAATGGCGGTGTTCTGACTCCTCCCGCTTACGGCACGTTCGGTGACGCCTACAAGGGCATCTTCCGTGGCCAGCCCTACTACAACACGGACATGTCGGTCTCCAAGATATGGAACTTCAAGGAACGCTATAGCGCTCAGTTCCGCGTGGAGTTCTTTAACCTTTTCAATAGGGCCGACTTCGCCGCTTCGGGCAACGGAGGCGGAACGCAGGCCGCAGGCACCAATCCCTCTTCCGGCAATGCGAATTTCGGCGTGGCCACTGTCACGCCGGATGCCTCGAACCCGGTCTCAGGATCGGGCGGGCCGCGGCATATTCAGTTCGGCTTGAAGCTGACGTTCTAGCGCCGCAACGTAACGACGCGGTGGCGCGAGCCGTCTACATACATGTGCGTGCAGGCTTTCGGTTGGTCACGCTGGCGATTGAGCAAGCCGGCAGCTCTTGACCCTTTCGGAAAGTTGTCGTAGTTTTTTTGCCAGTTTCCTTATGGTTGTCGGACCGCTCGATAGAGGAGGTTACCTGTGAAACGCAGGTTTTTATTGGTTCTCATGTTAACTGCCGGAATCTCTTTCTCGCTGCCGTTATTCGCGCATCATGGGAACGCCGCTCTAGACATGGGCAAGAAGCTTGTGTTGAAGGGCGTCGTTACGGACTGGCGCTGGCAGAATCCCCATTCGATCCTGAAGTTTGACGTAAAGGATGACAGCGGCAGCGTCGTGAATTGGTCGGCGGAGATCAATAATCCGGCCGACATGGTGGAACGAGGGTGGACCGCGCGCTCCATCAAGATCGGAGACCAGATCACCATCACGGTCAATCCGGTGAAGAGTGGCAAGCCGGTCGGGCGCATCGTGCAAGTGGTGCTTCCGGACGGAAGGACTCTGAACACGCAGTACGTCAATCAACAGCAGTAATCGTT
>Ga0207022_10313_pt1 | contig 11107 bp, 10 predicted proteins | sample Alteio_BWMinCont_46_FD_153307 | JGI IMG/M metagenome (GOLD analysis project Ga0207022, IMG submission 153307) | Enriched cells from forest soil in Barre Woods Harvard Forest LTER site, Petersham, Massachusetts, United States -... | ecosystem: Environmental > Terrestrial > Soil > Temperate forest >... | reverse complement strand
AAGAGATGATCGGACAAATTCTTGCGACGAAATTCAATGTCTTGAAGTCGCAAGGGAATTTGAACAATCACTTTGGTCTACCACTGCAGTTGTTGAAGCTTGAAACAGAACATGCTGTGGCGGTAGTTGAGTTAGGCATGTCGCATGCGGGGGAGATCGCCGCGCTGACAGCGATGGCGAAGCCTGATATCGGAGTGGTCACGAATGTGGCCCCAGTACATTTGGAGTATTTCGATTCCATTGAAGGGATCGCCAAAGCAAAAAAAGAACTCATTGAAGCATTGCCAACAGATGGAATCGCTGTGTTGAATGCGGATGATGAGCGCGTGAGCAAGTTCGGCAAAGGATTCAGCGGGAAAATCATTCGATATGGAACTTCCCAAGATGCAGATATGCGTGCTGAAAATTTCGAGTCCATTGGTGAACTTGGAAGTAGATTCACGGTAAACAATGGGGGTTCGAACGCACATGTGGAATTGCCATTAATGGGGAAACACAATGTTCTCAATGCGTTGGCGGCGATCGCGGTTGGGAGTTGCTTTGGTGTTGCTCTCGCAGAGTCGGCGAAAGCTCTAAGTGAAATGAAGCCTGAGGAAAAGCGTGGTGAAGTACTGCACATCGCTGGAGTAACCATCATCAATGACTGTTACAACTCGAATCCTCTGGCACTCAAGTCTATGGTGGATGTTTTAGCAGTTATGCCAGCGAAACGCAGGATCGTGGTTGCGGGCGAGATGCTGGAGCTTGGCCCCGCGGCGGAAACGATGCATTGCGAATGTGGAGAATACCTAGCGACGAAAGTGGACATTCTGTTCGGTGTACAGGGACTGGCTTCATCCATGGTCCGTTCGGCCCGCGAAAAAAAATTGGATGCAACCTATTTTGAAAGGCCGGAAGACGCAGGGACACGTCTGGCCGAGATCATCCGTCCGGGGGACGCTGTACTTCTCAAGGCATCGCGCGGAGTGAAACTGGAGCGCGCGCTGGAGGCTCTTCAGGTCGCGTTGAACACGGAGCAGAGGAAATCTGCATAAGCATTTTGTGAAATGGAAATTGGAGGGAAATTGCTCTACTGGCTGTTGTACCAACAGTTGTTCCCACATTTCTCGCCGTTCCGGATATTCCGGTACCTGACATTCCGCACGGCATTCGCCTCGCTCACGGCGTTGTTCATGGCGCTGATCGTGGGGCCATATGTGATACGGAAATTACAAGAGTTCCAAATAGGTCAGTACATCCGGGAAGATGGGCCGCAGGAGCACCAGAAAAAAGCAGGAACACCGACAATGGGAGGACTGCTCATAGTCATTGCGGTGGTCGTGCCTACCTTGCTGTGGGCGGACTTGACCAACCGCTTTGTCTGGATCGCTCTTCTCGGGTTGGTCAGTTTCGGCGGAGTGGGCTTTGTCGACGATTATTTGAAGATCGTCAACCGGCGCAACATGGGATTGACTGCACGAAGCAAGCTCGCGTTCCAATTCTTCTTTGCCTTTGCCATCGGATTGACGTTGGTATTGATGCAGGCGAGTGGTGAGTACTCCACACATCTGGTAGTGCCTTTCTTTAAGAAGTTTTCGCCAGACCTGGTCATCACATCATTGCTTTCCAACCACGCAACATGGTTGTTGGGATTCCTGCCGTTCCTGATATTCGTTAGCTTCGTGTTGGTGGGATCATCGAATGCGGTGAACCTTACGGATGGACTCGATGGGCTGGCTATCGGTTGCACGATCATCGCAACAGGCGCCCTTACCGTGCTGACCTATGTGAGTGGACACGCGGCGTTTGCAGATTATCTGGAGCTGAACCGCATTCCGCAAGTGGCGGAGCTGACGATTATCCACATACCGTCCCAAGTGTTTCCGCCCAATTACAGCTCCCACTGCACCCCGTTCCATTGCTGTGGTTACATAATCATGCCCATCCAACCGTTCGCCTTTCACAGCGAAGAAAAGTTCTCCGGGCTTGATCGTTCGTGAGTCAATGGAATATCCTAGGGCCATTACATCACCCGGAAAATCACCTTCTGCTCCGATAGACTGCGCAACTCGTCCCAGGGGCAACTTCATGCCAGCACTCCCGCACTCGTGCCGAAATCGAGCGCTCTACTGAAGTCGTCTGTATACCCGCAGTTATAGAGTGCGCGTTTGGCAATCTCTATATCATCGAACGCTTCCACTCTTTTCCCGATGATCTGTGACTTCTCGTGGCCTTTGCCCGCGATCAGCACAATATCTCCCGGACGCGCCATCTCCACAGCCATCTGTATCGCCCGCTTCCTGTCCGGCTCGATTCTGTACTCTGCTTTCTCCATCTGTAATCCTTGCAATGCATCGTGGATGATGGAGAGCGGATCTTCAGTTCGCGGATTATCGCTGGTCAAAATGACGAAATCACTTCCCGCCCCCGCTACCTTTCCCATCCTCGGACGCTTCGTCTTGTCGCGGTCACCGCCGCAACCGAACAGTGTCAACACACGCCCACGATGTCCACTATGCAGAATTCCAGCAGCATCCGCTGCGCGGTCAATGAATTCGCGTGCCACTTGTATGAGGTTTCGTAGTGCGTCATCTGTATGAGCGTAATCAACTACCACTGTGAATGGTTGTCCTAGATTCACACGTTGGAAGCGTCCCGGCACATGTATCAATTTGTTGATCGCCCTCCGAATGTGATCGACCGTACATCCTCGCGCGAGTGCGGCAGCGGAGGCGGCAAGTATGTTCTCTACATTCACACGCCCGATGAGGTCGCTCTGTATTCGCATCTCGCCTTGCGGCGTGACCAACTCGAAGCGCAATCCATCCGGAGCTATATCGACGTGTCGCGCATGAACATCTCCTCGTTCCGTTCCATACGTAAGCAGCCCTTTGCCTGCTTGTTTGATCTCCACTGCCAGTTTCTGGCCGTAAGTGTCATTTAAATTCACAACCGACATCCTCGGAGCCGCCGTCCCGCATCCCGAGAACAGTATTTTCTTGGCGACGTAGTATTCGTCCATTGATTTGTGGAAGTCGAGATGGTCCTGCGTCAGGTTCGTGAATACCGCAACGTCGAATGGCACGCCATACACACGTTCCTGCGCCAGTGCGTGCGAACTCACCTCCATCACAGCTTCGCTGGCATTGTGTTCTACGGCTTCTGCCAAAAATGCGAACAGGTCTAAGGATTCTGGCGTTGTATGTGGGGACTCTTTCACCGCACCCGGCAACCGGTATTCGATCGTCCCTATCAGAGCTGTTCCGCGGCCGGCTTCATTCAGCATCGCTTCGATCAGATATGTTGTAGTTGTTTTCCCGTTGGTTCCGGTCACTCCGGTCAGCTTCAACTTTGCTTCCGGATGTCGCAGAAAATTCGCCGCCACTTCACTCATCGCCCGCCGGCCTTTTTCGACCACGGCCCAGGCACTCACTTCATATGGTTTATTTTGAGGGGTATCCGTGATTACGGCGACTGCTCCAGCCTGCAATGCCTCACGGATGTACCGGCTGCCATCCGTCGTTTCGCCTTTGATGGCAAAGAAGCAATCGCCCTTTTTCACCCGACGCGAATCATATTGTAAGCCGCATACTTCAGCTTCACCTTCGAGGGTGCTTGCTGCTACGCCGCACATGATCTCAGTGAACTTCATCACTATCCATTCTACGTGTGCGACGATTGTGTCTTTTTCTACACAATAATGGGGTGTTGGACGCCGCCGCACTCCTTATATGTTGTTCATCGCAATCCGTATGCCATCACTATGCCAGAGTTCAGGCGGCTTCAATTCTTGTACTCAACGAGCAAAACGTACGCTAACTCTCATCCCTGGCGGGATCCTCTGCCCTGCGGCTGGCATCTGTTCAACGGCTATGCCGCTTCCGATCACGTCAATCTCGATTCCCGCCAGCTGTGCTGATTCCATCGCCTGTCGCACGGACTTCCCCACGAACTTAGGCACCAGCGGTCCATTCCCCACATCCATGATCACCGTGCCACTGGTCTTAGGCATGGATGGCAATGGCTGTAAAGCTGGCATCGCACGCTGAGACTCAGTATTCACTTCCGCGACTCGTACTACATTCGCTGGATGGAATGACGCGGCGATCACATGAGCTTTTCCGTGTTTCGACGTGCCGCTCCGCATCATTGACGTGGCCGTCGCTGGCGCTTCGACTACCGTAGAGGTTGATGAATTGGAAGTACCTTCCGCATCTGTCGCTATATACTCGTCGCCCAGCCTGTCGTCCGTTCCATCGACCAGATCTTCCGGTTTCACTGATGCACGCAGTTGCATTCTCAGCACGGAATTCACTTCCGTATCATGCGGAACGTTACGGTAAGCCAATACCTGTTGTGTGATGCGCGCCCATACTGGAGCCGCAACATCCGCACCATGGTGCGCACCCACCGGTGAATCCATGACCACATAAACCGTCACATCCGGCTTATTCACCGGAGCGAACCCTGAGAACGACGCAATATGCTTCCACTTCGAATACGTCCCCGTCTCTGGATCAACTTTCTGCGCCGTCCCTGTCTTCCCTGCTGACGTATATCCATCCAATATCGCCTTACGCCCTGTTCCATAGAGCACGGTCTCTTCGAGCATGCGTTTGACCTCTGCTGACGTCGTAGTAGAGATAACGCGTTTCGCCGCTCCAGGAGTGAACCCCACGTTCATCACACTTGCATCTGTTCCAGTTCGGCTTGCAATCGCTCCGCGCAAGATCCGCGGAGGCATATACACGCCGTCATTCGCAATGGTGCTCACCAAGCCCACCATCTGCAACGCATTGACCCCGACTTCCTGCCCCATCGAGATCGAACCGATGCTTGACTTCTGCCATCGCTCCACCGGTTTCGTGATTCCACGCGTCTCACCCGGCAGCTCCACACCGGTTTTCGCTCCGAATCCGAACGCACGGATGTACTGGTCGAACCTCCGCTCACCCAATCGTATCCCCAGCTTGATCGCGCCAACGTCGCTCGAATGTTGCATGATCTGCGAGACGCTGAGCACACCATGGGGCGTGTCATCATGGATCACGCGCCCAAAGATGTTGATCGATCCCATTTGGCAATCGATGAGTTCATCCGGGGTTGTGAGTTTTTCTTCCAACGCAGCAGCAATAGTGACGATCTTGAACGTCGATCCGGGCTCATAGATATCGCTCACCGCATGGTTCTTGAGAACGGAAGGCTCCGAATTCCTGAAATCATTTGGATTGAACGTCGGCCGCGCCGCCAGCGCCAATATTTCCCCAGTATGCGGGTCTTGCACAATCACGATTCCACTTTCGGCTTTTGTGGTCGCCATCGCGCGTTCTAATTCACGCTCGGCAATATACTGGATCTTCTCATCCAGCGTCAGTACTAAATTGTCACCAGGCTGTGGCTGGCGTTCGTTGCTGTCGAGCGTTTTCTGGCGCGCATCCACGCTCACCATCAATTTTCCGGCCTTTCCTTTCAATCTCTCTTCAAATGATTTCTCGACCCCCCCCAGCCCCTGGTCATCTGTTCCAACAAACCCCAGTGCTGATGCAGCCAACTCACCATTCGGATAGTACCGGCGCGATTCCCGCTCATAGAAAACGCCCGGTAGATTCAATGCGTGGATCTTTGTGGAAGTAGCCGTATCCATTTTTCGTGCCAGCCAAATGAAGGAGTGTGAACTCTCCATCTTATTTAGGATCTCGCGCGGGTCCTGTTCCAGCGCAGCGCCCAACTGTTCAGCGGCTGCTGCTTTGTCCAGGATTTTGTCCGGTACCGCGTATGCCGAATCCGTGCCAATGGTCATTGCCAGCTCATTCATGTTGCGGTCATAGATCACACCGCGCCGCGGAGAGATGTCCACCGACTTCTGTTGCTGCCGCATCGCTAGTTGGCTGTACCGACCATATTGCACCACTTGCAACACCACCAAACGCACACATACTCCCACCACCCACAACGCTAGGAAGGCACCCAAGAATATGAGCCGGATCTTCTGCTGCTGTGGCGTGAAATGGGTTACAGGTGCTTCAAAACTACGTGCGGGATTAGTCGATTTGACCGATGTTGTCGTTTTACGATTTGGTGTTTTTACTGGCATTCTTGAATTTTTATGACTCTCGGTTCTTGTTCACCCCAACCGTAAATCGTGTCACCCGACTCAGTGCATAGCGATCAGGATGAATCTTGCATCGGTTGTTGCGCTTGCCCTTGGTTTTGTTTTAACTAGCTACTAACCACTGGCAACTTGTTACAAAACAACACCAGATGTCGCCCTCCTATGACAGCGAGGACGGCCATCTGGCCGCTCGATACTCAAAATGTTGCGCCATAGGCGCAGCTCATTACACTAGCAACTGCGCGTCAGCGTACCGTCGCCGTTGCTGTCGCCGTTGCCAAGATATTCTGCGCCAACACTGGGGACTGCGTATCCTGCGTGGAATCCAGTTGTTGCAACTGGCCCGCTTGTGGGTCCACCAAACCCATCTGCCGTGCCAGCACATCGATCCGCTCCGGCGCGCGTAGCGAAGCTTCATTCAAACGCAACTCACGATTCGTTTCCATTAACGCCGTGCGCTGAATCTTCAGCGCTTCATTGCGATACCCGAATTCGATGGCGCTGTAGTGTTGCCACGCATAGAACATCACAAAGAGGAAGAGCACCGCAGTCGCCGTTGCGAACTGGCGCATCTCCTGCGTGCGTTTTGGATCCGTCACCCGCACAAGCCGCGAATTGTCCACCGGACGCGCGAACAAGATCTCCGGCGTCCCCATCCACGGGCTGCACCGTGTTCGTGTGGCGCTGGCACGTTTGGCACGGCCGCCCTCGGCTGTGCGGTTCATCGGGTTCCTCACCAGCGTGAAAACTCCGGTCAAGCGCATTCCACCCGTCAAGGGCGTCATGCTCTCCCAACCATTCACCACCCCGGGATATGTACCTGCCGCCATTACGCTGCTCCAGCCATCTCTTCCATAGGTTCGAATTCGTAAACGTAGGTGGCACTCACTGGAACACCTTGGGTTTTCGTGCGCGCTCCCCATGTCATTGACCGAGAGTTGCGCTCTGCAGCTTCCACAATGTCCGTGAGTTCGTCCAGCAATCTGCCTTCTAACATGGCCTTTTGCCTTGCTTTCTTCGGGGGAAACTTTTTATTCCGGGGATGCACCGAGTGAGGTGGGATGGTTGAGGAATTTCTGTATTTCGCCCTGAGTAAGAGAGGACGATGCCATCCCCGGAACTTCTGCCTTCTGCACCAGATCGTCTTTCGCCTCAACCCACTGGCGCCTTTAGGCTTAAACTTTTTCCGCGGCCCGCAACTTCGCGCTGCGGCTCCTCGGATTGCGTTCGACTTCCTCCTGTGCGGCTGTTACTGGCTTTTTCGTCAGTATCTTCAGCCAACCTTCTTTTTCTCCCAGCTTCATCGCATCTTTCACGATGCGGTCTTCCAAACTGTGGAAGCTGATCACCACCAGCCTTCCGCCATCTTTCAGGACGGACGGCGCTGCGGCTGTTTTTCCGTTTACCAGCGCCGTGATCTCGTCCAGCTCATGGTTCACGAATATGCGGAGCGCTTGAAAAGTGAGCGTCGCTGGATGGATGCGAGAGTGTTTCATTGTGCGGGCAGCGGCCGAAATCACTTCGGCTAGATGAGCGGTCGTTTTTACCGGCCGCGCCCTCACAATGGCTCTGGCGATTCTCCGCGACCTCCTTTCCTCTCCGTATTCGTAAATCACATTGGCGAGCTCTTCTTCGCCCATGTGGTTCACCACTTGTTCGGCCGTTTCGCCGCGACTGCGGTCCATCCGCATGTCCAGCGGTCCTTCGGCCTGAAAACTGAATCCCCGTGCGGCTTCATCGAATTGCATCGAACTCACGCCGATGTCTGCCAGCACTCCATCCACAGATCCGTGCGGGATCTGCTTGCCCGCTTCGGTGAATCGGCCATGCAGTAGCGTCACCTTCGGCCAGTCTTTGGCCAGTTCCGCTGGAGGATGTTCCAATCTCTCGCGCGCCAACTTCAGCGCGGTCTCGTCTCTATCGCAGCCAATCAAATGACCCGCTGCGCCGAGGAGCTTTGCGAGCTCGAAACTGTGCCCGCCAGACCCAAGCGTTGCGTCCCAATAGCAGCCGCCCCGCTTTACGTTGAGAAAGTCGATCGCTTGTTGTAAAAGAACCGGAACATGGGCCAACTTTGTACCGTCTCCATGCCGTGCCCCCTGAGGGGCGTTGATCTTGTTTACCGCTTCGTCCGTCACTAGATGCCCAGCTCATTAAGAGTCTGTTCGTCTTCACCAGTGAATGGCTCCTGCTCCATCTCAGCTCGGAACGCCTGCATGTTCCTCACTTCGAGGTGCGTTAGGTGGCCCAGAACGGCCACTTCACCCTTGATTCCGGCCGCCTCCCGTAGGATCCCCGGAACGAGCAACCGGCCCTGTCCGTCCATCTCCACTTGCTGGCCGTAGTAGTTGGTCCTGTTCAGGAACTTCTTTTTCGTGGGGTTGAAGTTGGGCAACTTTAAAAGCCTCTGCTCGATGACCTGCCACTCTTCGAACGGATAGATCTGTGCGACCTTCCCATCCAAGCTTGTGATGTAGAACTGTGCGCCGTACTTCTCGTCGATCAGGCGCTTGAAGTCCGCGGGGACCTTGAGCCGTCCTTTTTCGTCCACTCGAGTTGGATAGTTGCCGCGGAACATTTCTGTCTTTCGTTTTGCTTCCTAATCCCTGTTGCCGCTCCGGATTCCCCGGCTGGCGTCTCATCTGTTTCCATGCGACCATTGCCGCTGTGACCGTCAGTAGGGGCAATATCGTGGCTGCTTCTTCCGGATTCTCCGGTCCTTCTGCCCCGTTTTGTGTGCAGTCTTTATGCATTCCCTGGGACTACCTCTTGGCTCCCACTTAGACCACCACATCGTTCTGACTCGCCACTTTGCTCCACTTCATCCCACATCCTACGCGTAAATCCTTTGCTGTCAACACTTTTTTTTGCACAGGATGTTAATTTCTCACGTCGTCACTGACTCAAAAGGTAGGCCTTATACAGGTTGTGGTCGAGATAGCTCCCGACCACAACCTGTTGCGTTTACCCGGATGGTGCACGATTCAATTCGACCTAATGCCAATAAGAATAATTCCATTGCACGTGTGGCGCGGGCGTCTCGCCCGCGATGTTTTGATAAAACATTCTGAAGTGTGTGGCACAGCCGCCCTCGGCTGTGCGATTTTGGGATGTTTGGAAATCATTGTCTAGCTAGTCGAGGCAACTTATATAGAACCGCTGTTTTGTTTTCAAAGAGTGCATAGAATGTCCCGTCTCGAGAGATCCGCAAACAGTATTGTTCATTAATTCCTCGATCTTGCTGTCCACGCGGGACATCATGATGTACAGTCTTGACTTTTCCAGTTTCCAAATTGACCAATAGCACTTTCCCTCTGCTATACCAGCGACAGAAGAACTCCGAAAGTTCATCGCAATAAATATCCCAAAACTCTTCCCCATGAACGACCCTTACCTCGACCGCAGCATTCGTGGCTATCGCAGCCCCATAATCGAAATCGGAATTCCTGAATTTCATTTGATGCACAACTTTACGAGTGCCAATCGGATTGATCGATAGCCTGCCTGACACAATGGTGACCTCATACTTGGCAGTCACCTCATGAAATGACTCCTCCACCCTGGTCTTGTTGGTCAATGGATTGATATTCGACTCGTCACACAGCACAGACGCTTTTGATGCGTTGACCGTTACCAGTAGGCAATTGCCGTCTTTTTTATATTCGAGCCCATAGATTCCTTGCGTTGTTCTTTCGCCTTCCATCGACATCCATGTCGGTTCTTCAATTCTTGCTTTGCGAGCTAGTTTTTGCGTATTGATGTTCCACACTCCCACCCAGAACCCAGAGCTCATAGTTCGGAACAGCACTGCGAAGTTCCTCTCATCTGGAGAAATATTGAACGCTTCCGGCACCGCCGAAGGATCGCCCTCCAAATCTTTACCTGTTATCTCAAGCAGTGTTCCCTTATTGTTGTGTCGGGCCTTTTCGTATTGTTCAAATTGTTTTTGCGCAGCCTTTGGAAATTCGTCGTGGTCTTGTGCCTGCCCCTGTAGGCTCAAAGCCATCAAACAGCCGATTAGAAAAATCCTGTTCAATGTCATTTCTGTCGCCCCTTTCTTTTGTTACTACAATCAGAAAACTGTAATCAGCGGGTGATGGGCGAAATCTCCGTCGGCTTGGATTTTTCTAGCTCAGACTTGCTTTCGCTGCTGACTGGCTTCTCCTTACTTTCCTTTTTCTCTTGCTCCCGCATCTTCTTCATGTCGTTGACGAATGCGTGTGCCAATTCCATCGCTGCAAAGTATCCGTGCAATGCCGTGACCTTGCCTGCCGCGAGTACAACGCTTGTCTTCTTGTCCACCGCCTTATAGGAGTAGTCGAACGTGAAATGGATATGGTCCACGGTGAGTATGACCTCCGCGGATCTCGGGTTATCGACTTCCACCAGTTGCAGGTCTTTGAATCCGTCGCGGTTGCGAACTTCACCGACCAATTGCCCACGGTTCACAAAAATTGTCTGACTTTGTACATAGAAGGTCTTGGTTTTGGCAACTGTTTGCAGATCGGTTTGCCTCGCCCGCTCGATTGCTGCCTGCTCATCGACAATTGCCTTCTCTTGTTCTTTCTTTCTCCGTTCTTCATAGATCTCTGGGGATTGTTGTTGCTGAGCGGGCCGGGCGGTTTGCACACAACAAGCTTCTCTCTGCACCACAACCAAAGGCCCGTTATACGGTTGGGACGTCTGCGCCCTTTCCTGAACAGGTGGCGCAGGGACGGTTGAGTCCGTGCTCTGTTGTGCCACGACAATTGGCGAAAGACCGATAAAGAATGTTCCGATGATGCGTATCGCTTGTTTCATTTTCTGGAGTTCCTCGCGGGTGACGAGCTCGCCGGGCCGTTCCAATAATGTGGTTAGGACTTGGAATGGCTGGTCTTGCAGGCGCAACCTGAGGCCGTTCTTGTGGAGATCCCCGGTGCGGAGGTCGGCGGTGAAGGGGCCGAAGCGGAATTTTGCCTGAGTCAAGGGGCGCTCATCCATGAGCCCATCATCATAACGCAAATTGTATGTAGCTTA
>Ga0207022_10288_pt2 | contig 11196 bp, 10 predicted proteins | sample Alteio_BWMinCont_46_FD_153307 | JGI IMG/M metagenome (GOLD analysis project Ga0207022, IMG submission 153307) | Enriched cells from forest soil in Barre Woods Harvard Forest LTER site, Petersham, Massachusetts, United States -... | ecosystem: Environmental > Terrestrial > Soil > Temperate forest >... | reverse complement strand
AGCCAGAACGGTAATCCAGAATTGTTGCCAATCCATCTGTTTGGCGCTTTGGTTGCAGATAAAGATGGTTTGGTTGTTCCAGTATTGGCCAATATGGGTGTATCGACAGAAATAAAAAATGTAAGTCAGTACGAATGAGCCGAGAATGGCAAGGGACCAAGGTTTTACTATGCTTTGTTTTTCAACGAATTCATTAGCATTGTTGCTATTGCGGATCCACAGCCCGGCCAACGCGAGCGCAGGGAATATAGCAATGGCGGTGAACTTGGTCAGCCACGCGCCAGCAAGCGCGAGTGCCATCCAAAGAATGTTTCTGCCAGACGGGTCCTCAACAACTTTTTCAGTCGCCAAGCAAACACATAGAACCATCAGAGCCAGTAAAACATCATTCACCACCAGCGGACCGTATCCAAGAAAAAAAGGTGAAGTGGCGAAAGTGATCAGTGAAAGCATAGCGCCAGTTACACCTCCGACACCTCGCGCAACTGCATAGAGCGCTAACCCGGCTAGCAACGTGATCAAGATCATCATGAACCGTGCGCGCATGATCCAAGATTGCAGTTCCGGAGTTTCCATCTGTGATTTTGCGAAGACCCACTCACAGACTCCGTAGGCGCAAAATGCTTTGTTCTGATAATCCGGGTGGATGCTGCTAACCACCGGCAGCGCTGCCAAAACCTTCATCAGAGGCGGATGTTCCGGATTGAGTCGCGTGTCATGTTTCTGCAAATGTACGACCCCAGCAAGCAGATGGACGGGCTCATCGTATGTGGGAGACATCTGCCGGACGCCGAACCACATGGTGACGCCCATAGCGAGCAATATGGTAATGACAGCGATCACCTCATTGCGGGAATATTTTGGGTTGGCAGTGGGCAGGTGCATGATGGCCGTAGGTTCCGTCAATCAGACTAGCATGCGGTGGCGAGCACCTGACTTGCTCATGCCAGCCAAGTTCAAGCCACGCTGGCGATGATGCACTTCAGGTATCCGGTTTCGGGGATAGTGGCTATGTGTGGATGGTCGAGCGCTGCGCCGCGGGTCTCCAGGATGCGAAGCGAGCGGCGCGCGTCGGCAGCAGCATCGGCGAGCATGGTTATGAAGTCAGCTTCGCTCACGGCATGTGAGCAGGAGCAGGTCACCAGCACTCCACCGGATCGCAACATTCTTAAAGCGCGCAGGTTGATCTCTTTGTATCCGCGTAGGGCAGTCTCGAGGTCGCGTTTGCTTTTGGCGAAGGCCGGCGGATCGAGCACGATGGTGTCATACTTCTTCCCTCCAGATGCAGAATATTCTTTCAGCAGGTCGAAGGCATTGCCTTCCGTCCATTGGATCTCTTTGCAGGCCAGTTTCTTGTGGTTCAACGTTTCATTTTGCTCGGCGGTGACGAGCGCATCGCGGGACTGGTCCACGGCGGTGACGTTCTTGCATATTCGCGCCAGATGCAACGCGAATCCGCCTTGATAGCAGAAGACGTCGAGTGCATCACCCGTCGCCCATTTTTCCGCAGCGGCGTAATTATCGCGCTGGTCGAGGAACGCTCCGGTCTTCTGCCCTGCGAGTGCATCGTATTCGAATTCAAGTCCGTTGAGCTCGAACGCGGTCGCGTGTTTATTGCCAGTGAGTGGACGTGATTCCAATGGTGGAAGTTTTTCGAGTTCACGGATGCGTACATCGACGCGTTCCACGATGTTCAATGATTTTCTGGGCTTGATAGCAATAACGGACGAGAGTGATTCCAAAACGACAGTACGAATATCATCGCGGTCCATGGCCTGCGTCAAGAATTGGACCGTGCAGACATCGTCATAGCGGTCGACGATCAATCCAGGAAGTCCGTCTGCTTCACTGAAGATCAACCTGTAAGCCTGGCTGTTTAGCACGATCTTTTGCCGGTACGTAATGGCTGTGGAAACACGTTCTCGAAGCAACTCATGCAGGGCGGCATCATCGGACAATAGTTTGTCACTGACCATGCGCAAAGCGATCTGCGAAGATGAGCTTGAGAGCGCGGAGCCATGCATTCTGCCGCGTTCGTCTTTGACATGGACCATAGCGGCAAAAGGTGTGGTTACAGAGTGCTTTGGATTGGCTCCGGCAAGATCGGAACGGAAGACCCACGGATGTCCGCTGCGCAGACGTGCAGCAGCGCGCATGGAAATTGAAATGATTGGTACATTCTTTACTGATGTCATGCACTTAATAGTGTACTTGTGGTCTGCAGACCTACTGATAATTGATCTTCACGATGCAAACAAAGCCGAATACTCATCAGTGAGCAGATGTAATCCTGTCTAGTGCTTCGTGCGCATTCTTAACAAGGTTCCCATTGGGGGATTCCTGCAAATAAAGTTTGTACTCAGCCAAGGCCAACTCAGATTGTTTAAGTTGTTCGTAAGCCATGCCTGCCAATATATGGATGCTCGTCGATTGTTTATGAGGCAGGGATTGTGCCCGAATTGCAAGTTGCGTCACTTGGTCATATTTCCCATCGTAGAGATATACATTGGCAAGGTACATCATCGTTGTTGTATCCAACGGTTCGATGGAAAGCGATTTCTGAAGTAGATCTTCCGCATCAGGATATCTTTGCTGAACCATACGCGCCTTGGCCAGATTCAAATAGGCAGGAGTGAACTTATCATCTGCGGCGATCGCATTTCTGAAGGCGTTTATTCCTGCTTGCGGCTCATGCCGGTTCATCTCCACCAACCCCAGCAAATTGAAGGCAGCAGCGTATTTCGGATACATGTCCACAGCGGCTTGAAGATGGAGCCGGGCTTGGTCTAGCTCGTTCTTCATGGCGGCGTCTTCTCCTGCTCTGTAGAGTTTCCTGGCAGGTTCGGGTATGCTCAACTCTGCCACGGAGACCAAAGCACCTGCTGAGGAAGTTTCTGCAACTTTCCTGCTCACCCTCAGGATCTCGAAGTGATTATGGTCTGTTCCATCGATATCGATCGAGAATGGGCTTTGAGCAGTTTCAATATCCATGCCGCTTGCACGTAATTTATAACTGCCAGTGGCAAGGTTTCGGAATATGACCTCACCCATTTCATTGGTATAGATTTCATCCACTGTACTTCCGGAAGTGTTCAAAAGCGTGACCAATTCACGCACGGCGGGTTGCTGTGAATGATCGTCGATCACAACTTTCACCCTCATATCGATCGTGCGGGTGCTGACACCGGAGGACATGGAACTGGAAGAAACCCTTTGCATGGCATATCCATGTGCAAGAAACACAACCGCGACCAGTATCCCCAATTGAGAAAAATCCCTCAGTGAAAATCGGCTTTTCATGTCGGTAAACACCACTACCCCTTCATCGACATTCCTCTTATATCAAATTACAACTGCAATGGACACAAAATGCAAATTAAACGATCATCGAAAATGAAAACTTGTTCATTTTCAACTTTCCGATGAACATACTCTGATAGATCGATGGTCAGAACGTTCAGTCACACTTTTGGAAAAACAAACCCAGAGATCCTGCTGGGCTGGTTCGAATATCAGGGTCATCTTGTTGTCCATCACGGTTTGGTAATGTGGTTCTGCAGGTTTTGTATGGCTGCGCGCACTTTGTCCGCATTGTCGCCAGATGGTTTGAGCTTGAGATATTCCTGATATTCGAGGATCGCGTCCGGATATTTGCTTTCACCTTCCAGCGCGACCGCAGCCAGCACATGCGCGAACGCGAATTGCTTCGGGTCCTGCTGCAAAGCTTTTCTTGAACTGCCGATGGCATCGTCATAGTGTCCGTTCATGACCTGGGCATTGGTAAGGATCATCAGGCCCTCACCGCTCAATGGCAGAAGCGAAATGTACTTCGTCATAGCTTTTTCAGAAGTGGCAAAATCTTGGTGTGCACTGGCGAATTTGCCCATGTTGATATAAGACTCCGGATATGTGGGGTCGGCTTCCATGGCTTGTTCGTAATATTTCTTGGCCGCGTCATCATTCTTCTCTTGTTCCGCCAACACGCCCATGCTGTTCAAAGCAGACCCATACTTCGGAAAGATGACCAAGGCAGCTTCAAAATGTTTCTTCGCCTCCTGGAACTGTTTCTTGTCGAATGCAGCCTTTCCTTTGCTCACTTCCTCGCGCGCTTTGGGGGGAGCAGCCAGCTGGTTCGATGTTGCTGTCTGGCCCATTCCACTCACATCGTTCGGGTTCGAAGACTTGAAATGGACATCGATGTATTGAACGCTGTCCTTGTCAGCATAGTTGAGAGTGAAGGATATCTCACGTCCACTTTCCTTGATATTCCCAGTGACCTTCATCACGTACGAGCCCTCCACCAGGTTGATGAAACGGGCTTCGCCTTGTTCATCTGTATATTGTGACGTGTGGTAGGTGGAAGTTGTGTTCTCGAGTTCGATATGGATGCGCGATGACGCCAATACGGCTGATGAATCAGCCCGGATGATGACCCTCAAATTCATGCTATTGGGATTGTCGAAACAATTAATGCAAGTGTCTCCGGAAGGCCGGCTGGGTCCAAGGCCGGGGTTCGTGGGTGTAACACCTCGAGGTGTCTGGGCGAAGATCAAATTTGTAAAGAGCAAAAGGAACATTGCCAGCCGTATCATTATCGATGTTCGAATCAAATTCATTGTTACCTCCACCATCTCAAGATGTGCATAATCATATCTGGAATCCTGCATCAAATGATTTTTATCCGACCTCTTCCGCGTGGTCGTGTTTCTTGAAGAGGATTACAATTTACTGTCGAATCGATCTTCGGACAATATCGATAGCGACCCTCCAATTCACTGGATCCTGTCCTTGATCGGTAGTTCGTACTTCTGTGCCATGAGTTCCAAAGTCTGGTGTACGTTCTGTGCATAGATGCCATCCGGTGATTCCTTCAGATACACGAGGTATTCCGCAATCGATTCATTAGGAAGATGCTTGCGCTCCAAGGCACGGGCGGCAATGATATGCACCTCGGTATAAGAGCGATGGTCCATCGAATGGACCTTGCGGGTGTTGCCGATCGCATCATCCAGGTTCCCGTTGTACATTTGAGCTTCTGCCAGCATCACGATTGCTTTTATGTTCTGGGGCACGATCGCGGTGTATTTCAACAAATTCTGTTGAATGGCTGGATAGTCGTCTCTCGTCCTGGCCAATCGTGCAAGGTGAAAATATGGATCTGGAAAACTTGCGTCCGCGCCGATGGCTTGCTCGAACCATTTTCCGGCTCCAACCTCGTCTTTTTGACTGAGTGATAGAACACCCAAACTGTTCATGGCTGATGCATATTTCGGATACATTGCCAGGGCCGCATGATAATGCTTGTTCGCTTCCGGATATTTTTTCTTTTGGAAATCGGCCCATCCTTTATGCAATTCATCGAAGGCATCTTGGGGAACGGACAATTCCGATATCGCGATGGGGTAACCTGCTGTGTTGTCGTTGCCCAGGGTGACGGGGGTTTTGTATTTCACCGTCACCATTTCCGTATGTTGGAAATCTCCGGCCAGGATGGTGAACCTCTGATTGACCGTGTCCCCCTCGATATCGCCGCTGATCTCCATCGCATAGTCCCCATATGGGATATTGGCGAAACGCGCCTCGCCTTTTTCGTCCGTGAAGCCTTCCAAGTTGAGGGAGGTCCGCGAATTCGTGATATGGATGCGCAACGTAGGCGGGGCAGAGCCTTGAATATTGTTGATACGTACAGACACCGTCAGGTTCACGATCTGGTTGTTTGAGATGGAACCACTTCCAAACACAGTCGTGTTCCCATTGGTTGAACCCACTTTTGTCTGGGATTCAAGTGCATTGGATATGAAAAAAAATAAAAGCGCGATCAATAAGTAGCGGCAACAATATCCGGTTTTTACTGACATGGGAATATTCCTCCCCAGTCGTTCAATCCGGTTATACCATAGGGAATTTATACGGACAAACCAGCTTGTTAATTACTTTCAACGGGATATTTCAGGTGCGATCTGTGCTTGCAGCTGCAGTTCTTCCAGCACCTCGGAGCCTAATCCTCCGGCCACATGTTCTTCTGGGTGGACGTTGCCGATGTGAAGATGGGTCCCATGATGCACCAGGGTGTAGAACGCTTCGCGTACAGTTTGTTTCTTCTGCACGACTTTTTCACGGTGCTTTCCGGTCAGAGCATCAAAGACATGCAGTGTTGCCGCGCTCTTTGACTCCACGGTGACCACGAACACATTATTGCCCCATGAAGATTCCGCCAGGTAATACCACGCTTGATGGTTCACGCGAAGTGCGGCGCGGCTCACTTCAGCCGCCACTTCTTCTGAAGCACGGGTCTGTTCGCGGTACAGGATGCGCCCGCAGGACCCGCAAGTCTTCACTTCTTTGGTCTCGATGAGTTCGTTGAATTCCTGCGGACGGATCAGCACATGACAGGCAGAACATTTTTGTTCATAGGCTTCGGCAATGGCAGGAACGCGTTTCGTGGCAATGCGGTCGTAGAGGATCAAAATGCTTTCAGAAAGTTTGGCACGGTCAGCATCCCGTTCCGTTTTCAACTGGGCCAATTTCTTCTCATCTTCAGCCGTGACCGCGCGCATGTGCGACTTCTCTTTCTCAACTTCGACAGCTTCCGTCTTCAATTCGGCTTCGGCGGATTTGAGTGCACTCGCGAGCTTATCGGTGGCTTCCAAACTGACCAGGATCTTCTCTTCACATCCGGCAATGGCTTTTTCTTCGAATTCGATCTCGTGCATCATGGCGCGATATTGTTCGTTGGTCTTGACCGCAAGCGATTGGTCCCGCAATTTGCTGATCTTCAGGTTGTGGTCTTTGATATCGCTTTCAAAACCGCGGCGCACGGCTTCTTCTTTCTTGAGTGCTTCCTGGGCGGCTGTGACCCGGGCTTGTGTCGATGCCAACTTCTTCTCAACGGTCGCGGCCCGTTTGGGCAGTTCCGCAACTTCAGCGCTCAAACGCGCGATCTCGCGGCTGGCGGCGTCGAGTGTGATCAATGTCTGCAAAGTCTCATTCATGGGGCATACGGGTCCAATGCTATGATTACCGCGAATTTACTGTGAATTATCATTGTAGCACTGCATGGGAGGCTGCGGGTTGTGACCGCGGGGGATTGTTCGAATGTGTCATAAAATGTCTTTATGCCGAACACGCACAGGTTGGGCGACTTCCAACTCTCCATTCTGAGTGACGGGACGTATTATCTCGATGGCGGTTCCTTCTTTGGGGTCGTGCCAAAAACTTTGTGGGGCCGGAGGGTCACGGCAGATGAACGCAACTTGGTAAGGGTAGGTGAGAATTCACTGCTGGTGCAGACAGGGGAACAGAACATATTAGTTGAGACCGGCATAGGGAATAAGCTGAATGAAAAACTGAAATCCATTTACGGTTCACAGGAAAAATTGTTAACGAGTTTGGCTGAGACTGGCCTGCGTCCGGATCAGATCGACATTGTCATCAATACCCACCTGCACTTTGACCATTGCGGATGGAATACGGTCATGAAGGATGGCGCTGCTGTCGCCACTTTCCCGAATGCTGTGTACTACGTCCAAAAAGGCGAGTGGGAACGGGCGCAAGAACAATCGGAACGCGACCGCATTAGTTATATCAGTGACAATTACAACCCGTTGATCCACAGCGGGAAGATGAAACTGCTCAATGGCACAGCTGAGATCGTGCCGGGCGTGCGTGTTGAGCTCAGCCCTGGACACACTCGGTATCTGCAATCTGTGATCGTGGAAAGTGGCGGAAAGACGGCTTGCTACATTTCAGACACCATCCCCACAACGAATCATCTCGATATCGCTTGGGTGATGGCGTATGACTGCTATCCGCTGGATACGATGGAGACCAAGCGTAAATACTATTCCCGTGCAGTGCCCGAACAATGGCTGACCATCTTCACCCATGACCATGAGGTGCCATGGGGATATGTGGAAGAAGAACGTCCGGGAAAAATGCGGATACGCCAGCCTTGAATTTTCAATTCATCGTTATGACAGCTCGGAACCGCGCTTTGCCCTCGATCATATGCTGATAGGCTTCCGCCGCTTTTTCGAGCGGGAATTTCTCGATCATCGGCTTCACGCCTGTCCGCGCGCTGAATCGCATGGTGTCTTCTGAATCCGTGGCTATGCCAGAGGGCCATCCTGATATGGTGAGTCTTCCGCCGATAAGTGCAAGAGGATTGATGCTCAACGGTTCATGCGGCGCGGCAACGATCAAAAGTTTGCCATCCAAAGCCAGTCCACTCACTACAGATGAGATCGACTTCGCATCCGGAGCCGTGGCCAGCAGCAATTTCGCGCCGCCAAGCTTTTGCAACTCGGCACCGGCATCGCTCTCTTTTGAACTGATGTAATGCTGCGCGCCGAGTTTGCGTACCAGTGGCTCTTTGTCTTTCGTGGTACCTATGGCGACCACGTCAAATCCCATCTGTCGGGCGTATTGCAGTGCCAAATGCCCCAGTCCGCCGATTCCTTGGATCGCGACTAGATCTCCTGCGCGCGCACCCGAGTGACGCATGGAATTGAATACAGTGATGCCGGCGCAGAGCAATGGAGCAGCGTCTTCGGCGAGCAACCCATCCGGCATGGCGGCCACAGCTTCGCTTTTGGCGATCATGTATTCCTGATATCCACCGTCGTGGCTGATGCCGGTGATTTTCCCGTTTCGGCATAGCACGAATTTCCCCCGACGGCAGGAGTCACAGATGCCGCAGTGTCCACCGTACCAGCCAACGCCAACGCGCTGACCTTTGGTCCACAAAGTTACGCCATCGCCCGCATCGTCGATTCGACCGGCTACTTCATGTCCGGGCACGCGAGGAAACTGTATCCCAGGCCAGAGTCCTTGCTTTGCCAGCATGTCACTATGGCAAACGCCACACGCTTCCACCTTGATGCGGACCTCGCCAACCTTTGGAGTTGGCACTTCACGTTCAATCATTTTCAGATCCGCGCCCGCCTTACTGACCTCGACTACTCTCATTTTTGCCATGATCGCCACCTATTTTGGGATTTGCGTTACCTTTGGATGGTCCCATTCCGCGCGCGGCTGCAAAAAGATCGTAAATTTTTGAGTTGCTGAAATCCGTGCGACCCGGCGTACAATTTCCATGGAAAAGAATTTATCTGGAGGTGTTTATGGGACGCGCACTCGGGTTTATCGGCTTGATCATTGCCCTTGCCATCGGCATGTACATCTACTCCAAGCAGGCACAAAGCGCGGCGCCGGCAGGCGGAGGTTCGCCGAAAGCCACCATTGACCTGAATGGGGTCAAGCAGGACCTCATCAATATCGCCAAAGCAGAGCGTGGACGAATGGCAACGGACGGGAAATACCTTCCCCTTGATGAGCTCATCTCTGGCGGCGACTTGCACATGAGTTCGAACAACCGCGGTGGATATACGTACTCTGTGGAGATCAATGGGACCACATTCAAGGTCGTTGCAACGTATGGCGGCACCGTCGAGGGATATCCCAAGACACTTTGGTGCGATGACTCCATGGATGTGCACCAAGAGTGAAATCAATCCCATTCAAGCTGAAATCGGCAAACGATATCCCCTGCGCATACATGAGATAATCGTTATGTGAGCGGAATGTGGAAAGGAATCTTCGTGTCTTTGATCCGTGCAATTTTTTGCTTCGTATTGTTCTGTGTTCTGGGATGCAACGCCCAAGCGCCGGGTGGGAAAGTAACGGATGAGACTGCAAGGCGCATTGAAAGCCAAGTGCGGTACTTCATAGAATCACACAATGAGCGCCCGCTACCACCAAGTGTAAGAGTTGACGTAGGGGAGTTGAAGACCAGTGATATCGCAGGCTTCGATCTGGTCCCGGTGACGCTATCTAATAACAAACAGACCCAGACCTTGGAATTCTTGATCTCCAAGGACCGCAAGACATTGATGCGGTTCGAAAAATTCGATGTCGGCACAGACCCGGAATCGAAGATGGACCTCAAGGGCCGTCCCATCCGCGGCAATAAAGACGCCAAGGTCACCATCATCAACTACGACGACTTCCAATGTCCTTTCTGTTCACGAATGCATGAGATCTTGAATAAAGAGATCCTGACGATCTATGGCAACAAAGTAAGGTTGATCTACAAGGACTACCCTTTATCTACGATCCATCCATGGGCCATTCACGCTGCCATCAATGCCAATTGCCTCAACGACCAGAGCGGTGACGCCTATTGGAGTTTCGCGGACACTATCCATGCCGGGCAGGCGACTGTGAATTTTTATCCCGACCAGAAAGACAAACGCCGCCCGATGGCCGAACAGCTGCAGATCCTGGATAAAATGACCACGGAGGAAGGCGCAAAGTTCAAGCTCGACGCTGCAAAATTGGATGCCTGTATCAAAGCGCAAGATGACAAGAACGTCCGCGCCTCGATGCACGAAGGCGATTCTTTCGGCATCGAATCCACACCTACGATATTCGTGAATGGGGAACGGTTCTCTGGAGCGTACCCAATTGAACTCGTCCGCCCGATCCTCGACCGGGCATTGCGCTCTGTCGGGGTCGAACCGCCTCCGCCGGAAGAAGTGAAGCCCATAGTGCCAAAAGATACAAAACCTGCGGCCACGCCTGACGCCAAGCCAGGAGCGACCACACCTGCGCCTGCTGCAGCAAAACCCCCCGCTAAGCCCACTGCTCCGTCGCACTGAAAGACGGTTCAGAATGAACCACATTATGCATCCAAGTAACTACTTTCCTCCGCTACAATAGTGAGGCTGAATCCGTATTCTTTGGGCACTCCCACTCCATTTCGAATGACTTCCGCCAAAGTGCCGTCGATATTGATGGTCGTCGGTTCAGTGGTTTGCACACTGGCTTATTTCACCACGACCAGTTGCAACAGCGGCCCCAAGGATGATGACGTTGTGGCCAAGGTGAATGGCGAGAAGATCCTGCGCTCGGAAGTGGATAAGTACTATAACAACCAGACTGCAAATTCCCCGCAGGCTCTGCCGCCGGAACAGGCCTGCACATTGCGCCTCAGCATCCTGAAACAGCTGATCGACGATGAGATCATGATGCAACGCGCGCGCAAGCTCGGCCTGCTCGCCACCGATGAAGAAGTGGACGCAAAACTCAACGATTTCAAAGCCCCTTACACACAGGAAGAGTTCGACAAGCAGCTCAAAGAACGCGGCGTTACTCTGGCTGATTATAAAAAATATCTGACCCGTACTTTGACTGTGG
>Ga0207022_10310_pt1 | contig 11204 bp, 5 predicted proteins | sample Alteio_BWMinCont_46_FD_153307 | JGI IMG/M metagenome (GOLD analysis project Ga0207022, IMG submission 153307) | Enriched cells from forest soil in Barre Woods Harvard Forest LTER site, Petersham, Massachusetts, United States -... | ecosystem: Environmental > Terrestrial > Soil > Temperate forest >... | reverse complement strand
CGTGCCGGCTGTCGGCCAGCGCGGCGCCGAATTCTCATTGCGGCTCGTAGGGGCCGGGTTGGCCGACGCGGCCGACATTATGCTCTATTCGCCGACTGTCACGAGCGTGGGAATGACGGCGTCGTCCGACAACGAGGTGTCATTCCAACTTCGCGCAGCCGCTGATTGCCCGTTGGGAAGTCAGGCTTTTCGCGTGCGTACGAAACAGGGGATTTCGGAGCTGCATACGTTTCGCGTGACGGCGCTGCCCGTTGTACCCGAGGCAGAGCCAAATACATCTTTGGCCGAAGCGCAAAGTGTTGCCGCCAATGTGACGATTGCGGGGGTCATCGAAGCGGGCGACGTCGATTGCTTTCAAATCGCGCTGCGGCGAGGAGATCGCCTGGCAGCAGAGGTCGAGGCGATTCGCCTCGGTGGCACAATGCTCGATACAGTGCTCACGGTCTTCGGGCCCGATGGCAAGCAGATTGTCTCGGTGGACGACACATCGTTGTTCCGGCAAGACCCGTTTGTCACGATCATCGTCCCCGAAGACGGGCGGTATGTCGTGCAGGTTCGCGAAACGAACTACAACGGCGACGAGAACAGCCGCTACGTTCTGCATTTGGGATCGTTTCCGAGGCCGGCATTTGTGTATCCCTCGGGCGGGCAGGCGCGCCAGCAGATGACGGTGCATTTCGGAGGCGACGCCGTGGGCGGCTTCGACCAGGAAGTTCGATTGCCCGACTCGCCGCGCGACCAATTCGGCGTGTTCGCAGAGGGCCAGGGGCTGGCCGCGCCCACGCCCAATCCCTTCCGCGTCTCCCCGTTCGGAAATATTCTCGAATCGGAGCCGAATGACAGTCCGACGAACGCCGGGAGCGCGACATCCGAGTTACCCATCGCGTTTAACGGCATTCTCGAGCGCACCGGCGACATCGACTGCTTTCGGTTTCGGGCCTCGCAGGGCGCCCGCTATCAATTCGAGGCGTTCGCCTCCCGGCTCGGTTCGCCGATGGATTCGGTGATCTCCATCGTCGATGCAACCGGTAGAATCATCGTCTCGAATGACGACGATGGCACGCACGACAGCCGATTGGTCTTCGCGGCGCCGCAGGCGGGCGACTATGTGCTGTGCGTCACCGACAAGCGCGGCGAGGGTGGCGACAATTTCGTCTATCGCGTCGAGGCCAGTGAGCCTGGGCCAAGATTGCTGGCGTTTCTGCCGCGTCCGGACCGAAAATCGCAAGACCGACAGGCGATTGTGGTGCCGCGCGGCAACCGGGTGATGGCCATGCTGGGGGCCCAGCGCACGAATGTGGACGGCGACGTTCGGCTCATGGCCAGCGGACTTCCGGCGGGCGTGTCGTTTTCGGAAGTTAACGTTCCTGCGGATCGGTTCTGTGCGCCGGTCGTGGTGGAGGCACAAGCCGACGCCCCGCTGGCCGGGGGGCTCGCCGAAGTTCATGCGATGGGGAATGCAGGCGGCCAGATGCTGACAGGCCGATTCGTGCAGGTCGTCGATCTCGTGGCCGGCACGGCGGACGCCTTGTTCCAATCGGTTGAGGTCGACCGGCTCGCGGTCGCGGTGGTCGATGAGTATCCCTATTCAATCTCGCTCGACGAGCCGAAGACGGCACTCCCCCGCGACGGAACGATTGGGTTTCAAATTCACGTGGAACGAAAACCTGGATTCGACGAGCCGATCGACGTGACGATTCCGTATTTGCCACCCTGGGTGGACGGGCCCGCAACGATCAGCATTCCGGCCGACCAATCAACTGTGATTTACACGGCCAACGCTTTTCCGCAAGCCGAACCGCGCACGTGGCCATTCTGCGTGGAAGCCACGCCGGCCAGGGCCACGGCGCGCCCTGCACTGGATGCAGCGACCGGCGCACTGGTACGCCGCAGGAGACGCGGGAAAAGTGCTAATTCCGTGCCTGCGACTGCCGTATCGTCCCAACTGGTGACGCTGCGGATTTCAGAGTCGCCGGTGACGGGAACAATTGGAACCGTCGCGGCTGAGCAGGGTAAGCCATTGACTGTGGTGTGCCCGATCCAGCGGCATGGCCAACTGCCGCAGAAAATGACGGCCACGCTCGAAGGCTTGCCGAATCGGGTCAGCGCGATCCCGGTCGCGGTTTCTGAGGAAGATCAGCGAGTGGCCTTTACTGTCAAGCTCGAGCCCACGGCGCCGGTGGGATCGTTCCCGAGCCTGGTGTGCCGACTCGCGGGCACTGTCGACGGCCAGGAAGTATCGTACTGCGTGGGCCGCCCAGGCGTACTCAAGATCGAACCGGCGGGCGGCCTCGTCATCGACGAGGCAGGCCGTCCTCTCAGCGCGCTGGAGGCCTTGCGGCGCTCGAAACGAAAAGCCGGCGACAAGGCGAAGTAACCATGATCGTGCCTTACACCGCCATCGCTGACACACCTGCCAACCGCTCTTTATTTGCACGTCATCCTGGGTAAATTACCATGCCACGGTCGTTCGTCTTAATCGCCGCGATGCTGTTACCGTTGTTCGCCCCGGTGGGTTTCATTCGGGGGTTCGCCGTTGCGTTCGCTGCGGATCCGCAGCCCGCCAGCCTGTCGGTTTACCCCGAGCGCGTCGCGCTGAGCTCGATGCGCGATCGCCAGGGGATTATGGTACAGGTGAAACTCCCGGACGGGAGCACGCGGGACGTCACGGCCAACGCCCGATGCGAGATTGCCGGCCCCGCCGTGGCCCGAATTACAGGCGCGGGGCTGGAACCGCAGGCCGACGGGAAGGCGGAGCTGCGCGTCGAGTTCGAGGGGCTGCGATCTGTCGTTCCGGTCGAGGTCACAGGGGCGTCCGAGACCGCTCCGCTTCGATTTCGAAACGACGTGCTCCCAATTCTGACTCGCGCCGGATGCAACACGGGCAAATGTCATGGCGCAGCCTCGGGCAAGGACGGCTTCCGTTTGAGCTTGTTCGGCTACGATCCGCAAGGCGACCACTATCGGCTGACGCGTGAGATGAGCGGGCGGCGGATCAATCTGGCGACACCCGACGAGTGCCTGCTGGTTACGAAGGCCATAGGAGAGGTGCCGCACTCGGGGGGTCAACGCCTGGAGCTCGATAGCGATCACTATCGAACACTGCTGGCATGGCTGACCGCCGGCGCCGAACCCGACCCGGGAGACGTGCCACAACCGCTGCGTATCGAAGTGTTCCCTCGGCGGGCGGTCTTTGCGGGAAAAGGCGAGGATCAGAAGATCCTGGTGATGGCCCATTACAGCGATGGAACGGATCGCGACGTAACCGACCTCGCGGTCTTCCTGAGCAACAACGACTCGGCCGCCACTGTTTCGGAGGACGGTCTGGTGCAAGCGACCGGCTCGGGCGGCGCTTTCATCCTGGCCCGATTCGACCAGTTCACCGAGGGGACGTCGATCATCGTTCGACCGGGCACGTCGTACACATTTCCTGAGATTCCTGCCCACAACTATGTCGACGAGCTGGTCTATGATCGCTGGCGGGACATGCACCTGGTACCGTCCGAATACTGCTCGGACGAGGTTTTCTTGCGACGCGTCTACATCGATTTGATCGGGCTGTTGCCCACCCCCGGCCAGCGGCAGCAGTTTCTGAGCGATAACGACCCCGCCAAACGACAAAAGCTGGTCGACGTCTTAATGGAAAGGGATGAATTCCGCGACCTTTGGGTCATGAAATGGGCCGAGGTGCTGCAGATCCGCACGACGAACGGCGTGAGCCCCAAGGGGATTCAACTCTACGACCGCTGGCTGCGCGACCGGATACGAGCCGGCGCGACGATCGACAAGATCATGCAGGAAGTAATCCCGGCGAGCGGCGGCACGTTCGAAAACCCGGCGACGACCTATTACCAGACCGAGACCACCCCCCAATTGCTCGCCGAGAACGTCGCGCAGGCCTTTCTGGGTACGCGCATCCAATGCGCGCAGTGCCACAACCATCCGTTCGATCGCTGGACAATGGACGACTACTATGGTTTTGCGTCCTTTTTCAGCCAGGTCGGTTATAAGCAGGCCCGCGACCCGCGCGAAATCACCATCTTCAACGCGGCAACCGGCGAAATGAAGCATCCGCTGGGTCACCGCGTGGTGACCCCCAAGTATCTGGGGGGAGGCCTGGCGGCGCTGGCGGCCGGTGAGGACTATCGGCAGGCCCTGGCAGAGTGGCTCGCGTCGGCGGATAATCCTGTTTTGGCTCGCCATCTGGCGAATGTCGTCTGGGCGCATTTCCTGGGAATCGGCATCGCCGAACCGGTGGACGACGTGCGCGTCAGCAATCCGCCGTCGAATCCTCAGTTGCTCGACGAGCTTGGTCGGCGGCTGGCGAAGTATGGCTTCGAAATCAAGCCGCTCGTTCGCGACATTTGTTCTTCGCGGACCTACCAGCTCGCCACGCGTCGCAACGAATCCAATGTCCTGGACGAGCGCAATTTCTCGCATGGCCGTATCCGCCGCATTCGTGCCGAAGTGTTGCTCGATTGCCTGAGCCAGGTCACCGAAACTCAGAATCAGTTTCCTGGGCTGCGACCGGGCGCCCGTGCCGTGCACGTCGCCGATGGCCGGACCCAGAATTACTTTCTGACGACCTTCGGGCGTTCGACTCGCCAGACGCCCTGTACCTGCGAGGTCAAGACCTCGCCGACCTTGTCGCAGGCCCTGCACCTGATCAACGGAGAAACCACGTCGGGGAAGATTGAGGAAGGACGGGTGGTCGAACGACTGCTGGCCGAGCGGCAGGATCCCCTGGCCGTGGTCGCCGACTTGTACGAGCGCTGCCTTTCGCGACAACCGACAGGAGCCGAGTCGGCTGCAATCGGGCAGCGGCTGGCGGGGAACACCAACGTCGAAGCCGCACTGGTGGACCTGTTCTGGGCCTTGTTGAATTCCAACGAATTTGTTTTCAATCATTAAGCGCCGACTGAAAGTCCAATTGTGAAGCAATCCCTGGTGTACGCGCTGGCCGCAATGCTGGCGGCAGTGGCATTCGCGACCAGCGTGCGGCCGCTGAAGGCCGACCCCAAAACACCTGTGCCCGAGAAATCTGAGCCGGCGCCGGTCGCCTTTGACCAGGTGCAGCCCGTGTTCCGCAAGCGCTGCGTCGCGTGCCACGACCGGAGCCGGGAAAAGGGGGACCTCGATCTGTCTTCGATCGAGGGTATCAAGGCTGGTGGCATGAGCGGTCCGGTCGTCGTGCCGGGCAATCCCGACTCGAGCCTGGTCTATACACTCGCGGCCCATTTGGAAACGCCCAAAATGCCGCCCAACAGACCCAAGATCCCGCAACGCGAAATCGATTTGATTCGTCGCTGGATTGAAGGTGGGCTGGTCGAGCGCGGCGATGCTGTCGCCAAGTCTGTCAACCAGCCGCCGGCACTGCCTGCCACGAAGCAGGCGGCAGCGAGTTCTGCTGCGCCTGCCAGGCCAACCGCGGCCGCGGTCGCTGTTGTCGGCGTCGCGGTCGATCCTCTGGCTCGCCCGCCGGCCATCACCGCCCTGGCTGTCAGTCCGAAGTCGCCGCTTGTCGCCGTGTCAGGCCGCAAGCAGGTCGTCTTGTTCCGATGGACCGACAGGTCGCCGGTCGGGACTTTCGCATTCCCGGAAGGAGACGTATTCGCCCTGCGTTTCTCGCGTGACGGCGAAGTGCTGGTGGCCGGTGGTGGCGTGGGCGGGCTCTCGGGGAAAGTCGTCGGGTTCGAGGTGGCCACGGGTAAGCGAGTCTTCGAACTGGGTGATGAACGCGACGTGGTGCTGGCGCTGGACATCTCGCCGGACAAGAGTCTGGTGGCATTGGGCGGGCCGGGCCGGGCCGTCAAAATCTTTCGAACTGCGGATGGAGAGCTGACGGCGACCTTGCGCAAACACACCGATTGGATCCTCTCACTGGCATTCAGTCCCGAGGGGCTCCTGCTTGCCAGCGGCGATCGCTTCGGCGGACTTCAGGTCTGGGAAGCCGAATCGGGAAAAGAGTTTCATACGTTGCGAGGTCACGTCGGATCGGTGAACGCCGTTAGCTGGTCAGCCGATTCCGAGCGTCTCCTGTCGGCAGGGCAAGACGGCTCGTTGCGGTTTTGGGACATGCACGCAGGAGACCAGAGCGCACGATGGGACGGCAACGTGGGAGGGATTCTTGCTGTCGAGTGCGATGCGAACGGGCGCGTCATTTGCGCCGGGCGCGACCGCAAGCTGGCGGTCTGGGAGAAACCTGAAGTCAGCGTGCAACAGATGTCGATGCCCGACGAAATTGTGAAGCTGGGGCTCAGTCACGATTTATCCCACGTGATCGCGGGCGACGCCGCCGGCAATGTTTCCGTCTTCGCACTGGCCAATGGCGACTTGGCGGGCAATTTTTCGTTGCCGCTTGAGCCAGTAGCATCCACGGCGAAAGCGACGGTTCCGGCGCCCACCGAGCCGGCCCGGTCAAAGCGACAATCTGGAGCTCACTGGGACGAAGTTGCGGCTGCCGAGGCCGAGGCCCGCCAGATCGCATCGGAACTGGTTGAAGTCCGCCAGGCCTATGCAGCGGCCGAGGGCGCCCTGAAATCGGCCGAGGAATCCTTGAAGCAACTTCGCCAGTCAACCGCGAAGCTGGGGGCGGTGGTTTCCAGCCGCGAAGCCGCATCCAGGCGGGCAGCACAACGGGCCGCCGAGTTGCGGGCGAAGGCTGAATCAGCAGAGACGTCGTCCGCTGGCGTCCCCGCGGGTCTTCTGGCGCGGCGAGAGCGAATTCAACAGGCACTGGCCGAAAAGCGATCATTACTGGAATCCACGAAGACCGTGGCCGAGCGGATCGAGCGCGCGGCCGCGCAGTCGCCGCACGATGATCGTCTCAAAGCCGCCGCGAAACTCGCCACAGAATTGCGGAGCAAATTGGCGGAGGATGTCGCGGAAACCGCTGAAGAGCTGCGTCTATTGGAAGCGGCGTCCGACACGGCACGGAAATGAGAATGGCAAGCGGCGGGCGGGCACCGATTCGAAGAGAAGGTGCGCGTCGACGGGGATGGAGGATCGAGGACCGCAACAAGCGACGCTTGCGCATTTCTATCTTCTATCCTCCATCTTCAATCCTCGTCTTCTCTGGGAGTCCCTGCACTTGAAAACCTGTCCGCTGCTCGCCGTCTTAATTCTCGTTGCATTGCCAGCCTGCGTGTCGCTGGGCGAAGACTGGCCGGGTTGGCGGGGCCCGCGGGGCGACGGGACCAGCCGCGAAACCAATGTTCCGCTGCATTGGTCGGCGACTGAAAACGTGAACTGGAAGACTCCCATTCCAGGAGCAGGACGTTCCTCGCCGATCGTCAAGGACCATCGTGTATTCGTGACGACCGGGGATGCCGCGGACGAATCCCGGCGCGTGCTTTGTCTCGATCGCGAGACCGGCGAACTGTTATGGAATATCGCGGTGCACCACGGTTCCGGGGGCAGGATGCATCGCTTGAATTCGACCGCCTCGAGCACGCCGGCTGCGGACGACGAGCGAGTCTACGCTGTCTTCGTCGACGACCGCGGGATGCGCGTCGTTTCTGTCGATTTTGCAGGCCGAGTCGTGTGGTCGGTATCCCCGGGAGACTTTGAGTCGCAGCACGGTTTCGCCGCGAGTCCCGTTCTGTACGGCGCAGGAGTGATCGTCAACGGACAGCAGGATGGCGGGGCGTTCGTGGTGATGCTCAGCCGCGACACAGGCGCCGAATTGTGGCGGTACCAGCCTGCAGTCAATCTGCGGTCGTTTTCGACCCCCGTTTTGATCCAGCACGACGGAGACGATCAACTGATTCTGGCCGGCGCGGGGCGAGTCTACTTCTTCGAGGATTCCGGCCGCTGCACGGTGATCGAGAACGGCGCTGCGTTCGACGTGATCGCCACGAACGAGATTGGCGAGTCGGTCTACGCCACACCGGCGATTTCCGCGGGGGGCCTGTTTGTTCGCACGGAAACGCATCTGGCGCACGTCGGCCCGCCGGCCGAGTGAGTGAGCCCAATCTCACACTTCGCGGCCAGTATTCGGACGTTCGCATACCAACCCGAAGTGCGGCCCTCGGCCGCAACCAAAGAGTAAGGTGGGTCGAGTCTTTACGAGGCCCACCGAGGTCGCAGGCGCGGTGGGCCTCGTAAAGACTCGACCCACCCTACAGCAGTCCACATTCTGTTCATATACAGCACAACGACAGTGGAACTCGCAAGAATTCAGAAAACGGGCCAAGCGTTGACTGAAATCCGACGAATTCCACTGCCTCGTGCTGCCGCTGCCAGGACTACCAATCAATTATCAGTCGGCTGCCGCCGCTCTCGCCAGATTCCCGGAAGCCGCTTGCGACCCGGCAGCGCTCGCGTGCGATTGTGCCGGTGGATCGTCCAGGTCGACGACCAGTTCCTCGGTGTCTTCGTCGACCTCGAAAATGTAAGGAGAATTCTCCGTATCGAACTTGCCGCCGAAGACATCTCTCTTCTTCTCGTCCATGAGCGCCAACGCGACGCGATATTTTCCCGGTGGCATTCCCTTCTTCTGCGGCCCGTCGGGCCGGATCACGCCAGTATCCTGGTTCACCTCGGCCCAGTAGTACATATTGGGCGGTTTTCCGTCTTCAGGAATCGGGACGAACTCAGCCTGGAGATGCTGCCCGTCAGGGGTGACGAAATTCTCGCCCCCCTTGACCACCTGGAATCTGGTGCGCAGAAGCCCGTCGTTTTTGCCGCAACCGGCGGCAACAACGGCAGCTCCCAGGATCAAAACGCAATTCAAAACTCGTCGCATGGGAACCTCAGAATTGAAGGTTAACTACTTGTCCGTCGCTCTTTGACAACATTCGAATCCAATTCAATTGGTCAACGTTATTCCCGATGAACTGCACGCTGCCGTCACACATGACCACGTTCACGCCGCCGGCGTGCATGCTTCGCGCCTGGGACGATGTCATTAACGTGCCACCGCCGTTGCACCCCATCCCCATCGCGGCGGTTGCCGGCGTGCAGTAAGCGGGACCGCCCGCGCCGCCGCAGCCATCCTGGAGCTCGTCGCCGCCATCGGTATTATTGCCGCAACCCCCCAGCCCTCCGATCATGTTGTTCGGCGTGGGGTTGTAGGTTCCCCGTCCCCCGTTCTGGATGCTCGCGCCCGAGAACCCCAGGGCCCAAACGCCACGCGGATCCCAGGAAGTCAGACCCGCACGCAATTCGGACACCATGACCACCTGCGACATGCCGTCGGTGATGTCCTTGATTTTCGCGCCGTAGCAGCATGAAAAAACCGCGCTCGAGTGGAGCCCGTTCTTCCCGGCCAGGTTACTCTTTGCCGATGAGAATACGGCGCCCCGGTTCACGTGATCGTAGTCGTCGTACCCGGCCGTGGCGCCGTAGTTCCCCCGCGCCCACGTCCCGTCGACGTCGCCCGGGACGGCGGGATTGATGAACGGCACGTCGTTGTAGGCATCGCTCGGACACCTGTAGACTGGGATCTTCTGGCCGACCAGCCCCAGTCGCCACGAAAGACCATTCACACCGGCGGGCGTCGTCCCAGATCCATCAGGAGGCGGGATCGGAACGCCCGTGTACGATGACAGGTTTGCGGCATTGTAGAGGTTAGCTTGGTCGATGAAGGGGAGGATGCGGATGGCCCAGTTCGGGCCGAACAGGCCCGTGTAATCGAGCGCCGAGCTGGCATTGTCGCCCCCGAATCCGCACCACGGCACGAACGAGCCCATCGGCAGAACGCTGAATGTGCTCTCGTAATTCAGCAGCGCCAAGCCGATCTGATGAAGATTGTTCTTGCACTGCGTCCGCCGGGCCGCCTCGCGCGCCTGCTGCACGGCAGGCAGCAACAGCGACACGAGTACGGCAATAATGGCGATCACCACCAGCAATTCAATCAATGTAAATCCCAGCTTTTTCCGCGTGCGTTGCGCAACCATTCCCTGTTCTCCCTTTTGTGAGAAGTCTAAAGAAAACAAAACTGCCGCAATGGGGGTCTTGATCCTGCGCCGTCTTTATCCAGGTTTCCAACAGCTTCCGATCGCGCTGCGACGACGTTTTCCAACAATCGACGTCTTGTTCGGCCAGCCCGCGCCGTGGTGTCGTCTTCCAGCAACGTCACTGGGGGGAAATGCTAGCCACGAAATTTGAAGGTTTGATGTCGCAACAGTGAATTCGTGTGTAGGAAGACGTCGGCGTCACAACTGCCTGCATGCTCAACACGCCGCCGCAGACGCGAAACGACGCTAACCGAAAAAACGCATTGGCTTCACCAAATCTTTGCAGTCGACGAATAGGCTTTCCGCAGGGGAATTGATGCACATTCTTCGGTGCAAACGCGCCTACGCACTCGCCGTCGGCCTGGCACTGCTCGGCAGTGTCGCGGGCTTCGTGTTCTGGCCGAGTCGGCGCATCAATCTGCTGTTGATCACGCTCGACACGACTCGCGCCGACCGCATCGGCTGCTACGGCTATCGGGCTGCCGTCACACCGGTACTCGACAAAATCGCAGCCGAAGGCGCGCTGATTGAAAACGCATATACCGCGTGTCCGGTGACGCTCCCCTCGCACAGCACGATGTTCACCGGCCTGACGCCGCGCGAACACGGCGTGCACCATAACGGGATCGGAAAACTGGATTCTCAGGTTCCGACGCTCGCCGAAATGCTGCGCTCCCGGGGCTATGAAACGGGAGGCTTCGTGGGCGCTTTCGTGCTCAATCGAAAATTCGGCTTGAATCGCGGTTTTCGGGAATACGATGATCTCACCGGGGCGGAATTTGCGTCCAGCCAGGTGCAGCGACGAAGGGGAGGCCGGCTCGTCGTCGATGCGGCCCTGGCCTGGCTGAAGACCCGCGCGTCGCGTCCATTTTTCTGCTGGGTCCACCTGTTTGATCCGCACGCCCCATACCGGCCTCGCGAAGAGCTGTTTGGCCCGCGATTCGCGGAACGCCCCTACGATGCCGGCATTGCCGTCGCCGATCAGCAGATCGGGCGGATCATCGACTTTCTTGACCAGCACAATTTGAGAGAACGAACTCTAATTGTCGTCGTCGGCGACCACGGAGAGGGGCTGGGCGAACACGACGAACGCGAACATGGCCACATGCTCTACAATTCAACGCTTCGGGTCCCCCTGATCGTGGCCCATCCATCGCTCTGCAAGAGCGGACACCACGTCACACAGGCAGTCTCGCTGGTTGATTTGTTGCCGACGCTCCAGGAGTGCCTCGGATTGAAAGTTAC
>Ga0207022_10309_pt1 | contig 11251 bp, 8 predicted proteins | sample Alteio_BWMinCont_46_FD_153307 | JGI IMG/M metagenome (GOLD analysis project Ga0207022, IMG submission 153307) | Enriched cells from forest soil in Barre Woods Harvard Forest LTER site, Petersham, Massachusetts, United States -... | ecosystem: Environmental > Terrestrial > Soil > Temperate forest >... | reverse complement strand
CCGACCATCCGATAACGTACTGACATCAAATAGATCCTCATCATCGGCGCAGGCGCCCCTATATGTTGTAATTATGATAGATCATAAAGATATAATTTATATATCGTTCAGCACAATTATCAATCCAGTAACATGGCGATAATGCTGAAAAAATTGCTGCCGAAAGAATGCAATCCTTGGAACTGATTCATGCGTGAAAGGGACGATTTTTAGCAGTATTCGCCTTCCACTTACCGGTCCACCAGCCCTTCTTCTTTGCCGGGGCAGCGACACCCACAGTGGGAACTTCGGTACCGATAGCGGCAATCTTAAATGAGCCATCAAAAACGCGGAAGATTGATGTACTCACCATATACATGAAACCTGTGCGCACCACGGTCAAGGCAAGGGCCCCTTGGTATTCAGACCAAAATCTGTTGAGCTCTCCTATGGTTATTACAAGAATTACCAGATTCAGGATCACCAGCGCCATAACCAGCATAAATCTGTGCTTATGTTGGCGTAGCGCGATTTCAGTGACAGGATCTATACGCCGACGGACAAAGATGGTGAGAAGGAATATGAGCGCCGAGCTGAAGATGTCGTATAGCTCCTTGATTACCAACGGAGAACCGCAGAAGTGCTGCTGAACACAGAGTTCTTCCTGCGTGATTATCGTGGAGTAGACAATAGATCGTCCACCAATCAGCGGAACTGCCAGAACCAGCCAGTAAATCCATGTAGGTACACGACCGGTAGTCAACTGGATGATCAGAAGAAAACTCATCGCAGAAATCATGGTCTCGGCTAAGATGAGCGCCCCGTGCATTTCTGAGCTTATTTCAAATTGATTAATTAGTGGTATAAAGAAACTGGCTGTAACAGCTAGAAAATAGATCGCTGGAACTATAAACAGCGATGGCGGACGGTCCATAACAAATAAGAATACCAGTGTTAACACGCACATTGTCAGGCCTGGAATTTGCAATGCCTGATACCAGGTAAGTAAAGAATCAGTTCCCATCGTTACGGCTCCCTATTTCGCGGTGTGCTCATTAGTACACTAACCAGTGCGCGCCCTCTGCGGGGCTTACGCTAATTTTAAAAATTCTCGGCTACTGGGTTGAGTAAACAGTCCTTCTTTTTTTGCTGTCTGTGCTCATTTATTATATTAAGTGATAACAGTTAAATTATAACTAATTTTAGCTATGTTTTTATCACTGCTTCGGCAAGCTCAATGGCTATACTAAAGTGGTACCCACCTATGATAATCGAATACAATTTTCTATAATAATCTGTCACCAAACATCTCGTCAAAAAGCAGAAGAAAATTGGGTGAGAATTGCCCGCATTATTTTTTTGGGTGAAATGCGCCATCGCATTACGGATAAAATTCAGCAGGCTATTTTTAAAGACGATAATATCGCATACGCTACGCCCGGCAGGCTCAAATAACTGTTGCAGAAATTGCCGAAAAAATAACGCTTCAGGGGTTTGATTACAGAGCCTATGCCCTGCAATGGATTGCCGAGAACTTTATAAAAAATACCCCTATAATACAAAGATAATTGTCAATATTATGCCATCTCAATCCTATTGAATTCGCACAATTTTTTGTGCTGCGGCCCATGAAGCGAAATCACGTGGCCGCTTGAATCAATAATCTATAAATTGAAATTGCTCGGTGTTTATCGCACACATGAGATAGATTGGAAGGAGTAGAAATGTAGATAAAATGGAAGAAGTATTGGAACGTTATCAGCTCCTTTTATCCGCATGGTTGACTGTGCACATGGGAACGCGCATTTTAAGCATCTTTCCAAGCAAGAGTGAATTGAGTCTGAAATAGAAATGATAGGCATAATACATGCTTATACAGAATGAGGAATAAATGAGCGATGACGCTTACTCACAGAAAGCAGACGACCTTTTTAAAAAAGAAGTATCTGCAACAAGATTTTTTAATGGCGCCATTTTATCTATTTTTTTATTTTCATTGTGGATAAAGGCCATCTTTCCAATTTATGCAATTGGTTGGGCGACGCATGATGATTTATTATTTATTCGTCTTGCCACGTCCATCGGTTCAGGACACTGGCTCGGAAATTACGATAATTTAACACACGCGAAAGGCATAGCCTATCCTGTGTTTATTTTTTTAAATCACCTAACTGGCTTGCCGCTTAAACTCACAGAGCATGCACTTTATCTTTGGTCTGCGTTATTCTTTTCTTCAATAATTGGCACGCTGTATTCAAAACGGTATATCACTATAGTCACTTTTTTGCTTCTTAGTTTCCCCCCCTTTATTTGGAGTCCTGTAGCTGCCCGCGTTACGCGCGAAGGGTTATATGTTAGTTTGTCTCTATTTCTGATTGCACTGGCTATCCGTTGTTTTGTTGTTTCAAAACATTACTCAGTTGCTGAAGAATTACATGATAAGAAATTGTATCTCATTCTACTGGGAACTGTAGCAGGAATATATTGGTTAACGCGAGAAGAAGGCATTTGGTTACTACCATCGATTCTTATAATCATCAGTTTCTGGCTTTGGTCCAGACGTCACATTCTTCGCCCATGGCGGATGAGTTTATTGTTTATTCTGACTGCGCTAATACCCGCCTTGTTGGTTGTAGAAACTGTCAATTCAATAAATTATTTCAAATACGGTGTTTTTCGTAACAATGATTTCCGTTCTTCCGACTTTCAAGCAGCATATGGTTCTTTGGCACGTATCAAGCAAGATCATTGGCAACGCTATGTAATTTTCCCCAAAGATGCTCGAGAACGAGCCTACCGTTTTAGCGCTGCTGCCCGCGAACTTGCTCCTTCACTTGAGGGAGCACAAGGAAATGATTGGCGCAATATCGGTTGCGACTCAACAGGCATAACGCCTTGCCCGGAAATACTCTCAGGCTGGTTTATGTGGGCGTTACGTGATGCGGTCGCTGCCGCTGGTCATTATAGCAGTGCTCAGGAAGCGCAAGCGTTTTATAGGCGTCTTGCTGCAGAGATTGATGTTGGATGTAGTCGTGAGCCAACGGAATGCTTGCCTAACCGGGAAACCATGCTTCCGCCTTGGCGACAAGAATATTTATTAGATACAACCCTTGCTAGTTGGAAAATATTCAATGCCCTAATTTCAATGGGTGGGGATGATGTTGGTCTAGCTCATAGTGTTGGCAATGCTCAATCTCTTGCTCAGTTTGCACTTATTACCAATGGCCCTCTGGCTTCTACCGGGGCGGAATTAAAGTCGGTTGCAGCATTTAAATCTCACGATGTCATCCGGCTAACGCTTGCAGAGTTTCTGGCAAAAACTGAAGAGAAGATTGCCTTTTACGGTATTCCAGCAGCACTTGCTCTGTGGTTAATATGGGTGCTTATTTCTATCAGTCGCCGCAAGCTTGATGTCGGGTTGATTATCGTCTCGTCCCTTGTTGCAGCAGTGGGGACACGCGTTATTTTACTTGGATTTCTTGAAGCAACATCAATCCCCAGCAACAATATACTCTATTTATCACCGGTCATGCCCATTGCTCTGGCTCTTGTTCCCACCGTTTTTTTTGGGATTATGCGCAATCCATCACCAAGCATATCGTTCGCTACAAGCAACAGGTAGGGTGGGATTTATAAAAGGTACTGAAGCCAACGGCAAGGTAAGGAGGGAGCGGTAAATTCCTCCATTTAAGATATACAGAATCGTCAGGCACAATGAGCTCTGATCATAATATTGATAAATCAAGTGCTCTGCTTCAGTTTATAGTAGACACTCTGCCTATCAATATAGGTAACAAGCATTGGTTGGTGCAGAAGCCTGATAGTGTTGAATATCAAATAATTATTATATATCTATCTGTAATATAATATTAAAAGTACTTGTAACACAAATTTAATAAATTGGGATCACAAAAATATGCAATTATCCTAGATTGAGAAGTACGGATAAGCATATGCAAAGAAGGGTTCTCATCACAGCGGCAAACGGGTTTGGGCCGCAGATAATTCAGGCTTTCCAGCGTGAGGGCTATGATGTTTTTACGATCGCCAGGAATGAAGACCGCAAACAATCAGCCCTAGCCAAAAATCCTTACCTACCCAGCGATCATATTTTGGTATGCGATCTTGCCTCCGATAAAGCGCTTGAGCCAGAATTTTGGAAGCGTCTCATGGCTGATTATCACATAGGCGGCGTTGTCAATAATGCCATGGTGACCCCAAAAAATTCCGTTACCAAACCAACGGACAAAGATCAGGATCGTACCTATCGTGTGAATACTGACATGGCAATAACGCTTTTTGAAGCCTGCGTGGCAAATCACATCCCCGTCATCCAGCAATCCACACATAACGCGCATATTCCAAATGACGATAAGGACTATTATCGAGATTCTAAAGATCTGGCGCGTGTTGGGCTTCAAAAACTCGTACAGCATTCTGGCCTTAAGGGCATCGTGATAGAGCCTGGCATGATGGCGACTCCTGGCTCCGGCCATTACCGTATGGAAGTGATGGCGGCCTTGCCTGTGAAAATGGTGTTGAGGCAGAGACCAGGCAAATTACAGCCCATTGCGGCGGACGACGTGACTCAGGCTATGATTGGTATGATGCGTAATTTATGGGAGGGTCGTGATGATCTCATAACTCCAGGAAAGGTGTATCAGGCGGCAGGGCACACTTCCATGAAACTAGAAGAATACATTGCCGCTATTCAAGAAGCTATGGGCATTGGCAATCGCATACAATTAGCCGTGCCAGTGCCGTTAAGTGCTATGAGACCGGTGATGAATATGAATGCCCAATTGAACTTTCCGCTCGGTCCCACCGACGGATTTGATATGCAGGAATTGCAACGCGATTTTAGTGCCCCGCCTGAAGAAGTAAGTGCATTCATGCGGGCCGGTAACTTAACGACACTTCGCGATCCTGTGAGTGATTTTCGGGACTATGCAGAACATACGCCGCCACACACCCCCCTAGGGGCGGCGGCGGCATATGTGGGTATGGATGTAGAGCGCTGGTTACGAAGCGTAAAACACGAGAAATGGGACAGTAGCGCGCTACCTCTCGCTGGCGCGCCTGATCCCGATATTATAGAACAGGCGAAAGCAAAACCTGACCGCAAAAGAGTACTCGTGGTGGGGGGCACAGGATTCATGGGGCCTTTGATGGTGCAGGAACTACTGGCTGCGGGTCACGAAGTTGTTTGCGCAGTGAGGTCACCAGAAAAAGCAGGAAAAGAATTGGTAAATTGCCCAGGTGTAGAATTTATAAAGGCTGATCTTAATGCGGATCTCAATGCCGAGGTTTGGAAGGAGCGGTTGGAGCGTTATCACATTGATTCCGTGGTGAACAATGCTGGTATTGAAAAAGATTCCCCAGGCCAGAAACTCTCCAATGTTAATATTAAAGCACCCCTTGCCCTCATAGAGGCATGTAGAGATTTGGGAAAAGAATCAGGAAAATCGGTGCGCTTTGTGCAGATTTCAACTGGTTTTCTCACCGCTAAAGATGGAGATCATTTTGAATATCCAAGAAGCAAAAAAGAAGTAGAAAATTCTCTGTCAAAAATAGATGATTTGGACTGGGTGGTGGTGCGCCCCAATTACGTATATGAACCTGGCAGAGGCCATATCCTGTTTGAGGAAGTTGTAAAATTGCCGATGCTAATGTTTACAAAAGACGGAGCAAAGCAGCCAATATTTAATCGCGATCTTGCAATTGGCGTTGCGCGCCTTTTAGAGCCTGATAACAAGGCCCATCATAGCGTGTTGGAAGCTGCAGGAGCCGAGACTCTTGATTGGAGGGGCATGTTGGGACGCGTTAATGATGCGATGGCGGAGAATTTAAAGCATACGCCGCACATACATGAGGGTATCGCTTCTTTTATGGTGAAAGTGAATCAGAAATTATCCCGTCCTTTTTTACAAAGTGTTGCTCCCTACGTTAAAGTAGATGCTTCGACTCTGGCCAAGGTCGACCCTGAGACGTTTGCAATGTTGTGTATGGGAACACATTCCAATGCGAAAGATTGGACGCAATACACAGGATGCAAACCTGCCACCATCGCCGAAGTATATAGAGCTTGGAAGGCAGGACCTGACGCGTACACGGAGTTTTGCCAACAACAACGAATGCAAGATCACAGAATGGCTGTTTCTGACGGCTCTTCCCACTTATCTAATGTATTATCCACTAGAGTTGCGCCTCAAAATAAAACCAGGGTATAGGGCTCAATCTTTATGAGCAGTATGAGGAAGTGACGTAGTTAAGCCGGAGGCAGAAAAACGGTGTTTTGTACGGCACTTGACCGTCGTGCTGTGCTAAACGTTTTTTTATATATTCGAACGCTCATCATAATCACTAGCTGCTTCGCGGAGTGATTGTAAAGTTGATAGGCATATGCAGGTACCGAAATGGTTAGACGCTAGGCTCACCTTGCTCCTGAGACCTTTGGAAAACATGCCGCTATTGTCGATGTTATGCTCGATGGTACAATTTTGACACAAGCTTCTAAATCAGTATCACTGTTGATTAGTGATAACTCTCTGATTTAATTGGTGGGCCGTGCTGGGATCGAACCAGCGACCTATTGATTAAGAGTCAACCGCTCTACCGACTGAGCTAACGGCCCCAAAAAAGGGTGGAAGTGCAAATGGTTCTTTCGGCATTTTCGATTGTGATGAACCATTCGAATATCACAACGCAGCATGGTCTTAGCAGGTGAATCTAAAAGATCAACCTTCTAATTAAGAGTCAACCGCTCTACCGACTGAGCTAACGGCCTACAAGTGTACCCGCAAATGTAACAAAGAATTAAATGGGGTGCCTGTGGTGATAGGCGATCAAGCAAAAAATTTAAATGCGCTTAGTTCGGGCGGGAGAACTATTCTAGCATATTTCAAAAAAAATTCGACCATTTTCTTTTCTAACATCCGAAAAAATATCACATTAATTAGTTTTTTCTTGGAGTTTGTTGCTGAAGTTTGCTGTAGAGAGTGATATAATGAAAGAGGGGATATGGGCTAATTTTCGGGGGGATATGCATGGATGATTTCGAGCGAATGTTAAGAGACCACCGTTTAACCACAGCAGAAATTCTCTACTATCTTCCGGATCACCCCATGCTTTTACAAAGCTATATTTGGCAGGAATTGGACACTGCGCCCCAGTTTCCGGTGCTGCACCGGTTCCTCAATTTCTGGGAGCGTGAGCTTGAAGGAAAATTGCACTCTGTGACCATTGCGAGCGCCAAGCTGATTTCACCTGCAGAATTCGTGTTCTGCAAAGGGCAGCTCAACATTCATTAGTAGATTAGGCCACTAGCAGATTAGGCTTCTTCGGTTTCTTCGACGGTGAGCCGGCGGGATTTGCGGTTAGCTTCTGGCTTTGCTTTGACAAGCTTACCTTTTTCATTATCCCATGTGTACTGATATACTACGGTTTTCGTCCCCGTGGTGACGATGTCTCCGTTAGCTAGTTGCAATACATCAAATCCCTTTTGCAGGGCATCTTGAATGAGCGAAGACGACTGACGGAGATAACGTGCATCCAGCATCATATTGGTCATTTCCTGATCAGCATCCGACGCACGTTTTGTCGTGGGGGATGAGGCATGCTTGGATAAAAAATCGATTCGCTTCATAGCTGAGGTCCTTGTACAAATATGATCCTAAAACGTACTAAATTAAACACGCCTGTAACGTAACACTTAAAACAGATTACACACACGCGAATTCTGCATTCAGTATGCAAAGGACAAACATGGGTTACGTCGTAGATAAATCGCCGATGATTGTCAATGCAATATAAACAAAAATTTACTCTTATAAAAGTGGAAATTCGTTGACGCCTAAGCTCGTGATGAGCTGAATTGCCAATTGAATTACCTTGATATTAGTAGCGTGTAGCCGTAGTGCCATGACGATATCTTCTTGTGAAACGAACACTATGTTTCCATTGGTATCGAAAAAATCTTAATACCTGCCGGACCATGTAACTCCATAGGTTTTATGCGATTTTTATAAAGAATCCTCCATATCATCCCTATATCTGTATATCTAAACTATTGGTAAGATTGACCACATAGCTTTGTGTGGGAGTTTGCACGGGCACCTCATCATCAGTGTCGATCTGGGCAATCTTGTAGGGAGAATTTCCCCGTGATCCGGTACCATTCTGTTGCTGCCCCCCGCGCAAATTGAAATTCAGACTTCCACTGTTGGTTGACAGGCCTGCATCGTTGAGCGCACGGGTTAGGCCCTGCGAGTCCTGCCGCAGTAGATCGAGGGTAGATTTATTATCAGCCGTGACCGTAACGTTGGTCTTTCCGTCGGTCCCTATGTTTAATTTAATTTCCAATTTTCCTAGCTCCGCAGGTTGCAGCTGGATACTGATTTTATTGCTGCCATCCGTTTGCAGGGATTTGATCTGGACAGTCACTTGATCCAGGATAGAGCTGGTGGAAGCATTGGCCAGCGTGCTGGAGAACGAAGATTTGGGATCGATCACTGCATTACTGGTGGTCGCTGCGGTTTGTACAATCGGTAACGGAGTAGATTGGCCCTGGTTGGGGTCATTCGAGTTGCCGGAGTTTTTCGAGTTACTATGCACAATTTCCATGAATGATGCGGAGGTGGTGAGAATGGGTGCATCGTTGATGGTCAGTGCGCCCGCGCCTGAATCTTTATCTTTCCCTGCATTGGTTTGTGGAGCCGAAGAAGTGGTTACGGTATTCGTAGTGATGGGTAAAAAAATGGAGGCTTGCTCCGGATTGGTCGTTGCTGCGGAGGTGGCAACCACTACAGGTGTAGTGTTCCCCGGGGCGCTGGGTGTGGCATCGTTGGAAGCCTGCTGAGGGGTAGCAACAGTTTGGTTCGTCACCGAGGCCGTTTGCGCTGTATTTGTTGTCGTGGTTTGATTGGTCACGGGAGTTTGTTGCGGTGCTGCTAACGGGTTAGGGACGTTGGTATTCTGCGCTGTCGTCGTTGTCGTGCTTGCTGCCGATTGCAGTTGCTGGGCAAGCGTAGCAAACGCAGACTGCAGCTCTGCCAGCAGTGCCGCAGGTGAAGCGGTGGTATTGGCCGATGCCGAGCTATTAGCGGAGGAGGATTGCGTCGTAGATTCACTGTTAGACGTTCCTGTCGTTCCAGATATCCTCTGGTTGGTTGCCTGCGCCAATAATTGCTGCAGTATCTGATCAGAGGATGTGTTTGTAGTAGAAGATATGTCCGTGCTTGACGTATCGTTACCGCTGAGCGGTAAGAAACTCGCAAGCTGGTTTACATCTGTTTCGATTCTCTGGAGCAATGCATCAATTTGATTATTGGTTAAGGGTGCCGTTCCGGCGAGAGAATTTGTCGGCAGTAAAGTGCTGGATTGTGAACTCCCGGATTGCGTCAAGCTCTGTTCTAGTTGCTGGAGCGTTGCGGTAAGGTCTTGAATCGCAGACAGTTCGTTCACGGGGGAGGCGGTGGTGGCGCTTTGTTGTATAGATGAAGAGCCTGTCAATGATTGGCTAAAACTCGATAGCAGTTGTTCCATTTGATTAAACTGATTTGGAATCGATGCCTGTAATGTAGCGGAAGCACTTGCGTCAGCTGCTGCCGTGGAAGGGGCGGTGTCGCTTCCGTTGACGGCGGTGCTTTTCGATGGGGTGTGGTGTGCATTGGCAGCGGGCTGTGCGGCGTAGTAGGCAGCGGATGTTGCGGCTGCGGTGGTATCAGTCTGATCCTGACGCTTGCTGGTGCGCGTGGTTGTTGTATTTGTGTCTGCTGTGCTGGAAGTAGTGGTTTGCGTATTCGCATTCTGATTTTGGCTTGCGCTCAAATTCACAAGATCCTGAAAACTGTTCCCATTGGTATTGCCAGATCCACTCGATCCGGCAGCAGGCGATGAGCTGATATCTGTTGTAGGTGCCGTGGAAATAAACGAAGGGGTATTCACAGGGATCGAGGCAGAAGGCATAACATGTCCTCATTTTAAGGGGCTATACGGTATATCTATGCAAACTACGTGCCAGAACGCATGCCAATAACCAGAATTCTCCCCAATAAAAAGGGTATAATGACGATAGAGGTGAGGAGCCGTTACCCTACGCTGACAAGGTCACGTTTGAAGGGAAGCTGGAAAATTCTGGAATATTCGCAGTGGCGATCGCTTTAGCGGCGATAACCGGAGTGGGTTGGACACGCTCTTCCTGATCTCCATCCAGTTGTTCGGAGGTGTGCCAGGCATTTCGCATTTTAGCGATCTCACTGATGACTTCGTCGCAGATGGCGATATTGCTAGTCTGCTGAATGGTTGTTATCCGGCGATTCACGGAGGAATAGAATTCATACAGCAGGCGGGCAATCATGCCGCCATTCTCAAAATCGATGGCAGATTGCAGGCTCGTGATGATCTCACTGGTCTTGGCGAGGGCATTGTAGCGCTCCTCGATGCGCTTTCCCTTGATGGCAGTTCTAGCGATTTCCATATTGCGCATCATAACGTCATACACGCACAGAATCTGCTGCAGCTTACTCGTATTCTGCGTTGCTGCCGTGTACGATTTATACTGATGCTTTGCAGTCATAATCATAACATATGTTGTAGGGCGTAGCGGTCGTTCTGGAAGACGTACTGTTCACCAGTCCGTTGCTCGACATTGATCATAAGCGGCGCGCGGGCATTGACGGCCAAACGCACCTTATCCGGGCTACGCTGCACATTCACTACCAACAGGACAGCGGCATGTTCTTCGGGGATTTGCAAATCATGGCACGCCACCCGTAAATCCTCCGCGCTGATGATGTTATTTTCCATAGGCAGGGGAAGGGTGATAAAGGAAGTCGCCAGATCATCGAGGCACTGTAATACCGTAAATTGCTGCATCTTCGGATTTGGGAACGGTGCGATGACAAAATTGGATTTCCCTGGAATGCCCAGAAGGCCTTGCGGAAGGAAAATGGCTTTGTCTGTATCAACAACAATGGCGCCGAAACGTGACTCAATGGTTTCCGTCATCATGGAGCTAGCAAGTATATTTTTGACGGTGTGTGCGGTCTGGTTTAGCATATCCCTAATCCTTGTCTCCACAGACCTGTCCTGAAGCTCAGGGAGTCTTATGGCTAATATGTTACTTTAAAAGATCCGAAGTGAATAGTAATTAATTTTTCGGGAAATAGATAAAATACAAGATAAATACGATCTATTTTCCTTCCTCATGTTCTTTCGTTAACTATCTGGCCTTTCTAGATATGTTTGTTCAGTGTAACCGGTAATGTTTCGT
>Ga0207022_10303_pt2 | contig 11293 bp, 9 predicted proteins | sample Alteio_BWMinCont_46_FD_153307 | JGI IMG/M metagenome (GOLD analysis project Ga0207022, IMG submission 153307) | Enriched cells from forest soil in Barre Woods Harvard Forest LTER site, Petersham, Massachusetts, United States -... | ecosystem: Environmental > Terrestrial > Soil > Temperate forest >... | reverse complement strand
TAGAGAATCGTGACGTCCACGTTGTCGTCATTCCGCTCATCATCGATGCCGCTGATCTGGATGAGGAGGGAAACATGGCAAAGTGGACACGGCGGAAAATCCTCAAAGGAATGCTGCAGGGTTCGGCGGTCACGATCGCTTTACCGCTCCTGGACTGCTTCCTCGACGGTAATGGCGAGGCGCTTGCCTCGGGCGCACCGATTCCGGTCCGCTTCGGGACATGGTTTTGGGGTTGCGGCGTCAACGCCTCTCGGTGGATTCCGGACAAGGTCGGCGCCGATTACGATCTGAAGACCGAGCTGAAAGCGTTTGAGCCATATAAGAACAAGGTCAATGTCTTCTCTGGATTCAATTGCGTTCTCGGAGGCCGGCCGAATCTCAATCATTGGTCCGGGGTCATGGCCACCTTCGCCGGCGCGTCGCCCGCTAAAGGAGGACAGACCGGCGGGGCCACCGACTTTCCAACGATTGACTGCCTTGTGGCGGACAGCATCGGCAAAGGGACGCGTTTCGGGTCCATCGAGATCGCTTGCACGGGTCAGCCAAGCGTGAGCTACAGCATGCGTGCCGGCACAACAGTCAACCCGAGCGAAGTGGACCCGGTCGCCTTATACAAGCGCATCTTCGGACCGGAGTTCCAGGATCCCAATTCGGCTGAGTTCAAGCCCGATCCGGCAATCATGGTGCGCCAGAGCGTTCTCTCCACTGTGAAGGACGACCGGGACAAGTTGATGCGCGCTGTCGGCGCCTCGGACCGCGCGCGCGTCGATCAGTATTTCACGTCCGTCCGACAACTCGAGCAACAGCTTGCCCTGATGCTGGAGAAGCCGGCGCCGGCGGAAGCCTGCGTTCCAACGCAGGAGCCGGGGAAGGTTGAACTCGGACCGACCTGGGAGACCGCGGTCAAGACCCACGATGTTCTGTCGCGTCTTGTCGTGATGGCGCTTGCCTGTAACCAGACCCGCGTCTTCAACGTCGCCCTGTCGGCCGCTGCATCAAACCTGCGAAAGGCCGGAACGACGGAGTCAATGCACCAGCTGACCCACGAGGAGCCTGTAGACGAGAAGCTCGGTTACCAGCCAAAGACGACGTTCTTTATCGAGAAGGGTATGGAGACATTCGCCGGTCTGGTGGGATTGATGGACTCCGTGAAGGAAGGTGACGGGACGCTTCTCGATCACAGCCTTGTGCTCGCCACCTCCGAAAGCAACTTTGCTCGCATCCATTCGATCGATTCGCTGCCCATCTTGGTCGCCGGCAAAGGTGCAGGAAAATGGCGTTCCGGTCTTCACATCGCGGGCAAGGGCGATCCCTCATCCCGGGTCGGGTTGACGATTCAGCAGGCTCTGGGGATGCCGGTGTCCAGTTGGGGTGACGGCGCGATGATGACATCGAAAACCATCAGTGAAGTGGTCTGAGAAAATGAAACGTGCCTTTGCGACTATGGGAATGATGGTTCTTTGCAGTGCGGGTGCCCTTGCGGCCGATGTACCCGACAGCGGGTTCGGCTCGGTTAAAGGGACGTTCCTCAACGTCGTCGATATGGAAAAGTCCGCGAAGTTCTATACAGAAGTGTTCGGGCTCAAGATCGCCAGGTCCGTTCCGGAAGGCCAAATCAAGGGTGCGAAGGAGGTTGTCCTCAGTCAAAGCGGCGTATTTGATCTCAAGGACACACCGCTGCTGGTGCTGTTCCATCGCGACGACAAGCCGTTACCTCCAGGCAGGACGGCGTTCGGGCGGATAATTTCGGTTTCAACCAATGCGGATGCTCTTGCCGCCCGGGCGAAAGCCGCGGGTTACTCGGCTGTAAAGTCAGCCAAAGAGAAGAGCGTGACCATGGTCACCGATCCGGACGGATATCAGATCGAACTTATACAGCAGCCGCCAAGCTGAGCGGAGCGTTCCGGGCAAGGCTTTAGAGTTTGTTGCAGTTCGATTGAAGCATCTGATATTTCACTGTCATTACCCGGCTCGTCCGGGCAATTCACGCTTCGGTGTGCGGGAACTGTTCAGTTTGTGCACGTTGATGAGTGGATCACCCGCACGCGCCAAGAGGCTCGGCGGGTGATGACAATGGAGAAGCCATCACGCGATTCCATATGGCCGCAACGTGCTTTAGTTATAGCTGACGCCTCGAGGCGCTGGCGTACTTTCCGGGAAAGGCCACGTGCCGTTCTCAAACTTCAGCACCAGAGCGCCACTCCGCATACACATCGTCGTCAGCAGCTTCCGCTCGAAATCGAAGCCCGCCGGCGCACCGCAAGAGTTCATTTTGCTGGGCTGGTCCGACAAAGGTATTTTGGCGTCCACGACCGGCACGGGATTGAAATAAGCGATCTCCTTCGGCGCCGCAGGATCGCGGATATCGAACACACGAATGCCCGATTGCCAATAGGCGCAAGCGAGCGCCGTCGCATTCTCTCTGTTGTCAACGCTGCAAATATGGCTGCCATAGACAAACGCGCCTTCACCCACGGTATCCGGCAGAACCTTGCTGCAATTGGCGACGTCGTGGGTCTCGAGCGCCAGCGTGGATACCAGCTTCGGCTTGGCCTCGTCGCTGATGTCGATGATGCGGCCCATGGGAAACGGCGTCAGGCCGGCATTGCACGCGTTTTTAAACGAGTCGCCAGAGAAACCGGGTATTCCGCCGCCGCCAGCCTCGTCGACAAATACGACATAGGGCTTGCCTGCGATTTTGATCGAAAGCGTATGCTGTGCGGCTGAGCCGTTCTTGAATGCCAAATACGAGATGATTTTCATCTGCGCATTGGGTTTGCGCGCCTGCACCTCACTGGTATCGACGACATAGATTCCGTCCGACATCTTCGCCTTCGGATCCATGACCTGTTCGGCCGTTGGGATGCCTCCGGAAACAAAATAGCCGCGATTGCCGTCCTCGCTGACGGAGAGGCCGTGCGCCGTACCGTTGTATGGCTCGCTACTGAGGGGCGCCTTACTCATATCGATCTGCGCGAACAGCTTGGGTTTGCTCGGATCTGTCAGATCGATAGCGCTGTATAGCCTACCGTGCGGGTCGCCGTTGTAAAACGTGAGGCCGTCCGGCGAAAAATTCGCATCGTGGCCTTTTAGGGGTTTTGCCTCTGGGATACTGCCGTCTTCGCCCGGGGTCAAAGCTATACTGGCCAGCAACTTCGGAGCACGGCAGTCGGCCGATAGATCGTAGATATCGACTTCCGGGCCACCCGGCTGCGCAACCCCATTTGTCCGTACGGACGCAAGAAGTTGCCGCCGCGCGTTGACACGCAGTGTCTCGGCCGGAGCGAGCATCGCCTTGGTCGTCAACGTCGCCGTCAACACCGGTTTCGCGGGGTCAGTGATGTCGACGACATTCGTGCCGCCGTCAGTGCTCAATCCGTTTGAGTAGTAGGCGCAGAAGTGGCCGTAGTCATCTTTGATGCTGGCATAGGACACCCCGCCCCCGATGCCTGCGTATTGGCCCTCGAGCGCGAGGTTACAATTGTAGCCGTCGAATCCGGTTGCACGTACCGATGCCGGCACCTGCCCTTGTAGGGCCGGTTCGGGACGATCGCCGGACGCGCAACTGGCAACCTTCGCCGCAGTGCGTGCATCAGGTTCGGGTATCTTCTTCGACCCCTGGTCGCAACTCGACATCAGCATGCACAAAACAATGCCGCAAACGAAGGCGCCAGCATCACGCTTTGAATACGTCATCTTTCCCCCACGAATGAACTCTGCGCGCGCATCTTCTCGAACTCAGTTATAGCTGACGCCTCCCGGTGCAGGTGTGCTCTCCGGAAACGGCCACACGCCATTTTCGAATTTCAGAACCAGAGCCCCGCTCCGCGTACACATGGTCGTCAGGAGCTTCCGCTCGAAATCAAAACCTGCCGGTGAGCCGCATGCGTTCACCGCGCCAGAATCAATCACGTTGGCGCCCGGTGCCGCTTGGCTTGACGACTTTGCCGCAACGACAGGCTGGGGATTGAAATAGGCGATTTCCTTCGGCGCGGCGGGATTGCGGATATCGAACACACGCATACCCGACTGCATGTAGGCGCATGCAAGCGCTGTGGCGTTTTCTCGGTTGTCGACGCTGCAGATGTGGCTGCCATAACTGATAATAGCCCCACCCACGACATCCGGGAGCACCTTGTCACAGTTTTTGACATCGTGGATCTCAAGCATCAGATCCGACACAAGTTTCGGTTTGGTCTCATCGCTGATGTCGACAATGCGCGCCATCGGAAACGGCGTGAGGCCGGCATTGCACGCATCCTGCAACGTGCCCCCACCAGGCACGGGTGACCCCTGCATGCCGCCGCCGCCGCCTTCATTGACATGGATCAGATACGGCTTACCGCCAATCTTGACCGACAGCGTGTGCATCGCCGTCGAACCGTCCTTGAAGGTCAAATACGATATCACCTTCATTTGCGGGTCAGGCTTGCGCGCCTGCACCTCGCTGGTGTCGACGACATAGAAACCCTCCGACACTTTGGCATTCGGATCGCTTAATTCGGCTGCCTTCGGAAATCCGACCGACGTGATATAGGCGCGGTTCCCGTCGTCGCTGAGGGAGATGCCGTGCGGGCCACCATTCATCCACTCTCCATTGAGCGGCGCCTTGCTCATGTCCATCTGCGCGATGAGCTTCGGCTTGGTCGGATCCGTCATGTCAACGACGCTATAAGCTTTGCCGTAAGGGTCGCCGATGTAGAAGGTCAAGCCGTCGGGCGAAAAGTTCGAATCATGACCCTTCACGGGGATCGGAGCGACAACGCCGCCGTCGGTGCCGGTTCCCACGTCCGTGCTGGCCAACAACTTCGGATCGCGGCAATCAGCGGAGATATCGTAGACGTCAACCCCTGGCCCGCCCATCTTGCCAATTCCGCCCGCCTGTGCCGTGACAAGGAGTTGCCTGCGTGCATTGACACGCATGGCTTCGCCCGGATTGAGCATCGCGGGAGTCTTCAGTGTGGTCATTAATACCGGTTTCGCGGGGTCGGTCATGTCGACGACGGACGTGCCGGTGCCGGTGCCGATCGGACTTGAGTAGTAGGCGCAATAATGACCGTGGTCGTCGTTGAAGCTTGCAAATCCCACGCCGCCGCCCTCGCCCGCATATTGGCCTTCAGGCGCGAGATTGCAATTATAGCCTCCAAAACCTGATGCACGTACCGCCGCGGGGACCTGCCCTTGAAGGGCCGGCTCGGGATGATCGTCAGAGGCGCAACTCGCGACCTTGGGCACGGTGTGCTCTCCCGTCAGGGATGCCTTCTTCGACGACGCGCCGTTGTCACAGCTGGACAGCAGTATGCTCGCGACAAGACCGCAAACAAGACTACCGACGCCGCATTTTGTAATGACCATCTTACCCTCCCCGAATGATGATAAACCGTCCGCGCTCTTTGCCGAGCCGCCCACGCATGAAGTTCAGTGCGATTATCGCGGCTGAACCTCGATCGTCGCAATCTCGATATGCTCGTCGTTGGCGCCGTGTGCATGAAGGAAAAAGCGGCCGGACTTGTCCGCGACAAAATTGAGCGTCGCCTCACCGTCGCTTCCCACGTCGAACTCCTTCTCATAACCGTGTAGTTCGAGGTGCAACCCCCGGTCGGACTGAACATGCAAAGCGACGGTATCGCCCTGGTTCACCGTCATCACCGACGACCCCGATGCGAGCGCATTATCCTTTAGCACTAACGTAAATGACTTTTCCGTCGCGGGTGCGGGCTTGGGTGTGAAGTATAACGCGCCGGCGAGCACGGCAAACAACAATGCCACCAGGGCGACGCGGATAACGACCGGGCGGCTCATAACTTCACCATGTCAAAGGTAAAACCGCGAAAATTCCAGAATTCCAACTGACACAACATGTATTAGCCGGGCGTGATTGACGAATTTACCTGACCTGCCGCGATTGGCAACGAGAGAATCCAAAGGCCCAGGCTCGTCAAAATGACCATCAAAAATAACATCGGCAATTGACTGCGCACGGCTTGCGCTCGGCTTGGAAACACCTGAAGCGCCTGTGCATGTGCAACATACACACTGAGGATATGGCCGGCGAGGATGAACCATACCTGGGTATGCCAAACCACCCCCGCCGGCGGCACGATTGAGAAGTCTTTCGTCGCGGTGCCGAACAGATCCCAGCCATAGCCGAACGGGTCCGATGCACGCGCGAAAATATTTGGCCCCTCGGTCAGCAGGAGCGCGAAGTAGTGCGACACGTGATAAACAACCGCGATGGGGATCAGACTGAATGCGAAGTGAAGCGAAAGCTGACGAACCGTCAATCGGCTGCGCGTCACAATCTTGGTCAGCCATATGAAAAACAGATAGGCGGCATAGTAGACGAACGGCGAGAGCGCGAACATGATCCACTGCCAGCCGTAGTAGAGGTTTGACGATATGTCGTAGGGCTTCAAACCAAAGCTTGAGATCAGCGGCTCCATCCGGGGAAAGAACTGTCTCCAGAATATGTTTACCCATGGCAATGTTTCATGAGCGCCATCGAACGCGGTCGACGACAACATGAACAGAATGAAAAGCGCCAGAGTTGGATGGTCCGCGGTGGCATGCGTCAGCGCCTGGAACGGCCGGCGAAGCCGCAGCTCAATCCGGCCGCTCGCGGCGACGTATTCGAACGGTGCCATTTTCGAAATGAGGCGCAAGAAGACAGCGAAGAATTCTCCGTATCGGAACCACGCGCGCTTGCCGTAGACGACGGCGCTGGAAAACGTGATGACCGTGTATGCGACCAGGGCGATCGCCACAAATCGCGGGCCGGCGTGACCGAAAAGCTCGATCCAGAGGAAGGCTCCATACAGGAGAATCGCCGGCCAATAGCCGGCCCATTTGGGATATGCCTTGCGTCCGGAGAAGGCCTGCGACCATATGCCCTCGACCCACTCGCATATGACCATCCAGGGATTTATAAGCGCGTAGAGGTTGCCGGCGACGGCCGTGAAGTAAGTGAACCCCAGCACAAAAATGACCCAGAAGAACGTGATGCTGAAGTTGGAAAACGGATTGGGATTGCCGAAAAGCCCGGTGACGATTGTCAGCGTCAATCCCAGGACGCTCACAATCTGCAAGGCCGTCAGCGTCTTGGACAAGCCGGCCGCCGAGGCCACGTCGATCCCGTCGCCGTACAACAATCGAACGTCACCGCTAGGCGCGACGCCCGCCTTCGCGAAGTAACCAACCAGCACAAATGAGATGATGAGCGCAGCCGCCGCGCCATACGCATACAACTCAAAAGGAATAGGCAATGAGTAGGTGTTGCCCCAGGCGTGCGCGAATGCGCTACCGGGCCATAGCAGCACGACCAAAATCAGAGGCAGTTTTTCGCGGATATTGCGGGCAATCATAATCATCAACAAACATCCGGTCATCGCCCTCGAAGGCGGTGAAGGTACGGATGCTCAGCGTTCCTGTCTATGGGCAAGAAAAGGCGCAGCCTTGCATTTCATTTCGGCGCAATGGACCAGCCAAGCACTTGTCGCGCGGTCCCGCCAAGAATCGCTTCCTTCTCCGCCGCCGTCAGCACATCGCTATCCCGTATGAAATGCATGGACTCCGCATACGTGTGCTTGCCCGGATAAGGCCCGAGGGTGCGCGGGTTCTGAAATCGGCCAAGGCCGATGCGGCCGGCAAATCGCGTCGCGTCGCTCGCCCACATCAGCCGTTTGGCGCCAAAGGCATCGACGACGGCACGCAACCGGGGGGCAACGTCCTTATAGGGGTAAGCCTCTCGCGAAAGAGACGGCAGACCACAAAGCTTGACAGTCACGTTCGGGAATTTCGCCAGTTCCAGAAGCTGAGGCAGCGACTTGAACGGCGGGTCTTCGGCATCATCAAGCGGCGGCTGGCGAAGACCGAGATGATCGAGGATCAGCGTGAGGCGGGGGAACCGGGCAGCGATATCAGTCGCGCGCGGTAACCAGCCGCTGATGAAGAGGAATAGCGGAACCTGATGTTTCTCACACGCCGCGAATATCGGGTGCCACGCGCCGGCCTCCAACCGCTTAACCTCCCGGCCGTCGAGCGGCCAGCCGATGATCGCGCGAAGCCCGAGCTGTCCCCTATTGTGATTTTTCTTTGCCGCACGGACGGCGCCATCGATATCGGGCGCGTCGGGCGTGATGTGCGGTATATAGGCGATCCGGTCGGGAAGCGCCGCCGCGCCCCAGTCAGCCGACGCATGATCGCCGCCCGGGAACAAGACGACGCCATGAACACCGACGGCATCAAGGTAGGCAATGACAAGCTCGGTGGCGATGCGGTGCTGCAGTTCCGCGCTCTCGCCGGTCCAATCCGACCAGGGCCCGACGTCATGGATTTGAGCATCTATGATTTGCATATGTGTTCCTCCCCTACATTCCGTGCATCTGAAGGTCTATTCTGAAGGTCTATTCAGCGTCGCTTAACGGCGGCACCGCGGCGATCCGTTTCGCGAAGGACATTTCGAAGAAAGCGTCGTATTCCTTCCGGCCGCCCACGGCCACGCCGTTGTGCGACCTTTCCCGTTCCGCCGTGACGCGTACACGCTTGAGAATTTTTTCAAGATGACGCAGAGGAACAACGATGACGCCCTCGCTATCGCCAACAATGATGTCTCCGGGGAGAACGCAGACTCCGCCGCAGCTCACGGGAACATTCACTTCCCCATTTCCATTCAGCGTCGGCTTGCGCGGAATCGTCGCGCGCGCGAAGACCGGGAAACCGAGCACCTCGATATCCGTTACGTCGCGCGATGCCCCGTCGATCACCACCCCGGCGACGCCGAGTCCACGCGCCCAGGTGCTGAAATATTCTCCCCACACCGCCCGTGACGTATCGCCACGCCCATCGATAACCAGAATATCGCCGGGACGCGTCTTTGTCAGAGCCGCCGAAATCATCAGGAAGTCTCCGGGCGGCACCGTCACCGTCACGGCCGGCCCGACAATACGCGGCGCACCGGCAAATATCGGGCGGATGTGGCGATCCATGAGATAGAGTTCCGTCGAATCGCTGATCCACGCCACCTCGTAAGTGAGAAGCTCTTCGATAACCTCTCGAGGGGGGGCCGCCGGTAGTGTGCCGAAGGTGAAGGAGCCAGTCATCGGTATTCTCCGTGGAATGTTGAATCCCGCTTTCGTCATCCGTTCATGAAAAAAACGTCGCCGCCCGCTCACCGATCATGACGGCGGTGGCATTCGGGCATCGCCGCACGACCATCGGCATGATTGACGTGTCGACGACCCGCAGATTGGCGATACCATGGACCCTGCAATGCTGGTCGACCACCGCGTTTTCCCGTGAGGGCCCCATGCGGCACGTGCTCGCCATGTGGATGGACGTGCCTACATGGGCACGCAAATGCTCATCGAGCAAAGCGTCCGAGGCGAGGACATCATCCGTAAGGCTCGTGCGGCGCGCGTTGATCGCCCGATAGGGCGCGCTGGCCACAAGGCGAGCCGCCAACCGCAGCCCCTCGCGTAGGCGGCGGAGATCTTCCGGGTCTTCCAAATAGTGGTAATTGAGGGCCGGCGCCGCCAACGGATCGCTGGACGTCAGCCGCACATCGCCGCGACTGCGGCCCTGCATCAGGATCACCGCGATGCTGAGGTCCCATTGGGTGATCATCTGGTCCTTGAACTTGGCCCAGGACAGCTGACGCGTCGCCAAGGCCAACGCGCGCAGACGCTGGCCAAGCGAGGCGGTATGGAGCACGGCGGCATTGGTCGGGACGACCAGTGGCAGCAGCATCATGTCGCTGCGTTCGGCAGATCCGGGCGCGGTAAAATGCAAACCGGCTTCGGACGCGGCTGCCTTCGTCAGGTCGAGGCCGCGATGTCCCTGAACCCGAACTGGAAGATGGACTGTGCAATGGTCGGTGAAGTTTCGTCCGACGTGGGGCAATTCGTGGACGACAGGTATCCCGAAAGAATGCAAATCTTCAGCGGGACCGATCCCCGAGAGCATCAGAATGTGCGGCGACTTGATCGCGCCCGCGCTCAGGACAACCTCGCCGGCCTGGATTTCGATCTGCGCGCCGCCGCGCTGAGCGAGAACGCCAGTGACGCGATTGCCGGAGATGAGGAGCTTGCGCACGGTGGTTTCGGCAAGAATGGTGAGGTTTGGCCGCTCGATGATCGGATCAAGATAAGCGATCGCACTGTTGAATCGGCCGCCGTCGAGATTGTTGAGGGGCAGCGCGCCGACACCGATCGAATCCGGTGTGTTCATGTCGGCATCGCGGGGATGGCCGGCGGCCTCGCAGGCCGCGACGAACGCCGTCGAAACCGGCGACCATTTCTGGGTGGGAACGCGGCGCACAAACACCGGTCCATCATTGCCATGATAACCGCTCGTCACGTCGGCATCGCGCTCCAGTTTGCGGAAGAACGGTAACACACTCTCGTAAGACCAGGCATCATTGCCGGCGGCCGCCCAGCGATCAAAATCTTCGGGAAGGCCGCGGGTAAAAATTGTGCCATTCACCGCGCTCGATCCGCCGACGACGCGTCCACGTGGCAGCGGCTGACGCACGCCCGGCCGCAGCGTGGCGGTAAACCCCCAATTGTTCGGATGCCCGGGCGCACTGGCACCGAAAAGCGCGCCATACCGTAACTCGGGCGGATACGACTCCACGCCGACGAACCGAGGACCCGACTCAATCAACAGCACTGATCGGCGAGAATCTTCCGACAGGCGCGCCGCCAGAGCACACCCAGACGACCCGGCGCCCACCACAATGACATCGTACGTGCCGGACACGCGCCCCCCGCCCTTTGTGGAACGACAAAATTATCAATTACGTTTGCAAGTCCGCACGCAAGGAAACTGCGAAAGCATCAACATTAAAGTCACCCGGCACATATCAGTCAAGTGCATTAATCCGCCGGCCACGCCTTCTAGTCATCCGTATCAAGCGGAACGCCGTCGGCGAAGGGCGCGTCCCGTTCCTTGAATGCCGCGGCAAGTCCAATCTCGCGCGCACGCATCGTAAATGCGGCCATCTCGGGTGCCTGATTGGCGATTGAATCCATCGGTGCCGCGATCTCTTGCAATACGGCCCGGCCCATGAGATCGAGGCCCTTGTTAATCACGAATTTATTGATTGCGACGATGTCCCTGCCCATGGCGGCAATCCGGGACGCGAGCGCCATAACCCGGTCATCCAGTTCCTCCGCAGGTACGGCTTCAAGCGCGAAACCGATTTTTTCCGCAAGGCGTCCGGTGAACGTGTCACCGGTAAACAGAAGGCGCTTCGCCCACTGCGGGCCAACATTATAGAGCCACATATTTGCCGGCG
>Ga0207022_10308_pt1 | contig 11327 bp, 9 predicted proteins | sample Alteio_BWMinCont_46_FD_153307 | JGI IMG/M metagenome (GOLD analysis project Ga0207022, IMG submission 153307) | Enriched cells from forest soil in Barre Woods Harvard Forest LTER site, Petersham, Massachusetts, United States -... | ecosystem: Environmental > Terrestrial > Soil > Temperate forest >... | reverse complement strand
ACCAGGCCATGCCAGCCGCGTCGCCAGGCGCCGGGGCAATGACGAGCCGCAGGTCGGCTGATGACCACTCCCGCCCCTAACGCCGCCCCCAAGGGAATCGCGGCATCAATCAACATCATCTCCGAGTGCAGGCCGGGACCGGCGCTCGGCTGCATTATCCCTGGCTCTGCAACGCGACCGCCGAGACTGGCGTCGGCGGTTTGCCTTGCCGGAAGCTCTGCGTCCGGCAAGGCTCGCGCCCCCTTCGCCACCCGGAACAACTTCAAGCTCTCCGCGACTTTCCAGTACGTGGAAAGTGAGCATTTCTGCGAGCTTGAAACAGAATTTTGAATGACAGGCGTCTCCCCTATGCTCTGCTTAGGCCGAGTTTCCCGGGGAAACTGCCGGTCAGACGCCTGCTGCATACTTCCAAAACGGCCGTTGTTGCTCGCTTGAAACGGCGGCATACGTAAATGCCCCGCCAGGCGATGCTCCTTCTTCGCCAATCAGTTCTCACACTCGAATGCATAGACGGCTTGACCACCGCGAAGTCATTTGCGCAGAACGTAACCGACGACAGACTTCCGAAGGCTTCGCAACCGATCGACCGATCGTAACAAGGCGCACCCTCAACCCGTCGTCGCCGCAAGCTGATCGTTCTGGCGCAGTCCTGTTCCCAACTAATCCCGTCTGGCAGCATCATCCGACACGTTTCCCGACCGGCCAGCTTGCTTACAAGCTTGCCGTCCTGCTGCCTTGAAAGCAGGCTTACATGCTGGCTGGCTTTCATGCTTTCATGCAAGCCGAATTGCTGACCGGCTTGCCTGCAAGTCGTCCAGCAGGCCGGATGCACATATTGCTTGCCAGCAAGAAAGAAGCGGTGTAGTGTCGGCGCGTGATTATCGTTATTGCAAATTCAAAGGGCGGCGTCGGTAAATCGACCATCGCCGTCCATCTTGCCGCCTGGCTCCACGAGCAGGGCCGCACCGTCACGCTCGCTGATTGCGACACGCAGCATTCTTCGTCCGAATGGGCGCAGGAGGCCATTCCCGACGTGACCGCCGTCCGACTGACCGACCCGGATGAAATACTCGATTGCCTGCCAACCCTGGCCCAACACGCCGACTTCGTTGTCGCCGATGGGCCGGGCAGCAATACGGAAACGAGCCGCGCCCTCTTATTGCGCGCCGATCTCGCCATCGTTCCCTGCAAGGCGAGCATGCTGGAAGTGCGGGCGCTGGCCCAGGCCACGAACGTCCTTCGGCAAGCGCAGGACATCCGGGGCGGCCATCCCGAAGCGTGGATAGTGCTGAGTATGGTCGGCAAGAATTACCGGCTGACCCAGGATATGAAAGACGCGGCAAAGGCCCTGGAACTTCCGCTCGCCAGCAGCGCGTTGACGCTAAAGCAAATCTACGCTGACGCGCCCGGCCAAGGGGCCGTCGTGTGGGATCTCGGTTCTCGCGGCAAGGACGCGACTGCCGAAATCGACGCTCTATTTCGCGAGCTGTTGCCGAGCGCGGTCGCCACGACGCCACGTCGCAAAACCACGGAGGTCGCCGGATGACGACAAAGGATCGTAGGTCGCTTGTCGAGGGCCTGAGCACGCCACCAGTTCAGCGAGCCGCGGAGAAGCAATTCGTATTCGCCGAGAAAGTGACCGCCTCAGAGCCGTCACAGCCCACCGCGCCTGCGGCGCAGACAGTCGTCGTCAAAGCAGCCCCCGTGACCGAAGTTACCCGCGTCCCATTCACGACAAGACTCCGGACCGACTTCGCGGCGGCACTCAAACGCGCATCTCTCGAACGACAGCTCAGCAAGACTACGCCGAACACTCTCCAGGACATCCTTGAGGAAGCCCTGGAACCGTGGCTGAAAGCCAACGGCTACCTGAACTGAGGCTGAACTGGGCATGATCAAAGATCCTTCAAGACTGACACTTACAAGACACCAGCAACGGCTTCTCGACACTTCGACTGCCATCCGCAATGCCCCGCCAGACCGAATCAATTTCCTCCACGCGGTCCAGTGCCAGTGCGGCATCCCCTACAAGAACCCTGGCGAGGGTGTACTCCAATGGGATCGCAAGCAAGGCAAGGCTTCTCTTCGCATCGAGGCGGGGTCCGCCATTGATCCAAGCACAGGGGATTTCAAAAGGCTGGGATTGCCTTATGGCGAGAAGCCCAGACTTGTGCTGATTCACCTTGCGACGGAAGCAGTTCGCACCGATTCTCCGGTCGTCGATGTTGAGGAATCCATGACCGCATTCGCCCGCTCACTTGGCCTCGAAACAAACGGGCAGCAACTCAAGTCACTCAAAGACCAGCTAGCTCGCCTCGCAGCGGCGACCGTGCGCATGGGTGTCGTGGAAGAGGGAAGGGCCGTCCAGGTCAATACGCAATTTGTCAGCGCCTTCGACCTTTGGTTCCCCAAGCAGCCCGATCAGCGCGTTCTATGGCCGTCGACAGTTCGCCTTAGTGAGGAGTATTTTCGGAGCTTAGGCCAGCACGCAGTTCCGCTCGACAACCGGGCGGTTGCCGCGTTGTCCTCCTCGTCCATGGCCCTCGATGTTTATGTCTGGCTGGCCCAACGACTGCATCGGGTTCCCGTTGCTAAGCCGCAATTTATCGCCTGGACTTCGCTTCACGAACAGTTTGGGCAGGGATTCGCCCGTATTCGTGACTTCCGCCGCAAGTTTCTTCAAACCCTGCATCATGTCGGCTCAGCATATCCCGCCGCCCGCATCTCTGCCGACGACAGCGGCCTCACTTTGTCGAATAGTCCGCCGCCAGTCGCACCGAGGCCCACGCCTTCAAGGCTGCCGTGACCGATTGCGGCACGAATTACCAACGTCCTGAAATAGCCCAAAATAGCCACGGTAAGTTGGTCGCGCTCAAGAAAACGCCGAAGGTCGCTGTTTCCCAATGAATGGGGATGGGAAAGGTGCAAGAGCGGGAATCCGTAACCATTTGAAGGCTCGTGCCGGAGCCACGGTAACTTGGTCGCGCTCGCTTCCTGCCATGTGGATAAACGGCACGGTGACAAAGTTATCCACAGTAACTTGGTCGCGGGTCCCACGGTAAGTTGGTCGCGGCCCCGACGGAAAACTGCGGGTTACGCCACGGTAAGTTGGTCGCACAAACCTATATATAGTTTACCTATATCTTACTTACCTATAGTTGATCCCTGCGGATGTGTGGATAAGTCGGCAAAGCCGGGAGTCGATATATCACACACCTGAAACCCGCTTCGATAGTTTACACAGCACTTGTCGATGTTTCACACACCAGCCCCGGTCTCAGGCGGCCACGACGCAGACTGGAATATTCGGCGTCAGTTGGACGTGAAACAAATGGCATTCAGGAATAGTGTCATCATCCATCGCACCGACACGGGCCACAATCGCACGCAAACCGGGTCAGGAGAAGCGAAGGAGCCCTTCCGGCTACCCTTACCGCCCGACGGACGACTTCCAACGTCTACAACCTATTGTGGCCATCCCGTCCGTAGAAGACTAAACAACGCCTCGTGGGAATACGGCCAATACCCTGAAGCCGTACGGCTTACCGAGGCATGATCACCTTAAGAGTGGCGGAAATCCTACCTTTCTTGTGTACGAACACGCGGAAACCCGCACTAAGCCTATTGCGCAGCCACACGCAACTGTGCTAATATCGTTAACAGGGGTTAAGGATGACCCCCATAACGACAAGGAGGATCACACATGTCAACTCAAGAACGCACACCCGATCAAGAACCACCAGCAGAAACCGCTACCGCAGTCGCCGCTCCGCCGGCACCCGAAGCCAAAGCAGAGGGCCGCAGTTTTGCAGACAGGGTAGGTCAAAGGAAAAGGGCATCGGCTTCCGAGCCCTTCCCAATCTTCACGGACAGCGCTGCCGGCGTTGGCCTATTTCTCATCGACAGCAAGGATGGTCGCCAGTTAGCGATCCAGTTTGGTGAAGGCCGTTTCGACGCCAAGCCGAGCCAGGCAGTTATCGACAAGGTGAAGGAGGCTGGTTACCGGTGGAGCCGGTTCGACAAGCGCTGGACACTCCCGGTTGGTGTTAATTCGGCGATGACCTCTCGGATCGAAGCCGAAAGGCTTTCTAAGGAAGTGTCTGGGATGATTCGGCAGGAGAAGGGGATCGACACCGGACAAGACCGTTAATTGGACACCGGTGATTGAGAGGTATTCCCATGACCGTCCCACCAACCTACCATTTCAGCGAGCTTGGCTCCCAGGCCCAGCAGATGTCGAAGAATTGCGGCAACGAACGCATGGCGATGATTTTGCAATGCGTTGCCGTCGGTTCAATGATAATCATGGCCGGCGTCGCCGCCAGCCAGGTCTTACGAGATGCTTTCGGCCCGGCCGATTATCCCCAAGGCCGCGGCAGGTCCCGGTAGCCATGCCGCACCAGCCTTGCGTGGACCGAGTGAAGCGACCACGCCGCAAGGCACACCAGGCGCCAGAACGGGCGGAGGCATACCCTTGACGTATGCCGAAGAAACCGCCCTTCTGGCGACAACCTTCTCTTTTTCCTCTTAATCCCGGCGATTCACCTCGTCCGCAAAATCATGTAACCTACTCATCCGAAGGAGACTCACATGCAGTACAAGACGATAGTTCTCGAACTCCTGCAGCAGCAGACGGAGCTGCACGAACAGCTACGGCTGACCCGTCGGCTGCTGCCGACGATCGAAACCTGCGCCAGGGAACTGAAGTCCAGCCACGAAAGCTGGAAGGAGACACTCTCCCAGGCGAATCCGGGCAGCGACCCGAGCCAGATCAGCAGCGAAGCCCTGGAACTGGCTCTCAAGGAACTGGAGGATCGTTTGCCCTCCGCGTCTCATCCGGACGAGAGCGAACCGCTTTCTCTCGACAAGGCAATGGCCTACATCAAAATTCATTCGTCCAGAGGCTGAACCAGTCGCGCGGCCAGCGCAGCCTTTTCGACTCACCTCCCGAACAGCACACACCCGACCCACCAGCGCCTTCGCCACCGGCCGATCCAATCGCACCGGCAAAGCTGGACAAGGCCACGGCCCAAGTGCCGATTGCGACGAGGGCGCCGGATTCCGCCGCTCACGTCTCACCTTCGGTCAATGGCGGCATTGCCAGCGGCGAGAAGGGCAAAGCCCGCGACATCATCGCCGCCATCCGCACGCTGAAGGCCATCGAGCGGGAACAGCGGTCCGCGACTTCTGAAGAAAAGCAGACGCTTGCCCGCTTCGCGGGGTTCGGCCCCGTGGCTTTGTCGATTTTCCCCGATCCAGTGACCGGCAAATACAAGGACGGCTGGCAGGATCTGGGTGAGGAATTGAAGGGGCTGCTGACGGAAGGGGAATACGATAGCGCCAAGCGCACGACGTTCAACGCCTTCTACACATCGCCCACCGTCATTGCCGGAATTCACGAGGCCATCGGCCGTCTGGGCGTGCCCGCCACCGCGACGATCCTGGAGCCAGGGTGCGGCACGGGCAATTTTATGAGCCAGGGGAAACCGGGCAACCGCTTCATCGGCGTCGAACTCGACTCCATCTCCGGCCGGATCGCCCGCGCCCTGCACCCCGAACACGACATCCGCATCGAGAGCTTCCGCGACACGACGTTGCCAGAGAACCGCATCGACGCGGTGATCGGCAACGTGCCGTTTGCCGACATCAAGCTCGATTACCACGGGCAGAAGTTTTCCCTGCACGACTATTTCTTCGCCAAATCCGTTGACGCCCTGAAACCCGGCGGCGTCCTGGCCCTGGTCACATCGCGTTACACGCTCGACAAGCAGAATGCCGCCATCCGCGAGTACCTTGCCTCGAAAGCCGACTTCGTTGGGGCCATCCGCCTGCCATCCGATGCCTTCAAGCGGGAAGGAACCGCCGTGGTGACCGACATCGTATTCCTTCGCAAGCGTGACCGGGGCGAACCCGCCCGCCATGTCGATCCCGACTGGCTGGGCGTCGCTCCGCTGGAGATAGATGGCGCAGAGGTTTCCGTTAACCGCTACTTTCTGAATCACCCCGAGATGGTGCTGGGCACATGGTCCCGCAAGGACACGCTCTACGGAGGCGAGGGGTACAGCGTGGCCGGCAACGGCGATTTGTCCGGGCAGCTCAAGGAAGCGATCCACCGCCTCCCCGAATTCGCGGCCGGCCAGGCATCGAATGTCGTTGACCGGCCCGCGCCGGCCTTCACGCCACCGCCGCAGGAGCGGCACATCGACGAGGGCAGTTTCTTCGTCGCCTTTGACAAGATCATCCATCAGTTGCAGGGCGGGCAGGGAGTGCCTGTCGTCTATGGCGGTACGACACTCAAGGCCGATGGCACACTGACCGGCAAACGCCTGGCCGCACTGGTGGGCTTGCGTGACCACGCCCGCCGCGTCCTGCAATCGCAGAACGAAGGCTGGCCGGATACGAACCGTGACGAGGCACGCCGCGATCTCAACCGTGCATACGACCGCTTCGTCGGTGCCTATGGCCCGATCAACAAGACGACCCTTGGCGAAACCAAAGACGGCACCGTCATTCGCCGGATGCCCAACCTTGTGAAATTCAAGGAAGACCCGGACGCCATGCTCGTCATGTCGCTGGAAAATTATGACGAGGTTACGGCTATGGCGACGAAGGCCGCCATCATGACCAGGGACGTGGTGGGCAAAACCCCGCCTGTGACACAGGTACGCAGTGCCGAGGAAGGCTTGCTGGTGTCGCTAAACCAGCGTGGCACGGTGGACTTGCCCTTTATCGCCGAACTTTACGGCAAACCGGAAAATCAGGTCATCAGCGAACTGGGAGACCTTATATATCACGACCCCGAATCGAAAAGCTGGCAGACGGCTGATGCCTATCTCTCTGGCAACGTCCGTTCTAAGCTCGCCGCCGCCGAAGCTGCCGGCCCGCAATATGCCCGCAATGCCAACGCCCTGCGAGCCGTGCAGCCCGAGGACGTGCTACCCGGCGACATCGACGCCAATCTCGGCGCACCGTGGATACCCGTGACGGACATCCAGGCTTTTGCCGCCGACCTGTTCCACGTCGATCCATCTGACGTGCCTGTCGCCCACCTGCAGAAAGATGCCGTCTGGAGCCTGAAGGCCGGGCATGCCGCCGAAGCATCCGTGGGCGCCACGTCCGAATTCGGAACGGAACGTGCGAACGGCACATGGCTGCTTGATCTGGCGCTCAACATGAAAACTCCTGCCATCTACGACACGATCGACCACGGCGACCGTGAGGAACGTGTCTTAAACCAGGAAGCCACTCTCGCCGCCCGCGAAAAGCAGAAGCTCATCAAGGAGCGTTTCCGGTCGTGGGTGTTTGCCGACCCGGAACGCACCGAACGGTTAGTCCGGCTGTATAACGACACCTACAACAATTTGCGTCCCCGCCTGTTCGACGGCTCCCACCTCGATTTTCCGGGGATGAATCAAGCGATTACGCTCCGACCCCACCAGGACGACGCCGTGTGGCGGGGCATGAGTTCGGGCAACACGCTGCTGGCCCACGTCGTCGGAGCGGGCAAGACGTTTACGATGGCCGCCACCGGCTTGAAGATGAAACAGGCCGGACTAATCAAGAAACCGATGTACGTGGTCCCGAATCACCTGCTGGAGCAGTTCTCCCGCGAGTTCATGCAGCTTTATCCCAATGCCAAGCTTTTGGTTGCCGCCAAGGAAGACCTGACCCGCGACCGCCGCAAGTTTCTGACCGCCAAAATCGCCAGCGGCGAATGGGACGGCATCATCGTGACCCACAGCTCGTTCGAGCGAATCGGCATGTCACGGGACTATCAGGAGAAATTCCTCCTGGAGCAGATCGCGGAATATGACGAGCTGCTGCGCGAGCACGCAGGCGACAAGGGCGCCAACCGCAATCTCATCAAAACCATTGAGAAGCAGAAGGCGGCACGGGCGGAACGACTGAAAAACTTGCTCGCCGAGAAAAAGAAGGATGACGGGCTGGTGTTCGATGAACTCGGCGTCGATCACGTCTTCGTTGACGAAGCCCATTATTTCAAGAACCTGGAGACGCCCACCAAGATGGAGCGCGTCGCCGGCATCCAGACCGGCGGCTCCGAGCGGGCGTTCGACGTGTACATGAAAGCCCGTTACCTTGATGAGCAACATGCCGGCCACGGCGTGACGTTCGCCACCGGCACGCCGATCTCCAACACGATGGTCGAGATGTACACGATGCAGCGTTTCCTCGATCCCGAGGGGCTCAAGAGCCGGGGGCTGGAACATTTCGACGCCTGGGCGGCCACCTTTGGCGAAGTCATCGACACGATGGAAATCTCCCCGGACGGCGCGGGGCTCAGGCCGCGAAGCCGGTTCGCCCGGTTTACCAACCTGCCGGAACTCCAGCAGATGTTCCGGGCATTCTCCGACGTGCAGACGGCCGAGATGCTCAACCTGCCGTGCCCCCGCCTCCAAGGTGGCAAACCCATCATCGTTGCCTGCCCGATGTCCGATGAACAGCACCAACTTCAGCAGGAACTGGTCGAACGATACGAGCGGCTGCGGTCACAGAAGGTGGACCCGCGTGTCGATAACGCGCTGGCCATCACCACCGATGGACGAAAACTGGCCACCGACGCAAGGATGCTTTCGGCCACGGCACCTGACTTCCCGGAATCGAAGGTCAACCGCCTCGTCGAAAACGTTGTGGCCACCTGGAAGCAGACCGCCGCGACTCGCGGCACCCAGATGATCTTTGCCGACATGGGTGTTCACCCGACAGCTTGGGGATACTCGGCCTACGACGACATCATCAAAAAACTAAACGCTGCCGGCATCCCGCGTGAGCAGATCGCCGCCATCGGCGACGCCGAATCCGACGCCAAGAAGCAGGTCCTCTTCGAGAAAGTTCGTCAAGGTTCGGTGCGCGTGCTGATCGGCAGCACGCAGAAAATGGGCACTGGTACCAACGTCCAGAAACGCCTGGTGGCGCTGCATCACCTCGACGCCCCGTGGAAACCGGCGGAAGTCGAGCAGCGCGACGGGCGCATCCTTCGGCAGGGAAACGAAAACGAGGAAGTGGCGATCTACCGCTACGTCACGGAGGGATCATTCGATGCGTACATGTGGCAGGCACTCGAAACTAAGGCCCGCTTCATCAGCCAGGTCATCACCGGCAACAACGCGCTACGCCGGGCCGAGGACATCGGCGGCCAGGAACTTTCCTACGCCGAGGTCAAGGCCATTGCGTCAGGCAACCCGGCGGTGCTGACGCTCGCCGAGGCCGACGCCGAATTGCAACGGCTCACCCTGCTCAAGAAAAACCATCTCGATGAACAATACGTTGCCCGCCGCAGCGTGCGGGATTTACCCGCCATGATTGCGGGCCTTTCCACCCGCTTGTCCAACCTCACGACCGATCATGCCACCGCCGACGCTCATGCCGACGATCCTATTACCATCGGCAAGCGCACCTGGCCACGCGAAGACATACCAGAAATCCTTGGCGGCAAGCTTGACGGCTTGCCGAAAAACGTCCGCGAGACGACCCGAATACCGCTCGGCAGCTATCGCGGCCTGCGCTTTGGCGTTGTCCTGCATCCGCAATTCCCGCCCGACGTGTACCTGGAGGGTGCCATCACCCGTCAATTCTCACTCTCACGGGAACACCAGGGACCGCGGGCCGTCCTGAACACCCTGGAACGACTGGCCAACGCCTACGGCTCCGAATCCGTCCGCGTCCGGCAAGACCTCACGATCGCGGAAGCCCAGCTTCGCGACTACCAGGCCAGCCTCGACAAACCATTCTTGCACGAGGCGTATCTGTCCGAACTGACATCCTTACGTGACCAGCTCAAGGCCGGGCTTTCCGCATCGGCCCATGATCCAAGTAATGAGGAGGGGCCGAGCGTTTCCGAATTGGCCGGGAAGATCAAGTCGCTCAAGGCCGCGCACACCATCGAGGCGACGCCGCAGCGTGCCCGGCAGAAGCACTCCACCGCCGAGGAGCCTGTCACCACCCGCATCCGCCGCCGGGCGGAGGCGCTTCCCGCTTCCGATCAAGCCACCGAGCCCGATGCTCTATCGGGGGAAGAGACATCCCCTCTGCGGGAATCGGCGCAAACTTCATCCGCCAGGCCGCAGATGACGTTCCAGGAACGCATCGCGATGGCGCGGCAACGCAGGGATCAAGAACCAAGCCTGCCTTGAATCCGGCTACCTTCACCCTGCATCACCGGATACTTCGTCGACAGTACGGCCGCTTATCACACTTGTCGGTTGGTGGGTAAGCACATCGTACTCCTGCAGATCGCGAGCCTCAGTGTCTCGCTCCTTTATCAGAAGCCAACGGCTTCCAGACGTGGCGTCTGGCCCAGTTCCAATTTTCACGAGCGTCCAGCCTCCTTTCAACTTCTCGCCGTGCAAACAAAACTTGAGTTTTCCGAGCCGATATGCCGCACTCAGATCGTCGTCAGCACTCCACGTTCCTCGATCCCACACAATGATTGATCCGGCACCATACTCTCCTCTCGGAATGACTCCCTCGAAATCGATGAAGTCAATCGCATGGTCCTCAACCTGTACGGCAAGCCTTTTCTTTAAAGGGTCAAGACATGGCCCTTTCGGAATTGCCCAACTCTTTAGGACGACTTCGATTTCCAATCGAAAATCGTAATGCAACTGGCGTGCAGCATGCTTGTGGACAACAAATCGTTGTCCTTCGATCTCAGCTCGGGTTTCTTTGTTCGGCATGGGAGACCTATCGGAGCGTGGCGAGGACTCTGGCCACCTCGGTGGATGCGATTTCGATGTCGTCAGGCGTCGTAAACCGACCGATGCCAAATCGAAAACTGGACCTGGCAAGATCGTATCCCACGCCAAGCGCAGTAAGCACATGGCTTGGCTCGGGACTTCCGGCTGTGCAGGCCGATCCCTGGCTGATGGCCACGTCGCGAATGGTGAACAGGAATTGGTCACCGTCCACGCCGGGAAAGGCAACGGACAGCAAACCGGGAAGGGAACGTGACGGATGGCCGTGAACCACCAAGTCACGACAAGAAGTCGTCAGCCGTTCCAGCAGGTTTCGACGAAGCGCGTGCAGTCGGTCTGCCTCTTCCTGCAGTCGTTCCGCTGCAAGGGTACAGGCCATGCCCAGTCCGACAATGTTCGGCACTGGCAGTGTTCCTGGCCGCACGCCAGCTTCTTGGCCGCCGCCGAAGAAGAGCGGTGTCAGGCTTTCGGCCTTTCTCTTCTCGCGAATGTACAACGCGCCAGCGCCTTTGGGGCCATAGGCTTTGTGCCCGGACAAGCTCAGCAGATCGGGTTGCCATTCCTCGACGTTAATGGCCATACGACCCAGGGCCTGTGCCGCGTCACAGTGAAAGA
>Ga0207022_10296_pt1 | contig 11327 bp, 8 predicted proteins | sample Alteio_BWMinCont_46_FD_153307 | JGI IMG/M metagenome (GOLD analysis project Ga0207022, IMG submission 153307) | Enriched cells from forest soil in Barre Woods Harvard Forest LTER site, Petersham, Massachusetts, United States -... | ecosystem: Environmental > Terrestrial > Soil > Temperate forest >... | reverse complement strand
GGTTCGCACCAATAACCATGCTCCCCCAATGACCAGAGTCATTGGTCCGCTTAGCAATATGAAGGAATTTTATGAAGCCTTTAATGTTAAAGAAGGAGATAAAATGTATCGCATGCCGGCCGACAGAGCAGAGATCTGGTAAACTGGGCATTCCATCAACATCATTCCAAAAGCGTCCTCAATGGACGCTTTTTTTATTCAGATTTTAGCACTTCTGAACTTTTGACAGCGCCGCGACGAAATCAGATTCAGTGATTTGCACCCAATTCAATTCATATTCGAAGGTCATGTCGTATATAAAGTTGCGATCAGGTAGGATTTTTGCAGTAAAGTGATGCAGAAAATACTGGCTGCCGACGATTTGAATCTCTTCAAAACTGGACACGGAGGAAATCCGAAAAAAACTCTTTCCATTTTTATACTTTCTGTATTGAGGATAAGATATTTCCGGCGTATTCATGGCATAAAGATAATCATTCGAGTCAGCCTGCCATTCTGTTTCAGAACAGAATCCCCTGATAAAACAGATCGAAAGACTACCTGTTCAGGCAAACGGAATCATTCTGTGAAGAAATCTTTCCGAAATTCCTGATGTTCGGGTATTGTTTCCGAACTTAGTTGCTTCTAACAAGCGAATTATACAACAGACAAATCCATCATTGAATTGATCCCCTTTCTCAAAAGCTTTGCAGCCGATTTGTGGAAGCGCTATCAGCCCGAACTGGGCGATATCTGCATTGTTCTTCCCAACCGCAGAGCAGCCCTTTTTCTGAAAGAGCATCTTGCCGCTGAGGCCAAACAAACCATTTTTGCCCCGGAGATCTTTTCTACCGAAGATTTTATTTACAAACTGAGCGGGCTTCAAATCATCGACAATACCGAACTGCTGTTTGAACTCTATTCCATTTATAAAGAAACACCCTCTCCCGAAACCGATACTTTTGAAGCTTTTAGTAAGTGGGCGCCTGCTTTGATAGCCGATTTCAATGAAATTGACCGTTATCAGGCCGATGCCAAACAATTGTTCATTAACCTGAGCAGTATCCGGGAAATTGAAAACTGGAGCCTGAACAGCAAAGAACTAACGGGTTTTCAGTTGAACTACATCCGCTTCTGGGAATCACTGGGTGTTTATTATTTCAGACTTCGCGATAAAATGCAGAAGGAGAATAAAGCCTGGCAGGGTCTGGCATACCGATTCGTTTCTGAACATATCGATGAGCTTGCCGGGAGGCAGGAATGGAAAAAGATTTGCTTCGCCGGTTTTAACGCACTGAATGCTTCTGAGGAAAAAATATTCTCTCAGCTTCTGCGTTCAGGAAAGGCTGAACTGTATTGGGATGCCGATGAATATTACCTGAACGATCCCGGGCAGGAAGCGGGCAAATTTCTTCGCAAGCACAAAAGCGAATTCGATGATGGCAAAAATCCGTTTCGCTGGATCGGTAATACCCTCGCAGCTGAGCCCAAAAACATACGCATCATTGGAACAGCCAAAAACATTACGCAGGCAAAACTCTCGGGAACGCTGCTCCATGAACTGCAAAAGAAAAATACGAGTCTTCGCTCTACAGCCCTGGTGCTTGCAGACGAAAACCTCCTCTTTCCCGTACTAAACAGTATTCCGGATACAATCACGGAGATCAATGTAACCATGGGATATCCGCTCCGAAGTACGCCCATGACTTCACTTTTTCATCTGCTTTTCCAGCTTCATGTAAATGCAGAAAAATTCAGCAAAGGACGCAAGGAAGAAAAAAGATTCTATCATACAGATATTACCAGCCTGCTCAGACATCCTTATCTCCACCAGGTATTTCGCGATTCCGAACTGATTCCGGGCCTTTGCAAGTATATTCTTGACAACAATATTATTTTTATCGGGTTCAGGCAGATCGAAAAATTTTGTCTTGAAAAATTTGCAGAGGAATGGCCCGATCTGATGCCGCTGCTGATCACCTGGAACAGTATAAATGACAGTTTCAAGGCACTTGAATTGCTCATACTGCAGCTTCGGAGCACTTTTATCTCAAAATCAGCAGGAGGCACAAAGAAACAACATGCCAATGTCGAAACGGAGCTGCTCTTTCAGTTCAGCGTTTTCTTAAAAAGACTGCATTCGCTTTGTCACTCTTACGGCCATGTTTCTGAATTAAAAACGCTGCAAACTCTTTTTGCCCAGCTGGCAAACAATTCAACAATCCCCTTCTACGGGGAACCATTATCGGGCCTGCAAGTGATGGGTATGCTGGAAACACGGACACTTGATTTTGAAAACATCATTTTGCTTTCTGCCAACGAAAACATTCTGCCCAGCGGCAAGACACAGAACAGCTTCATTCCTTTTGACCTGAAAAAACTGTTCGGACTGCCGCAATACAACGACAAGGATGCCGTATTTGCCTATCACTTTTACCGCCTGATACAAAGGGCGAAAAACATTTTTTTACTCTACAATACAGAATCCGACAAATTCGGTGACGGAGAAAAAAGCCGGTACATCACCCAGCTTGTCAATGAACTTGCAAAAGCCAACCCGTCCATTATTATTGAAGAATCATTGCTTGAACTCAATTACGGCAACGAAGAAGCTGAAACCCAAACCGTGACAGTAAGCAAGGATGAAGCAGTTATGGAAAAGATCCTTATCCTGGCAGAAAGAGGGCTCTCACCCACTTTACTGAACACCTTTCGCAAATGCCCCTTGAAATTCTATCTTCATTATATTGCCGGTATCCGCGAAACTGAAGAGGTGGAAGAAGAAATTGGGGCCGACACAATGGGTACCGTCATTCATGAGGCGCTGGAAATGCTTTATGCTCCTTTTGCAGGAAAATCTGTTGGAGCTGCGGATCTGGCAGCTATGAAAGAGGGTCTGGAAGAAAAAGTAAAAACCGTTTTCTCGCGCTATTTCCCTACGGAAGCCATCCGTTCAGGAAAAAACCTGCTTGCTTTCAGGGTTTCATTAAAATTCATCCGAAACTTCCTTTCCAGAGAAGAAGAACTCCTGAATCTGGGCGGATCTCTTTTTATCACGGAGCTTGAAAAGGAAATGAAAGGTATTGTTGAAATCAACGGTGTGCGTGTAAATATCAAAGGTAAAGCAGACCGGATCGACCGCACAGCAAAAGGAATTCGCATTATTGATTACAAAACAGGCAAAGCTGAAGACCGGGAACTGACAGTGAAAGACTGGAACGAATTGCTCACTGATTACCGTCTTGATAAAAGTTTCCAATTGCTTTGTTATGCCTGGCTCTATAACTCTGAGCGGAGCCAGCAAGAAGAACCTCTTCTTTCCGGCATCATCACTTTTCGGGAGCTCAGTGCTGGACTCAAGACCGTATCGGTCCCAGGAAAAAAAGAATACCTGGACCAATCTGCTTTGGAAGAATTCGAAATCGTATTACGTGAACTTATCTCTGAACTATTCCGGAAAGAAAGTCCGTTCAAACAAACCAATGAGATTAAAAATTGTGAATTCTGCGCATTTAAAACACTCTGCAAGCGTTGAAACAATTGTGATTCTGATCAGAAAACCCTAAAACAACCAGGCTGGAGCAGCAAGAAAACTATCCGGTTTATTTTTACCGAATAAATTTACCCGGAGGCTCAATTTATGGATACCTGAAGCATATTCTGAGTTAACGGAAGAACCCGGGTTCATTAAATCATAGGAATATCCAACAGAAAAATGCTTATTCCTGAAACCAGCCGTGAATTCGAAGGATTCTTCCTGAACATAAGCACACCCAACACTTAAAGACTTGTAACCCACCGTCACTCCAGGAACAAGAACATGATAAACCATGTTTGGATTATCAGGGTAAGCATGGTATTTAAGGATAAAACCAGGAGCAGCATACCATCCGCGGTTAGGCTCTGAGATATTTCCAAAGGTATAGCTCATATGAAAAGTGTAAATCCGCATTAAGGGAGCAGATTCCAGCCCTGCCGGGCTAACATCGCCAATCACCGGTTGAGCCAGATGGCTCATTGAAAAACCTGCAATCAGCCGCTTTGTGTGCACAAGCAGCCCCCCTGAGAGATCAAAAACATTTTGATCTGAGCTGGCAAAGGGTCTGATGAGGGAAGAAGGTAAAAACACAGGGTCTATGTACACAGGAGCTATTTTACTCATATCAATTGATTCGTGGATATATCCGAAATCAACAGAAGGGACAATGGTGAGCTGATTATCAAAAAGCTGAAAATGCTGGGCGTAAACAAAATCCAGACGGTGAGTTGACATGACTCCCCGGTTCCAGTTGCCCCATCCATTGTTATCGCCGTACTGATATTGAATTCCAATACCAGCCTTAATCTTTCCGATATACTGGTCATACCCGAATCCACTGTTTACAGAACCTGAATTTCCGGTTGAAGGAAATTGATCCTGAAAGGTAAAGGTCATTCGCCCGGCTCCCGTAGATCCGGCAAACGAGGGATTTAAAGAAAGAGGTGAAAAAAAATTGGGTGTGAACAGCGAACTTTGCGCCCGAACTGACAGAATTATCAGAAGGAGAACGAAAGCAATCAGAGATTTTTTCATAAAATTAATTTCACGTTGTTTATACCTATTTCAAGTTCGTAATCTTTCGCACACCATATACGACTGCCAGAAACCTGGAAACAATCCTGATCAGAAATCATTCAATGAAAGCCAAGCACTTTCCTGAAATCTGCCACAGACATTTTAGCCGGATCCACTTCGACCATTACAAAATCAGGATCTGTACTGTTTCTGGTGGTCTCTGTGCGAAAGCTTTCTTTATCCGCATAAGCCACCTTTCCATCTTCCTTTATCGTAATCAGCAGATTGTCTGACTGGGCACTGTAAGCAATCTTGCTGGGGCTATAGCCCATAAAGCCATCATAGCGCAGCACTCCATTGATTTTATTATCGACAATATAGGTGGCAGTGGTTTTCAGTCCGGTTCCATCTGCTTCCTTGTATTTTGCATTGGCAACAATAGGATTCGAGAGTCTCTGGATCTGATCGCAGTTGAAAACACCCATCCCATCCAGTTCGAGACTCCGGATAATGGCCTTTTCGCCGGCCGAAGCGCTGAGCACCATTTCCTTTTCTTTCTTTGCCTGCTCGTTACAAAAATCCTTCCAGGCTTCAAAGCCCAAACGCTTTTCTTCCGGTTTCATTTCCTTTTTCAAAAATGCCCAATAGGATCTTTCGCTTGTTACTTTATCTTTTATGTTCTTATTTAAGAGCTTCGCCTTGACCATATCGCGGTCATACATTTTCTCCCGTTTTCCGAATATCTTCCTGTATGATGCCGTGGCTTTGAGTGTGCTTTCGGGGAGATGTTCTTTCTTCTTCAGCTGAGTTGCAGATACCGGGTAAGCATGGAATGTGGCAAAGCCATCTTCCTTTTTTATGGTCATTTCATACCCATCGCCTGAAGGCTCGATACGCAGATCGCAGAACTTGTTTCTCGAACCGTATTTGGCACGGAAGGAAGTGCGGGTCTCTGCATCAGTAAGCACCCAGGATTTCCCGGCAAAAACTTTCATTTCAGGAAATTCGCTGTATTTCATACTCATCTTGAAAGCAATTTCACCCTTTCGTCCTGAACTGACGCGAGTCATTCTGATCAGGCTCTGACGTTTGTTGTTTTGATCACGATAATTGTCTGCCCCATCTTTCAGGAAATTCCTGTCTTCCGGATTTTTGAGTGTGGTATAATAGTAGGAAGTATCTTTGAAACGTTCTTCCAGATTGGCAGTATCATGACACAAGGCCCCTCTCTGTTCTCTTGCGAATCTGAGAAACGATTGCACTGCCGGGGAGAGAAGGCCTTCTTTCAAGTTGCGGGTTTGAGTTACCGGCTTGTCTGTTTTCCCTTTATTTGCCCAGGTACCTTTGCTTTCATCCAGGACATAGAAATTATACGAAGTGCTTGAATCAGTGGACACAAAATCCATTTTCAGGTGCTTATTTTTTGCCAGGAAAATCTCTTTCCCATTCTGTGAAGCAGCGATATCAAACATTCCGGCCGATTCGAATGTATGTGTTGCTCCTCCTGAATCATAAGTCATCGGTATCCCGCTAAACAGAAAGTCAAGGGGGTCTTTGAATTCCCTGTAGTCGATCTGAACATCTCCTTTTACTTTTTTACCTAGCTCATCCACAAAAGCATCTTTGGGAACATATAGGTTCGTGCCGGTTTTATACTTCAGGGTTCCTCCATTCTCTGCCTTTACCGAATAAAGAACCTTGCTGATATCCCAGGCCATTACAGGTGGCCGCACCAATTTGTTCGCCAGATAGAAAGGTTTCTTTGCGATTGCAAATTCATCCTGATCACTTGCCGGTGTGCGGTCCATAATCGGATCTTCGACCTGCTGGGCAGTTAGTTTACCGGCCAGAAGACCGAAAGCAAGGATGGAAAGAATCAGGTTCGTTTTCATGATATCAAAGTTTAGGAACATGGAGCAAACGATCTGCTGATCATTAAGCCTATAATGACAAGACGCAAAAAAGATACATCTGTTGCCTCTCTTTGAAAAATTAAGTGTTGATGTGTTGGGGTGCGGGGGTGTTGGTGTTACTTTATCCAGCGAATCTGTCTCCGGTGGAATAGATAGATTCGGGATAGCGAAAAAAATTGACAAACAAAGGCACATAAAAACCTCAACACAACTCCAAAACATCCACACCCCAACACTTCAACACATTTTTTCAAAGATCTGTATCTTTTCCCCCATCTTTGCATTATGAGTCGTAGACGTCCGTGACGATTCTAAAATCAAGCACTTGAACCCGCATCACAAAAACGAAGAGGAACTCAGGCAGGAACTGCAGCAGATTGAATCTGCAAAAGCAGACCCGGATGAATTTGCTGTACTTTATGAAAAATACTACAAGCAGATCTATGTTTTCATCTATCGCCGTACGGATCATGAAGAGCTGAGCGCCGATCTTTGTTCACTGACCTTTCTCAAAGCCATGCTGAACCTGGGAAAATATGTCGACCGTGGCTTGCCGTTTTCTGCCTGGCTTTTCCGGATTGCCCTGAATGAGGTGAATATGTTTTACAGAAAAAATAAGGCCGGGCGTTGTGTTTCCCTGGATTCAAAGGGAGTTCAGAATTTAATCAGCGAAAGCGGGGAAAACATGAATCCGGAGGATCACAAACTTCTGATGCTGGCTCTTGGCAAGCTTGGTGAATCTGAAATGCAACTGATCGAGCTTCGCTTTTTTGAAGACCGACCTTTTGCTGAAGTGGCTGAAATAACGGGGATCACAGAAAACAATGCCAAAGTAAGGGTATACAGGATATTGGATAAGTTGAAAACATTTTTAAAAGGAAGCCGAAGATAAAATGGCAAAATTCAGATTCAAGACAGATTCAAAAGAACCTTCCGAAGAACAGATCGGAAGACACAAAGATTTTGGGAGGCTGAAAGCAAATTACAATCAGGCTACAAAACCCTTGTACAAGACTCCTTTGTATAAAAACAAAAAGGTGTTTCTTGTCCTGGTGTTGCTGGCCCTGATCGCATTTCTCATTTCCGAATTTATGGATGAGAAAGGCAAAAAAGGCGGAACACCGGGGAAGGGGAAAATGGATTTCTCCAAAGATTCGGTGCATTAACGAATGAAGTAGGAATTCAATCCTTACGGAGTCCTTTTCTTTTGATTACATTTACATGCTTACCCGGAAACAAATTAAAACTGATAGCGTCATGCTTTTGCTTCGGATGAATACAACACAAATATATCTTCTATGAAAAAAATCATCTTTCTTGCATTTCTGATGCCGTATTCAATTGTTTATGCGCAGACACCTGCATTGGTAGCGACCAAAGAAATGGCCCTTCTCAAAGTTGTAGTTGTGAATGCCAACAAGTCCTCTCCCGAAGGGGAACAGGTTTCGTTTGTAGCAGAGAAGACTAAAAAAGTCTATGGCAGCATTACTGACGCAACAGGCAAATTCAGCATTCTTGTACCTGCCGGAGACAAATACAAGGTGAAATACAAATTGTTTACAGATGATAAAGATTACAGCGCACTGGATATCCCCAAAACAGATGGCCCCGTCGAATTTGAACTGACCATCAATGTGAGCAGGCCGAAGATATATACGCTTGACAACGTGTTCTTCGATACAGGAAAATCTACCCTTCGTCCGCAGTCAGATAAAGCACTTGACGAACTCGCAGAATTGATGAAGCTCAAGAAAAAGATGAAGATTGAAATTTCCGGGCATACCGACAATGTGGGAGATGAAGCAGCCAATCAAAAACTTTCAGAAGGCCGAGCAGAAGCCGTGAGGGCATATCTTCTCAAAAAAGGAATAGCAGCCGACCGGGTCATTGCAAAAGGATACGGCGACACGCAACCCATTGCGGATAACAGCACTCCGGAAGGCAAGCAAAAAAACAGAAGGACTGAAGTGAAGATCCTCAGTGAGTAAAAAGAAAGCCAAAGGAACTTTATTCCCATACTTTTCTTAAAAAAAGTCGTGCAAGCTGGAGAGCAATTTCGTTCTTTTAGTTTTAGATTTTTGCGTTTATTAAACAACTTGCCGGATCCTGATATTTATATTCGCAAGATCACTCGTTTTCATATTTTTTCCCGCCAAAATAATTTCTTTCGAATGTCATTTTCCTGACCTTTCTTAAATTTGCGTATCCTTTTGCATCCAAAATATTGACACAAAGGAGCATCCTATTTCAGAAGCAAACTTCGTGTTTTTATGAATGGAAAAATCTTTGGAATCGGTCTGTCACGAACAGGGACAACTTCCTTACATCATACATTGATTGCGTTGGGCTACACCAGCCGGCACTTTGTTGATGCATTGGTTTCCAATCCTGATGCTGTAATAGCAGAAGACGCTATCATGGACAGCCCTGTTCCTATGCTTTATCAATATCTTGACAAAAAATATCCAAACAGTAAATTTATTCTAACCACCCGAAACAAAGCGAACTGGCTTGAATCAATGAAATGGTTGTTTGTGCATGGAAAAGTCATCTGGAATTGGCCCCGGTCCACTCAGGAATATCACAAAAAATTCTATCACACAACAAAATACAATAAGAAGATTCTCTCCAGACACTTTGATTCATTTCATGAAGAAGTACTGACTTATTTTAAAAACCGGCCCGGTGATTTATTGGTTTTGAATCTGGATAAAGAGATTGAGATGAAAGAGATTTGCGCTTTTCTCGGCATCCCGGAGAAACATGTTTCGTTCCCAAAAACAAATGAACGGAAATTCGCCTCACTCAAGGAAAGAATAAAATACAACCTGCCCAGGCTGTTTGATTCATATTAAAACTCGACCTGTCTGACTTCCATCCCAAATTTACTAACCTATACTTCCGTAAACTTATATCCCACCCCTCTTACTGAATGAAAATGCTTGGGCTCTCTGGGGTTTTTTTCGAAATATTTCCGAAATGCGAGAATGTAATTATCAATAGTCCGGGTTGAGGGATATACGTCATAACCCCATACTCCTTCAAGTATCTGTTCACGCGAAACCACTTCATTTTTTCGTTCTATCAGGAGTTTCAGCAACATGATTTCCCGACGGGTCAAGGTGTAGGATGCTCCGTTTCTGTCCAGTACCTCAAAAGTTGCAAAATGAACTTCATTACCCCCGAAACTGAATTTATCCATTTCGGCTACTCCTTCGACTCTCTGTCTGCGGCGAATCAGGATCTGCACCCTTAAAAGAAATTCTTCCAGATGAAATGGCTTGGTCATGTAATCATCGGCGCCTGTTTTTAATCCATGAACCTTGTCATCACCCGATCCCTTGGCCGTTAAAAACAAAACAGGAACCTCCCTGTTTTCCATCCGTATGGTACGGCAGAGGGTAAATCCATCCATTTCGGGAAGCATCACGTCCAGTATAACCAAATCAAAACGGCCGCCTCTGAACTGATCAAGTCCTTTTTTGCCGGTTTCTGCCACGATTACATCATAGCCTTCCATCTCGAGGTTCAGGCGGATGGTTTTCAGCAGGTTTTCTTCGTCTTCAACAAGGAGAATACGGGTGCTCATGTTCCTTCGGTAGATGCAAAAGTAGGAATAAGAAAGTTTAGCGAAAAATGTTTAAATTTGTTTTGGGGATAAAAAACATTAAAATGAAACAGATTTACCTTATTCTCGCTTCGCTGATCTCTTCCTTGACAGCAATCGCACAGTCAATTCCCAATCATTGCGGAACAGCATCCTACCTGAACATATTGAAAACGGAAGACCCCGGTCTTGAGAGCAGGCTTCAGGTGATGGAGCAACAAACCCAGGAATATATCCAAAACCATAAAGCGGTAAAAAGCGGCACAGTGGTGGTTATTCCGGTAGTGTTTCACATTGTTTACAATACCGCTTCTCAAAACCTGCCTGACGGGGTGATCCAGGAACAAATGGCCATCCTCAATGCCGATTATGCCAAAATGAATGCTGATACTGTAAATGTTCCCGCCATATGGAAATCTATAGCCGCCAATACAATGATTCAATTCCGTCTGGCCGATTTTGATACCTTGGGCAATCCCACAACCGGCATTATTCATACCGCTACCGCCGTAACTTCTTTTGCGAATTCTCCTTCCGACCACAAAATCAATTTCACGACTTTGGGTGGGGCCAATGCCTGGAACCGGAATCATTATCTGAATATATGGGTCTGCAATTTGGGTACCGGGATTCTTGGCTATACCCAAATGCCGGGAGCAGGAACGGCATCCAAAGATGGATGTGTGATCAATTGCATGGCCGTTGGAAAAACCGGAGCAACAGCTCCTTACAATCTGGGAAGAACCGTTACGCATGAAGTTGGCCATTGGTTTAACCTGATTCATACCTGGGGAGATGATTTCGGCTATTGTTACGGTACAGATTATGTTGCAGACACCCCCAATGAAGCAGACGCAAACTATTCCAATTACCCGGTATATACTGTAAAGACTGATTCCTGCTCACCCAATGCACCTGGTTTTATGTGGCAGAACTACCTGAATTATACCGATGATGCCGGCATGTGTATGTTCACTGCCGGGCAGGTGCAGCGGATGCAGGCGGCCTTGCATGGTCCAAGAGATTCTATTCTGACTTCTCCGGCTATATGGCCTGCTGCTGTGAGGGAAATCGCTCTCAATACCAGTATCTCCGTTTATCCCACTCCATCAACAGGGGTTGTTTACCTGAAATTAAACAACCCATTTGGCAAAGGAAAAATTTCGGTATTTGACATTTCAGGAAATTTGGTCTATAAAAGTGTTGCTGAAAGACTGGAATCTGAGACGATCCTGGATCTTGGCAGCCTTTCCCAGGGAGTTTATTTTTTGGA
>Ga0207022_10307_pt1 | contig 11331 bp, 9 predicted proteins | sample Alteio_BWMinCont_46_FD_153307 | JGI IMG/M metagenome (GOLD analysis project Ga0207022, IMG submission 153307) | Enriched cells from forest soil in Barre Woods Harvard Forest LTER site, Petersham, Massachusetts, United States -... | ecosystem: Environmental > Terrestrial > Soil > Temperate forest >... | reverse complement strand
CACCTACCCCATTATGGTGCTGGCGTCACCGCTTTCGCCTGACTGGAAAACGGGGCTGTTTTTCGGCGGCGGAACTTTCCTGATCGGATTTGCGTAAAATTTCTCGCGGTCATGGCGCTGTTCGCCGGCAAAGCGACTTTCCCCGAATTTCTCATGATGGTAGCGCTGCTGGGTGGCCTGCTCTGCCTTGTGCTGCTGGCGGCACGTCCCATCGCCGCTTACGTTTTCGCCAGACTCAACACCCCTTCTTCCATAATCCCGCGCATACTCACGGCCGAAGCGCCTATTCCTTACGGAGTGGCGATAGGATCCGCGTTCCTCGTCCTGATGTGGACAGGGAAGATAGACGGCATTCCCCTGTGATATAAAAATCAATCCCGATTAAACCATTTCAGCGTTAATTCTTTTTTAATAGTCGGCGATGTAATATCATTTTTTAGTTTGAATATTTGCAATAACTGATATATCTCAAATAAATGTTGCTTTTGCGCTTGACTGCTACGACTTGACTGTGAACGACACCGGAATTTTTAGGGCTTGATTATGCGTCTTATCTTCATGTTTATTGCTTTCGCGCTCGCAGCCGGCGCTTTTGTTGTTACCATGCATTTCGTCTCCAGCAACAAGGAATCATCGCAACCGCAGATGGTTGTTGAACCGTCCAAGCAGGTACAGGAAGAGCCGACGGTTGATGTCTATACCGCCAAAGAAGATATCCCGATAGGCACGGTAATCACGCAGGACATGCTTGATTTTCATCCATGGCCGAAAAACCTCCTTCTGCCTGACATGGTGCCTGTGGATCCATCCCGCATGGGCGAGCTCGTGAAAATGATTGCCCGCACGCCTTTCCAGAAGGGCGAGCCGATCATCATGAACCGGCTGGCGAACGCCAATGATCCAAGTTTTCTGGCCGCCTCACTGGACAAAGGCATGCGCCTGATCACCGTCGCCGTTGACGTCGTATCTGGCGCCGGCGGCTTCGTATTCCCCGGAGATCGCGTAGACGTACTAATCACGCATGATGTTGCCAACGGCGAACTGGATGACAAAAAGGAAGAAGTCAAGGAACCGGTGACGGAAGTGCTGGTCTCCGACGTCCGGGTTATGGCCACCAACCAGAAGAGTACAGCACACGGCGGCGACCCGCCGGTAGTGCCTACCAATATATCGCTCGAGGTTTCGCCCGACAATGCCCAGAAGATAAGACTGGCGGAAAGTGCTAACGGTCATCTTTCCGTCACACTGCGATCGCTTAAGGACAGAGATACCGCAACGGTTTCCCGACCAAGCGCCACCGCTGACCTGTCGGCGGTGCGGACAGTCCCCGGTGACGGCAGCAACCAGGTTATCATTGTGCGCGGCGTAAATGCCGCAACCGTTGGGGTAAGCAAACCATGAGGCTGGAACTGGAAAAATCGATGAAAAAGACAATAATCGTACTGGTTTCCGCCATTGCTGTCTGCCTCTGCGCGCAGGATGTCGCAGCGGCGAAAAACAGCCAGCACGGCGACAACCTGTCGGTAGGCGGGATTCTCGTTCCGGTTAGCCGCGCGCAATTGGTTATTGTTCCGCGCGATATTTCCGAAGCGCTGATCGCCGACCCGGATATTGCCGACATCCACGTCATCGGTTCGCGACGCATTGCCGTCATAGGCAAGAAAATCGGCCGTACCAATGCCAAGCTATTTGATAAAGATAACCATGTCATCCGGCAGTTTGACGTCGTCGTCGGTTATGATCTGCCGGCAATCCGCAAGGCGCTGCACTTTTTCCTGCCGCATGAACATATTTACGTGGATCTGGTGAATGCGAGCGTCGCCCTGACCGGCGATGTCAGCGACGCCTCGGTCGCCGCTGAAGCCTTAAGGATAGTGAGCCAGTTTACCCAACCTTCCGGCGGAAGTGCAGGCAGCACAGGAAGCGCGGGCGGATCAGGTACCTCAAACAATGGCGCCGTTCAATATGCGAATGGCGATGCACCGTCGGTGCTTAATCTGTTGAAAGTGGCGAGCGGGCAACAAGTCATGCTGCGCGTGCGGGTCGGTGAAATACAGCGCAACGCTTTAAAGAACCTTGGCGTAAGCTTGAGTTCCCTAGCCAACAATGGCACAATCCTGGGTGCGACGCAAAATAAACTGAGCGTGTTTGACAGTACGATTTCCAACCAGTCCGCAACACCGCTTGGCGTAGGCGGGCTGGTGCATAATTCCAACGATGCCGGTTTCCTGATGGGCACCTTGACCAACAATGGGTTTGCCTTAAGTGCGGCGATTGAAGCCCTTGAAACCGACGGACTGCTGAAAATCCTTGCCGAGCCTGATCTGGTGGCGATGTCAGGTGAAAAAGCGGAATTCCTCGCCGGCGGTCAGTTTCCGATTCTCGTGCCGCAACTGGGCGCCAGCGGCGGCGGAGTCATCAACACCGTTCAGTTCCAGTCTTTCGGCGTTGCCGTGCAGTTTGTCCCTTACGTTCTGGCAGGCAACAGGATACGGATATCCGTACAACCGGAAGTATCCGAAATCGACCAGTCGGGAGAATTCAATACTACTGTAGCGCCCGCTCTGGTTACGCGCCGCGCCAAAACCACCGTGGAGCTGGCACCCGGTGAAAGCTTCATGATCGCAGGCCTGATGAGCGACCGACTGAACTCCAATATTAATCAAATTCCAGGAGCGTCCTCCATCCCGGTGCTTGGCGCCCTGCTTAGAAGCACCGCCTACCAGCGCAACGAGACTGAACTGGTGATAGCGGTGACGCCTTATATAGTAGACCCGCTGAAAAGCAGCGACATCCGCCTGCCGACCGACGACTTCCGCCCGGCAAGCGTGATGGAGCAGTTCTTCTACGGCTCGCTTGGCGCCACGTCGGGCAAGGAATACAGAGATGCGCAGATGCCAAGCCTGGAAGGCCCGATTGGATTTATTACGGATTAGAAATACTAACGGTTTTGGTGTATGATGAAAAAATTTGCCTATGCATTGATGCTCAGCGCCGCGATCGCCGCCTGTACCCCGGTGCCGAAGGAGGCTTACTTCAATCACGGTGAGCCCGAAAGTCTGCTCGATATTTCCACGGAAGTCGTGAATGTCGGCCTTACTTCGCAGGCATCGGTGGAGAAAGTGATAGCAGTCATCAACAAGGAACAGCCCACGCGCGCGCAGGTCAGCTGCCGGGATGGCGATCCGCTGTGCAGGCAGGTTAAAAGCGTGATGAAACAGTTCAAGGTGCCCGTTCAGTATCATACGGCCAAGGCCAGCACCGTCGCGATTATTTACGAGCGCGTTATGGCGCGTAATTGCCAGAATCGATACATTGATAATGCGCCCAATCTTGATAACCTTAACTCTCCGACGCTTGGCTGTTCCGTCGCAATCAACACGGTACAGTTGGTGACCGACAAGCATCAGTTTACCGACCCGGCGCTTATGGGCGATCCGGACGCTGTAAAACCGCTGCAGGCGATGACCAACTATAATACCGTCACCAAGCCTGACACCACGTTCCCGCTTATGGTTGAGGGAACAAACGGCAGTTCCAGATAGTTTGTTATCGGGTTTCGCCAAAAAGGTTTTTTCTGTATGAATACACAAAGCCCGGTAATGGCGATAGTATCTCATGAGGCGGACGCCGAGTTTGCCGGCCAGGTCGTTGACAGGGGCGATGGAATTCCCCCTCATATCGTTATAGGCAGTCCGGCGGAAGCGATTTCCGAATTCGCCAACCGCACCTATTCGCCTACCTACCTTCTCATCGATGTGGGCGAACGAGGCCATGACATCCTGCCGGAAATAGATGCAATAGCCGAGTACTGCGAAGCCGGAACCCGCGTGGTGGTCATAGGCTACGTGAACGACGTCAACTTTTACCGCGAACTTAAAGCCCGCGGCGTAAGCGAATATTTCACCAAACCGATAAAAGTCGCCGACGTCAGGGCGGTGCTATATGCCAGGCAGGCGACTGCAGGCGGCCGCAAGGGCGAGGTCATATCGGTCATGAGTGCCGCATCGGCAGACGGCGCAAGCACGGTCGCAATCAACACCGCCTACGCGCTTGCCACCGAGTGCAGCAAATCGGTCGCGCTGGTTGACATGGATTATCAGTTCGGGATGATAGCGAAAAACCTCGATCTCACCACCCAGTTCGGCATCCGGGAATTGTTTGACAACCCGGACAGGGGCATAGACTCCACCCTGATCGATCGCATGATTTTAACGTATAAGGCCAGCCGTCTCAAGGTCATCGCCGCCCCCAATCAACTTAATTACATCCCGGAAGTGCATGATGAATTGATTTCCAACCTGATTAATACATTAAGCGGCAGCTACGATTTCGTCTTCCTTGATCTGCCCCATATCTGGACGCCGCTGATATCTTCCGCCCTGTCGCAATCCTCGCATACCGTCATGGTCGCACAGTTATGGCTGCGATCGATAACCCACTCCTCACGGCTGCTTTCGACCTGGCGCAGGATCGGCATTAAGGACCGCCAGATATCGCTGGTTGCCAACCGCAGCGGCGCCAAATTCAAGGAAGCGGTCAGCGCCGCCGACTTCGAACGCGTATGCGGCCTGCCGTTTACCTGCCAGTTCGATAATGATACAAAAAGCGTTATCGCCGCCGAAAACAACGGCAGGACGATCCTGGAAGGCTCCAATTCCGACCTGAGCCGCCAGTTCAGGAAGTTCGCCACGCTGCTGAATAAATCTGATACCGTTGCCGCAGAGGCGGCCGGTGCGCATAAGGCAAAATTCTCCATCATCGGCAAGCGCTGATCCTGTTTCTCTATTCTTCGCTGCAAACGCAAAAATCCCTTTGTATTATTAATTCCAGCGGTGTATTTTCAAAGCATCGTTTTATAATTTTAAGGAGATGTTATGGCACGCAGGAAAATAGCCCTCATCGGCGCCGGCATGATCGGCGGGACGCTCGCCCACATTATCATGCACAAGCAGTTAGGCGACGTCGTGCTGTTTGACATCGCGGAAGGCACGCCGCAGGGCAAGGCGCTCGACATCGCGCAGGCCTCCTATGTGGACGGTTCCGACGTTCGCATCAAGGGCACCAACGATTATGCCGACATCGCGGGTGCGGACGTTATCATCGTCACCGCCGGTGTGCCGCGCAAGCCCGGCATGAGCCGCGACGATCTGGTCAGCATCAATACCGGCGTCATCCGCACGGTCGGCGAAAATATCAAGAAACACGCACCGAACGCGTTCGTCATCGTCATCACCAACCCGCTGGACGCCATGGTATGGGTGATGCGCGAAGTGTCCGGGTTGAAACCGAACAAAGTCGTCGGCATGGCGGGCGTGCTTGATTCGGCGCGCTTCTCCTATTTCCTCTCCGAGACGACCGGCGTGTCGGTGGAAGACATCTCCACTTTCGTGCTTGGCGGCCACGGCGATACGATGGTTCCGCTCGTGCGGTATTCCACCATCGGCGGCATTCCGCTGCCCGATGTGGTAAAAATGGGGCTGCTCAAGCAGGATCAGCTGGATAAGATCGTCCAGCGCACCCGCGACGGCGGCGCGGAAATCGTCGGGCTGCTCAAAACCGGTTCGGCTTTTTATGCCCCAGCAGCTTCGGCGATAAAAATGGCAGAATCGTATCTTTTCGACAAGAAACAGCTCATCCCCTGCGCCGCGCATTTGAGCGGCCAGTACGGCGTGAAGGATCTTTATGTCGGCGTTCCTGCGATCATCGGCGCGGGCGGCGTGGAGAAGATCATCGAGATCGAACTCAACAAAGACGAAAAAGCCATGTTTGATAAATCCGTAGATGCCGTGCGCAGCCTGTGCTCAGGAATCAAATTGCAGGCGGCGGCATGAACGAAGAATTGAGAAGTCAAGAAGTCGGGAAGTCAGGAAACGCTAAAGTACTGACGCCAGATTTTGTGAGTTCTCATCGGCAGTTGAGGGTTTTTCAAAAAGCTTACGCATTGGCAATTGAAATTCATAAAGCATCTCTTTCCTTTCCAAAAACAGAACAATATGCGTTGGCCGATCAAATTAGACGTTCCAGTAAATCAGTCTGTGCTAATATTGCGGAAGGTTTCGCGCGGCAGCGAGGTTCAAAACAGGAATGGAAAAGGTTTCTGCTGATTGCCTCGGGGTCTTGCGAGGAATCTACACTGTGGCTAGATTTTTGTCGTGATCTCGGTTACATCACGCAGGATATTGCATCTTTGTGGCAACAAGAATTCGATAGCATAATTAAGATGATTCATAAATTGAGGGAAAATTAATGTTCCCGACTTCCCGACTTCCCGACTTCTATATTTCTGTAAAGGAATCAGCATGAACATCCATGAATACCAGGCGAAAGCCATCCTCGCACAATATAACGTTCCGGTGCCCAAGGGCGGCGTCGCCTATACGCCGGCGGAAGCAGAAAGCGTCGCACACAAGCTCGGAGGCAGCCTGTGGGTGGTGAAAGCTCAGATACACGCCGGTGGGCGCGGTAAGGCGGGCGGTGTAAAACTCGCAAAGAGCATCGGTGAAGTATCCGAATACGCCGCTAAAATGATTGGCATGACGCTGGTCACGCACCAGACCGGCAGGGAAGGCAAGGAAGTCAAGCGCGTTTACATTGAGGAAGGCAGTAATATCGCCGAAGAAATGTACCTCTCGATGATTGTGGATCGCGCCACCTCGCGCGTGACCTGCATGGCATCGACCGAAGGCGGCATGGATATCGAGGAAGTAGCCGCGAAAACCCCGAATAAGATTTTCATGGTTGAAATCGATCCGGCTTGCGGCATCCAGCTATTCCACACCCGCAAGCTTGCGTTCGATCTCGGTATCAGGAAAGACCTCCAGGGAAAATTCGCCGACTTTGTAACTAAACTATATCGCGCGTTCATTGAAAAAGACGTGAGCCAGCTGGAAATCAACCCGCTGGTCATCACCAAGGAAAATAATATCATGGCGCTTGATGCCAAGTTCAATTTCGACGAAAATGCGCTCTACCGTCACCAGGATGTGCTCGAGCTGCGTGATGAAGACGAAGAAGACCCGCTGGAGCGCAAGGCGGCGAAATTCGGTCTTTCCTACATAAAGATGGACGGCAATATCGGCTGCATGGTCAACGGCGCCGGCCTGGCGATGGCGACGATGGACATCATCAAGTATTACGGTGGCTCGCCCGCCAACTTCCTCGACGTCGGCGGCGGTGCAACGAAAGAAAAAGTGACCGAGGCTTTCAAGATTATTCTCTCCGATTCCAGCGTCGAAGGCATCTTAGTGAATATCTTCGGCGGCATCATGCGTTGCGACATCATCGCCGACGGCGTCATCGCCGCCGCGCGCGAAGTCAGCCTCGATGTGCCCCTCGTCGTGCGCCTGGAAGGCACCAACGTGGAACTCGGCAAGAAAATGCTTGCGACGTCCGGATTACCGATATTACCCGCCGATAACCTTGCAGACGCGGCTCAGCGCATCGTCGAAGCCGTCCGTAAAGCAGCAGCATAACAGGAAATTAACCATGTCCATACTCGTCAACAAGAACACCAAGGTCATCTGCCAGGGCTTCACCGGCAGAGAGGGAACGTATCACTCCGAACAGGCGCTGGCCTACGGCACGCAAGTAGTCGGCGGCGTAACACCCGGCAAGGGCGGAAGCAAGCACCTCAATCTGCCGGTATTCGACACGGTGGAAGCAGCGGTCGCCAAGACCGGCGCCAACGCATCGGTGATTTATGTTCCACCGCCATACGCGGCCGATGCCATACTGGAAGCGATTGACGCGCATGTCCCGCTGGTCATCTGCATCACCGAAGGCATCCCGGTGCTCGACATGGTAAAAGTCAAACGCGCGCTTACCGGCAGCCAAACCCGCCTTATCGGCCCCAACTGCCCGGGCGTCATTACTCCCGGTGAATGCAAAATCGGCATCATGCCCGGCCACATCCACAAAAAAGGCCGCATCGGCATCGTCTCGCGTTCCGGCACACTTACCTATGAAGCTGTGGCACAGACAACTGTTGAAGGGCTGGGACAATCCTCCTGCGTCGGCATCGGCGGCGATCCGGTAAACGGAACGAATTTCGTCGACGTGCTGGAACTTTTCCTCGCCGACAAGGAAACCGATGCGATCATCATGATCGGGGAAATCGGCGGCTCGGCGGAAGAAGACGCCGCCGATTTCATCAAAAAGAGCAAAACCAGGAAGCCGGTCGTAGGCTTTATCGCCGGACGCACCGCGCCGCCGGGCAGGCGCATGGGGCACGCAGGCGCAATCATTTCCGGCGGCAAGGGCGGCTCGGAGACAAAAATCGAAGCGATGAAATCCGCCGGCATCAAGGTTGCGGAAACCCCAGCGGCTTTAGGAAAAACAATGACGGATTTGCTTAAGAAGGCGGCCTAGAGCATATTCGGCTTTATCTCCATCCTGCTAGAAAGTAGAATTGCCGCTATTATCAACGGATAGTGTCTTTATGGCGGAAGCGGAAAACGACGAAGCCGGTGCCACGCAGGATGTACTTGCGCTGCTCAAGCAATACAAGCCCCGCGAAACCGTCGCTTACGAACGGGACGTAGTATCCGGCCGCTACCGCATCATAACCGGACAACCACTGCCACAGTTCAGTTCGCAGTTCGCCGCCGCCTACGCTGCGAACGACCCCCAGAATCCCGGCGCTCAACTCTACGCCCTTGTCTATGACGGCCGCACCCCGATGCGGCAGAAAAATATCACCGTGCTCAGGGAATTCAGGCATCCGTGCCTCATCGCGCTGCTGGACAGCGGCATGGCGGAGATCAGCCTGTTGTCCGAAACGCGTTACGTGGCGATATTGGAAAAACCCTCAGGCCAGAAACTGTCGCAGGTATTTTCAGAAACTCGGCAACAGCCGATGCCGCAGGTGGAACTGATCGACACCGTATTGCGGCCATTGGCAGAAATATTACTGGCATTCGCGCGTGCCGGCATCAGCCACAACCGCATCAACCTTGAGAACGTATACCTAAACGGCAAAAAAATAATGCTGGGCGAATGCGTGTCGGAACCGGCCGGATTTTCCCAGGATACCCTTTTTGAGCCGGTGGAACGGATCATGACCCTGCCGCTGGCCAAACCGGATTATGCGATCAACGCCGACTGTTACGCGCTTGCCGTACTTATCCTGCACCTTGCCTTGGGACACAGCCCGGCCTCCTATAGCGACAAAAACACATTCATAGCCGATCTCCTGGCCAAGGGATCTTTCCATATGCTGGCCATACAGTGGGACTTTTCCGAAGTAATGCAGGATTTCTTCCGCGGGCTCCTCAACGATGGCAGGCGCGAACGCTGGGATCCGGAAAGCATCCATCAATGGCTCGGAGGCAAGCATTTCAACCTGATCGCGCCGTCGCCACCGAACGAGGCTTCACGCGGTTTCGACTTCATGGAAAACATATATTACAACCGCAAGGCGCTGGCCAACTCGGTGTTCCACAGCTGGCCGGATTCGCACACCCTGCTGTCGGACAGCCGACTCGGCAGATGGGTGGAAACCAGCGTCCGCAAGCCTGAAGCAGGAGAGATGATCGTGCGCCTGACCGCAGGCAGCAGCAGCGACAATGTACGGCATGAACGCCAGAACAGCGAAGCAATGGCGCGTATCCTGGTATTGCTGGATCCGGCGGGGCCAATCCGCCTCAGGCACCTTTCCGTGACAGTGGATGGCATAGGCCAGTTGTTTGCCAGCGCATTCCTTTCCGGCGCGCAGGATGATCTTCAGGCAATAGTCCAGATTCTCGAAAGCGACCTGCCATGGTTCTGGGCGGAACACAATCCCGGAACCGATCACTCGGGCACGCTGTGGAAGCTGCAAAGGGTCAGGAGCTATATGCGGATTAATGCCCCCGGCTTCGGCGCTGAGCGCTGCCTCTACGATCTGCACCCTACCCTTCCCTGCCAGAGCCGGTTGGTGAAGCGCTACCACGTGACGGGCTTGCGCGACCTGATGATAGCACTGGATATGCTTGCCCAGGGCAAGACCGCACAAGACGACTGCATGGACAGGCACATTGCCGGATTCATCGCCGCCAGGCTCGATATCGGCAAGGAAATCCGGATAAGCGAGCTTGACGTCATCCGCAGGCTTGCCTCCCATCCTGCGCTTGTCGGCCTCAAATTATTCATCCGGGCGCAGAACAAAATCGATAATATCCTGCTGCCGGGCCTTGCATACTGGATGGTACTCAGGCTCATGCCGCTGGTGGACGCCATCCACAAGCGCAGCGAGCGCAGGAAGCTGAAAAAACAACTCGCCGAAACTGCCGCCAGCGGCCTGCTGAAAGATATCGCCGCCATGCTTCTCAATCCCGAGGTTTTTGTCGCCGACCATAACGAATTCCAGAAAGCCGTGAGCGTTTATCAACAGACCAGGAAACATATCACCGAACTGAAGAGTAATACGCTGCTGATGCGCTACTCGCGCATGACCGGGCGCTTCATCGCCCAGGTGATAGCTTACGTCGTGTGTCTGGCTACGATGTATTATACCATGAGAATGTACTGGCATTTTTAGTTCATTTTCCGGCTATCCTACCTTGGGATATCTGCGCCTGAATGTTGCCTGCCCACTGCCTGTCCCTGCGGTCGCGTGGCGATGCCATTCGCAGCGGTGTCAAAAGCGGTACGAATATTTCCGGCATCCATTAAAAGCGCTTCACCCGAACTTGCAGCGGTAATTCCTCGTTGTGCGTATGACATAAGTCGAGCGCCTGTAGACAAGGCGGCCAATCTATCAAGAGGTGTACCAGACCCCCCAGATACGGCCAAATGAGCGGCGCGATAACTGGCCTGAATTTCATCAAGGAGTATAGGATCTCCTCCACCGTTATAAGGCACTCCGTGCATGCCATGATATGCCGCCTCACACAATGCCACCGCCTCAGGACTCCCTGGAGGACGGATGCCTCCGACGCCTCTAGAAATTGCGAGTGCACCTGCAATACCCGCGGCGCGCGCTTGAGCTTGAGCCAAACCCCGTGAAGAATCTTTAGGCGCAGCCAAGGCGGCAGATGCCCTTGCATCCGGTTCTCTCCGTTGTCCAAAGTCCTGAGTATGCAAGGAATTCCACCTACTACATACTCCGTCCTGTCTCTTATTATTGATCCATACTTCTGCACCGTCTAATCGTATGCTGCCACCAATAATTTCCGCCGTCATTCCCACCATCTTATAGGATCTTGACGCTTGGTAAAAATCACCGGTTCTTTTGTTAACAGCAACCAGAAAGCTTGGATTTTCTATACGTAAAGCATCTGTTCCATTTTGTTGGATCGGTACATCTGTATATACAGTCGAATCTCCGACGATCCGGCTGTGCAAGCGCCC
>Ga0207022_10306_pt1 | contig 11341 bp, 11 predicted proteins | sample Alteio_BWMinCont_46_FD_153307 | JGI IMG/M metagenome (GOLD analysis project Ga0207022, IMG submission 153307) | Enriched cells from forest soil in Barre Woods Harvard Forest LTER site, Petersham, Massachusetts, United States -... | ecosystem: Environmental > Terrestrial > Soil > Temperate forest >... | reverse complement strand
TTTCCACAATCCCATAAGGTTTTCCAAGTTAAACCAGAGCACCGCATCAAAAAACACCGGCAATACAAGAATCGCAAACAATATAGCTGGGCTAAGCGTTAACTTTCTTAAGGCACGATGCATCTGTATTGCAGTGCCTTTAGCACCGATATGACGATATTTCTGAAGGCTATCAATGAGTAAGGGAGGAATATCACCCATATTAAAAATCCTTGAATATACCAAGGGTGATACCGGTACGATCATAAGAGGGATTGTGGTATCTCTCACCCAATGCATTAAATCCCCAGTCATCGCTAAGCCATTGCCGGAGTTCCAAGGATAATTGCTGGCTATGGAAATCACTTAATGTCGTGCTGGGTCCAATAATTTGGTAGGCTTCCTCGCCGAAACCGTAACGTAATGTTATAAAATGGTGCTTATTGGTACCTTCCGTCACAGCAACAAACTGGGAAGTGGAGTTAGCATTTCCCGGATCGCTCCTATTAAACCGAATACCACCCTGGATTATCCAGGGTGCTTGAAAATAATAGGTTGCTCCGAGAAAAGCGCTGGCATCGTGATGGTCATCCACGGCTTTATCAAAGCCCAAACCTACCGTGGTAATGAACTGGCGATTATCCAGCCATTTTTTATTAAGGAACGCATCCAGCCGGTAGCGTGGCAGGTATATGCCTCCATCGCCTGCGCCTGCGGTAACGGATGTATACCAGTCTTCATTGAAAATATGGGTATTGCCAATATCGCCATATGCCCCAGTCGCGCCAAATTCTCTCTGGTTTAATGCTTCACCGTTCCAGCTGTTACTTGCGTCCGACTGAACCTGTCCTTTTAAATACTCACCAGCCCAGTCGCCAAAGTGATTGGTGACAGAATGGAAATCTCCCCCCGCTTCAACATATCCAGTGGGAACAAACGCCGCAGGAGGCGCAGCCACGGGCGCTGGTGGCAATGTTATATACGAAGGGGCTGCCTGCACTTCATTTTGCGGACTTCCCGACGCAGGATAAGAATTCTGCTCAAGAATTAACAGTTCCGAAGTGGAGTCAGCAGCATAAGAGCTTATGCCATAAGATAGCAAAACAATAGAGGAAAGAAGGAGTATATTACGCATAGTGTTCTCTGAGTTTTTGTTTATTGAGATTTAGCACTCACATATGCTTTCAGGCGAAAAGTTCAGAAACCTGCGGCAATTAACTGGCCTGAAGCTGAGTCAGAGGCACAATAGTTGCCGCTATAAGGAGTCATGGCCATAAAAGGAAGAAAAAATTATATTACGCATATTTTCTCTCCACATTTCCCTGTCCAAGCAAGACCTTACATATTCTTTTAGCCGCTGTTCCGTCACCAAACAGATTTTTTGGTTTGCACATGGATGCGTAACGCACGGGGTTATTATTCAACCTATCGACCTCCGACAGGATGTCTTTCTGCTTGGTTCCTATGAGCATTCCTGCGCCTGATTCTATAATCTCTGGGCGTTCGGTCGTATCACGCAACACCATTATCGGGATATTTAAGGTTGCCGCCTCTTCCTGTATTCCACCGGAGTCGGTAAGTACCAGCCAGGATTTTTTAAGAATCCACAGCAATACCGGGTAGCTCAGCGGTTTAGTAATATAGAGCCTGGCGGAAATATCGTCGGAAGTATCCTGAAATACTTCATAGACCGCTGCGGCAACCTTAGGATTGGGATGCACCGGCCAGACGATGCACACATCCGGATGTATATGCATTAATTCCAATACAGCCTGTGCGATAAGCTTTATGTTTTCCGCCTGATTCTCGCGCCGGTGCATCGTCACCAGCACCAGCTTCTTCATGGGGAGGTGACGGCTTAATTTTTCCACCAGATCAGGCAATGCGCTCTGATAACCGCTTCGGTATTTAGCCAGTTTGCTGATGCCCAGATGGGATGCTTCCACGATAGTATTACCGACCACGTGAATATGCGCTTTATTGATTCCACCTGCCAATAAATTTTCCTGCGCGCGAAGTGTCGGAGCAAAATGCCAGTATGCCAGCTGGCCAAGCAAAACACGGTTCTTTTCTTCGGGGAAGGGATTATATTCATTATGCGAACGCAATCCCGCTTCAACATGTGCCACAGGACATTGCTGATAAAAGGCAGCCATACCAGCCATCAGGGCGCTGCTGGTATCTCCATGCACTAACACTGCGGAAGGCTTGACAGCCATAATTATTGTAGAGATGGTTTGCAGCAATAGGGAACTCAACTGGGATAGTTCACATATTTTTGAATGCGTATTGTCGTTAGCAGAGGGAGCGGCACGCTCAATATTGATACTGAAATCTGGCGTCATCCCGAACAGCTCATAAAGAGATGATGCCATATCGGTATGCTGGCCAGTATGAAGCAGTATCGTATTTATACCGTTCTTCTTGAGCTCAAAATACACAGGTGCCATCTTGATTATTTCTGGCCGTGTACCCATTGATAGTAATATTTTATGTTGATTAGTCATGATAAATTTCCCCCTGCACATGCGACAGCCTTACTCTCAGGATGAAGAGCTATTTGTCTGTCCGCGTATTGTAAGACTACTTCCTCAAGCACATTCCAATGCTTGCCGTAACGCATTGGTTCAGCATGATTTTTCCAGCATTTTACGGTGTAGATATCGCCTTCATTTATGGCGGCAACTGCGATTAATCCCCAGGGATAGTCTTCTTTACCCTGCGTCAGCCATTCTTTGCCATTATTGGCTATCCATATGTTGTAAGACTCTTTTTCAGTCCGCTCACCAGAAGGCTTGGAATGAAGGGCAGGAAAAATCTGTGCTACTTTGTCTGCTATCCAGGTGGCATACCGCCCTTTTTTAGCAGGTTTATCAGAGGGCATGGAATAAAGGGTGGGGAAAATCTGGGCGACCTTGTCAGGGTAAAATTGATTGCCGTTTTTTATTTGTGTTGAGACCAGAAATTCCCGGGAAGCATCGTACCTGAAAACTGTAAGAATATTAATCCGCAATTTCTCCGCTTTGGTTGCGTAGGCTTCAGCCGCCGCTGTATTACCTAAGCGTCTCTGCTCTTGTTCAATTCTTTTAAAGGCTGAGTATACTTCAATATTATCCATGAACAACCCAACATGAGTCTCGGACGACAGATAATAAATGCCCTGTACAGGTTCATAGAGACTCGCGAGCTGCTTTTCTGCTATTTCAGCGCTATTTTTCCATGTTACAGGCATACCTTCATCGGGTGAGAGGCGATACAGAAGTTCCAACCACAGGGCAAACATGGAATCATCTGCATCCGCGCGCAGGTAGCTATGCCAGTCGCCATACCCCTCTCGGGTATAACGTCCGAATAACCCATTGGCATCTTGCATTTTTAATGCCCAAGCCACCCATGAAAGTGCTTGGGGTCTTGCGCTTTGGTCAACATCCAGCATAATAAGCAATGCCTTGGTTGCGAAATAGGGCTCTACGGTATTACCATTATAATTATTGGTAATGGCCCCACTTGCTTCCTGATAGCCCAATAGATTGAAATCCTGCGCGGAAGCAGATATGGAATACGTAATAAGCGCTAAAAACAATGAAAGCATTCTTTTCATGATGCCACCCTCGCGCTTTCCTCAGCCCAGACAGAACCAAAAACCACTACACCGCTTGCAATATGAATTTTTAATCCACTAACCGTAGTTTGCGCTGTTTCTGTACCAACTGTACTGCCCGTTTCAATAAAGATAGTATCTTCTGCTATTACTGGTCCGCTAAGGTTACAGTTGTTTCCGATATAAAGATTTCCGGTACTTACAACTGAACCATCTACTTGCACGTTATTTTGAAGCTGCAAATCGTTATTACTTTTGATGCTACCTCTGATATGGGAGCCCGCTCCTATTACGACATTGCGGCTGGCGATAAGATCACCGTCAAAAAAGCTGTTTTCAGGAATTTCAATATCGCCATCAATTAGCCAGCGCCGGGTATATTGATCTTTTACATTAGGGATTGTGGTGACTTTAAGTAATTCATGTATTTTTTTTCTTCCTGCAGCAACAGGCTGACTTTTTCCAAACATAATTTTAGGAGCATGAAGCCTTTCAAAAACGCACCGTTTTGACAAGGTAATGGAACTCCCTGCCGAAGCGCGCCCATATAGATTGCAATTTGGATCGACAAATAAAGAGCCACCGCTATGAACCCAGCGCAAGATGCTGCATCCTTTGCCAAGCGTTATATTCTCTTCTGCTAATAAAGCGCGGAACTGGCTATTTTCACCTGCGCTTATAGAGTTTCTACTATATATTTCTTTCTGAAAAAATATCTGTCCCGGTAATATAAGCGCGGAATCAGCAATAATAAGCCAATCCGTCTTCGCACGGCTGATTTCCTGCAAATTGAAGACAGGTATGGTTCTGTTTCGTATAATCTGGAAGTTGGTATTATCCCTCAGGATGCCCTGCTGTATGGGAACATTCAGCTTTTGTTCGGCAGAAAAGAAACTGATAAAGTTCTTTTCCAGATATGTTTTAAAGCCTTTAGCAAAATAAGTGATATCCGTATTATATTCCTGAATTACACTGAGTGGCTTGGTATCCGTTGCGAATCTTAATTCCACCAAACCCGGAAGCAGGGGCAATACAAATAAGAAAACAACAAATAAGCAGAAAATAATGGGCCACACTATGCAGGTACTCCCATAATGAAGCCTTTTTCTCTAAACCGGGGCGTTTTTTCCCAGAGCTTGGATTTTTCGCTTCTATCAACAATCTGGCTTATCGTTGCCGTGGAAACCGTGACGGTGCTAATGAGGAAGCTGAAAAGATTAAAAGGTAAAAGGCGAATGCGGTTCTTTCCTCTATCTAAATATACCGCTGAACCTATTTCAAAGAATGCAGCAAAATTACCGATAGTGCCAAAAGCAGCCATCGCCATAAATGCTATAGAGCCATAAATGATATTATCATTGCCCAGGAAAAATAAGATTATGGCAAGAATCCAACCTATAAGAATTACCGGTGCCATCAGATGGACTCCGAGCAATAAAAGCCCATCTGTTTTTTCATGCAGGCTGATATTACGATTAACAAGACACTTCCAGCTATACCGGTACAATGATTGGTTGTGACCTTTTGCCCAGCGTTTTATCTGACGGATTCTGACTGGCCAGTTTTCCGGCACTTCTTCATAGCATTCCGAGCGGTTTTGATAAACGGATTTCCATCCCTTCAATATAGCCCGGTACGTCAGGTCAGTATCCTCAGCCAATGTGTCATCCAGCCATCCACCCACGCTTTCAAGGGCTGCTATTCTAACTCCACCGACCGTGCCACCATATTGGGGAACAAGATTCAGATTCATTCGCGCCTGCTGATCAACCTGATAGCCACCGGCACGTTCGATATCCAGAAGTCTTGTCAGTAAATTACGTCCTGTATTAAGGGGAACAACCCTGCCCATAACCAGACCTACTTCCGGATCAAAGAATGGCGCGGCTAATTGCTTAATAAGCCCTTGTCCCGGAATATAATCTGCATCAAAGACAATAATAATTTCACTATTTATATATTGGCTGGCATCTTTCAGGGCGGCCGCTTTTCCTGGCTGACCTACGCTACGATGAAAGGCGGTCACGAGTCCTGGAAAGCGGGTGCAAAAACCGTCTACAATTTCCCGAGTACCATCGGTTGAACGATCATTAACGACCAGAATCTTGAATTTCTCAGGCGGATAATGCACTTCAAGCAATGCCTGCAAAGAATGCTCTATAACCGCTTCTTCGTTATGCGCTGCAACGATAACCGTAACGCTGGGCCAGACAGCCGCGTCAATATTTATGTAAGGATGCCTTTGTTTGCCAAACAGGCGATTCAAGGTAAACCTGTAATGTCTGACAGTATAGGTGAGTATAAGGAGAGTCACCACGGTCAATACGATTTTTAAAATAAGGACGAACATTAACCGTTATCTTTTCTTTAATTATTAAGATGTGTGCAGCAGCTCCTGCGCAAATCAATCTGCGCTTAGGTTCAGCATGTCATAAATGGATCTCGGGAAACCATTATTAGCCACATCGTTTAATATAAAGATAGGATGGTGCTTTTATAAGCCGGTGTGCGCTTTATTGTCGGAACACAGTATGATGTTTCATCTTACCGCTGCATCCGGCGCTGCATTTCTGCCATAAATATATTATCCGGCACATGGCTGATGTCTGTCTTGCCCGTGCCTATGGAGCTTATGACACTGCGGCATTTGTGGTCGTTCAGCTTGCCATAGTGGTTATAGCTCGTAACGGCATTCTCATGGCCGATGTTCTGGCTGATAGCCTTAAATTCTATTTGGCTACAATTTTCCATAGCCCAGATAATCAGCATTTTACGGATGGAATGCGGGTTATAATAAGGCAGGCTGACACAGGTATCTCCCTAATGGTTTGGTACCCCGAAAAGTACCCCCAGATACCCGGATGTCAAAAAAACAATTCGGGTGACATTGGACAGTAAATCACCTACTGTCCCTTGTTTTTTGCTGTTTTATTGGATTGTGTCGGACTGCACTGGAGAGGATGATGGTGCCCACGGCCGGACTCGAACCGGCACGTCGATTGCTCAACTCAAGATTTTAAGTCTTGTATGTCTACCAGTTCCATCACGTGGGCACTAAATTATCTATATTTTACATAGATAACCTGTGGCGAAATTGTCTAACAGGAAGTTAGAATAGTTACTACCATTTTTTTACTGATAAAGACCGTTGCGCAATCGGCCGCAGTGGAGTAGACGAAAGCGGTATAATACATAAGCTTATGAAGCAGTCCGTCATATTGCAGGTACTGCCGCAGATGCGCACCGGCGGCGTCGAGCGCGGCACAATAGAGATCGCCGGCGCCATCGCCAGAGCCGGAATGCGTGCGCTTGTAGCCTCGGCCGGCGGTTCCATGCAGCCCAACCTCGCCTACTCGGGCGGCGAGCACATTACCCTGCCGCTGGCGGCGAAAAACCCATTTACCATTTTGAGCAACGCATCGGCGCTGGAAAAAGTTATCCGGGACTATAAGGTGGACATCGTCCATGCACGCTCGCGCGCACCCGCCTGGAGCGCCTGGCTTGCGGCGCAGCGCACCAATACGGCGTTCGTCACCACGTTTCACGGCGTATACGGCTTAACTCCCGCGTTTAAGAAATATTACAACGCGGTGATGACCAAGGGCGATCGCGTGATAGCAATTTCCAATTTCGTCGCGCAGCACATCAAGGAAAATTACAAGGTTCACCCTTCCAAACTTCGTATCATCCACCGCGGCGTCGATCTCGACCTGTTCTCGCCTGAGCGCATCAAGCAGCAGCCGATGGTAGAACTTGCCGCAAAGTGGCGGGTTCCCGACCACCTGCCGCTTATCCTGATGCCAGGAAGAATTACCCGCTGGAAAGGGCAGCATGTCCTGGTCAATGCCCTGGCAAAGCTGCCACACCGCAATTTTTTCTGCCTGCTGGTCGGCGACGATCTGGGGCATCCGGATTACCGGAAGGAGATTGAAAAATCGATTTCCAGGCTCGGCCTTGAAGGTAACATACGCGTGGCCGACAATACCGCCGCCATGGCGGAAGCCTATACGCTTGCCGAGATAGTGGTTGCGCCTTCCATCGAGCCGGAAGCGTTCGGACGCGTTCCGGTCGAGGCGCAGGCGATGGGACGAACGGTCATCGCCACCAATCACGGCGGCGCCTGCGAAACCATTATTGACGGCCAGACCGGATGGCTGGTAAAACCGGGCGATGCGGGCGACCTAGCCCGGGTCATAGACGGCGTGCTGCACATGCCAAAAGAGGATAAGGATAATCTCCGCGCCAATGCCATAGAGCATGTCAGGAACAATTTCTCGGCGCGCGTCATGTGCGAGAAAACCCTGCAAGTTTACGAGGAACTGATCAGCAAGATATGAACAGGATTCTGGTAATAAAACACGGGGCACTTGGCGATATGGTGCTCGCTACCGGCCCCTTTCAGGCCATAAGGCGGCATCATAAGGATGATCATATCACCCTGCTTACCACGCCCGCTTTTGCGGATATGATGCGCGCCAGCGGCTGTTTCGACGATATCTGGATTGATGCGCGCTCGAAGCTTTACGACTTCATCGAGTTCTTCAAACTCATTGAAAAAATCCGGCGGGGCAAATTCACACGCGTTTACGACCTCCAGACGTCCGAACGCACCTTCTGGTATTTTTACCTGATGCGCTCGCCCAAGCCGGAGTGGGTGGGTACGGCCAAGGGAGCATCTCACCGGCACGATACTCCGGAACGCAAAATGCTACACACTGTAGAGCGCCAGCGGCAGCAACTTGCTATCGCCGGCATACACGACATGCCTGCGCCCAACATCAGCTGGCTGAAATCCGGCATCGGCCATTTTCATCTGCCGGAACGCTATGCCGTCATTATTCCGGGAGGTTCCGCGCACCGCCAGGGCAAACGCTGGCCTGCCCACAATTATGGTACGATCTGCGCGTGGCTCATCAGTCAGGGCATCACGCCGCTGCTTATCGGCACGAAGTCAGAAGCGGCGGTCATTTCCACGATCGAATCCCTCTGTCCGGAAGCAAGGAGTTTTTTGGGAAAAACCAGTTTCTTCGAGCTTGCCGAAATTGCGCGTCATGCGAGTTGTGCCATCGGCAACGATACCGGGCCGATGCATATTGTCGCGGCTACCGGCTGCCGGGCGCTGGTGCTGTTTTCACAGTTTTCCAATCCGCAGCTATGCGCACCGCGCGGCGCCAATATTACCGTGCTGCAGAAGAATCCTATTGCCAGCTTACCTGCGGAAGAGGTAATACAGTGGCTGAAGAATTCCACAGGAGGAGTAGATTTATGACAAAAGCAGCAGCGTCTCTCAAAATGGAAGGTCTTAAAACCGGCGACACCGCGCCGGGATTTACCATGCCTACGGATAAAGGCGGCAGCGTCAGCCTTGCAAACCTTAAAGGCAAGAATGTGGTGCTGTATTTCTATCCCAAGGACGATACCCCCGGCTGCACCATCGAAGCCAGGGAATTCCGCGATCTGAAGGGGGAATTCGACAAAAACAATGCCGTCATCATCGGCGTATCGAAGGACAGCGTGGCGAGCCACGACAAATTTAAGGAGAAATTCTGCCTGCCGTTCATCCTTGCTTCGGATGAGGATCTTACGGTATGCAACGCCTATGGCGTCTGGGTGGAAAAAAGCATGTACGGCAAGAAGTACATGGGCATCGACCGCGTGACGTTCCTGATCGACGCTACGGGGAAAGTTGCCCAGATCTGGCCGAAAGTGAAGGTCGAAGGCCACGCGGTGGAAGTGCTGGAAGCGGTGAAGAAGCTGTCTTAATTTTACGCTCAGAGGCTTCGGCTCATTGTGCCGCGCAGGCTGCGTTCGCACTTGCTTCGTTCGTCTATTACCTGAGTGAATAATACACCAGCGTCCGCTCGATAAAGTTAAAGAGCAGTATCAGTATCACCGGAGAAATATCGATGCCGCCGAGATCAGGCAGAAACTTGCGTATCGGGCGCAGGAGAGGATCGGTAAGCTTGAACAGCGCATAATTGATTTTCTGCACGGCGGGCTGGTAGCGGTTCACGACATTGAATGCAATCAGCATGCTCAGGATCATCCAGGCAAAAAGCACGTAATTATAGAGGTGCATGATTGTGACTATTATATCCACTATCGGATTTAGCATAAGTCCTGCCTATAAAATTTCCGCTATTATAAATAGTAGCTACGGATTATGCAACCGGCAGTTCTAAAAGAGCCTGCTGAAAATTTTTGGCAGCACGTCCGGGAGGTCAGAGGCGATGAGGCCATACCCGAACAGGGACGCCGCTTCGCTATGCAGCCACACCGCGGCGGCGGCGGCGGGAAATGCTTCCATCCCCTGGGCAAGGAGCCCCGCGATAATGCCGCTTAAGACATCCCCCGAACCGGCAGTGGCCAGAATTGCCGGAGCGTTGGAATTGATGATGGCACGACCGTCGGGTGCTGCGATGACGGTGTCGCTTCCTTTAAGCACCATGACGGCATTGGTGTATTTCGCAGCGGCGCGCGCACGGCTCAGTTTGTCGCCGCCGAAATCAAAAACCCTGCTGAATTCCCCTTCGTGCGGCGTCATGACGCATGGAGACGTTATCGCTTGTTTAAGAGCTGCTGCATCCCTCTGAAACACGGTCAGCGCATCAGCGTCAAGGACGACCGGACGGCCGCCGGTAAGGCTATCCGTCACCAGCCTGCGTGTTTCCTCTTTGACGCCTGCCCCGGGACCGATAAGTACCGCCGAAATCCGGTTGTCGCTGAGTATATCCTTAAAGTCATCCGGAGATGAAACCGGCCTGACCACAATGTTTTCAAGCGCGGCGGCATAGATGGGAAAGGCTGCTTCCGGACAGGCGACCGTGGTATAGCCCGCACCTGCCCTCGCCGCCGCGCGCGCAGCAAGGCGCGCCGCGCCCGTCATCGGATAGCCGCCATATATCAGCGCGTGGCCGCGCGCGTATTTATTCGTATCCATAGATGGGTGCGGCAGAAGTTCATGCCATAGTCCGGGAACATTCTCGAACGTATCCGGGATAATCCGTGCCAGCACGGAATCAGGAATATCTATGTCCGCTACCACGGTTTCACCGCACAGCCTGCGTCCGGGGAGCAGCAAATGCCCAGGCTTTTTTCGGAAGAACGTCACGGTCAGGTCGGCAGCGACCGCGCCCATATCCGCGCCGGTGTCGCCCATGACGCCGCTGGGCACGTCCACCGCGACTATCGAAATCCCCCGTTTATCAGCGGCGATCAAAGTCTCGCGCGCAACGCCTTCTATGGCACGCGCAAGCCCCGCACCGAACAGGGCGTCCACCACCAGCCCTGCGCCCTCAAGCAGTGCGGGTGACAGCGGCTCAACCGCGCCTTTCCATAATCCTGCATGGTGCGCTGCATCTCCCTTCAGCGCGTAGCGTGCGCCAAGCAGCCCGATCCGCACCGGCCAGCCTGCTGCAACCAGATACCTTGCCGCCACGAACCCGTCACCACCGTTATTGCCCGGACCACACAGGACAACCACTGGGCACACAGGCCAGCGGCGCTTTATTTCACGTGCGACTGCCGCACCGGCATTTTCCATGAGCATGATGCCGGAAATGCCCGACTCCACCGCCATGCGGTCGGCTTCCGCCATCCGCCTGACATCGAGCAATGCGTTTTTATAGTTTGTTAACATACCCCCTGTTCATTATCGTTGTGAATACATCGTTTGTATTAATGGTGCTGTGGCGGCGCAAGGTGCTTTCTTCTTGACCTGTCATTCTTTGTGGAATAATTTTGAACTTGCAGGCTTTGCCT
>Ga0207022_10305_pt1 | contig 11349 bp, 8 predicted proteins | sample Alteio_BWMinCont_46_FD_153307 | JGI IMG/M metagenome (GOLD analysis project Ga0207022, IMG submission 153307) | Enriched cells from forest soil in Barre Woods Harvard Forest LTER site, Petersham, Massachusetts, United States -... | ecosystem: Environmental > Terrestrial > Soil > Temperate forest >... | reverse complement strand
ACATGCGTTTCAAGCGGGGTTGTGTTCGTGGGCTTTTATTCTTATGCGCGGGAGTCGCGTTGTTTCTAGCCACGCCTTTCAAATTAGGAGCGCAAGAAAATGGAATGATTCAGGGAACGGTCACAGATCCCTCTAAAGCTGCCGTACCCGGCGCCAAAGTGCGCATCGAAAATCCGGTCAGCCATCACGTGCAGGAGGTCCAAACCGGCGGCGATGGACACTTTCAAATTCCGAACATTCCGTTCAACCCTTACCACTTGACGGCAACAGCGTCCGGATTTGAGACGCTCACCCAAGACATCGATGTGCGCTCGAGCGTTCCCATCGCACTCGATCTAAACCTGAAACTCGGCGCGGCTACCACCAATATCACCGTCACTGAAAATGCCGCAGATCTTGTGGAGGTGACGCCGACCGAACACACCGATGTGGATCGTGGATTATTTGAGGATCTTCCACTCGAAAGCCAATCCTCGTCCGTGAGCTCGCTGATCACCCTCGCAGCTCCGGGAGTTACAGCGGACTCGAACGGTCTGTTTCATGGACTTGGCGATCACGCCGAGAACTCATTCTCGATAGACGGCCAGCCCATTACCGACCAAGTGAGCAAAGTGTTTTCGAATCAGATTCCCGCGGATTCCATTCAGTCCATGGAGGTGATCGAAGGCGCTCCGCCCGCCGAATACGGAGGCAAGACCAGCCTTGTCGCCGTGGTCACCACGCGCTCCGGCCTGGGGCAAACCCAACCGCACGGGAGCATTACCGCATCCTACGGCTCTTTCGGCACGACGAATGAGGGCTTCGACGTTGCCTACGGCGGAAAAAACTGGGGAAACTTCGTCTCCATCAATGGACTGAATACCAGCAGGTTTCTCGATCCTCCCGAGTTCCAGGCGATGCACGACAAGGGCAATGAGGAGAACGCCTTTGACCGCCTGGACTTCAAGCTGACGGATGAGGACACGCTCCAATTGAATTTGGGATTCACGCGCTCCTGGTTTCAGACGCCGAACACGTTCGACCAGCAACTTCAGACCTGCACGGTCCTATCGACACTATGCGACCCCACGGGTACCGTTGTCCTGAACCCAGTCACAGGCGCGCCTCTTGGGCCGACCGATCAGCGCTCCCAAATTAAGACCTTCAACATCGCGCCAAGCTGGACACACCTGATTGGCTCAGAAGCCGTGCTCACATTAGGTGGCTGGGTGCGGCGCGACCAGTATAACTATTACCCTAGCCCCGATCCTTTCAGCGACCTTGGGCCGCTTCAGGACGAAACAATCTCTCAAACCAGATACTTGACCAACGCAGGCTTTCGCGGTGCGGTCTCTTACGTCAAGGGGGTTCACAACCTGAAAATTGGATTCACCGCCGAGCACACGTATCTTAATGAGAGTGACTCGTTTGGGATTGTAAATCCAGGCCTGCTTCCCAGTTGTCCCGCTGCGCTCGCCGCCTCATGCGCCGTGCTGGCGCCGTTCGACCTAACAGCCGGGGGAAGTCTTTACAACTTCAGCGGCAAGACCGACATAATCGAATATGGATTCTACGGTGAGGACACCATCACCAAGGGTCCCTGGTCGATTAACCTCGGGCTTCGCGGTGATATATACAACGGCCTCGACAGCGCTTCCCGGCAGGCTGAGCCCCGGGGTGGTGTGGCCTACAACCTCAAAAAGACGAACACCGTCTTCCGCGTTTCCTACGCCCGAACTATGGAAAGCCCGTTCAACGAGAACTTGATCCTTACAGGCATTGGATGCAACGACCCTGTGGTTAACGCGATCATGACCGTGGCCGAGGGCTTCGTCTGCACCACAGCCCCACTTACCCCTGGCTTCCGTAATGAGTTTCACGCTGGTCTGCAACAGGCGTTCGGGAAGTTTTTTGTGTTGAGCGGTGAATACATTTGGAAGTACACGCACAACGCTTACGACTTCAATGTCTTCGGTACCAGCCCGATTACCCTTCCAATCGAATGGGCAAAGTCCAAGATTCCCGGCTTTGCCGTTCGCGGAAGCGTTCCGAATTTTCACGGTTTGACGGCGTTTATCGTACTGTCCCACGTTTCTGCGCGCTTCTTTCCGCCGACGATCAGCGGAATCGCGCCTCCTCAACCACCAGGCGTATTTCGCATCGACCACGACGAGGTATTCAACCAGACCACCCACGCGCAATATCAGCCGTTCAAGCGTGGGCCGTGGCTGGGCTTCAATTGGCGCTACGACAGCGGACTTGTGAGCGGCGCGACGCCATGCGAGGCACAAACGGCAACATGCTCGCTTTCGACCTCCAGTCTGGATCCTGGCGGGCTCGGTCTAGCCAACATTCCAGCGGGAGAGATCGCCATGGTGAATAACATCAATGGATTGCCCTTGACCGCCGATCAGGAGTTCGAGGGAGGATTCACTTGCAACGGAGTGGCCGCGACCCCTACGGTACCTTTACCTTCGGTTTGTCCCGCATCCCAGTTTGGGTCCAACCTCGTGAAAGTACCGGCGCCCGGCACCGAAAATGACGATCACAATCCACAGCGCATCCAGCCGCGGAGCCTGTTCGACCTGGCGCTGGGCCACGACAACTTGCTCAACGGCGACCGCTACAAGTGGAGCCTGCGCTTCACGGTGATCAATCTGACCAATAAAGAAGCGCTCTACAATTTCTACTCCACGTTCAGTGGGACGCACTACGTCACGCCACGCACCGAAACCATAGAGCTGGGGTTTCACTTCTGAGGCCGTAGCCCCGAGCACGCGATCGTTTCCGTTCAAAAGCGAGTCGCTTCGGCGACTCGCTTTTTTTTCGGTGATGCACCTGAATTCGATTGAGGTCAAAGTGACGAAGCCACCTCGCCGGGTTGGGGGTGCATGCGGACTTTAGTGTATCCTGTCAGGGAGCAACCTCAAGGCCACTACAGGCAGGGCCAGCCGAAGCCAGGCTGTGCAAACGTTGCCCTGCGTCCAAATCTCATTGGGTGGGGTGAGCGTCTCCCATGTCGTCGAGTCGAAAGGCGCAAGTCGCGTTTGCCTTGGCGCTATTCCTGCTCTTTCTTAGCGGCTTAGCGGCAGGTTCCCTCATCATCCGTTTGTATAGCAGCGAGGCCATGGTTCGTCACACCTACGACGTCGAGGTGGCCCTTGGGGATTTGGAAAGCTCGCTGACGAACATGGGCCGGAACCGGGTGGCTTATATCGGTTCGGGGAGCGGCGAGTCGCTTCGGGATTTCTCGGATGCGGAAAAGGAAGTGGGCATCGTTGTTGCGAGAATTCGGCAATTGACCAGCGACAATCCGGCGCAGCAGAAGTTATGCGACCAGCTTGCCGCGAACGCGAACGAGCGCATCGCGGTCTCGCAGGCATCGGTCGATTTGAGGACGCAAAACCGATCCGATCCCGAGAAGCAGTTCGAATTGACGGCGGCCGTGGCCAGGACGACCTTTGGTACCGCGGCAATTGCGCAGCAGATGCGAGGCAATGAAGACGCGCTGCTGCAACAGCGAAGCCGCTTGTTGCAACTTTTATTTACGGCGCTCCCCGGCATCCTGGCGGCCTCGTTCGCGCTCTCGGCCGCGATGTTCTGGCTGCACTATTACATGTTGAATCGCGAGCTTCAGGAGCGCAGGGGAGCGGAAAACCAACTGCGGCGGTTAAGCATGCAGCTGATGCGAGTGCAAGACGAGGAGCGCCGGAGATTCGCGCGCGAATTGCACGACGAACTGGGACAGAATCTCGTGGCCGCGAAAATGATGGCGGATACTTTGGACGCGGGCGCCGAAAATCCGCGAATCGCCGAGCTCACCAACTTGCTGACGGACCTGCTTTCCCGAGTCCGGACGCTCTCTTATCTATTCCATCCGCCGCTGCTGGAGGACGCCGGCTTCTACTCCGCCGCCAACTGGCTGATCGAAGGGTTTGCATCGCGCCTGGGCATCGCCATCTCCGCAAATATTCCGACTCCGCCGGAACGGCGGCTCGATCGTGCCGTGGAGCTCACGCTGTACCGGGTCTTGCAGGAGTCGCTCAACAATATCTATCGGCACTCGAAGAGTTCGAGGGCCGAGATCAGCGTGGAGGCTGGTCCGGACAGAATCATTTTGCGCGTAAGGGACTTCGGACGCGGGATTTCGACTGAAAAGCTCGAGGCTCTGCGGACCAACGCCGAACAGACGGGCATTGGGCTAACCGGCATGAAAGAACGCGTGAGAGAACAGGGTGGCGAGCTGGAAATACGGTCCGACGGCGGCGGAACTGAAATCATCGTCACCCTACAGATCGCACAGCCCGCTGAAACGCTGGGAGCCGGGATTCGGTGAAGGTAACTTCCGGCGAACGGTGGCAGCTCAACCGGTCTATGCAGCACCATTTAACCAGTTGGTCCAACAATACTTCCCATTGAGACCGCCCGACTTATCGGGACTGATAGACAACGCTGGTGCTGGGCGCCAGCCGATTCATTCGGTAACGCGCGGTTTACCGGGTGACGACGATCAGTTTGCCGCTGGCGCTGGGCCGCGACCGCGACCCGGAGGCGTGTTCGGATCGGGCCTCAGATCGGCTGGGAATAGGTCGAAAAGCGCATTCATGGCAGCCACGGCCTTGGCGTGTTCGGCCATCAGCTTATCGGCATCGGGCGCATTGGCGCTCATGTCCGATATTTTCTGATACTCCGCGACGGCGGCCTTCAGCCGTGTTTCCGCCTTGTTCTTGAAGGCGGCGGGCTCATCCTTGACGGCCGCGCGCAGCGCGTCGGCGGCCTCGTGGTACTCCATATTCTCGTGCGGGAGGCGCGCGAAGTTCTTGGCGGTGATCTGCCTCTTGAAGTCGTTGGAAACTTGCACCAGAAGCCGGAGCGCCGTCTTCACATCGTCGGGCGATTTCAGCTGTGCCGCGATGGGCGACGCCACCAGCAGCGCCACTCCGATCGTCGCGAGAAGGGCCGGAATTCTTTTAATTTTCATCCCTTTTCTCCTTTCTGTCCGCGGAAGGTTTACGATGTAATACGCAGAATGCCGCGCATGTCCTCCGGATGGGTGCCACACACAAACGGATAGTCGCCCGCCCGGGGCGCGATAAACTCTACCATCACCGTCTGGCCTTTGTCGCACAGCGGTGTGGTGGCGATGACCAGCGGGTCGTCTTGCGGAAGGATGCCGTCGTGGTCCAGACAGTCCTTGGTGAGCGCCTGCAGTCGGCCGGGATACGTGAGCACCCAATCGTGGCGGGCGCTTATGATCTTGCCCGCATGATGGAACGTGAGGCGAACCCGTGCGCCGGTTGGGCAGGTCAGGGTGTCGGGCAGGAAGTCCAGGAAGTCACCGTCCGATTCGATGTAGAGATCGACGACCTGTTCAGGCTTCGGCTTGCGGCCACATCCCAAGAGAAGCGCGAGCATGACGAGAAGTAACCGCCGACGCGCAAGAGGCTCACTCGGGCCTATGGGACCTCCACGGAATTGCATTTGCGGGAATTTTAGTGTGAAGAGATGACGCAAGCAACTGCTTGAGCATAGGCGCGCTGCCACGACAATAGCGAGGGTTAGATTTCCCGCAGAGCTTCTCTTTGCTTTTCGGCAATGCCGTCCATCGTGGAGCTGCGCTGCCGGCGTTTTGCGTCCTGAACGATGAGGTCGATTCTTTCGCGAAGTTTTCGAGGCGAAAACGGCTTTGGGAAATAGTCTGCCGCGCCCATCTGGATGGCCTGTTTGGCCAATTCGGGAGAGTTATGGCCGGTCATCAAAATCACGGCGATGCCCCGTTCCAGTTGCACGATCTGTTGCAGCAATTCCATTCCTCCAATGCCGGGCAGGATCAGATCGATCAGCACAATTTGCGGACGCAACTGAGCGATCATATCGAGCCCGATCCGCGCATCCGAAGCGGTATGAATCTCGAGTTCGCCATTACTCAGGGTGAAGCTAACCATCTTCAGATTTTTAGGATCATCGTCGATGACCACTAGCCTAACGGGCTGATCGCTTTCGTTGACCGGGTTCATAAGATCACCTCGTCCTGGTGTTTTGGGGGCTAAGCGGTGGCCGGACGGCCTCTCCGCCTTCTGAAGTGAGTCTAGGCGAAAGGCGTATTTCCGCCGGCTTAATTATACCGGTACGTATTTCACTAGTAATTAGTTAGCCTGTGGCCGCGGCGTGTCGTTCGCGCAAAGGCGGTGTCAGTGTGAAGTTTGACTCTTGTGTCGCGATCCAGAAAATTCAATCAAAACAATTCAACTGGCCCGCCACCCCAGGAAGGAGACCCTTGGCGATCGCCTACTGCGCCAGGACGTCCTTAAAGAAGAGCGCCATGGCCACTTTGTATTCGGCGTCGGCACGCACCTCCGCGGGACTCTGCGGGTGCGTGAAGCCGTGGGTGGCGCCGCTGTAGAGATTGACCTCGAAATCCACTTTAGCGGCACGCAGGTGGGAGACCAGGATATTGAGCTGATCGACCGGGGCGACCGGATCTTCGGCGCCATGCAAAATGAGCACGCGGCCCTTGATGTTCTTGGCGGCTTCGGCCGTGAAGTTATTGAAGGCGCCGTGCACCGAGATGAAGCCGACGAGCGGCGCGCCCGTTTCGATCAGCTCGATTCCCGTGGTGCCGCCAAAGCAGTAGCCGATGCCGGCAAGCTTGGTGGGATCGACCATGGGCTGCGCCTTCAGCACGTTGAATCCGGCCATGGCGCGCGCACGCATCAGCGGGCGATCGTTGTCATAAATCCCGATCAGCTTGGTCATTTCGGGAACGTCCTTGGGGACAATTCCCTTGCCGAACATGTCTTCGGCGAAAACGACGTAGCCGAGATTGGCAATGGTTTGGGCGTCGGCGAGGGTGCCCTCGGAGAATCCGCTGCGGTCGTGGATCATCAACACGCCGGGGCGGCGTCCCTGGATGGCGTCGTCGTATATGAGATAGCCGGATAGGGCCACGTTGCCCTGTTTGTAATCGATCCACTGGGTCTTGATGGCAGCTTGCGCAGCGCCGGCTTGCAGGACGACGGCAAGGGCGACGAGAACGAACGAAGCGACACTTTGTTTCTTAAGGGCGATGGCGATCTTCATGGCTCCTCCGGAATGCGTTTGTACAGACCAAAACTAAAATGCGTCAAACGGCGCTGACACCGTACATTTGCGCGGCCTCCCTGGCCTTGCGCATGTCTTCTGGCGTGGTCTCGGGAGGCGGGGCGCTAGGATCGGTGACCGGCCTTCCGACGTCCAAAAAGAACTGCTCGAAGCCACCGGGCGAGTAGGACATAAACATTCGCGCAGGTTTGTCGCTTACGTTTTGGAAGCGATGAGGAGTGCCGCGGGCCATATGAGCAAAATCGCCGACTCGGGCCATGTAGGTCTGGTCGCCGAGGACCACCTGCAACTCGCCTTCGACGACATATAAGGTCTCATCTTCGCGGGTGTGGAGGTGCAAGCGCATTCCCTGCCCTGGCAGAACCAGGTCCTCAAACACGGCGTAAGCGCCACCGGTCATGCGGGAGTCCGCTTTGATGGTGACCATGATGCCCGTCATCCACACTCTCTTTCCCGCGTTGCCGGGAACCATCCTGGCTTCCGTTTTGGAATCCGCGGGCTGCCGGCCAAACGCGAAATCGGGCGCGAAATCGGGCAGAAGGAGGGCGCCGGTGGCGGCTGCGGAACGGGTGAGGAAATCGCGGCGTCTGGTCATATGCAAACCTTTCTTCCCGCACATCCCATGGCTATGGAAAGCATCGGTGAGACGCGAGTTTTGCATTGTCGGCGAGGAGTGTCAATCAAGATGGAGGGCGAGTTGGAGGGCGAGATGGAGGGCGCCGGGATTTCTCGGGATTTATCCTCCGAGGATTACGAGGCGAAGATTACGGGGCGGAGACAGTCATCGGAGGACCAATCGTCTTGGCTGGTCGCGAAAAACCAGCGCTGAGTTGCCGCGACCAGACGAAGGATTACCAAGGATTACAGGCTTCCACCTATAGCGATTGAGCGGCCCAACGGATAGACTCGCCTGGAACCCTACCCGAGTTGCCAGCGACTCTTCGGCCCAAGCTGTGCATTACAAAGAAAGAAAAACTTGGATACCCGCGACCGCACGCTAAACTCAGCGCACGATAGCGAAGGAAGAGTTCGAGAAATATCCGAACTGGAAACCCAGATCGAGAAGCGTTTCGGCGTGTTGCCTAACTTTTTCCGGCTCACCCCAGGTAATCCGGAGATCACGGCAAAGCTATGGGGTTTCGCCGGTTTTGCGTATCTCGATAATCCGCTTCCTTCGCTTTTCAAGGAGCGGTTGTTCGTTTATCTCTCCCGCTTTTGTGAAGTGCGCTACTGCATTGCGCGACATGTGGGCTTCCTGGCGGGGCTGGGACACGCGTCCGGCGATGCGGAGTGTCCTCCTCAAAGCATCGCGGAAATCGTCCGGCTCCTGCGGCGGCCCCTTCCGCGCGGACAGGATTTAGCGCGATATCTTTCACGCTGCGCGCAGTATCGTGAGCCGCTCGGCGCATTGGAAGACCAGGATTCCGACGTGGAAGAAGCCATCATAGGGCTTGCCAGCCACGTCTTTTTGCAAACGGCTGACGCACCCGCCTGCCTCGATGCGCTGCGGTCCGCCTTGGGCGAGTCGCGGCTACAGTATCTGATGCTACTCCTGGCCTTCGTGCGGACGGCTCATTATTGGACCAAGATTCATCCTGAGCTAGTCATGGAAGAGGACATAAACCAACTTCTGGCAACGCACGAAGACCTGGCAGAGTGCGTTCTAGCCGATCCAGAGGCGACCTCCGATGAGGTGAGCCGCAGGCTTCTAGGCGAATTGGCATCGTTGCGAAGGCAGACCGAGCGAGACACCGGCCTGCTAGCTGCCATTGTGGACTCCTCCGACGACGCCATCGTCAGCAAGAATCTCGACGGCGTCATCACCAGCTGGAATAAAAGTGCCGAGCGCTTGTTCGGTTACGCGGCCCAGGAAGCTATCGGCCAGCACGTGACACTTATCATCCCGCCCGATCGCCAAGATGAAGAGACCAGGATTCTGGAGCAGCTCAGGCGCGGCGAGCGAGTGGATCATTTTGAAACTGTTCGGATGCGCAAAGACGGTACGATGCTCGATGTCTCCCTTACGATTTCACCCGTGCGGGATGTCGCCGGCCGTGTGATTGGGGCGTCAAAGGTTGCTCGCAACATCACCGAACGCAAACAGTCCGAGCGATCGCTGGCGGAGCAAGCTCGACTGCTCGACTTGAGTAATGACGCCATCCTGGTTCGCGATGCGGGCGATCGGATTACGTACTGGAACAAAGGCGCAAGCGGACTCTATGGCTATACGCCCGAAGAAGCACTGGGCCGCGTTTCGCATGAGTTGTTGCGAACCGAATTCCCCGAGCCGCTCGAACGCATTGCTGAACGGCTTCAACACCAAAGCCGCTGGTCCGGCGAACTTACTCACAAGCGCAAAGATGGGAAAGAGATTGTAGTCTTCAGCCGTTGGGCTGTCGATCGGGATGACCGTGGGAAACCACAGGCCGTTCTGGAAACGAACAATGACATCACGCAACAGAAGGAGACCGCAAAGGCGCTGCGCGAGAGCGAGGAGCGCCTCCGGGCTCTGGCCGAAGGACTGGAAACCCAGGTGCGGGAACGAACCCAAGAATTGGAGCAGCGGAACAGAGAAGTTCTGGAACGGTCCGAGCAGCTCCGAGAGCTGTGGAATCGTCTCGTACGAACCCAGGATGAAGAGCGGCGGCATATTGCGCGGGAGTTGCACGACAGTGTGGGCCAATATCTAGCTGCGTTGAGCATGGTGTTGGAGGCGGCCAAAAATAAGGGTTCGGATAATCGCAAGCTCGAAGAGGCCGCTCAAATAACGGACTCTTGTATAACAGAGATTCGGACGCTATCTCACCTGTTGCACCCGCCGTTGCTGGAAGAGGCCGGCTTGGCGTCTGCCGTGAGTTGGTATGTTGAGGGCTTCGCCGCGCGCAGTGGGATTCGCACCAAATTGGAAATCGCCGAACCGCTTGGCCCGTTGGGAAACGACATCGATCTTGTACTCTTCCGGATCCTTCAGGAATCTCTGACCAACGTTCACCGGCATTCAGGAAGCAAGACAGTCGATATCCGAATACGCGCCGATTCCCAGCAGGTCTGTTTGGAGATAGAAGACCAAGGCAGAGGCAGCGCGAACGGCTTGCTTCGACCGGGGGTTGGCCTCACGGCTATGCGCGAACGAGTGGAAAACCTTGCCGGTGAATTCGGAATCAGTTCGAGCGAAAGCGGTACTCGTGTGCGAGTGGTCCTCCCTCTAGCGCCTCCTCCCCGCAGTGCTAAGGCAGCGCCGCAATCATCGGCGGCAGCCAGTTAGATCGCAGTTAGGCAGGGACAAAAGCAAAACTTTGGCGGCCTCGAATCATTCCTTACTTGGAAGTTACCGTTCTGCCGCCGCGCGGCGTCCAGCGCCGCGGAGGGACCACGCTCGTTGTGAAACACTTCCAGGGTTTGCGATAGGTTCGCGATTCGCGAGAAGAGCGGGATTTCGTCTTTGCGCAGCCCGTCCGGATATCCATGCCCGTTCCAGTGCTCGTCCAGGCTATAAATGCCGGATACAACGCCATCGGAAAAGCCCAACTGCTTGGCGATATCGGCGCCGCGTTCGCAGCGGATCTTCACCAGGGCGCAGGAATCCTGCTGCTGCGTGGCGGCTACCTGGAAAAGCCGCCGCACCCGCTGCAAGAATGGCAGGCCGGTGGCGACGTGCGTCAGCGCGTAGTGCAAACTTTCCCACCCCACGCGCGTCCAGTCCGTCAATTTAACGTCGCGCTTGGCCTTGATCTCGTCCGCCGTCACGATGTGAAAGAGCCGGGAGGAGTTGCTGCTGCACCCTGCGTCCTTCAGAAGCAGGGAATAGTACAAATCGCCCCGCTCGGCGGCCGGGAGACCGATTTGGTGGGCCAGCCGCATCCCAATAATGCAAGCGCGCACGGAATGGCCCATCGGCTGACCTTCCGTAAGGTCCAGGGCGTAGGAGAGCGCGGAGAGGATCTCGGAAACTCGAATCAACGGTTCGGAGCCCGCACGCCGGCCGGCCGGATACTGTGAGCTGGAAAAGCGATCGGGAGCCTTCATTCACTCTCCTGCGCCCGGCAGACAACGCGAGGCGCTTTAGCGGCCGTAAGCTGTTGCAAACAAGCCCTTTGTCCCGGCCCGCGTCTCGCCAACGTCCGGCCGGAGTCCGAGCGGATCGGAGCCTCTATCGTCTCGACCGGTATGGGGGTTGAAACTGGTACGGGCGTACTAAATCGCCCACAAATTTACAAAGAGGTAATCAGTATATTTCCGTATCAAATTAGCTTCACGACGCAGACTCCC
>Ga0207022_10304_pt1 | contig 11390 bp, 6 predicted proteins | sample Alteio_BWMinCont_46_FD_153307 | JGI IMG/M metagenome (GOLD analysis project Ga0207022, IMG submission 153307) | Enriched cells from forest soil in Barre Woods Harvard Forest LTER site, Petersham, Massachusetts, United States -... | ecosystem: Environmental > Terrestrial > Soil > Temperate forest >... | reverse complement strand
GCGGCGGTCGCGCGGACGTGTGGGAGCCCGAAGAGGAAATTTATTGGGGACCTGAGGGCACATGGCTGGCGGATGAGCGTTACTCCGGAGATCGTGACCTCGAGAATCCTCTCGGCGCGGTGCAAATGGGTTTGATTTACGTGAATCCGGAAGGGCCCAATGGAAAGCCCGATCCCATCGCTGCGGCGCGGGATATCCGGGAGACGTTCGCCCGCATGGCGATGAATGACGAAGAAACGGTCGCACTTATTGCCGGCGGACATACTTTCGGCAAGACGCACGGCGCTGCCGTTCCCGCTCAGTATGTGGGCAACGAACCAGAAGGTGCCGCCATCGAGGATCAAGGCCTCGGGTGGAAGAATAAATTTGGCAAAGGTTTTGGTGCTGACACCATCGGCAGCGGCCTGGAAGTCACTTGGACCACGACGCCGACGAAGTGGAGCAACAACTTCTTCACCAACCTGTTCCGCTATGAATGGGAGCTGACAAAGAGTCCGGCCGGTGCCCATCAGTGGACACCGAAAAATGGCGCTGGCAACGGTACAGTGCCGGATGCGCACGATCCGTCAAAGCGTCACGCGCCATCCATGTTGACCACGGACCTCGCCTTGCGGTTCGACCCTGCTTACGAAAAGATTTCCCGGCGCTTCCACGAGCATCCGGATCAGTTCGCAGATGCGTTTGCGCGGGCATGGTTCAAGCTGACGCACCGCGACATGGGGCCGATCGGACGTTATCTCGGCCCGCTCGTTCCCAAAGAGACTCTGTCGTGGCAAGACCCCATCCCCGCAGTGGATCATCCGCTGATCGGGGAGCAGGACATTACTGCTTTGAAGGCGAAGATCCTTGCATCTGGTCTGTCGGTTTCGCAGCTTGTCTCGACTGCTTGGGCGTCGGCGTCGACGTTCCGCGGCTCGGACAAGCGCGGCGGAGCGAACGGCGCGCGCATTCGCCTCGCGCCGCAAAAGGACTGGGAAATCAACCAGTCGGCTGAATTGGCGAAGGTGCTGCAGAAGCTCGAAGCGCTGCAAAAAGAGTTCAACAGCGCCCAGACGAACGGCAGTAAGGGAAAGAAGGTCTCGCTGGCTGACTTGATCGTTCTCGGCGGCGATGCGGCGATCGAGAAAGCCGCGAAGGCTGCCGGGCACGACGTGAAAATCCCATTCACGCCGGGGCGCATGGACGCGTCGCAAGAGCAAACAGACGTCGAGTCCTTCGCGCCGCTCGAACCGAAAGCCGATGGATTCCGCAACTATCGCCGCGCCAAGCAGCGCCTCTCGGCTGAGGAGATGCTGGTGGATCGGGCGCAATTGTTGAAGCTGACTGCTCCTGAGATGACGGTTCTCGTTGGCGGCCTGCGTGTGCTGGGTGCAAATGCCGGGAAGTCGATACACGGCGTCTTCACCAAGCGGCCCGAGACGCTGACGAACGATTTCTTCGTCAACCTGCTTGACATGCATACGCAATGGCAGCCCTCCACTACAGTCCAAGGCGTTTCCGAAGGCCTGTACGAAGGGCGCGACCGGAAGACGAACGAGGTCAAGTGGACCGCTACCCGCGTCGACTTGATCTTCGGTTCGCAGTCGCAGCTGCGGGCTGTTGCGGAAGTCTATGCGTGCGCGGACTCCAGGGAGAAGTTTGTGAAAGACTTCGTGGCGGCGTGGACCAAGGTAATGAACCTTGATCGCTACGACCTTACCTGAGAACAGCTTGGGGCGCAGCGTGCGCCCCAAGCCGCAACAATTTTATTACGGATCGATTTGTCGTCGGGACTGAGCATTTTGCTGCTTGGTCGCGGTTGCGAAACGACTTCAACAATCAGATCCATTTGCTCTCAGTTTTCGCTTTCGGCCGAGGTGAGTATACCTACATCACCAGGGAACGCGAGGCATGAAGCTGTGCTCCTACGCACTCACTCTGAACCAGTGCTGCTGGCCAGCTTACCGCAGCATTCGGGTCGCTCTGGCAAACTTGATCGGTCCCATCCTCCGCCGAGGGCTTGAATCAGCAATACCGTGTTCGCCATACGGCGTCCCAAAATATTGACTGCTGTCACTTCATCAGCGAGCGCGGCACTTTGGGCGGTGATCACCTCAAGATAACTGGTAACTCCCCCTTTGTAACGTGTGGTGGAAAGGTCTAACGATCGCTGAGCTGCCGCCACTGCTTCATCCTGGACCTTTGCCTCGTTTTCCAAAATTCTAACCGCGGCCAGATTGTCTTCGACCTGTTGGAATCCAGTCAGTACGTTCTCGCGATAAGCTGCGACTTGATAATCATAGGCGGCACGCGCCTGATCGTTTAGGGCACGCCGCCTTCCGACATCGAAAACTGTACCCACCGCCGATAGTCCAATAGACCACAATCCGCTCGGACCGTTAATCAGCGTTGTGATAGCAGAGCTTTCAAATCCTCCCGTGGCCCCCAAGTTGATCAGCGGGTAATAAGCCGATTTGGCAACTCCAATCTGCGCGTTAGCCGATGCCACGCGCCTTTCGGAAGCAGCGATGTCCGGACGTCTTTCAAGCAGTTCCGAGGGAAGGCCGATCGGAATGTGTGGAGGTGGTGCGTTGAGAGGGAGCGGGGGAAGGCTGAACTCTGCGGGAGGTTTCCCAATAAGGATTGCTACCGCGTGCTCGTACTGCGCTCGTAGAACACCTACATCGATCGCTTCTGCCCGGACTGTCTGCAGTTGAGTCATCGCCTGCTCGACTTCCACTTCCGAAGCAATCCCCCCTTGGAAGCGGCTTTCAGTCAAGTCCAGGGCTTGCTGGTACTCCGTTACCGTAGAGTTGAGGAGCTGTTCCTCAGCATCCAGACTGCGCGCCTGAAAATAATCGACGGCCAGATCTGCGTGCATGCTGAGGTTCACCGTCGCGAGATCTGCCGCACTCGCCTGGGCTTGCTCTCGATAGGACTCCACGTTTTTTCGAACTCGTCCCCAGACGTCGGCTTGATAGGACACGTCGAACGGCAGCACAAAGTCGTTGTAAGTAGTACCACGCAAGATTGCGTTGGTAGGAGCATTGGCAGAGACGCGCGTTCGGGTCGCGGATGGCCCGGCGGTCAGCGTTGGATAATAATCAGCGCGATAGTAGCGCAGGGTTGCTCGCGATTGCTGGAACTGCGCTTGCGCGGCCTTTAAGTTCTGATTCGACACGTTGACTTGGAGTTCCAGCGCATCAAGCTGAGGGTCTTGAAATATGGTCCACCACGAGCCGCCAAGATTCTGGTCATTCGGCTGTGCCGGCTTCCAGTCCCCTACCTCTTTATAAGCGGGCGGGGCTTGGACTGCGGGAGGGTGGTACTTCGGGCCAACCACGCACCCGGTCAGCTGCAACACTGCGATCGCCAACAGAAAAGCCGCCTTCCTTGAGCTCCCGAAAATCAGTTCTTGAAGCAGCTTCACTTGGTATCTCCCGGCAATGTTGCCTGAACGATTTGGACTTCTTGTCCGGAAACAATTGAGTCCGGCGGATTGACGATGACCTGATCATTTGCCGTGAGACCAGCCACGATTTCTATCTCATTCCCGAAATCGTGCCCGGGAGTCACGGAAGTGAGCACAACCTTGCCATTCTTCACAACCCCGACGCGTAAACCTTCGGTGCGGAACAGAAGAGTATTGACCGGAAGCAGAAAGGTTGAAGCCTGCGTTGGAACCGCCAGGTGAACCTCTGCATAGGAGCCGGTGAGCAGCGTATTCGTAGGATTGTCCACATCGATTTCGATCAGCAACGTCCGAGTGGTGACATTGATGTCGTCGGCAGTGCGCACCAGTTTTCCCTGAAATTTGCGCCCCGGAAACTCAGCGAGACTGAGATCTGCGGTCATGCCGACTTTGACCCCTTGCGAGTATTCCTCCGGGACGTTTACGTACACGCGCAACTTTCCGGGTTGGGAGATGTGAAAGAGATCGGTTTTCACATTGCTACTGCTGCCGGAATTAATCAGATCGCCAATATCGGTGTTGCGCGCCGTAATCACGCCATCGAATGGCGCATATACCTTTTCAAAAGAGACCAATGCCGAGTACTGCTGTACGGCTGCCTGGTCCGCTTCGACGATTGACTTATTTGCGTTGTAGGTACCGACTGCGTTGTCGACGTCCTGTTGGGATACAGCGTTGCTCTTGAGAAGTCCCTGATACCGAGTCTTGGTGATGGAAGCAAGCTCGAGATTTGCCTGTGCTGTGAGCAGGTTGCTGCGGGCTTGCTGGAGTTGCTGATCCACTTCCGGCGTTTCGATGACAGCAAGCAGTTGTCCCTGCTTGACGTGCGTTCCAATATCGAAATACCACTTCTTCAGGTAGCCGTTTGTGCGCGCGTAGATAGGCGAAGTGATGAACGGTTGCACATTGCCGGGAAGAATAATTTGGTCCGCCGGCGCGGTTGCTTTGGGCGAAACCACCGAAACTGCTGTGATCGCTGATTGATCAGTGACCTTGTTAAGCGCAGTTCGCGCCTTGATCCGGGACCAGATGCCCGATACCAGGAGCGCAACTACAGCGATCAGCGCAAGCGATAAGGCCAGCCAATGTTTGTGCGAGCGCTTCCTGCCTGCTACATCATTCGATGGAAGTCCTTGCCCTCCGATATGTCTTGCATCTTCAGTTTGAGGCATCATGAGTAACTCCATATGATCTCTATTGCTCCTGTCTCGCGGGGGATGCATGCCGGCGCGAACCTTGCAGAACGCTAAAGAATGCCGGGACAAAAAGCAGCGTAGAAACTGTCGCGAAAATCAGTCCACCAATGACCGCCCGTCCAAGAGGAGCATTTTGTTCACCGCCGTCGCCGAGTCCCAAGGCCATTGGCACCATGCCGATGATCATGGCCAGAGCGGTCATTAGTACGGGACGAAAACGGGTGAACCCGGCCTCGAGTGCGGCGGCAACCGAATCCATTCCTTCCGTCATTTTTTCTGTGGCAAAGCTCACCACCAGGATGCTGTTCGAGGTTGCGACACCCATGCACATAATGGCTCCCATGAGCGCAGGCACGCTGAGGGTCGTGTGCGTAATGAACAAGAACCAGGCGATTCCGGCCAGCGCCGCGGGCAGCGCGGAAATCATGATGAAAGGATCCAGCCAGGATTGAAAGTTCACCACGATCAGCAGGTATACAAGTACGATCGAGAACAGCAACCCACTCAGCAGGCCGATGTATGAAGCCTGCATGGTTTGAACCTGCCCACGGACAACGACGCGAGAGCCTCGAGGTAATTGCGTGCCAGTGGCGGCGATGATCTTGTTGATGTCGCCGGCCACGCCGCCCAGATCCCGTCCTGTAGCAGCGCCAAAGATGTCAATCACTGGCGCCACGTTGTAATGCGAAACCACTGCCATTCCCGTTCCTCGTTGCACGGCGACCAGACTGGCCATGAGCGATGGAGGGGCGTTCGGATCGGTGCCAGTGATGGGAATGTTCTCTAAATCCTGTAATGTGTCTTCACGGTACTGCGGGGTCTGGGTCGCGATGAAATAACTGACATGGTTTTTTGGGTCAACCCAGAATGTGGGTGAAGTTTGAAAGCTGCCGCTCAATGACACCAGCAGATTTTGCGCGATGTCGTGCGCAGTGAAACCGACTTGTTCTGCTTTGGTGCGTTCGACCCGGAGGCGCAGATAGGGCTCATCGAAGGGCTGCTGGATTCGCAGGTCCGACGTTCCCGCGACGTATCTCATTTTCTCCAGCAGTTTGTCCGCGTAGAGACGGTTCCCCTCCATGTCGTTTCCTACAATCTGCACATCGATGGGAGCCGGCAAACCGAAATTCAGGATCTGGCTAACCATGTCGGCGGGCAAAAAGGCGAACGTGACACCCGGGAACTGTCTCGGCAAGGTTAGGCGAAGCTGCTGAATGTAGTCGTCCGTAGGATGGTGATTGGCGGAAAGCGTTACCAGAATGTCGGCGTCCGAGGTGCCGACTGGCGCGGAATTACTGTAAGAAAGATTAATACCGCTGTAGGGCAGACCTATGTTGTCAATGACATTGTGAACTTCGTCTGCCGGAATCTGCTTTCGAATCGACTGCTCCACCAGATCGCAAAGGTTGGCGGTTTCTTCAATACGCATTCCGGTGGGAGCGCGCAAATGGAGCTTGAACGAGCCGCTGTCAACGCTGGGGAAGAAATCCCGGCCCAGCCAGGGAATCAGAATCGCCAGAGAACCGAGACTGGCCGCGAAGAAGGTAATCAGAAAAGCGCTCCGGTGATGGAGACAAAATTCCAGCACGCCGCGATAGCTTCTGCGAAACTTCTCGAAGCCTTCCTCGAAGCGCTTCTGAAATCGCACCAGCGGATTGCGGCTGGGGGCATCTCCGGCCTCGTGTTTCTCTCCACGCAACAAGTATTTCGCCATGGTCGGGACTATCGTCCGCGATAGAAAATACGAAGCCAACATGGCAAACACCACTGCTTCAGCCAGTGGTACGAACAAATATCGCGCGACGCCGGACAGTAAGAACATCGGAGCGAACACGATGCAGATGGAAAGCGTCGACACGAACGCAGGGGTCGCGATTTGCGATGCACTGTCGAGGACAACTTCGTCCATGTCCTTGTCTGGTTCAGCTTCCCGATTGCGATTGATGTTCTCGACCTCGACGGTGGCATCGTCCACCAGGATGCCGACCGCCAGAGCGAGCCCGCCCAGCGTCATGATGTTGATCGTCTGCCCGATCGCACTGAGCGTGATAATTGAGGTCAGGATCGCCAACGGAATTGAAGTCGCAATAATTACTGTGCTTCGCCAACTGCCCAGAAAGGTGAGAATCATAAAGGCGGTCAGACAGGCAGCAATCAACGTTTCCCTAACCACTCCGCTAATCGCGCCGCGTACAAAAATCGATTGATCCGCCAGCGGGGTCATCTTCAGCTGGGGAGGAACCGTCGTGGCGATTTGCGGCAGAAGGGCCTTGATGCCGGAGATCACGTTCAAGGTTGACGCATCTCCCGCCTTTTGGATGGTGAGGAGTACCGAGCGCTGCCCATTGACGCGCACGATATTGGTCTGTGGCGGAAAGCCATCGCGCACCCACGCAACATCTTTCACGTAAATCGTAGTGCTGCCGATCGTCTTGATTGGAATTCGGTTGAGGTCTGCAATCGTCTGCGGGGCCGCGTTGGGAATCGAAACGTCGTATTCCTTGGGACCGATCTTCGCCGTTCCTGTAGGAAGAATCAGGTTTTGCAGACTGATCGCGTTGACCACATCCAGCGCAGACAGACCCTTTGACTGCAGCGCGGTCGTATTCAGATCGACCTGCACCTGACGTTGTTTACCGCCGTAGGGATAGGGCACCGACGCCCCGGGCACAGTGATGAGCTGGGTCCGAATGAAATTCAGGCCATAGTCGTTGAGTTGTTGCTCCGACAGGTTCTGTCCCGACAGAGCCAACTGGAGGACTGGTACGCTCGACGCGCTGTAGGCAAGAATGAGGGGCGGGGTTGATCCTGCAGGCAATTGCTTAAGCTGCGTCTGAGAAACCGCTGTAATCTGTGCAATACCCTGTTGAATGTTTGCGGTCGGTTGCAGGAAAACCTTAACCACTGCAATTCCATTGAGCGACTGCGACTCGACATGTTCGATGTTGTCGACCGTGGTGGTAAGCGCTCGCTCGGTAACGCTAACGATCCTGTCGGCCATGTCTTCAGGGACGAGGCCGTTATAAGTCCAAATGATGCTGACGACAGGAATATTGATGTTCGGAAAAATGTCGGTTGGAGTCCGAACAATCGCCAGTCCGCCCATGATCAGGATAAGTATGGACATCACCACGAACGTGTAGGGGCGGCGCAATGCTAGTCGAACGATCCACATAAAAGTTCTCTTCTGGAATTCTTTTGCTCAACCGGGAAAGGCACGCCGCATACCAATTGCTGGTGCGATGATCTAGGTCTGTATTTTCAGCAACTTTGGGTCAGATGCCTGGTCGCCAACCTAATGAACGTCAGATAAGTAGTCCCGCGATTGACACTGCGTCCGCATTTCGACAGGGCTCCTTCAGTCCGCCGTCCTAAGCTCGGCAAGTGGCGGCTAAGTCACGCTGGATGAGTGCGGGCTTGAATGGTTACTGAAATGCACCCCGCTTGGCATGGAGGTGCACAATGTTTAAATATTTGGCTGAAGCAATTCTGCTGGTAATCATTTGCTCGATCCCATATCTGGTCTCGCGTCTGCGGCTGCACAGTAACCGCTCGAGGCAGGCCATGTACGAGTTCGCAAGGTACATCGCCGGAATGCCTCAAGATCGAGTTTGAATTGCTCTGGCGCAGGTCCAAGGCTCACGGGCCGATTAAGCTCGGACGCATTCATCACTACTTGAACAGAATCTTCGCCATCATTCCTTTGTCCTCGTGGTTCAGCAGATGACAATGAAATACCGACATTCCCTTAATGACGGGGTCAGTAAAGTCCAAGATGACGTCGACAGTGCCGGCAACTGGAACATTCACCGTATCCAGCCACGCGGGATTGGAGAGCGGCACGCCATTTTGTGCGTAAGCCAGGAAGTGAACCTGGTGAATGTGGAAAGGATGCAGTTCGGCAGTGTCGTTGACAATGCGCCAATGTTGATAGGTACCGACGGGAGCGGTTGTCATCGGAGTTGCATCCGTGGCAAATTTGCGGCCGTTGATGTAGAAGCCGTTCTTGTCTTCTGTAAAGGTGACCACGAAGTCCGGTGCGGTTTTCTTCAACGGCTCAACATCAACTGGCTTATAAACTGGCGGACGGTCGTCGATAGTGTGAGCTTGGTCTCGCGTGAGATCTGAACTGGGCTTAGCTGTACCTGAGCTAGGGGGAACTATATCTGCCAGCACCATCTCCGGGTTGGGATCCCCAACCGGGCCCGTATCTACGCAAAGCGTACGCAGGGCTCCATGTGTGCCAGGAGGTGGACCGGTGACAATTGCTTCTAGCCGGCCCGCAGGCGCAACCAACAAGTGATCGGTGACCCTCGTCGGATGTTTGGGATCACGGTAGGCAAGCGGCATTCCGTCAAGCGCCACGATTTCGAATGTCTGTCGATCAAACTGAACATCCAAGTACCGATCCGCCGAAGCGTTCAGGATACGCCAGAACTGCCGCTCGCTTGGCGCGATCTCGATTCGGGGTCGAAGCACTCCGTTCACGGTGAAGATTTCGTCAACTGTCTCGGCTTCTCCCCCACATCCCTTAGCTGGGATTTCAACAGCGCGCATGAGGGCGGCGGCATTCGGATCATGTTCGATGGAGCGGCCGCGCACCACGATCACCCGCTCGCGAAGTCGAGCCACCTCGGGGACATAACGTTCCATTCCCTCGACGACAATGGCTCCTGACATTCCGTCCAACGCTTGCCGGTGACTCTCGCCGTGAGGATGCGTGTGGTACCAAAATAGGCCTGGCGGATGATCGCTCGGAATCTCAACCGAGTAGTGCAACACCTCACCAGGCTTGGCCAGCATTGTTAGCACGTCGTCTTGCGGGGCATCCGGAGAAACGCTGAGTCCATGAAAGTGCAGGTTCGTCATGTCCATGCAGGGATTGATCGCACACGTCTCCGGAGACTTCGCAGGAAGATCGTTGATGTAAGTGATTTTGAGAACGTCACCCGGCAAAACGCGGACGATTGGGGCGACTGTCTCCCCGTCGAAAGCAAAAGCATCCCGCCCGTTCTCATTTACCGCATGCAGCGTCAGGGAGACAACATGATTCTTCGCTCGCACCTGCGGAGGCTCCGGCAACGAAAGAGTCTGGGCGCAGCCGAGAGCCGACAGGAGCATCGCACTGAGAAAGAACGATAGCTTTGTCATCATTTACGATTGTCCTTTCTTCTCTCCGCTTCGACGCTGCAGGGGAGACAAAGCTTAAGTCCACCAGCCTGATAGCGTCGCGCTCGCATAGTTAGCTTGATGCCGCCGGGCGCCAACTCGAATCGGTGCGGGCCTTTATTTGTGGTTTTCTTTCCAACGAACTAACGGACACCGCCGCAAACGAGGGTTCTTAGCACTCCAGTTCGGCGCGGCTACGAGATTCAAACTGCCGAAATGTGAGCGGACATGCCGGGTGGCTGGATTGACACGCAATCTCCACATCTTCGCTTCCCGCATCACGACAGGCATCTCCGCAGTATTCTTCTCCATCCGATACATCGCACAGGCACGGTATGTGCGCGCGTTTCTTGCTTTCTTGATTTGCCATTTCGATTCCTTCCTTTCCAGCTCACTTCTCAATTCTTGACGTAGCGCCATTCGCTGTACCGACTGTGGACCCTGGGGGAAATACGGTCACCCACTCCACGCCGTCAGCTCTTGGCGGCTACGTTATTGCGACTGAATGCATGCACATCTCCAAACTCCAATTCTCTGCTCGCATACGGATTTGCAAGCGTTTGTGCACAGCTTAAGAAAAATCGAACCGTCTCGAGTGTCGACGCGTTGATAGCGCGTCAATATTCGGACGGCCACAAGGTGCGGCCGAGGTTCTGAACAACGTGGGATGCGGATAAATCCCCGGGGCCTATGCTCTTGAGCGAATGGGATCTATTTGCCCGGTCGGCGCTTTTTTATTGGCAAATCTTTCTCTGCCTGGTTTGGTATCTGCCGTGCCTTAGTAAAAGTGCAAGCGCAACGCTGATGCGTGGCGGAGTAGTCTCGCTCCTTAAGCATTCACTCCGGCGAGGCAAAAGCCGCCACGCCCGCGGGAAAACAAAAGAGGAAAAATGAAAAGGCTTTTTGCTCTCGTCACCATTGCTCTCTGCATGTCGTCCTCGTAATTCGGAGCGGATGTTGTCGGCCATTCGGTTAACAACGCAAGTAAGAACACTTACAAAGCCGGGAAGGTCTCTGCAAAGGACACTGGCAAAGCAGCAAAAGCAGCTGTGAAGTTCCTTTTTTGACGCTACTGGAAATACCAATACTGTTTTAAAGGAGAAACAAAAATGAAAATCAACAAAGGTTACATCGTCGTAGGCTTGATCATTGCTTTTACCCTGATCTTCGAACTCGCTGCTCATGCAGACGAGTTTGACCACGCCACGGTAATCACTTTCACTCAACCGGTCCAGATCCCGGGGCAGGTAGTGCCAACCGGAACCTATTTGTTTGAATTGGCCGATCATGGTACCGAAACCCATGTCGTTCAGATATTCAGTGCAGACCGAAGTGTTCTGTACGGAACTTTTCTGACCAGTTCCACCGACCTTCAGGAACCAGTCAATGATGTCGAGGTCACGTTCGCAGAGCCAGAAGCGGGAGGACCGCCTGTCCTTTTGAAGTGGTTCTATCCAGGAAGCGAAATCGGAAACGAATTCGTGTATTCCAAGCAGACAGAGAAGCAAGTAGCACAAGACAAACTTGAAACCATCATGGTAAAGCAAGCAGCTATGTCCCCCTCCGAAACAACC
>Ga0207022_10011_pt1 | contig 11455 bp, 12 predicted proteins | sample Alteio_BWMinCont_46_FD_153307 | JGI IMG/M metagenome (GOLD analysis project Ga0207022, IMG submission 153307) | Enriched cells from forest soil in Barre Woods Harvard Forest LTER site, Petersham, Massachusetts, United States -... | ecosystem: Environmental > Terrestrial > Soil > Temperate forest >... | reverse complement strand
TCAACTGGTGGCGGCGATGAACCCCTGCCGCTGCGGTTATCTGGACGATGCCGCCCGCGCCTGCAACAAAGCGCCGCGTTGCGCGGTCGAATACCAGTCGAAAATTTCCGGGCCGCTGTTCGACCGATTCGACATGGCGGTCGACGTGCCGGACGTGCCGACGCTCGATATGCTGACGCAGGATCTGGGTGAGCCGAGCGAGCGCATTGGCGCGCGTGTCGGTGCAGCGCGGGAGTTACAGAAAGCGCGATTTTCGGCGCTGGGCTTGCCTTATCGGCTCAATACCGAACTTTATGGCGATGCGCTGCATACGTTGGTTGCGCCCGACGAAAAGGGCAAAAAATTGCTCGAACAGGCGACGGAACAATTGCGGCTTTCCATGCGCGGTTACACGCGCGTGCTGCGCGTGGCGCGTACCATCGCCGATCTCGATGGAAGCGAAACGGTGACGCAGCAACATGTCGGCGAGGCGCTGTCCTACCGCCAGATGCAGTTTGGACGGGCGATGGAGGAGGCGTGAGGAGTCTGCGATACTAAGTTATCTTCGATGAGCTATATTGCACTTGTCCCCTATCCCGGCCATCCCCCCTGGAGGAGGGGATGGTTGGGTGGGTCGGAAAATACAAGATAGAAGGCGAATTGGCTATTAGGAAGCGGGGCAAGACGCCGGTAACGATCCCGTTAAATCATACGCTGGTGTTGGTGACAGCCACGCATGATAGGAACATGATAACTGTGGTGGCTTCACACAATCATTTTCAATCCCCCCTCCGATGGCATTCACAAACAACCTTTGATGATGTGCCATTGCATTTTTCAATTGGCCATCTACATAGGTCATTCCACCTAAGGAATTTATCGTCGCAGTATTACTGGGATTCGCCAGAAACGCTAAAGTAATCTCTCGGCTGCCCTGCGCGTTTCCAACATTTGTTCCACAAATCTCAGAAACTACTCCGTTGGTGTTGAGTATGTGCTCCTCTATTGTATACATTGTCGCCTGTGCCGCCGGGGCGTTTAGCGCCATGGCGATGCCCACCAGCCCGATATATTTGACTATTGAAACCCGGTTTTTCATACTGTCACCTCCAAAAATAAAAATAATAAATCAAATCAACCAGATAAAACGATCCTGAGGATCCATTTATTGCTAATTATTAATTCATTATGGCATATTTTTGTGACAGTTTTGTGACGGATTGATGACGTTTTGGTGACGATTGTTGAATTTTTTGAAAATCCCTAACGGAAAACAGTATATAATCCATTAAAAAATAGGAAGAATGCTAAGAAAAATGCTTAAATCCCCTGCCGGTAATGACAAGCGGTTTGCCCGTTTCATCCAGCAGCGTTATGCCGTCGTCCCCGGTGATTTTTCCAATGGCGGTTAGCGGCAATTTCAAATCTTCCGCCAGCGCTTTGATTGTGGGTTCTTTTTCGGGTGGTGCGGTGAACAGCAACTCATAATCATCGCCGCCGCTTAAGGCACAGTCCCAAAACTCTTCATCGCCCTCGATGCATTTTCTCACAGATTTCGAAAGCGGAAGTTTATCGCGGTTAATCGTAGCGCCGACGCCAGAGATCTTGCATATATGCCCCAAATCCTGCACCAGCCCGTCGGAAATATCCATGCAAGCATGGGCAATGCTGATGAGCTTTTGTCCAAGTGAGATGCGTGGCTGGGGTAAGTAGTAGCGATTGATGAGATATGGATCCCGGCCAACGCCCGGATGACGAAGTAGTTGCAACCCCAGCGCGCTATCGCCCAATGTCCCCGATACATAAATCGTATCGCCCATTTTTGCACCGCTGCGCCTGAGTGCTTTGCCCGCCGGAACCGTGCCGATCGCCGTTACGGAGAATGATAATGTGCCTTGCGTGGAAATCGTATCGCCGCCGGCGAGGTGAATGTGGAATTCATTCTGATCTTCGGCCAGTCCTTCGGCGAAGCGCTTGAGCCAGTCCTCAGTTGTTCCTTTGGGTAGCATCATCGCCAAAAAATAACACAGCGGCGTTGCGCCCATCGCCGCGAGGTCGGAAAGGTTGACGCGCAATGATTTTTTTGCGATCAGCCTCGCATCTTCATTGCCAATGAAATGCACGCCAACGCTCACGGCATCCTTGGTAACGACCAGTTCTGAGCCCGCCGGGACGCTGATGATGGCTGCATCGTCGCCAAGGTTCAGGCTGCCGGGAAAGCCGCGCGCCAGCGGCTTGAAATAGGTTGAGATAAGAGAGAATTCATCCATTGGCCAGTTTGCTCAATACCCCATGCACGAAACCCGCTTCGCTGTCGGTAAAAAAGCTGCGGGCGAGGCGCGTGTATTCGTCGATGACGATCTTGGGACTGATGGCTTTGAAGAATAGCATTTCGAAAATGCCGCATTGTAAGATGGCGATCAGCAGCGGCCCGGTGCGGGCGCGTTTCCAGTCTTTGCTAAGTGCGCCATCGAGCCGCGCATCGATGTCGGCGCGCCATTGTTCGACGCCTTCCAGCAGCGTTTCGACCAGCTTGTAATTCGGTTCGATCGGCGCACCCACCAGCAGTTTTTGCTCGTCACGATTATTTTCGAGTTGTTTTTTAAGCGCCGTCACCAGCTGCAGCGGCGTACGCGTTTCACCGGTGACCGCCAGCGTATAGAGGCTCTGCACGGCGGCCAGCCGCGCCGCGCTTTTTTTCTGTAGCGAAAGATTAGGTTTCATGACGTGGCATCGAATCGGCGCTCGAGTTCGATCATGCGCAGGCACGCCGCTGCCGCATCGGCGCCCTTGTCCAGCCGCGCCGTTGCCTGTGCCTCGTTTTCCACCGTCAAAATCCCGTAGCCGATGGCAGCGCCCCCCAGCGCCAGATCCATCAACCCGCGCGCGCTCTCGCCGCAGACATAATCGTAATGCGATGTTTCGCCGCGGATGACGCAGCCCAGCGCGATGAAGCCGTCATATTTTTCATTATGCAGCGCGAAGCCTATCGCCGCCGGAATCTCGAACGCGCCGGGGACGCTGATTTCCTCAAACGTCGCACCCGCCTTCGCCAGCGCCGCCGCCGCGCCCTTGACCAGCGCAGCGCCGATGTCGGGATAAAAATCGGCAACGACAATCAATACATGCGTCATACATCAATTTCCTGATAGCTCTTGATCGTCAGCCCATAACCTTCGAGCCCAATCACGGCACGCTTGGAATTGGACAAAAGTATCATGTCGCGCACGCCGAGGTCGAGCAGGATTTGCGCGCCGATGCCGTAATCGCGCAGATCCATCGGCGCGTGCGGCTCCTCGCCGAGCTTGAGGCGCAGCCGGTCGGAGACGGAGGTTCTAATCGGCTCGCGGATCAGCACGACGACACCGCTTTCATAGCTCCCGATCTGCTGCATGGCCGCCTGCAACAGGCTGCTGCCGTGCGGCATCTCGCCCAGTAAATCCTGCAGCAAATTCAGCGAATGCATCCGCACACGCACCGGCGGCGCGCCGTCGATTTTGCCCTTCACCAGTGCGATATGCTCGGCATATTCATGCGTGGCGGTATAGACGATCATGCGGAATTTGCCGCCGAAGCGGCTCAAGAAATCGCTCTCGATGACGCGCCGCACCAGCTTTTCCGAGCGCCTGCGGTAAGAAATCAAATCGGCGATGGCGCCGATTTTAAGCCCGTGTTTTTCCGCGAAGGTCACGAGATCGGGCAGCCGCGCCATGGTGCCGTCGTCGTTCATGATTTCGCAGATGACGCCCGATGGGTTCAAGCCCGCGAGGCGTGCGATATCCACCGCTGCTTCGGTATGCCCGGCGCGCACCAGCACGCCGCCGTCCTTGGCCACCAGCGGAAACACATGCCCCGGCGAGGCGAGGTCGCGCGCGGTTTTCGACGGGTCGATGGCGACCTGGATGGTATGCGCCCGGTCGGCGGCGGAGATGCCGGTGGTCACGCCTTCGCGCGCTTCGATGGAGACGGTGAACGCCGTCTGGTGGCGTGAATTATTTTCGTGCGACATCAGGTTCAGCTCCAGCTGCGACACGCGCTCGCGCGGCAGCGCCAGGCAGATGAGTCCCCGCCCGTGCTTGGCCATGAAATTGACCGCTTCCGGCGTGGCGAATTGCGCCGGGATGACGAGATCGCCCTCGTTCTCACGGTCTTCGTCATCGACCAAAATAAACATCCGCCCGCTTTTGGCGTCTTCGATGATGTCAGCAATGGGGGAGAGATGTGTGTGGGGCATAATTATTTTTGTAGCAAACGCGCCGCGTAACGCGCAATTAAATCAATTTCCAGATTAAGCGCGTCGCCGGGGCGGCGCTCGCCAAGCGTGGTATTCTGCCATGTATGGGGGATGATGTTAACCCAAAAACGCGTATTTTCCACTTTATTTACCGTCAGTGCCACGCCATCGAGCGTGACCGAGCCTTTTTCGGCGATGAAACGGGAAAGCGGCGGTAGGACTTCGAGACAGAGGATATACGAATCGCCGGAAGGCCTGATTTCCTTGATAATCGCCAGCCCATCGACATGTCCCGTGACCATATGCCCGTCCAGCGCATCGCCAAGTTTCAGCGTCCGTTCGAGATTGACGCGCTGGCCGGGATTCCATCGCGGCGCGGTGCGGGCAAGCGTTTCGGCGGAGAGATCGACGATGAAGCTGCCATTTTTTTTCTCCACCACGGTAAGGCACGCGCCGTTCATTGCCACCGATTCGCCGGGTTTAAGCGCCGCCGCAAAATCGCAAGCAACCGTGACGCACAGATCGCCGCGCTGCTGCGCGCTTTCAATGGTACCTATGCTGGTGATTATGCCGGTGAACATTCAAGTATATCCAATGTATCGGGTTGCAGTGTTATATGGTCGATACGTTGCCAATGCGCAAGATCGATGGCTTCGCTTGTTGCCGATAATCCGCCCTCGCCAATCTCGATCGGCGCGCGGAACCAGTAAATGCGGTCGATCAGGCCGTTCAGCAAAAATGCCGTCGAAAGTTTCTGCCCGGCCTCGACCAGCAACCGCGTAATGCCTTTTTGCGCCAGCGCCGCCAGCGCCTCCGGCAATGGCTGCGCCATGACCCACACCGGAATTGTATCCGCGGTTTTTGCCAGCTGCGAATCCCTGGGCAGCCGCTCCTGCCGGTCGAACACCACGCGCACCGGCGAGCGATCCTCCAGCCCCGGCAGGCGGCATGTCAGCAGCGGGTCGTCGGCCAGCACCGTGCCGATGCCGGTGGCGATGGCATCGTGCCGGCTGCGTAACAAATGTCCGTAAGCCCGCGCCTGCTCGCCGGTGATCCACCGTTTTTCGCCACCCGCAATCTTCCCATCCCTCGACGTCGCCAGTTTAAGTGCCACATACGGCCGTTTTTTTTCGATGACGAAAAAAAATCCGCAGTTGATGGCCGCCGCTTCGTTTTTACAGACATCTTCGATCACTTCGATTCCGGCGTTTCGCAATTGCTCTATGCCTTTGCCATTCACTAATGGATTCGGATCGCGGCAGGCGATGACGCAGCGCGCGATGCCCGCCTTGATGATGGCATCGGTGCAGGGCGGCGTTTTGCCGTGATGGGTGCAGGGTTCGAGCGTAACATACAATGTCGCACCTTTGGCTAAATCGCCCGCATCGCCCAGTGCCTCCGTTTCGGCGTGAGGCCGGCCGCCGCGCGCCGTCCAGCCCTGGGCAATAATCTGCCCGTCTTTTACCAGCAAAGCGCCGACGGCGGGATTGGGCCAGGTCTGGCCGAGGTTGCGGCGGGCAAGGGAAAGCGCGATGCGCATATAGCGATCAAATGTCAAAGGACAAATGGCAATAAGCGTATCGTTAGTTTGCCCTTTGATATTTGACATTTGACATCTTACTCGCCGAGTTCCTCGACGATGTCCTCGAAATCCTTGGCCTCGCGGAAGTCGCGGTAGACCGAGGCGAAGCGGATATAGGCGACGCTGTCGATTTTCTTGAGTTCCTCCATAATGATCTTGCCGATCATAGAGGTCGGGATTTCGCTCTCGCCGAGGCTTTCGAGCTTTTGCGTGATGCGCGTGACCAGCTGCTCGATCTGCTCGGGCATTACCGGCCGCTTGCGCAGCGCGATGCCGACCGAGCGCGCCAGCTTGTCGCGGTCGAACATGCGCCGCTCGCCGTTTTTCTTGAGCACGGTCAGCTCGCGCAGCTGCACGCGCTCGAACGTCGTAAACCGCGAATTGCATTCCGGGCAATAGCGACGACGACGGATGGTCAGCCCGTCCTCGCTCGGGCGGGAGTCTTTGACTTGTGTGTCGGGGTGGCCGCAGAAGGGGCATTTCATAGATTATCCATAAATCGGAAACTGCTTACACAACTCCAACACCTGCGCCTGTACCTTCTTTTCAACGGCGGAATTGTCTCCGCCCGCCGCCAATCCATCCAGCACGTCGCCGATCATCTCGCCGATCTGTTTGAATTCCGCCACACCGAAGCCGCGCGTCGTTCCGGCGGGGGTGCCGAGGCGGATGCCGGAGGTGACGAAGGGTTTTTCGGGGTCGAAGGGGATGGCGTTTTTGTTGCAGGTGAGGCCGGCGCGCTCGAGCGATTCTTCGGCGGCTTTGCCGGTGAGTTTTTTCGGGCGCAGATCGACCAGCATCAAATGCGTGTCGGTGCCGCCGGTGGTGATGTTGACGCCGCGCTTCACCAGAGTTGCTGCCAGTGCCTGCGCGTTTTCAACCACATTTTTTCCGTACGTTTTGAACGACGGCTGCAATGCCTCGCCGAAGGCCACAGCCTTGGCGGCGATGATGTGCATCAGCGGGCCGCCCTGCAGGCCGGGGAATAAGGCCGAATTGAATTTCTTGCCCAGTTCTTCGTCGTTGGAAAGTACCAAACCCGAGCGCGGGCCGCGCAAGGTTTTGTGCGTGGTGGTGGTGACGACATGCGCGTGGGGCAGGGGGGTGGGATGAACGCCGGCGGCGACCAAGCCCGCGAAATGCGCCATATCGACCATCAAATATGCGCCGACGGAATCGGCGATGGTGCGGAAGCGCGCGAAATCGATGATGCGCGGATAGGCCGAGCCGCCCGCGAGGATGAGTTTGGGTTTATGTTCTTTGGCCAGCTTTTCCACTTCATCATAGTCGATTAAATGATCTTCCTTGCGCACGCCATATTGCACGGCATTGAACCATTTGCCCGATTCGTTGGGCGCCGCGCCATGCGTCAAATGCCCGCCCGCGGCGAGGGACATGCCGAGGAAGGTATCGCCGGGTTTCAGCAAGGCGAGAAACACGGTTTGATTTGCCTGCGAGCCGGAATGCGGCTGCACGTTGGCGTATTTGCAATTAAAGAGTTGCTTGGCGCGGTCGATGGCGAGCACTTCCGCCTTGTCCACCCATTCGCAGCCGCCGTAATAACGCTTGCCGGGATAGCCCTCGGCATATTTGTTGGTCAACACCGTCCCCGCCGCCTCCAGCACCGCGCGGCTTACGATATTCTCGCTGGCGATGAGCTCGATCTGTGTCTGTTGCCGGTGAAGTTCGCCTTCGACGGCGGCGAAGATTTCGGGATCGGCGGAGGGGAGGGGGGTGGAGAAAAAGGGGTTCATGTTCACAGTTTCCAGCTTACGCAAAGGTTGAGTCATATAGATAGACCTTAAATTTGTATGATTATCTGGCTAAAGGGGGCTTGTTTTCATCGTTACGCCTTCTGATAGATTTAAATTTATCATCAAGATTTTTAAAATATTCCTTATAGTATTCTTGTTGAGGGGATGGAAGACTGCTAAGCACCTTATTCAACGCAACTTTCGTATCTTCTATAAACCAATCCACTAAAATTACGCCTCTTGAAGTATCTTTTACAGCTTGAGCGTATAGAGTGCACAACTCTTCTTTCTCTTTCTTAAACGTATCAATATATTGTTGGGTTTCTTCTATATGCGGGTTATTCATTGCTTGAAAGAGCATTTCAGTTATTTTTGCTTGCGGATACATTAAGTTAAAAGCAATTTCATTTGTGTCCACCCAACGGAGATTGGGATCGAATCGTTCGAGTTCCTCCTGTACGCGACGGGGTCTTTTATCGCTCACTTCTAACAAAATGCTTCTAATAGCAGCTTTATCTCGCATAAACCATTTTCCTTGAAGTAATCACCCCAACTTCTCCACTCTCTTTTCATGTCGCCCGCCCTCGAACGGCGTTTCTAAAAAAACCTTCAACGCATCCTTCGCTGCTTCAACACCGGTCGTCCGCGCGCCCAAGCACAGCACGTTGGCGTTATTATGTTTCCTCGCCAGCGCCGCTTCCGCGCCGTCATGCACCAGCGCGGCGCGGATGAACTTATGCCGGTTGGCGGCGATGCTCATGCCGATGCCGGAGCCGCAAATTAAAATGCCCTTGCTGCCCTCATGCGCTTTCATCCACTCCGCCAGCGCCTCGGCGTAATCGGGATAATCGACCGACTGCGTACCCTGCGTTCCCAAATCGCTCACCTTAAATCCAAGCGCCGCGATGTCCGCTTTTAATTTTTCCTTCAGTTCGAACCCGGCGTGATCGGATGCGATGGCTACCATATGTTCTTTCATAGTGACATTTCCCGCCCGCCCATACTACATATAGGCTAGCCTTTCTGCCATGAGTTTATTCCGGATGCAATAGAAATATGTGATAACTCAATGACTTTACTGGGAATATCCTTGCTTTTCGCCGCATCGGCGGCCGGCGGCGCCATCAACTCGGTGGCGGGCGGCGGAACTTTCCTTACCTTTCCGATGCTTATATGGAGCGGCGAGAGCGCGCTGCAGGCCAACATCATGAGCACCATCGCCCTGTGGCCGGGCAGCCTGTCCAGCGTTTACGCCTACCGCCGCGAGCTTATCGTCGACCGGAGGCGCCTCGGCGAATTCATGATCATAAGCATTATCGGCAGCATCATCGGCACTTCCATCCTGCTGCTGATGCCGGAGGCGACGTTCGAGCGCCTGGTACCGTGGCTATTGCTGGGGGCGACGTTGATTTTTACGTTCGGGAATCGGGTATCGGGAATCAGGTATCGGGCATCGGGTATTAGCAATTTATTCCGATACCTGATTCCCGATACCCGATACCTGCAATTCGCCATCGCCATCTATGGCGGCTATTTCGGCGCGGGCGCGGGCATATTGATGCTGGCCATGCTGAACATGATGGGCTTTGCCAGCATTCACCGCATGAACGCGCTCAAGACTTTGCTCGGCAGCACCATCAACGCCGTCGCCGTGGTGATATTCATCGCCTCGGGGCGCGTGATATGGCCGTTGGCGGTGGTGATGATCGGCGGCGCAATGATCGGCGGCTATGTCGGCGCGCGGCTGGCGCTTAAAGTCTCCCCGGAAAAAATTCGCGCGTTGGTAAGCATCATCGGGTTTGCCATGACAGTGTATTTTTTCTTAAAATAGGCGTTGAGTCATTAACAATGCCGGTTATAATAAACGCGTAGGAAAAACCTTCTGGAGATGGAACGTCATGAATCAGCCCGTGCTATCGTCCACGCCGCCCGCCGCCGAACCGGCCGCCAAGGCGCATGTCATCGTGCTCGGCAACGAAAAAGGCGGCTCCGGCAAGACCACCACCTGTATGCACATCATCGTCTCGCTGCTGCGCCTGGGGTTCACCGTCGGCAGCATCGACATCGATTCGCGCCAGCGCTCGCTGTCGCGCTATCTCGAAAACCGGCGGCAGACCATGCTCAAGGAAGGCGTCGCCCTGCCGCAGCCGCAGCACATGGTCATCCAGAAAAGCCCGTTCAACATCGTGCAGGAAGCCGAGGAAGACGAGCGCGACCGCTTCACCAAGGCGCTGGCGCGCGCCGTGAGCGCCAACGATTTCGTCATTATCGACTCGCCCGGCAGCGATACGCATTTGTCGCGCGTCGCCCATGCCTATGCCGACCTCGTCATCACGCCGATCAACGACAGCTTCGTCGATCTCGACGTGCTGGCCACCGTCGACGGCCAGACCATGAAAATCATCAAGCCCAGCATCTACAGCGAAATGGTGTGGGAACAGAAACTCCAGCGCGCCAAGCGCGACGGCGGCTCGATCGAATGGATCGTCATGAGGAACCGCTTGAGCAATATCGACGCCAAAAATAAGCGCTTCATGACGCAGGTAACGGGCGATTTGTCGCGCCGCATCGGCTTTCGCGTCGCGCCCGGTTTTTCCGAGCGCGTCATCTTCCGCGAGATGTTCCTGCAAGGACTGACCGTGCTCGACATCATGGAAACCGGCGGCAACGCCAGCCTGTCGCTGTCGCACATCGCGGCGCGTCAGGAAGTGCGCGACCTGCTCAAGATGCTGAAAATCCCCGCCCTCGACGAACGCATCTATAAATCCCGCACCGACGCCGAAAAAGCGGCGGAAGAAGAGAAAGCCGCCGAGGTCGCGGAATCGGCCAAATCCGCCGCGCCGCCGCTGGAAAGCCCGGTTGTTCAGTCCGCCGTCGCCAATGCCAACAACCCAGTTACCGCACCCGTACTACCGGAAAAAGAACTGGCCGAGGCGGCGTCGTAACGCGCATTATTGCCCCTGTTTGACACCCATAAATTCGCACGTTTCCGTTCGTTTTGTGCATGTTTCAACCCTTTTTTGACGTGTTTGGAACCGTTTGACGCCGCTTTTCTCGGCTATAGATTGTTAGATTGATGAATAATCAATAACTTGTCCTCTTGTTCTTCCTTATTTTTTCCATTTTTATTGACATTTTTTGACTTTTTTAACTATTTATTTACTCTATCAAAACCGCTAACGTAAGTTCATTATAAGATCAACCCCAATGGTCGGGAAGAGGGAATTTTAATCAGATGGCACAGGATTCCGCAGAAGAGAAATTATTCAAAGAATTGACTTTTTATAGCGTTAGACACGGGGGAAAGCAGGATGAAATTTTACGCCGCGCCGATGCCCAGACAGTGATTGGGCTCTATAAATCGCTTGTAAAAAATCAGTTTCATCTTGGAATAAAAATGGCAACACCGCCTGACGGGAAAGCTGTCGATAAATCTTTTGCCGTCAAAGCCATTATTCCAGTCCTCGATAAATTCGAGAAAATTCTGCAAGACGCACATGAAGATAAGCTGGCTGATAATGATGCTAAGCTCGCCGACGCGACGGGATATGAAGACGGTAAAGGCAGATATAGAAGTGCAAATATACTGCACAAAGGTTCCATGGGTGCCAGGTTTCCATGCCACGATAGGGAATATGTAGGAACTCAAGAAATATTACGGCGGCTGCATTGGACTGTTGTTGGCGATCACATCAGGCGACTTGTTTTCACCATAGTACAGGCATTGCTGCACGGCGAGGAAATTCAATTGGATGATAGGCCCCAGGGCCAAACAAGCCCTGCCGCTGAAGTATTTTGTTTAGCAAGATGTGGTTCAAAGGGCCAAGGCATGCTCACTTATTTTTCCGATGTCCATGCCACAGGCTGGCTGGCGCAAAAGCTTCGCCTTCTGCCTATGATGAGAAA
>Ga0207022_10299_pt2 | contig 11543 bp, 12 predicted proteins | sample Alteio_BWMinCont_46_FD_153307 | JGI IMG/M metagenome (GOLD analysis project Ga0207022, IMG submission 153307) | Enriched cells from forest soil in Barre Woods Harvard Forest LTER site, Petersham, Massachusetts, United States -... | ecosystem: Environmental > Terrestrial > Soil > Temperate forest >... | reverse complement strand
AACAAGGGAGGTGCCCATGGCCGATATCACGATGCAAATACCCGACGACCTGCAAAGCAAGCTCAAGACCAACGACAGGGATGTTGGCGGCACGTTGCGTCTGGCGGCGGCCTTTTCTCTTTGCCAGCGGGGGGAACTTTCGACCAGCCAGGCGGCGCGACTAGCCGGGCTAACCTACACAGATTTTCTGGAAGCGGCGGCACGGGCCAAGATCGAACTATTCCCAGTGGACCTCGAAGAACTCAAGGAGGAGATCAGCCGTGGTTACACTCTGGATCGTCAACGCCTCGCCGGTGATTCTCTCGTTCTAATCGCGCCTCGAAAGGATATAATGGCGCCATGCCAACCCTTAAGGCTCCGCCTCTTGAGCGACTTCTGGAGCCGCTGGCGCGCTCGCTGACGCCGGCGGCAGCTCGGGCCCTGGTTGCCTTTCGTGCCGACTCGGAAACGCAAGCCCGGATTGCGGAATTGGCGGACAAGTGCAATGAAGGCCAGCTCACGCCGGAAGAACGGGAGGAATACGAGGCCTTTGTCCGCGCCATCGACCTGATCGCCATCCTTCAGTCCCAGGCGCGTCGACTACTTGCAAAAACCAGGAAGCGGTAATGGACCCGGAGCTGCGCAGGGCCGTCCGCCTCCGCGCCCGCTTCCGTTGCGAGTATTGCCAGCTTCCCGAGGCGCACGCCGCCGTCGCTCCATTCCAGATCGAGCACATTGTTGCTCGCCAGCACGGCGGACCGACGGTGCTGGCTAACCTGGCTCTCGCCTGCCATCACGACAATTTGCACAAGGGCCCGAATTTGACGGGCATCGATCCCGTCACACGGAAGCTCGTGCGCCTGTTTCATCCTCGACGGATGAAGTGGGCCAGGCATTTTGAGTGGGACGGCCCATTCCTGAGAGGCTTGACGCCGAATCGGGCGGGCGACCATCCTAGTACTGCAGATGAACCATGAGGATCGTGTGGAACTCCGTCGGACCCTGCTGCGCGAGGGAGTGTTCCGACCCTGAGACTGTCGATTAACATAGGCACTTGGCGGATCGTGGCCCGGCGAACTGTTCTTGTTCCGCGGCGGCCCCGGTGGCAAGTTCGCCGCCCCCGAAATGCTCAAGGACAAGGACGGCAACATCATTAACATTGGCGGCGGCATGCGCGAGCAGCCGGACGGCAGCATCTATATCACCGGCAACGCCATCTTTGAAACCACCTCGGCAGGCACGTTCGACGTAGGGCGCGGCCCGTAATCATTCGGAAATTGCAGGCGCTCCGCCATTAGCCGGACCTACTACGGCGCTTTTTGTCATGTTCGCGAATACGCCGAGGCGAAGCTGGGGTTTCAGGCGAAGGCGAAGCGCAGGATCATGAGCGCCTCATCGCTTCCCTGGCAATTCAGGAAGCACTCTGCAAGCATTTTGAAGCCCTCAGAATTTGTGTAACCTTTTCCGCCGGTCTACGGGATTACAATTAGTGCAAGGCTTCTGGCTGACGGATCGCCCGACCAGGCTTCGGCCCGGATGGCAAAGACTCAAAAACACGAGGATCGACCATGAAACGCTTCAGAGCCTGGAGATTACTCGGCAGCCGCTGCCAAGCGGGCCGGGGGCAGCGGGACGGACTCAAGGCTAATCTTCGCCTCGAATGCCTGGAGAACAGGGAGCTCCTGAACGTTGGCCCCATCGATCCCGGCTTCGGCAACGCGGGAAGCGTGCGCATCGATCTGCCCGAAGCCCTCAACATTGAAGTCGCCCGCTCCGTCCAGCAGCCGGATGGCAAGATCGTGACTGCCGGCACGGTCACCGGCCTGTACGACCTGGATTTCACTGTGCAGCGCTTTGATGCGGATGGCAGCCTGGATACGTCATTCGGCAAAGCCGGGGAAGTGCAGACCCCGTTACGCAATACCATCAATCGCGCCATCGGCCTGGCCTTGCAGGCTGACGGCAAGATCGTCGTCGCCGGCACCGAGAACAATGACTTCATCGTGGCGCGCTATGACGCCGACGGCAGCGTCGATACTACCTTCGGCCGCGGCGCCGGCTTCGTGACCACCGACTTCGCTGGAAATGTGGAGGATGCGTACGGCGTCGCGGTCCAGAGTGACGGTAAGATTATCGCAGTTGGCTCGACCCGCCCCGCCGTCGTCAACGAGCAATCCGGCGACATCAACCAGAATGCGCGGAGCGACTTCGCCCTGGCCCGGTACAACGCCGATGGCAGCCTCGACTCTTCCTTCGGCAACGGCGGCGAACTGACCACCAACTTTGGCGATGTCGGCTATCTTGCCGACAACGTCGCCTACGACGTGGCCCTGGACGCGAATGGCGACATTGTCATCGCCGGCCAGGTGGAGCACATTTCCGGCATCGACTACGTTGTCGCTGCCCTGGCCCGCTACCATGCCGACGGTACGCTGGACGGCAGTTTCGGCGCCGGCGGCAAGGTCGTCACCGACTTCCGCGTCTATCCGCCAGGCGTCGCCTCTATCCCAAGGCCCGTCACCGTGGCCCTGCAAAGCAACGGCGGTGTTCTGCTGCTAACTACCGTCGCCGGTTTTTCCATGGGAATCGACACGTCCAGTTTTGTCCTGGCGCGCTATACCGGCAGCGGCAATCTGGACCCCGCCTTTGGCTCCGGCGGCACGGCCACGGCCAATTTCGCCGGCGCCCACGATACCGCCGCCCAGGGACTGGCGCTGCAGCAGGACGGTAAGATTGTCGTCGCCGGCCTGGAGAGCCAAACCGGACAGATGGACTTTGCCCTGGCGCGCTTTACGAGCGGCGGCAACCTGGATGCCGGCTTCGGCAACGGCGGCATGGTAACGACCGACTTCTCGGGCAATACCGACCAGGCGACCGGTGTCCTCCTGCAAAACGACGGCAAGATCGTTGCCGTTGGCATCTCGCAATCCGGACAACCAAACAGCATCGAACGTTTCTTCACGGCCCTGGCGCGGTACAACGCCGATGGCACGCAGGACAGCAGTTTTGCCAAGGCGGGGGAGGTGCTCGCGGCGTTCATCGGTCCGGGTCCCAGCTACGCCAGCGCCGTGGCGGTGCAACCCGACGGCAAGATCCTCGTCGTGGGGCAGGTGACGGCGTCCCCCTTCTTTATCAATCTGACCCGCCAGAATCCGGACGGATCCAGCTCCGGTATTGGAGGGAGCGGCGTAGGGAGCGTTCCGTCCACGAATGCCGCCGAGGATCTGGCCACTGCTATTGTCCTGGCCCGTCTGAATCCTGACGGCAGCCTCGACGAAACCTTCGGCAACGGGGGCGTGGTCCGCACCGACCTGGGCGGTTCTGGACAAGCGGCGGCGCAGGCGCTGGCGCTCCAAAGCGATGGCAAGATCCTTGTCGCCGGCTCGGTCGGCAGGCTTTTCGCCGTCCTTCGCTACAACGCGGACGGCACGCTGGATGATTCGTTTGGCAATGCTGGTCTGGCCACCACGGATTTCGGGGGGGATAGCACAACTGCCGCTGCGGCCTACGCCGTGACCATCCAGGCCGACGGCAAAATCGTCGCCGCGGGCTGGACTTCCAACGCCGACCAACAATCGGGTTCGTTGTATCACGGCGACTTCGCCCTGGCCCGCTTCAACGCCAACGGCAGCCTGGACGTCTCCTTTGGCAATCACGGCCTGGTTACCACGGACTTTGGCGGCAGTCTCGACCAGGCCAACGCCGTTCTCGTCCAGCCCGATGGCAAGATCGTGACCGCGGGCTTCGCCGGCAGTGAAGGCTACGTGAGCGGCGGTCCGCTGCAAAAACTGCTATTCAGGGCGTTTGCCCTGGCCCGCTACAACGGCGACGGCACGCTGGACGCCACGTTCGGCAACGGCGGCCGTAGCATCTACGCTGCCGAACCGTCCGCCGACAATCACACCTTCGACACCGCGAACGGCATCGTCTTGCAGCCCGACAGCAAGATTGTGGTGGCCGGGGACACCGGCGCGCACTTCACCCTGGCACGCTTCACGAGCGCGGGCAGCATTGACACCTCCTTCGGCAACGGCGGCCTGGTCCATGCCGATAGTACGTCGTCGGCCCAAAGCGTCGCTCTGCAACCGGACGGCACCATCGTTGCAGCCGGTGGAACCATCGTCGCGAGCTATGATCCAGCCAGCGAAAGCGGCCCTATCGTCAGCACGTTCCCCGGTGGGGCGCGCGGCCTGGCCCTGCAACCGGACGGCCAGGTTGTGCTGGCGGGTTCTATCGGCAGTGCCGTCACGAGCATGCTGGTCGCACGCTATCAGAACCTCGACGCGCCTTCCGGCCAGGACGTGAATCGCCGTTATATCTTGCACTTGTACCAGAGCCTGCTCGGCAGGGAGGCCGATGCGCTCGGTTTGGCCAACTGGAGTAACCTGCTGTACGGCGGCGAAAGTAAAGCCCAGGTCATCGCCGGCATCGAACATGGCGTCGAATATGCTTGGCGCCAGGTGCAGCAGCTTTACCATCAGTACTTGCATCGCGGCGCCGACGGCGCCGGCCTGGCCTCCTGGGTGCCGTTTTTGCAACGGGGCAATACCACGCAGGCACTGGCGGAACTGCTGGCGAGCTCCCCCGAATACATGACGGCTAATGCTGCCAACCTGCTCACCGCTCTCTATGCGGACCTTTTCAATCGTCCCCTGGACGCCGGCGGCCGGGCTGCGTTCCAACCGCTGCTGAACGCCGGCATGAATCCGGGCCAGGTCACGGCCATGCTCTTTGACAGTGTCGAACACCAGCAGGATGAAGTGCAGGCGGCTTACCAAGCGATTCTGCACCGACAAGCCGATGCCGGCGGCCTGCATGCCTGGCAGCAGGCCCTGCAGCACGGCCTCGCCGAGGAAGTCCTGCGCGCACAATTGCTGACGTCGGTGGAGTATCTCGTGTCTCTCTAGGGGGGGCGTTGGGGACGGTTTATGGCGATGCGTGTCGCCCGCGTCACCTCTCGGAGTTGCGCGGATATTTGCCCGCCCGAAATCCTAGCAAGCTCTTGGTCAACTCGCCTCCCTCGACCAGCAATTCGTGCAAGGCCTCGTCCAGATGCCGATCCGACACGACCAGTTGCTCGCCTTCATCGGCGGCAAACAGCGCGGCCTTGCGCATCAGTTCCCGGATAAAGGCGGCGCTGGCGCCGTCGGTGCGCTCGATGAAGCGCGCGAGCTCCCGTACCTGGAGCGCGAGGCCTCTGCCGTAGAGATCGAAGAGGCGCGTCCGGCAAGAAACATCCGGCAGCGGGATCTCGAACGACTGGTCGATGCGGCCAGGCCGGGCCGCCAGGGCCGGTTCCAGGAGATCCGCCCGGTTGGTCGTCAGCAGGAACAGCACATCGGCGTCGTCCGCCAGACCATCCATCTCGTTCAGCAACTCGAACAGAAGCGGCTGGGCACAGCCTGCTTGCCGGTGTGTGCGCTCTTCGGCCACCAGGTCGACGTCCTCCAGAATCACGATCGCTGGCTGCAGCGCTCGTGCCAACGAACACGACTGCTCCAGCAGGGCCAGGCCACGGCCGGTCAAGAGCAACACCGTCCGGTCGCGGATAGCGCTGGCCAGGTACATAGCGGTGAGCGTCTTGCCCGTGCCGGGCGCGCCGAAGAGCAGCAGCCCGCGCTTGAGATGGCGACCCGCGGCCAGGAGCTTCTGGCTGTGCCGGCTGAAGTGAATGGTTTGCCGTTCGATGCGCTCCAGGAGGCCTTCGGGAAGGATGATGTTCTGGCGCTCGATTCTGGGCAACTGGTGGAACTTGATCTGCAGCGCGCGCATCTCATCCTGATCTACCGAGAGGACATGGCCCCGATAAACGTTGCGTTTCCGCAACGCCAGGCGCAGGTCGCTTAGAAATCGCTCTGCTTCTTTCTTTTCGCGTGCCATCACCTCCACAGTGACTTTTTGAAACGGACGAAAACCGCCTGCGCCGTGCACCAGGATCGCCAGGCGCTCGGTGTCCTTCCCGGCAAAAAAGAGACCGCACTGCACGCAGGTGAGGACGCGGTCGCTATCGAGGGCGATATTGATGTATTCGACGGGGCCTTCCATTGCGGCAGCCTCGCCCATAAGCGCCGCGCTTCGGGGGGCGACCAGATCGGCAAGGCTTACGCCCATGTATTTCTGCTGCCCGGTTATACCTACAATCTCGACGGACCAGCCTGGCTGGGCCAGATAGCTTTCGATAGCCGTGTGCACGTTGGGATGGTCATAGGTTTCGAACCGCTCGGTGACGACCGGCAGCGTGGCCGGCTCGCTTTGAAAATGGTCCCGCAGACGACGCACGAAGACGGGGTCGTCCACCGGTCCCTGCGAGGCCATCTGCTCCAGGAACCCCTTGAACGAGGCGCCAAACTCTTTCGCTGTAAACTCCATGATTCACCTCTTCGGCACGCGCATGGGTCTCTGCCGGCCGTCCTGAAGCAGATACCAACCTGCCGTTTCATCGTCCACCAGGCGCTCGCCGCCGTTGATCGTTAGCATCGCTCGGAATACATCCGCAGGAAGACGCTTTTCAAAGCGGCGTATCCTCCCGTCCATCATGACCACAGCTGGGTCAACATACTTGCTGCTCAATCCCTGCGGACTGCCGATGGTGAAATCCATGTCCGCGAAGGAGAGATCGCGCGGCTCCATCCAGTGAATGCCGGCGCCCTGATTCTCCACGATCAGAATCGTATTTGACTTTCCATCATTGACCTCGTTCCCGGTAATCGTCCTTTGCCCCGGCCAGGCGGTTTCGGGACCAACGACGGCAAGGTAGTTGGTTGTCGGTCCATGCTCACCCGGAAATCTGTAGATCTTCGGCATCCGCTCCGCCAACTTGCGATTGTTCGGGCCATCCCACGGTTCCGAAAAGCGGTATTCTTTGTAGACATCGTCCATTTCCAGGTACGGCAGAAGCAGCACACGCCAGCTATGCATGGGTCGTCCGCTGGCATCGCTAACATAAGCCGGTGGGTAACAGCCATGGGCATCGTTGTAGTTGGCGACCGCCAATGACAGTTGGCTGAGGTTTCAGGAGTCCGCCATTCGCGCGGCGGCAAGGCGCACGCGCTGGACCACGCAGGTGACGGCGACCGCAAGCGCCGCGAGCATTATTCCCGCGAGCCATAGGCGCCGGCTTTGATACCATCTTGGCTGTGAAGTGAGCATGAGACCACCGCACGACCCGTTCATTCATCTTGAGACATGGGCATCGTGCCCGCCACGTTGCCTGGCGACTCCTCAGGTGCTCTTTCTATCATGGCCAGAATAATTTCGGACAGACTGATTATCGGCACGCTCACGCTACTTTTCCAGGTCTTGAATGTCCTTGTCATCGGGAAACGCTTCCTTGGCGAGTTTCAGAAATTTGGCAACGGCTGGGGTGTCGAGAAAACTAGCCGTCTCCATTACGCGTCCTTGACTTGAAGGCCCTAGATAGAAATTGTGGCAAAAGAAGCAGATCAACACATCCACGGACTCTTCATTTCTCCACACGCGAAAGGCGACACCGGGCCAAAAGCACTTGGCAAACGATTCCGAGTACGTCGAGCCATCATTCAGCACGCTGGCCAGCCTACCAGCGAACTCCGCGCCCTGGTTCTTACTCTGAGAAAGGATCGGGTAACCGTCGATGTTATTGCCCAACGGCGGTGCGTTCGGATCGCCCGGAAAATATTTTCCGTCGATCCGGAATACCTCCACTTTCGTCGCGTTGTTGAAGATGCCGGCAGTCTTCGCATCAAGGCGGCCTGGCGACGCCTGTCCGCAACCCAGGACCATGATGACAAGGAGGAAGCTCAATACACGAAGCCAGCTCATGTCCATCTCCTTCGTCTTCGGACGTTCCCGACTTCCCTACTTGTCGCCTGTCGCACTCGTGTGAAGAGCAGCGGGCAGGTCAACTTGTCTCCTATACTCGACAGCCGTGTACGATCCGTCCACAGTTTGGACCTGTCCGCTCCCCGTTTCAGCAAAGGCCCACGCGAGCGCATTCCAGGCATGAACCAGTTGCGCATCCGCGTTCCCCCAGACGACAAGTACGAGTCGATCAGGCTCGCGTCTTACCGTGACAACCTTGCCCTCAGGAGTGCCCAGCCGCAGCTCTTGCCAGTTCTCCGGCGGCTCTTCGTCCGGGAAAGCCAGTTCGCCATCGATCATCCGCACCTGCACCGGAAAGCCGTAGGAAGCAAGAAGGTCTCGGGCTGCGGACCAAGAAGGCGGCCTGCCTGTGGGGAAGTTGACCGTCTGTTCCATACCCATCGTTAACTCCCTCCCGGCTGGGCTGCCGCGTCGAGACGGTGCATGCCATGCCCCGATTGTACCGCTGGCCGGGCGATGGTGCGAGAGTGTGCCTTGCCGCTTGAGTTTGTCTCGCGGTTTTGCCGTGCCGGAGCTGCTTCACTGCGTTGCAGCCGGCTCACGCAGGAGGTACGCCACGTCGCGGCCAAAATCCCGACTTGAGCCCGACGCCAATCAACGACAAAACCCTGTAAGGTGTGTTATGGGCCAACCCGTGGTTATGAGTCGCTATGACTGCGGCTCACCAATCTCAGCCTCCATCATGAAGCCCGACCCAAATCTTTCCCACCAGAAGACGCACCATGGGCCGATGGGCATGATCGACGTGCGTAGCACATTTTCCCCTTGGTCGAGATACTCCTGCCGAGCCTTTTCGATTCCTTCTGCGGTCTCGCAGTAGCGATGTTCCTTGCGGTAGTACTCCTGTTCAAGTATCATCCCTGCGTCCCAATCCGGTCCCAGTAACTCGCTCGCAATCATCTGATACAGCGCGGCACCCGCAGGCGTGAAATCCAGTTCATGCAACACTATTCCTTGTCGTTCATAAAGAGGATGCAAGTTCGGAGCATTCTGGAGCAACGAGGCTATTTCAAGTGCAGCGTCCTCGTCCACTGTCCGTAGCCAACCGTTTCGGAGGCAGCCTTCCAACCCTTCCTGGCACTCGCCCGCTGAAGCCGTTATGCCGAACGTTTTCCAGGCAAAGTCGGGCAGCGCGCGGACTAAAATGCCCCGGTGCCAGGACGCAGCGTCGCCCTTTGCTGTTAGAACCAGCCATTCGCTCTGTGTGATGTTGTGGCAGTCGAGAATCCTTTGCAGTCGCGCGGGACTGAGTGCCCAAGGCAGAGGGCGATCCCACCTCCAGCTTCCTTCGCTGCCCGGACCTCTACCTTCCCACCGCCATTCCTGTTCAACGTTGATTCGGTATCCCGAAGCATAGCGCCGCCACCATTGCACGCCCCAGGGTCCAATCGGTGTGGGAATCGTCATCGACACAAAGCCGTCATCGTGGTCGCAAATCCGTTGCATTTCGGCCAAGGCGACAGACCGGCTGCGGAAAAAGAATGCGGTTTTGCGATATACGACATCCAGGAAAGCGAACGGCGGCTGAGGGCACCGAGCCAAATGCCTCCAGATCTGCGCACCGGTTTCCGTAAAATCGACGTCTCCGATTTGCGGCAGACGATAGATGGGACCGATGAATCCGGCCGCTTGAAGACACCGTTTTATCTCTGCGAGAAACTCTGCGTTTACGATCTGTAACCAGCCTTTAGTGAGGCAATTTTCGAGGGCTACGCGGCATTCCTCGACGCTGGCCGGCCCGCGGATGGCGTATGGGTCCCGGGCAGCCCAAGGGGGCAACCTCGAAGGCTCGACCGTAATGCCATAATGTACGGCACACAGGAGGGCGGCCTCCGCAGCTGTTACGCATTGCTCGACACGAAAACTTGGCTTCTGATTGTCGGCCAACAAGTGAAGTGGGGTGAGACTGGGTTAGCGTAAGCGGTAAGCAGCGACAACGTCAGACGCTTGACGAGAATGCGACCCTGGCCCACGCGCGTCTCACGACTTCAACGTAGCTGCTCTGCAACAAGCAGTCAAGGCAGGCTGGCTTGCATCGACGTTCTTGATTGCAGCCGCGATTGCGAGCCAGAGGAAGGTCCATTTTGGCCAACACGCGGCCCTCGGTCACGTACCTCGACAGCAATCGCGTCTGCCGGAAGATCATTTGGTCGCGGTTTGCGTCTTTCTTCTAGCCATTCCCTCGGCGACACCGGCTAGGGCCACAGCCTTGACAAAGGGTGAGGTTTGGTCGGCCAACCCCAGCGCACCTTTCTCATCGCCCGCCTCGGCCCGGGCCCTTACTACCAGGCGAAGGTCGAAAGGACCAGAGCACAGTTGGCCATTCTCGTCGTATAAGACATCGGCAGCCCGCACGTTTTGGATCGCCAGGGCAAAAGCGTCTGCTGCACCGCCCTGATCCCCGGCCTTGAGACAAGTTGCCGCCATTTCCGACAAGGCCTCGCTCTTTTCCAGCATTGGCAGCAACCTGTCGATCACCTTACGGGCGGCTGCACAGTCCTGCTTCTTCAGATGCGCAGAGATAACCTCTCTTAACACCTTTGACTTCTGCACGCCGTCGCCAAGCTCGTCCACAATTTGCAAAGCTTCACGCATCTTCCCGCCCTTGAGTTTGACCAGCGCGACACTCGCCATGACCTGATCGTGCTTGTACGATCCCTTGAGTGTTTCGGCAATCTCCAGAGCACTCGTCAGATCGCCTGTCTCCGCGTGCGCCCTGGCAACAAACGTGAGGGCATGGGCCTTTCGACTGGTATCGAGGTCAGGATTACGGTCTTCAAGAGCCTTGGCCGATTCAAGCGCTAGCTGAATACTCTTTTGCGCTGCGGCACGATCACCCGCCTTTGCCTGTGCTATCGCAAGAGTCGCTAGAGCTTCTGTCTTGAATGTTGTCCCACTTGCTTGAATTAGCTCGGTTGTCTTGGATGCCCCGTTCAGGTCACGGGCTTCTACTTGCCGAGCCGAGACCAGCATGAGGGCGAAGGCTCGCCCCGAGTCGGGAATGAGATCGACGGTGTCCATTGCTCCCTTCACATCACCAGCCTTGGCTTGCGCCGAAGCAATATGCGCGAGGGCCCAGTCCTTGGAGTTCGTCCCGCGGGTCGTAATGCTCGTGGCTGTCGCAATGGCGGCCGCCACGTCGCCCGCCTCCGCTTGCGCCTTGGCGATGAACATCAAAGTCTGTCCCTTTTTGAATTCCCGGGGTTGTTCTTGAATACTATCCGCCACGCGGACCGCTTCTGCAAAGCTGCTGGTAGCGACAGCACGGTCACCCGCATCGGCCCTTGCAGTCGCGATGTTCATCAGTGCAAAGGCTTTCTGCGCATCATCCTGAATGTCGTTGGCAGACTGCGCCGCTCTGTCGAGAATCAGTTTTGCTTGTTCTTGAGCCTTGGCCTTCTCTTTCGCAATCTCTTGCTCTCGCTTTGATTCCGACTGTGCCGGCGCAGCATGGGCCAGGTATTCGCCGGCTCTGCCTTCAGCAGCGCCCAACGTGCGATAGGTGAGTAGGCCAGCGCCGATCCACGGAAGACAAACAATCAATGATAAGACAGACCTTGCAATCATTTTCATCAAGATCATGGCTTGAACGTCTCCTTTCGAGAGCGTAATGGACTCGGCCGAGGCAAAACGCAAGCGTCTCGAGATGTCCCGAAGCTAAGCGGTCAGGATGGTTCTGTCAACAAATCTTGAACGCGCAAGTT
>Ga0207022_10301_pt1 | contig 11622 bp, 7 predicted proteins | sample Alteio_BWMinCont_46_FD_153307 | JGI IMG/M metagenome (GOLD analysis project Ga0207022, IMG submission 153307) | Enriched cells from forest soil in Barre Woods Harvard Forest LTER site, Petersham, Massachusetts, United States -... | ecosystem: Environmental > Terrestrial > Soil > Temperate forest >... | reverse complement strand
GGATCAGCCACCTATGGAAAACACTTTTCCATCGAGCTGAATGAAAACAATAAGCTGATGCTCTTCATCCCCGAAGGCTTTGCCCATGGATTCCTGACCCTGCAGGATCACACCATCTTCAGCTATAAATGCTCCCATCTTTACGATAAATCGAGTGAAGATTGCCTCCTGTGGAATGACGCTGACCTTGCAATCAACTGGAACACAGCCAATCCAGTGATTTCCGAGAAGGATATGCATGGAAAAGCCTTCCGTACGTACACCAGCTTGTTTTAGATGCCCTGATTTCGTACCTTTGCCAGCTATTCCTGAATCAAATGAACAGTTACTATCTGGCTGTATTTCTGGGCTACTTTTTATCCGTAACTTGTTTTGCCTTAGTGCTTAACGGTGTCTTGCTGCGCTTTTCAAAAACACTCGGAATTCGCAATCCGGCTGGTGGTGCAATACGGTGGAACAACCAGTATAAACCTTCTGTCGGAGGAATCAGTTTCTACATGCTTTTTCTTCTTTCGGTAGCCAGTTACTCTGTGTTTTTTGGCGAGAGTCAGCAGCTGATGGATAAACAGCTTCTGGGTTTACTTGCCTCCTGTTCTCTTGCTTTTATTATGGGGCTTGCAGATGACGCCTACAACACCAAGCCCCTGCTCAAGCTCTTTGCTCAGATTGCCTGCGGCATCATCCTTATTCTATCCGGCACATTCATTAACATATTTACAGACAATATCGCCAATTATATCCTGACTTTATTTTGGGTCGTAGGCATGATGAATTCGGTCAATATGCTCGATAACATGGACGGCATCACAACCGTTATTTCGATCAATGTACTTGTTTTTGCGATATTTTTTGCTCTGCTGCGGAACGAATACATGAATGTCTATTTCCTGATTATGCTGGGCGTACTTGCTGCCCTCAGCGGCTTTCTATATTACAACTGGCACCCTTCAAAACTGTTTATGGGCGATACCGGCAGCCAGTTTCTGGGGGTCTTTCTTGCTGCCATCGGTATCCATAGCTTCTGGAATCCGCCGGATATGAATTTTCATCAGATTCATTCCAAACAACTCTTTGTTGCCCTGCTGATTTTTATTCTGCCTGTTATAGATACTTCCATCGTGATTGTTAACCGGGTTGCAAAAGGTCAGTCGCCATTTATCGGAGGCAAGGACCACACCACGCATCACTTGGTTTATATGGGCTTCAGTGAACGGCAGGTCGCATGCTGTTTTGCCGTTATTGGCTTTGTATCTGCCGCATTGAGCTTCCTCATCAGCGCTGTCATTCCGAACTGGGGGAACCTCTATATCCTCCTGTTTTCAGTTTACTTCCTCTCACTGCTCGGGGGATTTTATTATGTGACGAAAAAATACGCCCCGGCAAAATGAAAACACATATTCAACATCCGGGTAAATTATTGCTGCGTTTCAAAAAACACATCCTTTCCTTCTGCGGACTGATTGTTCTGCTGATTATTATCAAACTGTTCAATTTTTCAGTATCCGACCCGATCTCTGACAAAGCCTATAAAAACTACTTCAATTCAAACTATAAAATTTTCGGAATCACAATTCCCAAAACCCCTGAGTTTTGCGGAGAGCCTGTCCCTGTTTCTGATTATGCGATACGCGAGAGCCTGGAAAAGGAATTGCTTGTCAACACCTACTGGCAGTCGCAGACTTTACTTTTCTTCAAACGTTGCAACCGCTGGTTCCCGGTCATTCAGCCCATCCTCAGGCGCAATCATATACCGGATGATTTCAAATATATCGCGCTCATAGAAAGCGGCTTTACGAATGTCGTTTCTCCTGCAGGTGCCACCGGATTCTGGCAACTGGTGGAACCGACCGCCAGGAATTACGGACTGGAAATCACCGATGAAGTTGACGAACGTTACAATGTGGAAAAATCAACAGAGGCTGCATGCCGCTTTTTTAAGGAGGCCTATGAAAAATATCACAACTGGACACTTGTGGCGGCCTCCTACAACCTGGGCATGGGCGGCATAGACAAACAACTGGAAAAGCAAAGAACATCGAACTATTACGATCTCTTTTTGAATGATGAGACATCCCGTTATGTATTCCGGATCCTGGCTGTGAAAGATATTCTCACCCGGCCCAAAACATATGGTTTCGAACTGAGACAGAAAGATCTTTATCCTGCATTGCCTACCTTTTCTATCCGGGTAGACTCTGCCATTACAGATCTGGCCGACTTTGCCATCAAACAAGGCACCACTTACAAAACGCTGAAGCTGCTCAATCCATGGCTAAGAAAAAGTGTGCTTACAAATACTGACAAAAAAACATACTCTTTTCTGCTTCTGAAAAAAGGAGCAAAAATTTATGCCGAGGATGAAACTACCGTTGAGCCAAATACAGCCAAAGATACCTCCCGCTTTGTGACGCCTTCAGAAATCACCCTTGACAGCCTCAACCGGAACTTTACCCACCTGGTTAAAGAACACGAAAGCCTGAGCGACATTGCCAGAATGTACGGTACAACCGAAGTGCTCCTCTGCAAATGGAACCATCTCGATGCCAAAGCTGAAATCACTCCAGGGCAGGAACTTATTATTCTCAGGACGAATCAATGAAAAAAAACAGCCCGATCTTTCCTGAAACGATTGCCGCAGAACCCGAAATGCTTGAAGTCATTGCCTCTCGCGTCCATAACCTGAAGGATCTGTCTGTTTCTATTCCCAGAAACAAACTGGTGGTTATCACCGGACTGAGCGGAAGCGGAAAATCATCGCTCGCGTTCGACACCATTTACGCCGAAGGCCAAAGACGATACATCGAAACATTCTCTTCATATGCCCGGCAATTTCTGGGAGAAATGGAACGCCCGGATGTGGACAAGATTACCGGTCTCAGTCCCGTTATTTCCATTGAACAAAAAACGGTTAATAAAAATCCACGCTCCACAGTAGGCACGATTACTGAAATATATGATTTCCTGAGATTGCTGTATGCACGGGCCTCTGAAGCATACTCCTATGTGACGAACGAAAAAATGGTTCGCTATTCGGATGATCAGATCATCGCACTGATCCTTGAGCACTTTCATGAAAAAAAAATAGTTCTTCTTGCCCCGGTCGTGAGAGGACGCAAAGGCCACTACCGCGAACTCTTTGAACAAATCAAGCGCCTGGGCTTTCTTCGTGCCAGGGTGGACGGAGAAATCAAAGACCTGACAACCCATGTGCGCATGCAGGTGGACCGATACAAAACCCACGATATTGAAATGGTTATTGATAGGCTCGAAGTAAACGACACCAGCCGTCAACGCATTTCAGAATCAGTGCAACTGGCCATGAAACACGGCAAAGGAAACCTGATGGTGATGAATTCCGAAACGAACGAACTCAGACATTTCAGCAGACATCTGATGTGTCCGACTTCCGGGGTTTCCTACGATGAACCCGCACCGAACCTGTTCTCGTTCAACTCTCCCTATGGAGCCTGCCCCAAATGCAATGGCCTGGGTCATATCCTGCAGATTGATGTCAGTAAAATCATACCCAATTCGGCCAAAAGCATCAAACAGGGGGGCATTGTTCCCCTCGGTGAATACCGCAACTCTTTTATCTTTCGACATATCGACGCGATTGCAGACCGGCATGGTTTTTCGGTGAGCGATCCGATCAAAGACATTCCGGATGAGGGGCTCAATATGATCCTGTATGGAACCGACGAAGTACTTAAAGTAAAAACCGACGCCAACAGCAACTCCACCAGCTATTCGGTTTCGTTTGAAGGGGTTGTGAATTTCATATCCAGACAGGAAGAAGAAGGAACAACTTCTGCAATCAGCAAGTGGGCACAGGAATTCATGAACGAAAGCGTTTGCCCGAAATGTCATGGAACCCGTCTTCGCAAGGAAGCACTTTATTTCCGAATCGCCGATAAAAATATTGCGGAATTGTCGCAGATGGATATCATTGAACTCAAAACATGGTTTCAGGACATTGAACTGCGTCTGAGTGAAAAACAAAATCTCATTGCCGCCGAAGTATTTAAAGAAATCAGATCGCGCATCCAGTTTCTTATCGATGTTGGCCTGACCTATCTCACCATCGACAGAAGCGCACGTTCTTTATCAGGCGGCGAGGCGCAGCGGATAAGACTCGCCACCCAGATCGGATCGCAACTGGTCGGCGTACTGTATATCCTGGATGAGCCAAGCATAGGTCTGCATCAGCGCGACAACATGAGGCTTATCAAAGCATTGCGCAATCTGCGTGATATCGGAAATTCCGTTATCGTGGTGGAGCACGACAAAGAAATGATCCTCTCTGCCGACCATGTTCTGGACATTGGACCCTTTGCCGGAATCCATGGCGGGCAGATTGTTGCCGAAGGCAGCCCGGATGCACTGAAGGCTTCCGGTTCGCTCACGGCAGATTACATCCTCGGGATCCGCAAAATTCCTGTTCCTTCAAAACGACGTGCCGGAAACGGAAAATCAATTATTCTCAAAGGAGCAAAAGGTCATAACCTGCACGATGTAACCGTCGAATTCCCCCTCGGTAAATTTATTTGTGTCACGGGTGTTTCAGGCAGCGGAAAATCTTCACTCATCAACGAAACTCTTTACCCGATTCTGAGCAAAACATTTTACCGTACCGATAAAAAACCGCTTCCTTACCGTTCGGTTGAAGGTCTCGGCAACGTGGACAAGGTCATTGAAATAGATCAGAGCCCCATCGGACGCACCACCCGATCCAATCCTTCGACCTATACCGGTGTGTTCAGCGACATCCGTGCTTTGTTTGCCGTTTTGCCTGAAGCAAAAATAAGAGGATACAAGCCGGGCAGATTTTCGTTCAATGTCAAAGGTGGCAGATGCGAAACCTGTCAGGGCGCAGGGCTTCGCACCATAGAAATGAATTTCCTTCCCGATGTATATGTGAATTGCGAAACATGCAATGGCAAACGCTATAACCGGGAAACACTGGAAGTGCGGTACAAAGGAAAATCAATCAGCGATATTCTGAACATGACCATCGATCAGGCGGTCCTGTTTTTTGAAAACCAACCGTCCATCCTTGCAAGAATCAAATCCATGCACAGCGTCGGGCTGGGATATATCACATTGGGTCAGGCCTCCACAACCCTCAGCGGAGGTGAAGCACAACGCGTGAAACTCGCCACCGAACTTGCTAAAAAAGAAACAGGCAATACATTTTACATTCTGGATGAACCTACAACAGGACTTCATTTCGAAGACATCCGGATTCTGCTGGAGGTGCTGAACCGACTCGTGGATAACGGGAACACCGTACTTGTAATCGAACACAACATGGATATCATCAAAGTGGCCGACCATATCATAGACATCGGTCCTGAAGGCGGCAAAGGCGGCGGAGATGTTCTCTGTACCGGAACACCCGAGCAAATCAGTACCAACACAATCAGCTACACAGCTAAATATCTGAAAGAGGAACTCTTGCAGTGAGACAAGGGAATTTAAACAAAACAGGTATCTCCGGATACCTGCATGAACAAAAAACGCGTACGCAAAAAAACAAATGTCATGACGACCAAAGATGAAGAAATGATCCGCAGAGCCTTTGCGGATAAAGACTGGAACGATATCAAAGCAACTGATTCCTGGCAAATATTTAAAATCATTGCTGAATTCGTTGAAGGCTTTGAGAAAATGGGGCGCATCGGTCCTTGTGTATCTGTATTTGGTTCAGCGCGTACGAAACCCGGTACACCTTATTATAAACTTGCTGAAGAAATCGCATTTAAGCTGACACGTGAAGGTTATGGAGTCATCACCGGCGGAGGGCCCGGCATCATGGAAGGCGCAAACAAAGGGGCAAAAGCAGGAGGCGGAAAGTCTGTAGGGCTGAATATTAAATTGCCTTTTGAGCAATACTCGAACCCGTTTATTGATCATGACAAAATGATCAGTTTTGATTATTTCTTTGTCCGCAAAACCATTTTCCTGAAGTATTCGCAGGGATTCATTGCACTTCCGGGGGGCTTTGGAACACTGGATGAACTTTTCGAATCCATCACCCTGGTTCAGACAAACAAAATTGCCCATTTCCCGATTGTACTTGTCGGAAAAGAGTACTGGGGCGGGCTGCTTGACTGGATCAAAGGCACTATGCTAACCGAAAAGAACATCAATGCCGATGACCTCAACCTGTTTCATGTGGTTGATACTGCCGATGAAGCGGTTCACGTGATCAATGAGTTTTATTCCAAGTACATGCTCAAACCGAATTTCTAAACTGAAATTAACACGAATTGTGAATCCGGAGATTGCTTGCAGCCAGAGAGTTCTTCAATTTTGAGTATCTTTAACACTCGGTTTGAAATTCAGGAACCGGATCTGTTTAAACTTTTCTAACAAGATATATACCTTTCAAAACGTGACCATTTACGACAAATATGAAGCGGTAATCGGATTGGAAGTGCATCTTCAACTGCTCACACACAGCAAAGCCTATTCTGCCGATTCTGCAGAATATGGGGCATTACCCAATACTCATGTCAGTCCGGTAACACTTGGACATCCGGGAACGCTTCCAAAAGCCAACAAAAAGGTGGTTGAATTTGCTGTCCGGCTTGGTCTTGCGCTGAACTGCAAGATCACCAGAGAGAATATATATGCCCGCAAGAATTACTTTTATGCCGATCTTCCGAAAGGCTACCAAATCACCCAGGACAAAACGCCCATTTGTACGGGCGGACACGTCAACATAAAAGACAAGAACGGAAATGAAAAGCGAATCCAGCTGACCCGGATTCACATGGAAGAAGATGCCGGAAAAAGCATTCATGACCAGGACCCTTTCGATTCGCTCATCGATCTGAACCGGGCCGGAGTACCCCTTCTTGAAATTGTCAGTGAACCGGAATTAAGAAATGCCGAAGAAGCTTACAACTACGTCACCGAAATCCGTAAACTCGTCAGACATCTGGATATCTGTGACGGCAATATGGAAGAAGGTTCTTTGCGTTGTGATGCAAATATTTCAGTTATGCTCAAAGGATCAGACACTTTCGGCCGCCGTGTGGAAGTGAAAAACATGAATTCCATCCGCAATGTCAAGCTTGCCATAGAACATGAAATCATCCGCCACATCGATCTCATTGAAGCCGGCGGAACCGTTGATCAGGATACCCGCAGTTTTGATGCCGTGAGAGGAACAACGTTCTCATTGAGAAGCAAAGAAATGGCCAATGATTACCGTTATTTTCCTGAACCCGATCTGCAACCCGTTCTTGTTACCGAAAAATATGTCGAGCAGGTGCGGGCCACTCTGCCTCCCCTTCCTGACGAACTTTTCAGGAAATACAAAAAGGAACTCAGCCTTTCTGATTACGATGCGGCATTCCTGACCGAAACGAAAAGCATAGCGCTTTATTTCGAAGACCTCGTTTCCAAAACAAAGAATTACAAAGCCGCTGCCAACTGGATGATGGGAGCTGTGAAAAATTACCTGAATGAAAATGCGATTACAATCGCGCAATTTCCTGTTCCCACTGCTCAAATGGCTGCACTCATTCAATTGGTGGATGACGGAAAGGTGAGCAGCACGGTTGCTTCCCAGACCATATTCCCGGCACTCATAACAGAAAAAAACAAATCGCCGCTGCAAATCGCCGAAGAACTGAACCTGATTCAGGAAAGCAGTGCCGATGCCTTGCAGGAGCTCGTTTGCCTCGCACTTGCAAAATTTCCGGACAAAGTTGTTGAATACAAAAGCGGCAAAACCGGACTTATCGGACTTTTCATGGGAGAGGTCATGAAACTCAGCAAGGGAAAAGCGGATCCGAAAATTGCCAATGAAATGATGAAAAAAGAACTGGAAAAATAAAGCCTGAAATATTTAATCCTGAATACCCGACAGATCATATTCCAATACCATACCCGAAACGATAAAAACAAATGAAACAAATGCTCGTATTCCTTACCTCAGTGACGATGCTGTTCTCCTGCCAGGAGCACACCCAACATGGCCACAGCCCCATTTCGGGTCAGCTCAGCAATTCTTCCGGAGAAATGGTCTTTCTGCAGGATGTAAACTCAGGCAAAGGAATCAACCTGGACTCCTGCAAGCTAAATGAGAAAGGGGAGTTCAGCTTTCAAACCAAAATACCCGCTAAAGGATTTTACAACCTGACTTTGGGTCCCGGCAACTTTGCCACCCTCATCCTGGATCCTTCAGAAAAAATAAGCATCACCGGTGATGCAAAAAATCTGGGCTATACCTATAAAGCACAGGGGTCTGAAGACACCAAACTCTACATCGATTTCAACGCCTATGCGATGGAAAACAGAAAAAAACTGAACATCATCAAACAAAAACAGGATTCTATTCAGGGTGTGTTCCAGTTTTATGTCAATCAGAATAAGGATCCGAGAAAAGCAGATTCGCTTTCCAAAATCCTGGAACCCGGCTTCAACAAGCTTTCTGCCGAAACCATGGTATTGCTCAAAGATGCCGATGGATATGCCGCCTCATTCATCGATAAGAACCCGACTTCTTTTGCCAATCTGGCCGCTCTTCAGCTCATGAGCGACAAAGAAGCCAGCTTCGTTTATTTTGAACGTGTGAGTGATGCCATGAAAAAGAAATTCCCCGATCAGAAAAACCTCAAAGCCTTTTATGATTATGTGGATAAAATGAAACGTTTGAGCATCGGTTCCCTGGCTCCTGAAATCAAATTAAATAGTCCCGAAGGAAAAGAAATCGCACTGTCTTCGCTGCGCGGCAAAATTGTGCTGGTCGATTTCTGGGCTTCCTGGTGCGGACCCTGCCGTAAAGAGAATCCAAATGTGAAGAAAATTTATGCCGAATTCCACAGCAAAGGATTTGAAGTATTCAGCGTGTCGCTCGACAAAGACAAAAATGCCTGGGTCAAGGCCATTGCCGATGACAAGCTAACCTGGACACATGTGAGTGATCTTGGTTACTGGCAGTCTTCTGTAGTTCCGCTTTATGATATCAAAGGGATTCCGATGACTGTTCTTCTTGACAAAGAAGGCAAAATTGTTGCAAAAAATTTACGTGGAGAACAACTCGCCGCCAAAGTCGCTGAGATGCTGAAGTAAATTTCCCGATTTAAAGAATCAATTTACGGGAACGAGGGCCCGCTCATCTGGTTTGTCATAGTTAAGTATGACAAACCCCTCAATGGATTTTGTATTATGAAGAGATTATTCAGCGCCGCCGTTTTTCTGATCACCGGATATTATTCTTTCGGAGCTTCCCGCCCCTATTTCCAGCAGGACGTGAATTACCAGATACACGTGCAACTGAATGACACCACGCATGAGCTCTATGCCGACGAGACTATAGATTATACCAACAACTCCCCCGACGACTTACCCTATCTCTATTTTCATCTCTGGGCCAACGCCTATAAAAACAATTCCACCCAGCTTGGAAAACAACTGCTCGAAAACGGAGATCTGGCTTTTCATTTCGCCGCGGAAGAAGACCGGGGTTATATCGATCAGCTCGATTTTCATGTCAATGGCGAGGCCGTGAAATGGGAATTTGCAGGTGACACCATTGACATTTGCCGCATCTGGCTTAGTAAACCACTTAAACACGGCGAACACATCACAATCACCACTCCATTTCACGTTAAAATTCCGCTTGGAAAATTTTCACGCATGGGGCATATCGATCAACAGTACCAAATCACCCAGTGGTATCCCAAGCCGGCCGTGTATGACAGAAACGGATGGAACCAGATGCCATTCCTCAACCAGGGAGAGTTTTATTCTGAATTCGGCAGCTTTGATGTCTATATCACCCTGCCTGCAAACTATGTAGTGGGCGCTACCGGAGATCTCGTTGATGGAGAGGAAGAAAAACAATTCATTCAAAGAAAAGTAGAAGAAACTGAAACCTGGGAAAAAGAATTTATCCGAAGTGGTAAAATAAACATGGACTTCCCCGCTTCAGATCACAAAACAAAAACGCTTCATTTCCATCAGTCACGCGTGCACGATTTCGCATGGTTCTGCGACAAGAGATATCACATCATGAAAGGAGAAGTGGAAACACCTCATGAAAAAAGAAAAGTAACCACCTGGAGTTTATTTACGGATGCAGAAGCTCAGTTCTGGATCAAAGCCATTCCTTATGTGCACGATGCCATATTTTTTTATTCGAAATGGAATGGAGACTATCCCTACAACCAGGTGACGGTGGTCGACGGCGGACTGAGTGCAGGCGCCGGAATGGAATATCCGAATATCGCAGTGATTGGAAGCTCCCGATCTGATTTTCTTCTGGAAACCGTGATCATGCATGAAGTCGGACACAACTGGTTTTATGGTATCCTCGGTTCGAATGAACGCAACAATGCCTGGATGGATGAAGGCATAAACTCATTTGATGAAAACCGGTATATCGAAACAAAATATCCGGATGCCAAACTATTCGGACCGGTTGCAACCAGCGGCCTGGGGAAGTTTTTTGATCTGGAAAGATATGCACACAAACACGAATACTATTTGTTCTACCAGTACATTGCAAAAAAGGACAAGGATCAGCCTATCCAGTTGCCGGCGAAGGATTATACCACATACAATTATGCGGCCATCGTTTACTCCAAAACCGGAATTTCTCTCGATTACCTGATGGCCTTTATCGGAACGGAAACCATGGATGTTGCCATGCAAAAGTATTTCGACACATGGAAATACAAACACCCCGAACCCCATGATTTTCGTAAAGTCATGGAAGATGTTTCAGGCAAGGACCTGAGCTGGTTTTTTGATGACATGATCAAAACCACTAAAAAACTGGATTATAAAATCATCCGCTCGGCCGAGGTTCAAAACGGGTATCATGTCGTTGTCAAAAATTCAGGCCAGATCAAGGGCCCTGTTTCACTCTGCGGAATAAAGAATAATAAACTCCGAGGGATCGTCTGGTATGATGGATTCCGTGGGACCGAATTGCTCAGCTTTCCGCCGGTTGAGGGAGGAGTCGATTATTTTATGATTGATTACAATTCAGACATGCCTGAAATAGACAGGAAGAACAATATCCTCCGGGCACACGGACTGTTTAAGCGTATAGAACCCCTGAAGTTCCAGTTCCTGGGCAGCCTCGACCGCCCCGACAGAACACAGATATTCTGGACTCCCGTAATGGGCTGGAACAATTACAACCATTTTATGTTCGGTGCCGCTTTTTATAATACAGTAGTCACCCAGAAAAAACTGGAATATCTCTTTATGCCTCTTTACGCCGCCGGATCTAAAAGCCTGGCGGGATATGGAAATATAAAATACCGGATCCCATTCGGACAAGGTTTTATCCAGGAACTTTATTTCGGTGTTACCGGTTCAAGATATGCTTACAGCACTTCTCCAGAGCTTTTGAATTATAACAGGGTTGTGCCCGAACTGAATTTTGAACTCCGGAAGAAATCAGCACGGAGTCATATTAAACAAAATATCCGCCTGCGCAGTATTTTCATTGCGAGTGACGTGAATGTGATTGACAATTCGCAAACGCCATCGGGGCATTTGATTGGCAGCGACAACATCCTGATTCACAACGTTACCTATTCGCTGGTGAATTCAAGGAAATTCAACCCTTACAGTTTCGTTGTCGATTACCAGGAT
>Ga0207022_10300_pt1 | contig 11628 bp, 7 predicted proteins | sample Alteio_BWMinCont_46_FD_153307 | JGI IMG/M metagenome (GOLD analysis project Ga0207022, IMG submission 153307) | Enriched cells from forest soil in Barre Woods Harvard Forest LTER site, Petersham, Massachusetts, United States -... | ecosystem: Environmental > Terrestrial > Soil > Temperate forest >... | reverse complement strand
CGCGCCCGAAGCCCCGGCCTTCTTGGCCGAATGGCTTAGCTGTTGCAGCGTGGCGCGAAGGAGCGTCTCGAAACTTTGCATACCGCCGTCGGCGGCCGGGGCGCCGTGGCCGTTGCCGGCAGCCCGCTCGATAGCCTCCTCCGCCGCGCGGCGATCATAGCCGAGATTGAGCAGCGCGGAAACGACGTCCGACTCCAGCTGCGTGCGGCCAGCGGCTGTAACGCGCTCGGGTTGCGGAGGTTCCATGGCCGCGAGCTTATCGCGCAACTCGACCACGATGCGCTCGGCTGTTTTGCGTCCCACGCCAGGGATGCGCGTGAGGCGTACAAGATCGCCGGCGCGAATGGCGGGAAGCAATTCGTCCACGCTCATTCCCGAGAGGATCTTCAGCGCCAGCGAGGGCCCGACTCCGGAAGCCGAGATCAGTAGCTCGAAGAATTGCTTTTCCCGCGCGGTCAGAAAACCATAAAGCGCAATGGAATCTTCGCGGAGGTGCGTGTGGACCAGCAGCGTGACGTCGTCGTGCAGCTCGCCAAGCGAATAGAACGTAGACAGCGGGATGGAGACAACGTAGCCGACACCGTTCACGTCCACCAGGACCTGGTTCGGCCGCTTGTCCACGAGCTGTCCGCGGAGATATCCGATCATTGGTTACCCGTGATTATACTTTTTATGCCGCAAAGCGGCGTGGACTTCGTTAACGCGCGAAAGCTCCTGATGCGCATGACTTTCGCGCGAAGAACGCCCTTTTGCCGTTCGACAATCCCACTCATAAGTTGCCCGGCTCGCCTAAAGGCGGCCGCTTGATTCGGCGGGCTCCCTCCCGATTTTTTTGTGAGTGCTGATTCCACAGACTTTGTGTGCGGCGGCTTCGAATGAAATACACCTGCAACGGAGCGGGCGACCTCATGATGGCAACATTGGAGTGGCGCTTGCTTCGAAGGAGGAATGGGGGGCGGCGCTCTAGCCGACGTCGACCCAGATGTCTTCGCCGCGAACCTCGACCGGGAAGCAGGCGACGGCAACGGCGGGATTCATCGCGGCTTTGCCGGTGGTGACGTCATATTGCCAGCCGTGCCACGGACAGGTGACCACTTTTCCCTTCAGTTCGCCTTCGCCGAGCGGTCCGCCGCGATGGAGGCAAGTGTTGTGAATGGCGTAGAAAGTTCCGCTGACATTGGAGATGGCCAAAGTGCTGCCGTCGACCTGAAACTCGCGGACCGTGCCCGCGGGGATTTCATCTTTACGCGCCGCGCGCAAAAACGCCATTTCTGGAAGCCTCCTCGTTCAAATTTCGAAGGATACCGCCCTGAAGGGCGGCGCTACATAAAAACGCGCTAGCGCGCAAGCGATGGATTTGCCGAGCAAGCCGCTAACGGGGCGAGGGCGTCTGCGCAACCATAACGCCGCGCTTGAACTGGTCGACCATATCGGGCTGCAAGCGCACTTCGGTGGGCCGCTTCGCCAGGGACATCTGGTCGATTTTATCCTGCAGCTTGAGCAAAGCGTAAAAGAGGCCCTCGGGCCGAGGAGGGCAGCCGACCACGTAAACATCCACGGGCACGATGCGATCCACACCCTGCAAGACTGAATAGGCATTGAACGGACCGCCGACGCTGGAGCACGCGCCCATGGAGATGCACCATTTCGGGTCGGGCATTTGCTCCCACACGCGCTTGAGGACGGGCCCCATCTTCAGAGTGACCGTGCCAGCGACGATCATTAGATCGGCCTGCCGCGGCGAAGGCCGGAAAACCTCGGCGCCGAAGCGGGCGATATCGAATCGGGCCGTAGTGGAGGCGATCATTTCAATGGCGCAGCAGGCCAGTCCGAACGTGAGCGGCCAGATGGCGGATTTGCGCGCCCAGTTGAAGACGTAGTCCACGGACGAAATCATGAAATTCTTTTCGAAACGCTGATCAAGAACACCCATGGTGTTCGGATGCCTCCAAAAAGCACGTCAGTATAGCGCCGCCGCCAAGTGGAGTCAAAGAAACGGCGCAGAGTCTACAACATCAAGCGGCGCCTTATTTCTTGGCGACCATTTGGGCTTTACAGAGGGCGTGCGGAAGCGCGATGATTGCGGGGCTCTTTTCTTGCAAACGGAATCCCTGGACAAGCACCCCGCCCGCTTGTCAGGTCTGATGGAGGATAAAAGTGTGGCGGAATAAGGAATCGCAATCAACCGCGCCTGGCGCGGCTTCGGGACGCGCGGAAAATTCGGGCGCCGCAAAGGCTCCCAGCAACAGCGGCGGCCCGGGCGGCACGACAGGACATGCGGGTTCGTGGCTGACCCCGACCCTGAAAGTGAAAGGTCAAATCTCCGGCAACGAAGACCTGCTCGTGGATGGCAAGGTGGAAGGGCCAATCTCGGTAGGGGAACACCGGCTGACTGTGGGGCAAAGCGGCCATGTGACCGGCGCGCTTGCGGCACGGGAAATCATCATCTGCGGGAAGGTGGACGGCAATCAGGCCGTAGTGGGCGAAAGCGTCGAGATCAAAAAGGACGCTTCGATGATTGGCAACGTGACCACGCGAAGAATCGTGATCGAGGACGGCGCGGGGTTCAAGGGCAATATCGAAATTCAAGAGAGCGGCAAGCAGGCTGGTTCGAAGGCGGAAAGCTCCACGGAGCGAGCATTTTCGAAGTCGGCGTGATCACCACTTCCGGCGAAACCACTGCTCGCAAAGCGCAACGAGATCGATCGCTTCAGGTCTTCTCGGTTCAAATACCAGTTTAAATCTTTCCGTTCTGCTTCAATTCTTTGCGGAAGCGATCCGACACAGCCTGAGCCCAGACCGGCTTGGCAAAGATGCCTTCGGCTGTGTCAGTAACCCAATGCACGACCGCGCCGAGGCCCGCTTCGGCCCAAATTACGATCTGGCGACTGGCGCGGTCCACAAGGAAAACGGCAAGCGCGACGATAGCTCCCGCCGCAAACAAAAACCGAGAAGATCATCAGCGCGGCGATCATTTCCCGAACGTAATAGAAGCGCAGTGCCAGCACGGCGGTGAGGCCAATCCATACCCACTTCGTTCTGGTGATGGCTGCTAGCAACTGCTTGAGTGAAATCACGGCCGTCGATCCTTTGCGATGCTTTTGTTTGTCATTTTGCTTAGATGCGGGTTGGTGGCCGAAAGACACAAACGCAAAGACGGGACCGTAAGGTAGTTAGCGCTAATAAACACCGCGCGGGTCGATAGAAAACAAAAAAGGCCGAAGCAGTTTGTGCCTGCTTCGGCCTTTGTTTTTATCCTGGCGGCGACCTACGTTCCCACACAGTTGCCCGTGCAGTATCATCGGCCCTGCGGGGCTTAACTTCCGTGTTCGGGATGGGAACGGGTGTGACCCCCGCGGTATGACCACCAGAAACTCGAGATGCTAGTGCTGACATCGGAAAAATCCCGACCGCGCTAGCATCGACAAACTGAAGAAGCTGAAATCCGCAATTGCTCTTGAGAGCATCCGCACGCCTTTATGAAAGATCCTTTGCGCCAAGGCAGCGCTCAGGATTCGCCATCCTGGCCGGATGGCGACGTGCTGGGAAAGTTTTATGGTCAAGCCGAACGGCCGATTAGTACGGGTCAGCTACACGCATTACTGCGCTTACACCTCCCGCCTATCAAGGTCGTAGTCTTCGACCGGCCTTCTTACGCCGCCGTAGCGGCATTGGGAGACCTTATCTCGGGGTGAGTTTCTTGCTTAGATGCATTCAGCAATTATCTCTTCCGGACTTCGCTACCGAGCAATGCCCCTGGCGGGACAACTCGTACACAAGTGGTCCGTTCATCCCGGTCCTCTCGTACTAGGGACAACTCCCCTCAAGTCTCCTGCGCCCACACCAGATAGGGACCGAACTGTCTCGCGACGTTCTGAACCCAGCTCACGTACCGCTTTAATAGGCGAACAGCCTAACCCTTGGGACCTTCTACAGCCCCAGGATGCGATGAGCCGACATCGAGGTGCCAAACCTAAGCGTCGATGTGAACTCTTGGCTTAGATCAGCCTGTTATCCCCGGCGTACCTTTTATCCGTTGAGCGATGGCCCTTCCACGCGGGACCACCGGATCACTAGACCCAGCTTTCGCTCCTGCTCGACGTGTGTGTCTCGCAGTTAACCCGGCTTATGCTCTTGCACTCCACAGCGGGTTTCCAATCCGCCTGAGCCGAGCTTTGGGCGCCTCCGTTACATTTTGGGAGGCGACCGCCCCAGTCAAACTACCCGTCTGGCCATGTCCTCCGACCCGTCGAGGGTCGTAAGTTAGACCGACAGAAGAATCAGGGTGGTATTTCACCGACGCCTCCCCCCGGCCCGAAAGCCGAGGTTCATAGGCTCCCACCTATGCTACGCAGATCCTCCCGTTAATCATGACCAGAGTGCAGTAAAGGTGCACGGGGTCTTTCCGTCTAGATGCGGGCATCCGGCGTCTTCACCGGAACCACAAATTCGCCGAGTCACTCGCCAAGACAGTCGCTCTATCGTTACACCATTCGTGCAGGTCGGAACTTACCCGACAAGGAATTTCGCTACCTTAGGACCGTTATAGTTACGGCCGCCGTTCACCGGGGCTTCAGTTCAGGCCTTCGTTGCCTTGCGGCAGCTGAGCCCTCGCTTTAACCTTCCGGCACCGGGCAGGTGTCACCCCCTATACGTCGTATTCGACTTTGCAGAGAGCTGTGTTTTTGTTAAACAGTCGCAGAGCGCGTTTCACTGCGGCCGCTTCGGGCTATAAACCCTAGTGCGGCACCCCTTCTCCCGAAGTTACGGGGCTAATGTGCCTAGTTCCTGAGCGAGTGTTCTCTCGAGCGCCTGTGGAGATTATCCTTGTCTACCTGTGTCGGTTTGTGGTACGGGCACCTTGCGGACTCCTTAGAGGTTTTTCCCGGCAGCGTGAAATCAAGGACTTTGTGGCCGTGTGGCCTGGGGCCCTGTCTGACCGTTGAATGACCGCGTGGATTTTCCTGCGCGATCCGGCTTACACAGAGCCATCGGGAAATCCATCTCCCGACTCCCCTATCCTTCTGCGTCACCCCATCGTAATAACGCCCGCTAGGTGGGGCAGGAATGTTGACCTGCTATCCATCAGCTACGCCTTTCGGCCTGGCCTTAGGACCCGCCTAACCCTGAGCGGATTAACCTTCCTCAGGAAACCGTAGACTTTCGGCGACACGAGTTCTCATCGTGTTTATCGCTACTTATGCCGGCAGGGTCTCTTCCGTGGCGTTGAGTAGTCCTCTCGGTCTACCTTCAGACTCCACAGAATGCTCCCCTACCAAAATGTGCGGCTTGCGCCACACACATTCCGCAGCTTCGGTCGCAGGCTTAAGCCCCGTTGGATTGTCGGTGCATGATCGCTTGACCAGTGAGCTGTTACGCTTTCTTTAAAGGATGGCTGCTTCTAAGCCAACCTCCTGGCTGTCTGAGCGATCACACTTCCTTTCCCACTTAGCCTGCAGTTGGGGACCTTAGCTGGCGGTCTGGGTTCTTTCCCTCTCGACCACGAAGCTTATCCCTCGTAGTCTCACTCCCATGTTGCTGTCCACGGCATTCGTAGTTTGATTGGATTCGGTAACCTTGGTTGGTCCCTAGTCCATTCAGTGCTCTACCACCGCGGCAGATCACATGAGGCTGCCCCTAAAGGCATTTCGGGGAGAACGAGCTATCACGGAATTTGATTAGCCTTTCACCCCTACCCTCAGCTCATCGGAGCTATTTTCAACTAACACCCGTTCGGCCCTCCAGCAGCGGTTAAGCCGCCTTCAGCCTGGCCAAGGGTAGATCATCCCGCTTCGCGTCTATTCCCACAGACTATGCGCCCTATTCGGACTCGCTTTCGCTACGGCTCGCTTACGCTTAACCTCGCCTGTGAGAGTAACTAGCCGGCTCATTAAGCAAGAGGCACGCCGTCAGGCGGCTCCGACCCGAAGGTCGGAGATCACCCTCCGACTGCTTGTAGGCATATGGTTTCAGGTTCTATTTCACTCCCCTCGCAGGGGTGCTTTTCGCCTTTCCCTCACGGTACTGGTTCACTATCGGTCGCCAGAGAGTATTTAGCCTTGGAGAGTGGTCTCCCCAGGTTCCCACGAGATTTCACGTGTCCCGTAGTACTTAGGATACCGCTTCGAGTCCGGTAGACTTTCGGTTACGTGGCTATCACACTCTGTGGCCCCGCTTTCCAGCAGGTTCACCTAGCCTCCGGATTGGTAACTCTACTCACGCGGTCCTGCAACCCCGCCGTGCAAGCACGACGGTTTAGGCTGTTCCGATTTCGCTCGCCGCTACTTTCGGAATCTCTGTTGATTTATTTTCCTCCAGGTACTGAGATGGTTCACTTCCCTGGGTTAGCTCGCACCCGCCTATATATTCAGCGGGCCGTATACCGGTTTTACCGGTATGGGTTTCCCCATTCGGAAATCCCCGGATCAAAGCCTGCTTGCGGCTCCCCGAGGCTTATCGCAGCTAGCCACGTCCTTCATCGCCTTCTGGCGCCAAGGCATCCACCATACGCCCTTAGTAGCTTGACCATAAAACTTACCCGGCACGTCGCCGCCGCGACTTGCTTTTTCGCGGAAGTTCCGTGCGGATAATTCGCCTTTTTTCTTTCCACAATTCGCTCTCTCGAGCAGAACTTGCGGACTAAAAAAGCTTCGCATTCGTTCCGACAAAAAGTCGGAGCGAAACGCTTAGCATTTTTGCCAGCTTCTTCAGTTGTCAAAGAGCCTCGGCCCTGGGTACCGCCCAGGGCGTTCCGCGCCTGGCGGAACGTTCGAAAACATTTCGAACCGAAAATAAAAAACCCGGCGTCGAGCGCCGGGCCAACCCGCCTGTAAATAAGCACAAGCGGCTTCGCGCGATGCTCGACTAGAGATTATCCGGTATTCGTAACTGACCTCACCTAGAGCCCGAGAGGGCTCGACGAAAACTCATCGTCCCCTGGAAACCGTGTGGCCGGACCGACGAAGTATAGCAGTTTCTTCGAAAGCGTCAAGCGCCGTTTATAATTCTGCCAAACCGAAGCTGTGGGAAACCCAAAGCTTGTGGAAATCCCGGGACCATCCGCATCGAGGAGCTACCGAAACTCCGATTTGGCCTAGCAGCTTTAGATATCCAGGCGTGGGAGATTCAAAAAATCCGTCTCAAATAATTATCGCCGTTAATACATTCACCTCGACGGTGAATTTATTTCGGATCGGCGACGGGAACGCCAGGGTCTCCGGGCACGGCGCCGGGATCGGCATTCGATTCGGCGGCTACCGCCGGTGCCTCCTGCTGCGTTACGCGAGACTGCTCGCGGCTCAGGTAGATCACAAAAGGAGTGACCTCAAAGGGCATCTTTTCGCGTTCCGCGATGATACTCACGGGTTTGGCTTTCAGCATGGTCAGTTCATCGTTCCATGGATCCATTTTGATGCGGCCGCCTAGCGGAAGCGCGGCCAACACCTTATTGTCAGCCCCGTTCGTCGCGGGACTCGAGGACTGCGGCTGCGGGAGCGCTCCTTGTGTACCAGGAGTTCGCACTGCGTTTGCGGGTAGGGAGACGGACCAATTATTGGGAACGCGATCGCCCAAATGCGGGCTGATCAGATTCGGAACATCCTTCACGCGATCCTGCAGGGCCTGGATGAAAAGCTTGGCGGCGGCAAGCTGATCTTTGTAGGGCGAATTCTGCAGCAGCTCCGCGCCTTTCTGGGCAGCGGCCTGTTCTTCTTCCGGCGTTCTGCGGAAGCCGAAATGACGGAAGGTGTCTTTTTCATCGAACAGCATGCGATCGAAGAACGCATACTGCGTGTCAATGTGATGAGCGAGAACAATGTGACCGAGTTCACGCGCCAGCAGGGTGGCCAGGCTGGCCTCATCCGGCAGCACGTCAATCAACCCACGGCTGACCACGATGGTATGGTTGATCGTAAACGATTCCAGCGTTGAAGTGGTCAGCACGCGGCAGCGGACCTCGGGATCGATATTCAAATTGTTGGTGACTTCCAGATTATTCACGACCGTCTCGAGAACTTTGTCGATTTCACCGCGCGGGGCGAGCAGCCCGAGGTTTTCCATGCGATCGACGACGTTATCTTCGGCCTGGAGATCCCAGGTGCGCTGCGCCTGGAGGGGCGAATAGTCATTGGCGGCTTCGGCCTGATCTTTCACCGGCCGTTCGGATTCCACAAGAATCTTGCTCAGCTCCTGCTCTTGTCTGGAGCGACCGACGTTATAGCCCCACAAGCGGGTCTGCGACTTGAACGTGAGCTTGCGCGTCATGGCGTACTTGACTTCCCCTTCTTCGCTGTAAACGTACGCGGGCAGCCACTGCTGAGGACCGGCAAGAACGCGCCAGCTATCGAAATGAAAGTAAAAATCCGTGCGCGACGCGCCGTTATAGGCGCCGTTGAACCGAACAATGTGGTAACCCTGATCCTCTACCCAAATCCGTCCCATGAACCGGCCCTTGCCGGCGTTCACCGTAGGCGTGACATCAAATACGAAGCAGCGGACATCACCCAGGAATTCGCGGCGAACGTAGTCAAAGCGGTAGTTTTGCTGGTCGAATCCATTCGTATCCAGATAGATCATCTGCAGAAAGCCGCGCGGCAGAAACTCAACTGTAAAAACACCGCTGATCCCGCTTAGCTTGTGACGGACGCCGCCTCCATCAGCGGCAAAGGCCTCCAGGTCCACGCCGTTCGCGAGTTGCGCTTTGCCAAGAAAATATCTATCCCCGGCGGGGACGGGCCCCAGTTTGGGATCGGGCCGCATCATCTGTATATAAGTTTCCACCAAAGGCGAATACTGGCGGAGCATCTGCATTTCCGCCTTCTCCTGCGTCACGATCCGATCCACCACCTGGTCGATGCTGGAAGCCTGCGCTTTTGCGCGCAGCGGCATTACGCTCAGGATCAGCACCGCCCCCACGATTTTCCATGCCCGCATATGTCCCCCTTCAGTAAGCAAGTTGAAATATGATGTGTGCGATGGCAGGAAAATCCACCGCCTGCCCCTCTTGCAAAGCCGGCTTGAAGCGAATCTGCTCCGCGGCATGAAGAGCAGCTTCGTCCAACCCGTGCCCCAATCCCTTCGTTACGCGAACCGCCCGTACCTGCCCCGACGCAAGAAAGATCACCTCGACCAGCACTTCGCCTTCGATTCCCAGCTTCCGCGCTTCATCCGAATAGGCGGGATTTGGTTTGGACAAAATCACCACCGGCTGAATTGCCGGCGCCTGTTCGGCTTGCTTTTGAGGTTTCGCCGCAGGCGCGATCTCCACGCTCCCGAAGCCGCCCGACTGCACTGCGCCGCGGGCGCCGCTCGCAGACGCCTTCGCGGCAGAATTGTTGGCGAAACCGGCGCTGGCCACAACGCCGCGTGCCCCATTCGCGCCGCCGGTACCGTTTCCGTAACCGGGGCCGGAAGGCAGTTCGAACGAGCCCAGGCGCGCGACGTTGCCATGTTTTGCATCCGGCGCGCCGCCGGCAAATCCATGCGGATCGCCGAATCCGCCCGTCTGCACCGTTTCGCTCGCGGCCTTGACCGTCGGTTCTGGTGCGTTGCTTGTGTTTAGCATTCCAGTCTTGACGGGCTCGCGAGGGCGTTCGGGCTCGGCCGTGGAAGTATCTAATTTGGTGCGCGCCGGGACGGGCTCTAATTTGGGCACCTCGGAATTCAGCTTCTCGGGAGCTTTGGGCTTCGGCGCGATCAGCGGTTGCGGTGCGAAAAGCTTGGCCACACGAACCGGTTCGGCGGGCTTAACCGGTATCGGCTCGGCTTTCTTGTGAACTTCGGGCTTTTCAGGCTCTATGGGAACTTCCGTCTGCGGAGCCTCAATTGGCGTCACCTGATAGATCGTTCGGATCGAAATCTGTTCAGGAAAAATCAACGGCAGCGAAATCACAATCAGGGCGAGCGTCAACTGCACGACAGAGCTGACTGCAAACGCGCCACGGCGGAGTTTATTGTCCGGCAACGTTTCCAGCCGGGCTGCCACCCGCTTAGTGCCAATAAGCTTCTTCCAAGCCTGCGGATCGCCCGAGGCATTTTGGGCGCGCTCGCTTCTAAGACCGCTATCTCTAAGCTCTATCAACCTTCAACTCCCGTCGGTTCTTGCAATCCAGAGTCTTGCATTCGGTCCCAACGCCTCAGGTCCTTCCTGATTGAAGGGCCTTATTGAAGCGCGATGACTCTCATCAATTGTGTTAACCGATTTGTTTCGGCGCAGAATCTGGACTACTTCACTCGGGGCTGCCCACAAACGAGCCTAAAGGGGAGAGTGGGCCACTCGTATAGGAAATTCGTACTACTGTGCTTAATGAATGATTATTGCTTCTTCGAACGCCAGACTAACTCGGAGAATGCTCGCCGTGCGTAACGATGTGCACGTCGACCGAGGGCGCCTCGCGCAGGAAGCGGTGCACGGCGGACAGATAGAAAAGACGATGGAAGCCTTTGACTGCGGAACGTCCGAAGATCACTTGGGTGATGTGTTTATCTTTGACGACGTTGGCGACAGCATCCGCGATGTTTCGACCGCGAACGCGAATTACCTCCGCATTCAGATCTTGAGCAAACTGAATGTTTGCCTCGAGCGACCTCTGCCGGTCAGGGCTGGAGTCATTTCCCGTATCTACGTAGAATACATAAAACTGGGCATCGAGCCGGCGGGCCATCCGTGCACCGCGAGCGACCAGGTATTGGGCCGCCGGATTGGAACTGATGCATACGGCCAGCCTTTCGCGGACGGCCCAGGTCTCTTCGATATCCTTGGCTTCCATGTAGGACTCCAGACTTCGGTCCACATGTTCGGCCACCTGCCGTAAGGCCAGCTCGCGCAGGGCGTTCAGATTCCCGCTCCGAAAGAAGTTGTGCAGCGCTTGCTCGACTTTCTCAGGGCTGTACACATCTCCGCGGCGCAGCCGATTTTGCAACGCCTCGGGCGTGAGGTCCACCATCACCGTTTCGTTAGCCATCAGGGGAACCCAATCCGGCACCGTTTCCCTTACGGTAATTCCGGTGATCGAGTGCACGGTCGGGGCAATGCTTTCCATATGCTGAATGTTGAGCGTGGATATAACATCGATCTTTGCAGCCAGGATTTCCTGCACGTCTTCGTAACGCTTGCGGTGTTTGCTTCCAGGCACGTTCGTGTGCGCGAGCTCGTCGAGAAGCACGACTTGCGGATGCCTCGCGATGATCGCGTCTACATCCATCTCCTCGAAGGTTGTGCCCCTGTATTCGAGTTTGCGGCGAGGAACAGCTTCGAGCTTCTGAGCCAGTTCAGTGATTGCTTTTCGGCCGTGCGTTTCCACGATGCCGATGACCACGTCTTCGCCTCGGCTGTGACGGCGTATGCCTTCGCTCAGCATGGCATACGTCTTGCCCACGCCGGGCGCGTAGCCGAGGAAGAGTTTGAATGTTCCCCTGGTCTTCTCCGACGGGGAGACCTCGGCGAGCCATTCCTCAGGGTTTTTAGGCATAGGGCGTCAATACAAAGCAGTCGTGCCGGGCTAGAATACCGCAGTGGCGCGCCGCTTCATCCTCCCATTTCTGCCGTTCGTTGCCGCGCTCATCCCGATCATCATTATTGTTTTTCTGTACCGGAGCGTTCTCAGGGTCAATCAGACCACCGTAGCACTC